>Ga0255758_10002983_pt1 | contig 15232 bp, 10 predicted proteins | sample 011ome_24_FD_179958 | JGI IMG/M metagenome (GOLD analysis project Ga0255758, IMG submission 179958) | Coastal salt marsh microbial communities from the Groves Creek Marsh, Skidaway Island, Georgia - 011513CT metaG (version 2) | ecosystem: Environmental > Aquatic > Marine > Intertidal zone >...
AATGCCATTACGAAGCCTACATTGAATCCATGCTAACCGGTAAATATTCTCACGAAGACATACTTAAATACGCACACATCGCATGCCACGATCAAGCATGGCTCATGCAAGCGCTTAAATCATAACCTACTAACCTTACCTGACCTGAAAAATGAATACTAAAGCAGAATCGTATCAATTAGGCTACATACACGGCTATAAAAACGGAGTAGAAGAAAACCCATATAATCACAACGACATTAACAAAGTATATTACAAACAAGGTTATGACGCTGGCGTACATGATTATTGCATAGAAATAGACCAAGAAGAAGAAGAAGAAGAAACAAAATCAGAATCAGCCGTACAGTATTAAACCAACAAAAATCTTAACAATCATAACGCCTTTGTTCAGTAGTTAGTACAATGACCACGCCTCGTCAGCCTCATCCGCTGACGGGGCTTTTTTTATACCGAGTCAATGCCGTCCGCTAGCATACTATCATTTAAGCTCTTCTCTTCTAAAGTTAGTTCATTTCCTCATTTCATTCAGTGAACAGAGAGAACAGTTCTCTCTTACTAACTACAAAAAATAATACATCATGACTTATACTAATCCATTCGCATCAAACCAACCTAAAGCAAAGCTTGAAGCTGGTTCTTACAAAAAAGCAATCGTTACCGACATCTACGATGACGGCAACATTCGCTTAGAAAAAAACGGTAAGACTTGCGTCATACCTACTCGTGCTACGCCCGAAAGAACGCTTAAATACGTTGTAGCCGAAGGCCACAAAGCAACTAACGTTCAACAAGTTGAAGACATTATCTCTAAGATAACGCATTCAACAACTGCAGACATCACCCTTAAGGATGAAGTCTCCAACAAAGACGGCAAAACTTACTCGAATGTAATTCAAGCTAAGTTCGCAGTCTAAAATCACAACAAAACGGAGGCAGGCCAAGGCCTGTCTCCCTTTTTTTGCTCCGAGTCAAACCGTTGACTTAAGGCCACTGCCACACAAAATTCTATCTGATGCTTCTCAGGGATCAAGGGACGCGAAATGTTCCATTTCGGCCCGCTTAATCTCCTAATCAGTAACCAGATTCGGAATCTAGTATGCCACCGCCCCTAAGTCGTTGACTCTAGGTTACTTGCTACACCAGCCCCATCACGATGTGACTGCTTTGCAACTAACCTTGCGATTGTGACCGCTATTGACACCGGCACACAGCCTACAGTGGGGCTACCCCCCACCTCCGCCCGGGTACCACTATCACTACCACTCGCAATCGCCTATCAATCACAGAAATAAAAAAGGATCCTTGGGGGGCTTGATATATCAGGCAAAATGCAAAGCGGTTGATTAAATACTGGTTTATGACCGCTAGAATAGAATATTCGCCTGGTATATCCGGCAAAGAGCTCTCTTTCGTTGATGTTTTCTAGTACCCCCAACCGGTGGTAAGGGGGGTACCGAAATTGTACTCTGTATATCAATGAGGACTCCTTTACGACATGGGTAATAAGCAAATCACACGATTAAGAGAAGATGTTCATAAATTCATTCACGATGATGATTTTGAAATGGCTATGAATGCACTTCGAGAAGGGTTAAAAGCTAATCAAACCGTCCGGAGAAACCGTGCAGATGGAGAAAGAGGTGTGGAATACGCCGAAACCCCTTGCCACACCGTTCGTATTGCCGCCGCAAAACTCATGTTAGAGTACGGTTTTGGTAAACCCGCCACTAGAGCGGAAATTACGGTCAATAACGAAGCCTCAAAAGCCGCAACTCCTGCTGATATCATGGCTAGATTTCGTACTTCAGGCATGGATTTGAACGAAATTATCGATGTTTACGCTGAATCGGTAAAAGAAGTGCCGATGGAGATCGAAAACGATGGATAAGCGGTATGAAGAGTATTTTGTGACCTCTGAACCTCGTCGAGTTGTTGATGCTTACAACGAAGACGATGTAAATCCGCTAGAAACCCAGACTTTAGACAGTTTGGTAGATGCAGAACGGTTAGAACTTAGCAGAACCGCAGCAGGCGAGGGCAGAAACCAGGGTTTAGACGGTATGCGTCTGATTATGCAGACCATAAAGAATCGAGCGGCCGACAAAAAGTGGCCGGGAACCATCGAAGAAGTCACCCGACAGCCCAAACAGTTCAGTGCATGGAATAAAGACGACTCTAATCGGCCCTATATGGAGTCTTTGAGTTTAGATTCCAACGATTCTCAGTTTTTACAGGCTTACGAAGTTGCAGAGGAAGACCTACCAGAGCATTTGAATGAATTTAAGGACGCAGATCACTACCATACTGATAAAGTATCTCCGTCATGGTCCAAAAGCCCAAAAATAAGAAAGCTAGGACAGTATAAAGACCACATCTTTTACAGCACTAAACCTGGAACAGGTGTATCTCCCGCCGCAAGCCTGAAAGGCGGATCATTATGACCAAAGACCTTGGACCAGCGCAAAAGTTCGAACGAGAATTAGCATCGGTATTTGTCCGGTGGTGGGAGGAGTCTGACTTAGAGGACCATGAAATGGCTGAGATTGCATTGGCTGTAACCGATAGGTTTTGCACTACGGATGTAGAGTTTGAAGCTGACTTCGAGATGGAGGAGGAGGAGGACGAGTGATGCACAGCCTGGAGCACATAAAATTTATAAATTCGGACGAATCGCTCCGGATCCGTCGAATAATCGCACATAAATTAAACCATGCCGGCAAGAAAAAAGAAACCAGCAAAAAAGTCTAGTTCTACAAAGACCAAGAAAGACGCTTGTTATCAAAAAGTAAAAGCGAGCTACAAGGTATTTCCGAGCGCGTATGCGAGCGGGGCTATTGCCAAGTGCCGAAAGAAAGGCGCTGGAAGGAAGAAGTAAAGATGGCGGTTCGAAAGACAGCGAAGGGCGCGGCATTGAAGCGTTGGTTCAAAGAAAAATGGAAGGACGAAAAAGGGAACCCGTGCGGATCTTCGAAAAACAAGGGTGTCAAGAAGTGCCGTCCGAGCAAAAAAGTTTCATCTAAGACCCCCGTCACCTGGAAAGGCGTCGGCAAACGAAAGAAAGCTGTCGTCGCTGAAAAAAAGCGTGTCGGTATGGGAAAACGAACATCATCAATCCGAAAGAGAGGTAAGAAATAATGCCTACAAAGAGAAAGCCTAGTAAACCCATACGGAAGACGACTAAGGGTAAAGGAGCTAATTACAGGACTGTCAAGGCTGGTGCGGGTATGACCAAAAAAGGTGTCGCCGCATATCGTCGTGCTAATCCCGGCTCCAAGCTCAAGACCGCTGTCACCGGTAAGGTAAAACCTGGAAGCAAGGCTGCTAAGCGACGCAAAGCATTTTGTGCCCGGTCCAAAAGCTGGACTGGCGAGAGGGGCAAAGCCGCCCGCCGTCGCTGGAAGTGCTAATGGAAAGCTCCGATCAACTTCAAGACTTAATCCGTATAGATCCCGAGGTGTGGTTTAGCACCTTTGGAGTCATCAAGGACAAGCGGGGCAGGGATATAAAGCCCGTGCCGAACACGCTTCAAAAGCGGATGTTTGCCCATTACCGAAAATGTCAGATTGAGGATAAGCCGTGCAAGATGATCATCTTAAAGCCCCGGCAAAAGGGTGCGAGTACATGTGCACAGGCATTGACATATCATCATATGCGCAAGCATGAGAATTTGAGTGGTAGTCTGATGGGTGACATTAGTGGCACCAGTGATAAGGTTTTTGAAATTTACCGCCGATATGCGGAATACGACCTTTTTCCATGGGACGAAAGCGGAGGGTCTTTGGCCGAGGGTGGTAGCCTTGCGGATTTGATCAAATTAAAAAGCCGTAGTAATTACGGAAAGGAAACCGCAGGTTCCAAAAACGCGGGTCGATCCGGTACCATCCAGGTTGGCAATATGACAGAGGTTGCATTTTGGCCTATGCAGGGTGAGCGGGATCCTGCTTTGGGATATCTTCAATCATTATATGACGGGGATAATATATCCTTGGTTGTGGCTGATTCCACCCCGAACGGTCCAAACGGCTGGTTCTATCGTACCTGGGTTCAGGACAATGAATGGGCTAAGATCTTTGCGGCATGGTATGAATTTGATGATTCATCGACACCTTTTGAGAACGAGTCGATGAAACAGGATTTTATCGACACGATGACTGAGGATGAGAAGTCCGAAATGGAGCGATTCGGTGTAAATTATGAACAACTTCATTGGCGTCGCCGTGTTCTTCAGGACAAATGTAATGGTGATATCAGCAAATTCCGTCAGGAATATCCGAGTGATCCTGATGAATGTTTCTTAATGTCCTCCCGCCCGCGTTTTCATGTGGCGAATGTGGAAAACATGATGAAGGCTGCGGAAAAGATAAAATTTAAAACTGGTACCATGAGCGTCCAGAATGATGGGAGATCGGGCAGTTTTACACCTGACAAAGGTGGTATGTGGAAAGTATACGAAGAACCTGAATACGACTCCCGTTATATTATATCTGTCGACACATGTACCGGAGAAGATCAGCAAATGCAGGGTTTAGCGGCGGATCCAGATTTTCACTCTGTGCAAGTATGGAAGGCACCCTTTGAAGACTGGCATGGTGACTGGCATGTTCCTCGCTTGGTCGCATTACATCATAGCCGTTTAGATATAGGAATCCTTGCTCATGAGGTTGAAGGTGCTGCCCGGTGGTATGGGAATGCTTTTGTCGTGCCTGAAGTAAACAATTCCGGTTTGGCGTTGTTAAAATATTTGCTGGAGATGGGGTTAAGCGTGTATCGCCGAAGAAAATATAATGATTCCATGGGTATGGTTGAAAAAAGCTTTGGCTGGTCTACCGATAAAATTACCCGAAAGACCATCATTGACCACATGGCATCTGAATTGATCGATGAAAACTTTGATATTCCTGATATTGATGTATTAAAAGAGCTCAAGACTTTCATCATAAATGATCGCGGTAAGCCGGAAGCGGCGCCGGGCCATCACGATGATCATGTTTTGGCTGCCGCCATCGCTATCTACAATATTGATCAGGCTAGTAAGTATCAGCTCCCGAAAAAGAAGAATATTACAAACCGGATGCTTCATAAAAACCCGAGCCTTTTATGCCCGGATGGCTTCATGCGGGTACCTCTTTCATCGCTTAAGAAGAATCACAAGCGGTTGAGACCGTAATTCTGTATATCTACTCTTCTGGCATGGTAGATAATAGATATGCCCCGGTTTTCCCAACTGATACTTATAGTAGGAAAAAGCAGCTTGAATTTAACAAGGATCTTTCCTTAAAAGATCTGGGCTTAAAGTCGGATTTAGAAGGTGGTTTAACTATTGATAACCCAGCAGCTTTTATAACTGGGCTTGGCTTATCAGACGCTTACGCGAGTAATTTAACGACTGCCGTTTTGAAATTTAAAGATTTTGATGCCTTTGAAATATTCATAAATACTGCAGTTGATTCCGGCAACGCGACAAAATCAGATGATTTTTACAAAGATGTTTTTTCGGAAAGTGCTAGGCTTAAGAGCGATTACGAAATCCAAAAAAGCGGTGCTCTCCGAAGCGACGAAAAATTAAAAGCGGCTAATAAGGCTTTTGGTATCAAAGAAGACTTAAAAACTGAAATGCCGAAGGCAGCTTCCACCCAAACCTTGGATAATCCTAACCCGAAGCCATCCGGAACTGCCGCAGCAGCTAAAGCAGCGAGAAAAACCTCGCAGGATGCTTTTGGAAAAGATGACCAGCAGACTAAAATTGAGAAGTCCGAAGCTATTCGCAGGACACAAAATGAGATAGATGCTCAAAAAAAGCAGGACAGTATGAACGCTAGTCGGGCTCATCAAGAAAATGTATTAGCCGAGATGTGGGAGAAGTACAGCCCCACTGGTCGTGCCGATGGTCGTCGCTGGTCTGAACTGCCAGAAAATGAAAAGCGCGAAATGCGTAAGCGTTATGTTGAATTTTACGGCCCCAAGCAAAAGCCAGAAGCACCTGCCGATAATAACATCATAGTTCCTGGACAAGGAGAAGCTGGAGGGTTCATTCCCTCAAGATTTATGTCCGAGACCGACATGATTAATGCGGGCGTTACCGGCGAGGCTTATGACCCAACTTTTGGTATTGCTCCAGGTTATAACTCGGCAAATGCAGGAACGCAGCCCATAGCTCCGGAAAATCAAGAGCCTAGTGTGTTTGATCAGCTAGCGAATCAACCAAAGTACAGAGATTTACAACCAATTATTGATGGAACTGTAGTCCCATCCCAACCCGGTCTACCTGCGGACATGGAGCTTAATACTAGCCCCCGTGTTCCTGTATTAGGTATGACCCAACCCGGTCTACCTGCTGACATGGAGATGGGAACGTCAAAAGAAGTTGGTTTTATGCCTGCTCAAACAAGGGATGAAGCCAGGGCCGAGTGGGACGGTAGAATAGAAGCAAGAAGACAGAACTCGGATCTTGAAAAAAATCGAGCAGCTATAAGAAAGGAAAGAGCCTCTAGGCAGGCAGAGTTGTTAGAACCGTCTAGAAAAGTGCTACCTCCGTATAATTTTGAAGATCCAACACAGGTCGACACAACTCTTCGTGATGAAGCCAGGGCCGAGTGGGACGGTAGAATAGCCGATCGTGCTGCACAATACCAACAGGCAAGAGCAGAAAACCCAGTCAGAAAACAATGGAACCAGAGAGAGACCGAGCTAACTAAACAAGTAAACCCCTTTGATTTGTATGGGGAGCCAGCACCAGCTCCAGCACCAGCACCAGCACCAGCACCAGCACCAGCACCAGCACCAGCTTACGATCCTAAGAAAGATCCGGTGTATGATCAACTTGTCCCTGTATACGGTACTGAAAACAACAGACCTAAAATAATTGGTTATAGAAACAAGGGAGCGATGCGAGATACTATGCTTAAAGAAAGAGGCATGAGTCCTGGTGAGTATACGGGTGGCGGTATGATTGGAAAAAAAGCCTACAACTCCTTTGAGCCTAATAGTGGCGGAGATCTTACAAAAACCTATTCAAGTATAATGGATCAGGGCGGGGCTAGATCAGCTTTCGAAAAAGATAGAATGTTTGATCGCCGTCAGGATGAGTTGAGTAAAAGGGCTAAAAAAAGAGGATTAAACCCTTTTATAATCTAAGCCAAATCAGCCATGTCGATTGACGATCAAGTTGATTTAGGAGCGAACGACTACAGCCCTGAAGGTAAAGGTTCTGGTTTTGAGCAATTCTTAAGTAAGCCTGTACAAAGGCAATATCAACCTTTCGGTGGGCAGATACAGCGAAAGCAGAGCTCAGTCGTTCAACCTCAATATGTACAACCTGAAATAGAGGAAGCCCCACAGTCAAATTATCAGGACCCGTTTGATGAGGGTCTTGATGTTTATGACCAAACCAAAAAGTATCATGGTCAGATCAGTCAGTTTGCAAGAGAGAACGAAAGATCGGCCAAGCATTACGAAAAGCTGTACGACGAATTTAAGGAAAATAAATTTCTACCTTTCTACAAACAGTTTGATGAGTTTGGTGATTTTGAAAGCGACGATGAGTATGCCGCCAGTTTAGACGCTCTCTATCAAAACGATTTAAAATCAAGTCAGGAAGAGGACAGCTTTTTTGGCGGTGAGTCTGAATCTAAAAAGCTAGCTAAGGCTAGACTAGGTAAGTATGTCGGGTGGAATCAACCCAACGGTATTCGTGACCAGTTTTTACGCTTAAAATCTGAAAAAGAAAGAAGAAGAGTTGTAGCCGACCAAGCCAAGCAGGAAGAATATAAGTTATTTGAGAGTTTGACCAGCATCCCGATCCCTATGCGCGAGCAAATGGATCAAAGGTTAAAAACACGATCCGCAAAGCCTAGAAGTAAGAAAGCTACTGATCAGTTATTAAACGGTTTCCAGTTTGAAGCTCCGATCGCCGACATGAACACCGGCGAAATCATAAATCTTGAAAAGACCGATCCGCGAGCAAAAACCCCAGGTTTCATAGAGAGTAATACTCAGAGACAGCAAAAAAGGTTGGAAGCTGCGATGCGCGGAGACATCGACGGTTTTATGAGCCGTCGCGAGACCGTCGCCCGAGACCGTCAATTGAGAGATCGCGGAATATTATTTTCCCAAAGCGGTTTGCTGGACGGACGCCCCGTTGGGTTATCTCGAAAAGATGTGGATCTGCTCGATATTGACGAGATGAAAAAGCTGGGGATTAAAGAGTACAAAGGTGTACCTATTGAGCAGGCCTTTAATGACTTAGGTGGTGAAGAGTCACTAAACATGGCTAAAGTTATGCAGGCAGTCCGCGGTAGTTACAGTAATTACGAGGACGCCCAAATAAACTGGCTTACAAACGGTAGGAAAGCATCAGATAAGGCCGCTATGGAAAGCTCTAAAGCCGCTTTTGATAAATCGATTCAGCTTGCTGCCGAGTTCGGCTTAACTGACGAAGTCGTTGAGCAGACCGAGAAAAAAGGTTTCTTTTCCAGGATGTCCGAAAGCATCGCGAATGCATTTCGCCGCGGCTTGAAGATGAATGAGATGAGTGAGTACTCATACGATTTCTTCACCAACGCAGCCGACCAATCAGATTTTGAGAAATTTATTGAGATATCGGAAGAGCTTGGTGAAATACCTACAAGTTCAGCGGCCAAAAAGTTTCAGCAGTATAAATCGAAAGGTTTTTGGGATTCGGTAAGTAATCTGTTATTTGATAACGCTGAAGCAATACCTGAGTTATTTGTAGAGTCCCTTTCATCCTTTTTACCTGCGTATGTAAGAACAGGTTTTAAGACTATCCCAGGAGCCGCCGCCGTAGGTGGTGCAGCAGGGTTAGCCGGTGGACCTCTAGCACCCGTGACAGTTACAGGTGGGGCAGTATCCGGTGCTACTTTAGCGGCTCGTGCAAACTGGGGTGTCGCATCTTTCGTTCTTGAATATTCAGGTATGATTCTTGAGGGCATGCAGGAGTTAAATATCGACTATAAAAACCCGAAGGTTTTCGCCGCGGCCTGGAATAATGAAATTACAAGAGATGCGATAAAAGAAAAGGCGTTAAAAAAAGGTCTTCCTATTGCATTATTAGACTCCATTTCGGGTTTAATGGGGAGCCGTGTTGCTGCTGCTTTGCATCATGGGGGTAACGCAATTAAAGGCGGTAAGTTAATTGACGGGGCTGCGTGGAAAAGGTCAAAGCAGACCTATCCAAAATTTACAGCTTTCCAAAGAGCGGGTAATGCCGGTCTTGAAGTCGGTACAGACGCTGCGCTGGGTATGGGTGGTGAGTTTCTTGGACAGGCATGGAGTAAAGAACCAGGCGAAGGTTGGGATCACAATGCAATCGTCGCTGAAGGAATCATAGGTTTAGGACCTGGTCTTCTTGGGGGTGGATATCAGGTAGCGTCTACCCGAAACCTGGATTTAACTAGTACACCATTTGATTACGAGAATGTAGAGAATACCGAAACAGGAAAGACTGGTATCGTAAATCTCGCAGGCTTTAGAAATAAGTTTAATTCTTTTAACAACGCTCAAGCAGCCGCATCTCATGTGGTTAATGAAGGAAACTTCGAAACCGCAGAGGAGCAAGAAAATGCCAATAGTGTGCTGACCGATTTAATGGCCCGTCTTTACGAATTAAATCCAAAAGCCATGACAGATTTAAAAATCGTTGTAGCTGACAGGACGCCGTTTTCCGACAAAGAAATGGAAGGGTCATTCCATGAGGATGGGGAGCGTACAGGCACTTATGCAATATATTTAAACCGCAATAAAATAGGCAAAGACCCTCTCGGTGTGTTCCTCCACGAGTCTGGCCATCTAGCCCGCAAGCTCATGTTAAGTAGTGAAGAGCTCATGGGTTTGTACGAAAGTTTAGGTATAGATGCTCAGAAAGATGCGTTTACACAATACACATTAAAAATACCGGATCAGAAGTATAGTCAGCTTAATGAAGCACAAAAAGCTCAGGTAGACCGCGCTTGGAATGATAAAAGAATGACTCCAGCTATTAGAGCTGAGGAGTGGTTTTCTTATCAGTGGGCCAGTCTTTTGGCAGGCAGAAATATTGATTCATCCGTTAAGACAGAATACCAAAATTTCTTAACTAAGGTGCTGCATCCGTCGATGGAGAAATTCATGGGTGGTAAGACAACGGGCGGTACCAAAGAGCAGCAGTTTAGGCTTAACCAAAAAATACTTCAGAGCATGGGCTACAGCACCAACGGGTACAGCAAGCAAAGCACCCCACGGTTCGGAGAATACTATAATGAACGCCCTGGAATGGCGAAAAAGTTTCTGAATAAAGAAATCGCGCTTCAACAAATGGGTGATGACGAAGCTTTAAACTTCTTGATGCGTAAGGTGATGATAATTGCGCAAACAGAAGGTAAAGCCCGAGCAAAGCAGGTAGCAGAAGCGGTTAACAAGATGCTCGACAAAAAGATTTTGCCTACAGACATGTCGGCTTACACCAAGCTTGAGCTCGAAGAAATGGCAACTCCTATTGCTGAAGGCCGGGTTGCCGCCGAAGACGCGGTAAAAACTGCCGAGGTATATGAGAAACTTGAAGGAGCAGATGCTCAAGAGGGGGTTAAACAGCTCCTCGAAATTGAAGAAACAAAACCAAGAGAAGGTTCTAAGGAAAAGCCTAAACCAATTCTTGATGAGAAGGGTAGGGTTAAACCTGTCAAAAAGGCAGTTGAGTCCGAAGTAACCCCAAAGGTTGACCTTTCCGAAAAAGAAAAACTAACCAATCAAGTAAAAGCAACTAAGACTCGGAAGGTTGCGAAGATCGAGAAAGATGTCGACCGAGCCCAGGAGCAACTTGAGGCCCGAGTTATACCGGTTCAGTACCTGATGCCCGGAGCTGAGATTATTGAAAAGGGTGATAAATTTGAACTTAAAATAAGACAGCCCGGAACCCGAAAGCCCCGAGCACCTAGATTATTTGACACGAAGGCAGAGGCAGAAAAGGCACAAAAAGAATTTTTCACTCAGGAATTAAAGAACCTCAAAGACATCAGTAAAAAAGTTTCAGACATTCAAAAGCTGGCGATGGATGAAACAGCTTTTAATAAGAAATCGACCGAAGTTAAGAAGAAGCTGCTTGAAGAGCTTGAGTCAGAAGGTAGTGCGGTGTCCGAAAGAGATATATCACATTCTCAAATCATAGCCGAGATGATGGGGTTAAATAGTCTGATGGATGGGGCTATCTTCTCAAGTGCACTCGCAGCCTTCGACCTAGCAGATGTGTCCAGCGGCAAAGCACCGGACGGCCAGCGTGTTGTCGAAGCATTTGCAAAATACGAGCAACAAGTCGCTTTTGCGGTTGGCTCAATTGACACCCGTATTGCTGAGCTTGAGACTCGAAAAGAGTTTTTAAATCTCGAAAAGCAGAGATTAAATGGTGGGATCACCCAAAAAGCATTCGACCAAAAAGTAAAAGCCTTGGGCTCCGCTCAAGACAAAAAAGGATCCCTACCTCCGGGCAAATGGGTTGTTGTGTTCCGCGGCCCCCAAGGAAACTGGAAAAAGTGGAAAGATGGCAAGTGGGTTAATGCCCCCAAGCTCGACGATAACAAATTTGTAAGAAAGCGCCTTGACCCTAAAGTTTATGGTTATGTAAAAGCGGATAAAGAAGCAGCTTCTAAAGCTTTAAATGAAAAGCAAAGAAATTTTATAAGTTTTTGGAGAGAACCAGATAACCAATCCAAAACCCCCGCAAAGAAAACAGCCCCAAAGCCAAAGCCAAAGGCCGAAGCTCCAAAAGCCAAAGCCGATACCAAAGCGATTGATGCTGAGATAAGCGAGATCGACAAAAAGCTCACCATGCTCCGCGAATACCGCGATGCAATCGAGCCTGAGAAAGCAACAATTGATTGGATGGATGTTCCGCACTTAAACTACCACAAATTCATTGATCCTGATGGAGACACCAATGCTTTCCCGACAAAAAAGAACGGCAAGCGAGTAAAGAAAAACTTTGAGCGTTACACGCTGGGTCAGTTAGCAAGTTTGGATCGAAAGTCCGACATTTGGATGGTTTATGGCAGACCTGGTAGAGAGACAATTGAAAAACTAGATGGACTCTCCGATTCTCAGGCATATCTTTTTAAATATACAAACTGGAGACTAAACAGCCCAGAGCCAGAGGCAAAGGCCGAGGGTCAAAAGCCGAATGTAGAAGTCGATCCCGGCCCAATGATTGATCCTACATCCAGTTCCGAAAAAACTTTTGAAAGAAACGGTGAGCAGGTTCGCCTTGAAATCGATGTAAATGGACGGGCGGTTTTATACGGTGCGGATAACCGAGCATTAAACATTATAAAAAACGATCTAGACGCCCTAGTCCTAGAAAAGTTTGGTAAGACGGCTAAAGATATCGCCAAGGATCTCAAAGGTGTACCAACCAAACCAAAATTCATGGATCCAATCTCCGAAAAGGAGTGGAGCTCCTTTACAAAGACTGGGAAAGTAAGTAACGAGCGTCTTAAAGATATAGTAAAAAAGTATACGCAGGGAGTTAAAACAACACCCGAAGAAGTTCAAATTTTTACTGATATGCACGAAGATCGAGACAAGCTCCTTGCTCAACTTCAAAAAGACCCAACCTCCCTCGGCTCAGGCATTGACCAAAGCTTTAATCCTTTTGCTTACGGCAGAAAAATGACCGATAAGCTCGACTGGTTCGGTAATAAAACGGTCAAGGAATATACCGAAATGTTGGACGCTGTTCGTGCATCCGCTGCACTCCCTGAAACAATAGGGGGTCGTAGATATAAAGAAGGAGACCGTATATTCATGCAGTCTGAGAATGGAACCTCAGTGGCAGCGATGATGTTATTCCGCCTGAAGGAGCAGGATAAAGCAGACGGTATAAACAACCGAAATATTACAAGCGGTGAACTTAGCCGACTGACACTTTCCGAAATGTCGGTCTATGAATTAGCTACTGGTAGATCTCTCGAAATCCTTGACGACCGTGATATTCGCGGATCCAAGCAACAAAGATATCACCAACTTATTGAGCGAAGAGCTCATGAGATGACCAAGGATATCGCGGAGTATGAAAAACTCATTAAGGATATGGAAGAAGGTTCCGAGCAGAGAGCAGGAGCCGAGCGTAGTGTTACTCGATTAAGGCAGCAGTTAAAAGCATTGTTCTTTGACTACGACGAGCCCGGGTCTTTCCAAGGCGAAGAGACTGGCGGCTTCTTTCCTCAGTTACATGGTGGAAAGCAGTGGAGCCAGAGCTTGACAGAATATTTCTTTTATCAGGAAAAAGCGGAAGCGGTTAAAAAGATTATTGGTATATGGGCAGAAGACATTGCGTCAGAGCAGGGCCCTGGAGTTGGCCGTACTAAAAAAGAAACTCTTTCAAAAGATCCAGCCTGGTCGTCTAGTGTAGAAGCCTGGAATAAATTAGAGCCTGCAAAAAAAGCGGCCCTTCGCAATAACCTATACTCTGTAGTAAGAGAGCTGAAGAAGGATGAAAGTATAACCGAAGAGGATATTCTCAAGGCTAAGGAAGAATTTGAAAAGCTCCAAAAAGAAGCTCAAAAATCTTACGAAGAACAATACGAAGCGAAGACTGCAGAAGAAACTGCTCAGGCGGCAAAAGAGTGGGGCACGAGCGTTACATCTCCCGACGACTATGAATTCTTTGCTCAAGGAGAGAAAGCAACCAGTACTGTAAAAGCAGGTAATGGCCATGGTGCATTTGCTCGTGGCAGTGCGGACGAAGGTGTTGATGTGCTGTCTCTTTTCGCAAAGGGGAGAGCTGATAAATTTGACCCAGAGCGTGTGACTTTCGGTACAGGTTCTGGCTCCGAGCAGGCTAACCCGGACCTAGCAAGAGATTTAGAAAGGCGTCTGGATGAGGCAATTGTAAAGAAGTCCTTTGAAGTGATGCAGGATGAAAAGTATCAGGACATTCCTCTGTTTGAAATAACAAGGGCCGATGGTCAAAAGCTGAAGGTCAAAAGAGTCAAAGGTCTTTGGAAAAAGGCAAACGGTCATGTCATTGATCAGGAAACCGAAAAGATTGCCCGCGAGGATTTCATCAAGAACAAGCCTGAGCTAATTAACGAGATCCGTAATGTCATGGTGGCTCAGGATTCTATGGGAACCGTGGGTGTATCCTCTGGAAACTCTGTTAGCCCTGCACAATTTGTTCGATATCTTCTGGATAATATAGGGAAGAAAAAGGGTAAGGCTGGATTAAAACAAGCACTCTTAGCTTTGCAGTACACTCCGTCTTCGGAGGTAGACAACGGGATGTTAAAACAATTACCGGGCGGACCGGCCGGAGGTATTCTTCCCTATGTATGGAATGACTTCATGCTTGAGGTATACAAGTTATTAAAGATCGAAAAGGATTTTGAGTTTGTACCCGCCCCGGACCCAAAAAAGAGCGGCTGGAAAAATCAATCGGAAGAGATTGAGCGTACAATAACCGAGAACGGAAAAACAAGGCGCATATCTGAACCCAACACTCTCTGGAAAAATGGTTACCCTGATGTAGACGCCATGGTCAAACAGGTTCAACCCGTTATCCAAGCAGTCTATGACGCAGGCCGTGTAATGTTGGCCGTTGGTCGAGGGTTTGATGAAGAAGAGTCTTCCAAAAATTCGTTGAATGCATCTAATGTTTTACAACAAGATCCTACGATTCACACATCTTCCTTTGAGAGCTTTATTAAGAGTGACGCCCCCGAAGGGTCCATGGATAACCAGGAAACAGATTCTGTAGTCAATAAGGATCAAGCCAAGACAGTCCAAGTTGAAGAAGAAGAAACCGCATCCGATGAAGATCTTAAAAAGCTAGGGGATGATGATCTGATCCCTCAATCTTTCTCTACACAAAACGATCCCATATCTCAGAAGCTTGAAGGTACTGAAACGATGCGGAAACTGTTTGAGCTCAAGAAGGGTGGTAAAGAGCTTACTTTAAATAAGGTATTAAAAGAGTTTCGAACCGACGAGCGTCTATGGAACGCTTTCGGTATGCCTATGCCTCCGCAAAAAGACTACTTAGTTTACAAATGGGCTAAAGGCATAAAAGAACACCCGAAATACCCAAAATTTAAAGCGAGGGTTTTAGGCTCGGATACGCAGGCCCTCGGCTCAAGCTATGCACTATCATCAGGCATCCCAACGGATTATATGCAAAGCTCTGTTCTTTTAACTAAGATGGCGAACAAGGTGGGCTTTGATGATGACGGTAGAGACCAGCTTAAAGAGT
>Ga0255758_10002991_pt1 | contig 15209 bp, 17 predicted proteins | sample 011ome_24_FD_179958 | JGI IMG/M metagenome (GOLD analysis project Ga0255758, IMG submission 179958) | Coastal salt marsh microbial communities from the Groves Creek Marsh, Skidaway Island, Georgia - 011513CT metaG (version 2) | ecosystem: Environmental > Aquatic > Marine > Intertidal zone >...
GGATCTGTATTAGTCTCATTTGGAAACACTAAAGTGATATGTACTGCCACCATAGATACCAACGTTCCAAGATGGATGCGGGGTAGTGACGAGGGCTGGGTTACTGCAGAATATGGCATGCTTCCAAGATCTACAAATGAGAGAATGAACAGAGAGGCTGCAAGAGGTAAGCAAAGTGGCAGAACTCAAGAGATTCAAAGATTAATTGGTAGATCACTAAGACAAGCAGTAGACCTAAAATATATTAAAGGAAAAACTATAAATATTGATTGTGATGTTATCCAAGCAGACGGTGGCACAAGAACTGCTTCCATTACAGGTGGTTGCGTTGCATTATTTCTAGCTTTACAAAATCATCATGATGATCATAGAGCAATTAAAAGACATATAGCTGCAGTTTCACTTGGTATATTAAATGATGAAGTTATTCTTGATCTTGATTATAAAGAGGATAGTAATGCTGAAACAGATTTAAACCTTGTGATGACAGATTCACTAGAGCTAATAGAAATTCAAGGCACTGCTGAGGAAGCACCTTTCACAAAAGATCAATTAAATCAGATGTTAGAGCTTGGCAGTTCTGCTATTGCTGATATTATTGAAAAACAAAAAGCCTGTTTAAAATAAGTGGAAAATTATCAAAAAAAATTTCTTGAATTATCCTTAAATGCCAAAGTTCTAGAATTTGGTGACTTCACACTAAAATCTGGAAGACAAAGTCCTTATTTTTTTAATGCAGCCAGAATGCTTAATGGTGGTTATCTTTATGAGCTTGCAGATTGCTATAAACAAGCAATTGACGCAGCTAATTTAAAGTTCGATTGTATATATGGGCCTGCCTATAAAGGTATTTTTCTTGGTTCAATAATTGCCATGATTCTTGATAAAGATGGTTTTAAATACCCCCTATCATTTAATAGAAAAGAGATTAAAGACCATGGCGAGGGTGGAAACGTTATTGGTAAAAATCCTTCAGGAGACGTCTTAATTATTGATGATGTCATATCTGCAGGCACTGCTGCAAAAGAGTCTATAGAGATGATTAAATCAATTGAAGCTAATCCAAAGATAATGCTTGTAGGATTAGATAGACAGGAAAGAGGCAGTGGCAATCTTTCTGCAAGAAGAGAGCTTGAAGAAGAATATGGTATGGAAGTTATATCTATAATTAATTTAGATACTTTAATTGCGTATTCAGAATCAACCCCAGGTTTTGAAGTCCATTTAGATAGACTTCAGGCATACAGAAGCCAATGGGGTGCCTAAATGTTTTCAGGCATAGTTTCTCATAAGTCTAGGGTATTAAAAGTTGAAAATTTCAGTGATTTTATCCGTATTCATATAACAACTCCTAAAAACTTTAATAAAGGCTTAAAAAAGGGGGCAAGTATTTCAGTCAATGGAGTATGTCTCACCGCAAAAGATAATGGCAGCAAAAATCTTAAATTTGATGTTATAGAAGAAACATTGCTGAAGACTAATTTAAAACATATCTTGAAAGGCGACATTGTTAATTTAGAAAGATCAATTAAAGCTTCATCTGAAATAGGAGGTCATCTTATGTCAGGACATATTCATTTTACTGGAGAAGTAAAAAAAATATTTGAGAAAGAAAATACCAAAGATATGAAAATATCAATTTTAAGAGAATACTCAGATTACATTTTGGAAAAAGGTTATATTGGCATTAATGGTTGTAGCTTAACTATAGGAAAAGTTTTCAAAAATCAATTTAACATTCATCTTATTCCCGAGACTCTTAAAATTACAAATTTAGACAAACTTGAAGAAAAAGATTTAGTGAACATAGAAATTGATCAAACAACTATAGCTATCGTTGATACGGTCAAAAAAACCCTAGCTACTCAAAAATCTTGATAAAACAGCCATTCTAATGGCAACACCATTTGCAATCTGGTTTCTGATTACTGACTGGTCAGACTGATACAAGCTTTCTGAGATTTCTACATAGTTTACAGGCCCAGGATGCATAACAATTGCATCTCCTTTAGCTTGCTCAAGCTTCTCAGATGTAAGTTGATAGGCTTGTTTGTATTCATCTAGGTCAAGATCAAGGGTTTCTTCAAACCTTTCATATTGTATTCTTAATGTCATAACCACATCTGCATCATGAAGTGCAGCATCGAGATCAGGCTCATACCTTCCTATTGCAGGATTGGCATATTTTGAAGACATGCTTGGATGACCGCAAAAAGTTAGAGAATTAAATGAGAAATTTGAAATACCTTCAACAAAAGATGATGTCACCCTCGAGTGATCAAGATCACCAACAATAACTATATTAAGATCATCTATAGAACCTTTATGCTCAATTATAGTCATAAGATCAATCAAAGCTTGGGTAGGATGAGATATAGACCCCTCTCCTCCGTTGATAAATACCATTTCAGGCAGATATTCTGCTAGATCTCTTATAACTGATTCAGGGTGTCTTAGAACACACAGATCTACACCCATTAAACTTAGTGCATCAACAGTCTCATAAATTGATTCACCTTTTTCAACAGACGAATTTGAGATATCAAAACCTACAACTGAACAACCAAGATTTTTCGCTGCTATTTCAAAAGAGGATTTAGTTCTTGTGCTTGGCTCACAGAAAACATTTGCAATAGTTTTATCTGGAAATAAATTTTCTTTTCGAAAAGAGCCGTCTCCTTCTTTGAAATTTTTTGCAAATTCTATGAGATCTAAAATTTCTTTTTTAGATAAATCACTGATCGAGAGAAGATTTTTAGTCATGGCAAACTAAAACCGCATCCATTTCTACATTAACCCCAAGCGGCAAAGCTGAAACTTCAACTGTTGCTCTTGCTGGATAAGGTTCTGAAAAATATTTTTGCATTGTCTCATTTACAACTGCAAAGTCATTCATATCGGTTATGTAGATTGTAAGTTTTATAATATCAGCAAGCGATCCATTAGCCTCTTCACATATTGCAGTAAGGTTTTTTATTACCTGTTCTGCCTGGTCTTGGATAGAAGCGTTCATCAAGTCTCCGGTCTCTGGATTGATGGCAACTTGACCAGACACAAATATGAATCCTCCAGCTGAAACAGCTTGAGAGTATGGTCCAATAGCTTTTGGAGCTTTTTCTGTGAAAATTATTTTCTTCGTCATAATTTATATATTGGATTTATTTTTGGTATGCATTGTACCTAAAATTAAATTTTAAGGTTTATTATTTTTCGTTTATTAGTCTTGTGCAACTTGTAGTTATTTTTTTTGATCTAATCTTTAGCATTACATTATTTAATTCTTCAAGATCTTCGACATCTACTTCCATCTCAAATGAAGCAAAGGTGCTATCAATATTTTTTGTATTGATTTGTTCAATATTTAGGCCCGCCTTTGTAAAAACTGAAACCAGGTCAGCTAAGACACCCATTTGGTCAATAGTAACAATATTGATCTTTGCTGTGTAAACTAGGGTTTTGGTATTAACAGCCCACTTTCCTGGAATATATCTTGGATCTTTAGAAATAAAAGGTGCAACCTGTTTGCATCGTTTATGGTGAATAACTATTCCTCTTTCTGTATCAGAATGCGCTATTACAGGATCTTTATAGACAGGATGGCAACATTTTGCAAAAACAACCGAAACTCCCTCAATATGATTATCATGAATAAAAACAGGTTTAATTTTCTTGGAGTCTTTCTCTTTTCTAATCTTTAAACCAGAATAAAATCTCTCTGCAACAATGTTGCCAGTTCTTTTGCCTGAGCCTAATTCGGTAAGAAGCTTATTTAGAGACGAAACTCCTATTGAATCAAGAACTCTCTTTAAAGTGCTACCCCTGTAATCTTTTAAAGACTTTCCAGATCTTTGTAGCTCAGATTCCAGCATAAACTTACCCGCCTTTCTTGCCGATGAAACTTTTTGAGTTCTTAGTCTAGCCCTAACTCCACTTCTAGCTTTTCCTGTTACAACAAAGTTTAGCCATGCAGGATCTGCTTCAACTGTTTTACTTGATGTGATAATTTCAACTGTCTGGCCACTTTCTAGTTCAACATTTAAGGGGGCCTCTCTTCTATTTACTTTACAACCCACAATGCTATTTCCAAGACCAGTATGCACTTCATATGCGAAATCTATTGGAGTAGCTCCTGCTTTTAAGGCATAAATATCTCCTTTAGGAGAGAATAAATAGACTTCTTCAGAATCAAGATCTTTCCTAAGAGAATCAGCAAACTCTGTAGGATTTGATGATTTCTTTTGCAGATCTATTAGACTTGATAACCACCGGCTAGCTCTTAAACCTGATCCAATTCCAGCTTCATCGTCTGTTTTATAACTCCAATGGGCGGCGATACCCATATTGGCAGTTGCCCACATGCTTCTTGTCTGAATTTGGACTTCTATGGGAAAAGCATTAAGTGCAAGTAAACTTGTGTGCAAGGCTTGATAGCCATTAGTTTTTGGAATAGCTATATAGTCCTTAAACTTATTTTCAATTGGTGAGAAATAATTATGAATAATACCTAAAGATCTATAACAGTCATCGACAGAATCTACCAAAATTCTGAAACCATATACATCTAGTATTTCTGAAAATGGTTTATGTTTGGTTTTAATTTTATTGTAAATACTATAAAGATTCTTTTCCCTTCCCTTTACACCAGCATCTTCAATTCCATTAGACTTAAGTCGACTTTTAAGCTCTTTCCTTATCTTTTGTACTATTTTTTTTCTACCGCCGCTTGAAGTCTTAATTGCACTTTTTAATAAATCAGCACGCATTGGGTGCAGGCATTTAAAAGCCCTATCCTCAAGCTCCGCCCTCATATCTTGCATACCCACTCTTAGTGCCAATGGGCCATATAAATCTAAAGTCTCTTTTGATTTTTGTATTTGTTTTTTTCTTGGAACAAATTCGATAGTTCTCATATTGTGCAGCCTATCGCACAATTTAACTAAAATAACTCTTACGTCATTTGCCATTGCTAATGCCATTTTCTGAAGATTATTGGCATTTTTCTCAGCTATATTTTTATGATCTATTTTTCCTAACTTACTTACTCCGTCAACAATATGAGCCACATCATCACCAAACATTTTAGCTAGGTTACTTTTTTGAACATTACAGTCTTCGAGCACATCATGCATTAATGCTGAGCATACCGAGTCACAGTCCATTTTTAGTTCAAGTAATATTTCTGTAACAGCTACCGGATGAGTAATATAATCTGAGCCATCTTTTCTTTTTTGGCCCATGTGAGCATAAAAAGCAAATGAGTATGCTTTCTGAATTTTTTTTATATCTTCAGAACTTAAGTATGTTTTACAAGTTTTATAAAGAGATGATGGTAGTTTTAATAGACTTTTATCGGAAAAATTAATCAGATGATTTGGGAGAACCGATTCACTCAAATTAGTTCTCCAAAATTCATTTATTCGACTGTTTCTGTTTCTTCAGTACCCGGTGCTGCAAAACCATCTAACAATACATCTTCTTCTAGAGTTCTATCTAGTGTTTCTTTATCAAGAAGACCTGCTTCAATTTCTCTAAGCGCAACTAATGTTGGTTTATCATTGTCCCACTCTACCAAAGGGTCTCTGCTGGTAGTTGTTAGCTGTCTAGCTCTTTTTGATGCCATGATAATGAGATCAAATCTACTTGGTACAACCTGTAAACAATCTTCTACTGTAATTCTAGCCATATAATTTCTCCTAGGGAGCGTATTCTATTTCTAATAAGACATTAAGACAACATATCTCTTAATATCTTAATATTTATTTTATCGTTATTTTTGAGTAATTTTCCATTAATAATAATATTAGCTATTTCCTCATAGGCTTGCTCGAAGTTATCATTTAATACTCTGTAATCAAATTCTTCAGCACACCTCAACTCTTCCTTAGCGTTTTCAAGCCTGGTGTCAATTACATTTTCTGAATCTAAGCCCCTTGCTAGTAATCTTTTTTGTAGCTCTTCAATGCTTGGAGGAATGATAAATATTGAAGTATGATCGATGCCAGTTCTTTGTATTAACTTAAAGCCTTGAACATCAATGTCACAAATTACATTTATTCCTTTATTTAGTCTTTCATCAATATATTTATGTAAAGTACCGTATTGATAGTTATGTACAATTGCACATTCAATAAAAGCGCCTTCTTCTTTCAGTGAATTAAACTCATTTTCAGTCACAAAAAAGTAATGTTTGCCTTCTTCCTCTCCTTTTCTTGGCGACCTTGTAGTAGCCGATATTGAAAGTTCAATATTTTCAAAGTTGGCAAGGATTGATTGAATTAAAGAAGATTTTCCCGCACCAGATGGAGCAGCAATAACAAATAATTTGCCCTTTCTATTATTCAATATTTTGAGCCTGCTCGCGCATTTCCTCGACTATAAGCTTCATGTCTAATGCTATTTGTTTATATTTAGGTATATCTAATTTAACTGATAATGTGCTGGTCTCTCTGAATAGTTCTTGTAAGATAAAATCTATTTTTTTCCCGCTTCCACTTCTGGACACCAGCTCCTTTCTTAAAGATGAGGTATGAAAATTTATTCTTTCTATTTCCTCTGCAACATCATGCTTCAAAGCAAGCAAGGCCACTTCTTGAGCAAGCCTGTCATCATCAACAGTGTCACATATATTATGTACTTTGCTTTTAAGAGATTCGGATCTTGCTTTTAATAATTTTTTATTAGAACTTTCTAGCTTAGAAATACAGTTGTTAATTTTATTTAATTTAGATAAAAATAATTTATTTATTTTTTCTCCTTCTACAGCTCTATTTAATAGAAAGGTTTTAAAAGCATCTTTAAAAACTTTCTTTATTAAGCTTTGGTTAACTTGAATTTTTTGTTCTGTCTTAATAATTCCAGGAATGTCTTTGATATCTGAAAAGGTTAGCTTTTTAATTTCTAAAAGCTTAGCTTCATCAATTGATTTACCCAAGTTTCTTAAAGACTCTTTATTGATTATGTATGAATTGCTAGATGGAAATTTTAACTTTAGTCTGATATCTAATGTTCCTCTTTTAACCTTTTTAGAAATAGTGCCTCTGATAAATAGATCAAGCTCATTGCTAATATCATTTGGCCTGATAGAGATATCTAAGAATCTATGATTGACTGATTTAATTTCACAGTAAATTTCTGTTTCTTTGTTTATATGCCTTGAATGCCCAAAGCCGGTCATACTTGATGTCATAACTTTATTGTATTTTGCCTAGAGTTTTTGTTCTAGTTTAATTTTTAAAATTTAAATCCTGTCTGTTTTAACTTGGTATTTATAATTGATTTTTCAGAAAAAAGAATTTCTGAATCTTCAGAACAGTTAATAATATTAGCTTGGCTGCTTTCAGATTTGTATTCAATAAAATGAGCTATTATTTTTGCAGCTTGATCTCTATGTAATTTATTATGAGAAGTTTTTTTTGATTGGTTGTCATATAAACCTGAGAATCTAAGAGTGGTGAGTTTAGGCCCAAACATTTGCGATAAAGCTGCTTCATACTCCAGAATAAATTTGCCTCTAAATTCAGAGGGTTTCTCTATTGATTTCTCATCTACAGCGCCTTTATGGTGGCTGCCATATACTCTTGTAGAAGATATTGCAATGACCTTATTAATATTTAAATTTGATAATAGGTTTAAGATATTCTTTGTGGCAATTATAAAGCCATCTTTATAACCTTCCTCGTCAAGGCTGCTAGGCTTGGGGATTATTATTGCTGAATCAAAATTTTTAGCTTTTAAATCAATTTTTTTATCTGACAGCCAATCCCAATTAAATTTATTTATATTTGGATTGTTAGAATCATTTCTTGAAATAGCATAAATATTTATTGATTCAGTATCGAGTACTTTAATTAACCTTTTGGCAATATCTCCATAGCCTATTATTAGGATATTTTTTTGCATCAGTTAATTTTACACATGATCCAGAGAAGAATCTCTGGATCTGTGTTTATTAAGAAAAAATTATATGCTTAGAAGTGGTGCTATGACCAAACTGACGATTGCCATGACATTAATTAAAATGTTCATCGACGGGCCTGAAGTATCTTTGAAGGGATCGCCAACCGTGTCACCAACAACTGCTGCTGCATGTGTATCAGAACCCTTACCGCCTAGATTGCCCTTTTCAACATATTTCTTTGCGTTGTCCCATGCTCCACCAGCATTAGCCATCATAAGTGCAAGCGATACACAGCCAAGAAGACCTCCAGCTAACATACCTCCTAAAGCTTGTGCTCCAAGACCAAAACCAACAATTGCTGGCATTGATACTGCTATTATTCCTGGCCATACCATTTTCTTTAAAGCGGCTTCAGTAGCAATTTCAACACATTTTTCTGAATCAGGTTCTGCAGTTCCTTCCATTAAACCTGGTATTTCTCTAAATTGTCTTCTTATCTCATTAATCATTTCAAAAGCTGCATCACCAACAGCTGTCATGGTTATTGAAGAAACCAAGAAAGGTATACATACTCCAATAAACATCCCAACTAAAACAATTGGCTCTGTCAGAGCTAATGTAAATGAAGGATTTTTAGCCCCTACAACAGCTGAAAAAGCCGAAATTATAGCTAAAGCAGCTAGAGCTGCAGCTCCAATTGCGAAACCTTTTCCAATTGCAGCAGTAGTATTTCCTAATTCGTCTAGAGAATCAGTAATTTCTCTAACCTCTTCACCCATACCTGACATCTCAGCAATACCTCCAGCATTATCCGCAACAGGCCCATATGCATCAATTGCCATTGTGATACCTACGGTTGCAAGCATACCAACTGCAGCAATTCCAACGCCATAAATACCTGATAATTGAGTTGAGACAAGAATAATTCCAGCCAAAATAACAATAGGTATTACAACAGATTGCATTCCAACTGATAATCCTGAAATCATTACTGTTGCAGAACCAGTTTCTCCTGATTCAGCAATTTTTTTCACAGGACTTCCGCCCGTGTAGTATTCTGTAATGAGTCCTATTAATACTCCACCGACAGCTCCGGCAATAACACACCACCAAACATTCATTCCAACTCCATTAAAAGAATCGATAATAAAATAGGCCATTGCTACAAATATTACTGGGGCTAAAAGTGTGCCGGATCTTAAAGCACTTGCAGGTGCTTTCGCAGATTGAAGTTTTACTATGAATATTCCAATGATAGATGCGATCAAACCAGTTGATGCTAATGCTAGGGGAAGCATCATCATATCTTCATTTCCTAGAGTATAAGCTATTGCTATTGATGCGATCATAGAGCCACAATATGATTCAAATATATCTGATCCCATTCCAGCTACATCACCAACATTATCACCAACATTGTCAGCGATAACACCTGGATTTCTTGGATCATCTTCAGGAATTCCAGCTTCAACCTTACCAACAAGGTCAGCTCCAACATCTGCACTCTTTGTAAAAATTCCACCACCTACTCTAGAAAATAGAGCTACTATAGATGCGCCCATGGCAAAACCCTCAAGTTTATGTGGGTCAATGCCAGCTGGAATATAAAAATAATATAAACCCCCTAAACCTATTAAACCAAGGGATGCAACACATAACCCCATTATAGAGCCACCATAAAATGAGACTGATAAAGCTGCAGCAGGACCATCCTTTTGAGCTGCTGTTGCTGTTCTGACATTCGCTTTAGTAGCTGCATACATACCAATAAAACCAGCCACTGATGAGCAAATAGCTCCCATAATTATAGATATTGCTGTATAAGGTCCTAATGCGAACCATGCTAAAAGAACAATTATTACAATAAAAATTGTTAGGTATTTATACTCAGTTTTCATAAAAGCAAGCGCGCCAGCATGAATCTGATCACCTATTTTTTTTACTTTATCTTCGCCGTCTGGATATTTCATCACCAGCATATAGACAAGAGCTGCTGCAAACATTCCGGCAACGCCTATGACTGGTGGTAAAAGTAAAGTATTCATTAATATATCCCCATTTTAAAAAGAAGCATTCTAGCAAATAATTATAAAAAAGACGTAGTTTTTAATTATTTATTGAATAAATTTTTATCAATTAACTCTTCTGAATCAGCGACTATGCATGCAACAGCAGCATCACCTGTTACGTTTACAGAGGTTCGCAACATATCCAAAATTCTATCTACGGCGAGAATTATACCAATGGCTTCAAGTGGCAGACCAAATTGTTGCAATATGATTACAAGTGTTATTGTTCCCGCAGAGGGAACCGCTGCTGTTCCTATAGAAGTAACAACTGCTAGGATTACTACTTGAATATATTGAAATAAAGTTAAATCAATCCCAGACATTTGAGCAATAAAGACCGTCGCCATGCCTTGCATTATTGCAGTTCCGTCCATATTTATTGTTGCTCCAACGGGTATTACAAAAGATGAGACGTTTTTGTTTACTCCCAAATCATCTTGAACAGTTTTCAGTGTTACAGGAATTGTGGCTGCGCTTGAAGATGTTGAAAATGCAAATATTGCAACATCTTTCATTTTTTTATAAAAAGTAAGCAGGCTAAGATTTGTAAAAATCTTTAAAATTAATGAGTATGTAAAAATTACATGAACTAATAGAGCAACTATAAGCAAAATGACATACTTAAATGCTTCCTGAAAAATATCCAAGCCATCTGTAATTACAAACTTACCTATTAAACAAAAAACGCCAATGGGTGCAAAAGATATGACCATTATGACTAATTGCATAAATACAGTATTTAGTTTCTCAAAACTTTCGCTAAAGTTGTTAGTTAAATGATTTGTTTTATTAAGAGCAAGGCCAAATAAAATACTAAAGAAAACAACTGCAAGCATTTGATTTTGCGCCATGGCATCAATTATATTTGAAGGAAAAATATCTAAAATTGTTTCGTATATACCCTGGCCCTGCGGAAGCTTTTCGGGAGGAGCTACTTCTGAAGAATATCCAGCTCCCGGCTTAAAAACTGAGCCGATTAATAATGAAAGAGAAACTGCAATAGCTGTGGTTGATAGGTATAGAACGATTGTTTTAATTGTTATATTTCCCAAACTCTGCATGCTCGTTAAAGAGGAGATACCAGATACAAGAGAAAAGAATACTAATGGAACAATAAGTAGCTTTAATAAATTAATGAAAATGCCGCTTCCAAGATTGAAAACATAAATTTTTATAAAATTTAAAAGAGTGTCTGGAATAAAATTTGAGTAATATAAAAAAGAGCCAACTAAAAAGCCTAAAAACATTCCAAGTAAAATATTTCTTGTTAAATTTTTAGGAGTTTCAATCATTATATTTCAATCATATCAAAATCTTCTTTGCCAACACCACACTCAGGACAAAGCCAATCTTCAGGGACATCTTCCCATCTTGTTCCAGGCTCAATGCCATCATCAGGCCACCCTTCTGCTTCGTCATATATCAGACCACAAACGATGCATTCATACTTTTTTAATTTTATATCCATATTTTTTAATTTTACTTTGATTAAAAGTACGGACGTTATAATATCAGATTTATCGAGTAATTAATGAAGCTTAAGAAAATATCATCTTGGAAAAATTTTGAATCTATTGAATCAAAAATATCAAATAGTGAAATATCTTCCTGGTTACTTGAAAATGGCCCCATAACCAAAAGAATAAAAAAAAATGGAGCATTTAAGCTTCACCTTATTCAAGATGAGCTATCTTCTATTGAACAAGAAGATAAAGACTTTATTGACTGCACATCAAACAAAATAAAGTTAAGAGAAGTTATTCTTTTTTGCAATGATGCGCCAATGGTTTTTGCTCAAACAATAATACCCTTTGAAACAATTTCAAATGGATTGGAGCAATTAGGGAATCTTGGCAACAAACCTCTTGGTGATATTCTCTTTGAAAAAGATGTTTTTACCAAAGATAAAGTTGTCTATGCTTTATTTGAAAATGCTTCTGGCTCGTATTGGGGTAGAAAGGCAAAATATTTAGTTAAAGGCTATAAATTCTCAGTGATGGAAATTTTTTTAATAAACGCAGATGATTAGTAAATTAATGATTTATTTAAGGCTTGCTAGGCTGGATAAGCCTGTGGGCATTTATCTTTTACTCTGGCCATCACTAATGGGGCTTATGTTGGGAGGTCTCAATGAAGGTTATATCGATTTTGAAAATTACCTTATTGTATTAGCTGGAGCAATCCTAGTAAGGTCTTGTGGCTGTGTGATTAATGATATTAGTGATCATAAGTTTGATAAATTAGTTTCAAGAACAAAAGACAGGCCCATTGCCAAAGGTGAGGTAAGTCTCAAAGGCGCATGGATATTTTTCTACATATTGGCATCTTCTTGTTTGAGCCTTTTGATGTTTGTGCCAAAGACAACTATTCAGATTTCATTGGTTATTGCCGTTTTTATCTTAATATATCCTCTGACAAAAAGATTTTTAAAAGCACCTCAGTTTTTTTTGGGTATAACTTTTGGATCTGGAACACTCATATCTTACAGCCTTGCCTCACCAAACTTCTCGATATCTATTATGATTCTTTTTTTAGGAGCAGTTTTATGGATCGTAAGTTTTGATACTATTTATGCTCTAGAAGATGAAGATGACGATCGGGTTATTGGAATTAATTCAACACCAATATTATGGGAGGATAAAGCAATAATAATTAGCAAAATACTCCATTTATTATTTTATGCCTCTCTTTTTTTAATATTTTATGTAAATCAATTTTCACTTTTATTTCTAGCAATATTATTCATTTTGCTATTCATTTATTTTTACCAATATAGTCTTGTAAATGAGGGAGAATACTTAAAGGCTTTCAAAACCAATCATTGGGTTGGGATGTTGGCAACGATTGGTTTTGCAGCCGAAATTTTTCTAATATAGAAGTCCTGAAGTGAAAAATACATTTATTAAAAGTTTGTCTGAAATTTCATCAGCAAACCTTAATGAAATTATTAATGAAGCAGATAAGCCCTTTATGTCATATGAATATCTATATGCATTAGAAAAAAGTAAATCTGTTCATGTGAATAATGGCTGGGAAACATTTCACTTAGCCCTTTCTGAAAAAGAAAATCTTTCAGGCTTTCTTCCGATATATAAAAAAAATAATAGCCATGGAGAATTTGTTTTTGATCATCAATGGTCTTATGCATTAAGAAGGGCTAACAGAGAGTATTATCCAAAATTACTCAGCGCAATCCCCTTTACTCCTTGCGAGACAAGTAAATTCATAGCCTCTAAATCTATTGGCATTGAAAATTTTACTGAACCAGTAATTGATTACATGAAACAAAATAATATGGAAACATGGCACATTCTTTTTCCAAATAATGATCTCTCTAAAATACTTATTGAAAAAAACTTTATAGAGCGAAGTGGTTATAGGTTTGTCTGGAACAATAAAGAATATAAAAACTTTGATGACTTTCTTAAAATTTTTACTTCAAGACAAAGAAAAAATATTAAATCCGAAAGGAAGAAAATTTATGATTCAGGAATCAGCTTTACAATAAAAGATAATACCAATATCACATTGGATGATTGGCTTATTTTTTATCAGTTTTACCAATCTACTTATCATGAACGAATGCAAGCACCCTATCTAAACTTTGATTTTTTTAATTTGGTGCACAAATATAAAGACAATCTTTGTCCTGTTATTTTTTTTGCTGAGCTTAACGGAAATAAAATTGCTGGGTCGCTGTGCTTTCAAAATAAAGATACTCTTTATGGAAGACACTGGGGCTCCTCAAAAAATATAGATAGCTTACATTTTGAGTGTTGTTATTATCAAGGAATTGAATACTGCATAAAAAATGGTATTGCCTTCTTTGATCCTGGCGTTCAAGGAGAGCATAAAATCAGAAGAGGTTTCGAACCAAGAGCCTCCACTTCACTTCATTACGTTTTAAAAAAGGATTTTAGAGATGCCATTAAATCTTTTTGCAAGGAAGAAAAAATCAGTATTAAAAAATATTTAGCAGCTTGTAGTGAATATACACCTATAAAAAAAGAATATAGAATTTAAATATGTTAAAAACTTTGCCTACAACTTCTCATCACCTAGTAGTATGTGAGGCAAATTTCATTAGACTTAAGAAATTATTAAATAATTTTCTATCAGACGAAATTTTTTATGAATCAATTAATCCAAATCAATCATCTTTAAAGATTAGTTTTCTTATATTAAATAAAACTAAGCACACAATAATTCTTGAGGCCAAACAAAGCGCAAATAAAAAAAATATCCATAGTAATTTTATTCTTAGAATACAAATTAGTTTAGATGCAAAATTAGCAGAAGTTTTATCTTATCAAGGCGAAAAGCCTCTTCCTTTTTTTATGAATCAATCAAAAAGACAATCATTTGATGAGAAGCTTCAGCAAAATAAATTCTTAACAGAATGGTTAGAAAGTATTTTTATTTCAGGTATTTCAGGCAAGGAGCAAATTGGTAGTTTATTAAATAATGTCTAACACTATTCTTTATTTCCATGGATTTAAGTCCTCAAGTGATTCTGGTAAAGCTCAAGAGTTTAAAAAATTTATAGAAAATAATACATCTCAAACAAAGATTATAATTCCGGACTTAGAAGACGATTTTAAAGAAGCTCATAATCAAATAGAAACCCTAATTGCTAAAAACAGCCCAAATATTTTATATATGGGTAGCTCATTAGGAGGTTACTATGCTCTTTATTTTGCGCAACTTTATAAATCTAAGTCAGTATTAATTAATCCAGCGATAGCTCCTCTGAATGATTTTGAGATTCATCTTGGCAAAAATGAAAATTATGCTACTGGAAATAAATTTACTATTTCAAAAGATGATATTTCTTATGTTAGAAGTCTTCATCATAAGAAAATCTTAGAACCGAAAAATAATTTAATACTATTAGAATCTGGTGATGAAATTCTTAACTATGCTGAATCTACTAGCTATTTCAGAGGCTCATATATAGATATACTTTATGGTGGAAATCACTCATATACATCTATCAAAGAAAAATTTACAAAAATCAAAGATTTTTTTTATCTAAAATAATTGCATTAATTTAATGCATTATCAACATATATGCACTAAAATAGCGCATAAATAGTTCAAATATTGTGCAAATAGCTCAAATAATAATGGCATGTAAATTGCTTTATTAATAATGCTAAATAAAAATTTTATTAGGAGAAATAATGGCAGAATATAAAACTTATGAATACATATGGTTAGATGGTTACCAGCCTGAAGCTAAT
>Ga0255758_10002999_pt1 | contig 15189 bp, 9 predicted proteins | sample 011ome_24_FD_179958 | JGI IMG/M metagenome (GOLD analysis project Ga0255758, IMG submission 179958) | Coastal salt marsh microbial communities from the Groves Creek Marsh, Skidaway Island, Georgia - 011513CT metaG (version 2) | ecosystem: Environmental > Aquatic > Marine > Intertidal zone > Salt...
ATTTGACCAATGGGCAGAAATTGAGAATTTATCTCTCAATAACTCTGAAGATAGATACAAAGAAACGGCCACATTTCAGATTCTTGGCAATGCCAAAGTACAAGCGAATTTTAGTAGAATCCCTATCAATGTTGGTGTTGAATTTGTTTCACTAGACCAAAATGACCAACCATTCCCTGAAGACATCGGGGGAACAATTAACATGCCCAGCTCAATTTATCACGGCGACTTTGTTACCCTAGATCTCAATTTATTCGCAGGATACAATCTTTTAAACTGGGTGGACTTAGATACCGGTCTAAATATTTCCTCACAAGATTCTATCTCTTTCACAGCTGTTTCTGACCGTAACTTCAAGGTCGTACTAAGGAAACTCCACTACCAATTAGAGGTAGACCAAACAGGTCAAGGAGAAGCTTCAATCAATATGAGCCCGCCGTATTATTGGAAAGATGAAATAGAAATAAGTGCTGTACCTGATGACCATTGGGAATTCTTCAGATGGACTGGTACTGGAAGCGAGAATTTAGACGACATATACTCTCCAAGTGCCGTCCTTTCCATTGAAAAAAATTCCGATCTCTTAGCCGAATTCAGGGAGAAAGAATATTATCTTAATGTATTTGAAACCCCTGATGGATACGGAAGTTTAACTGATACCGAAAGCTCTTATAATTTTGGAGACAGCGTCACCATTCAAGCAACTCCAAGAAAGGGCAAACTTTTTGATAAATGGCTTATTGATGGAAATGTTTCTTTTTCCCAGAATACGGACTCCTTAAGTAATCCTGCGACATTTAATGTACATGGAAGTTCAAACATCAGGGCCAACTTTGTCTCGAAAATTTATTCTGTAGTTTATCAGGTTCTCGTGATCGATGAAAACGGTGTTACCCAAGAGAAAATCAATGGAGCAAGAATCAGAGGAGGCACGACATTCGAAGACGAAGAGATTGCCGAATTTAATATCTCCCTTAACGATGGATACAAGCTTCTGCATTGGCAAATTGAGAAAGAAAATCCTGAAATCAAATCAACTGATTCTGTTTATCGTCACCAAATGCTTGGAGACCTTAATTTGACTGCGGTTGTCACTGATAGAAAATATAATGTTGGAGTTGAATTAAGTCCGGCAAGTGGTGGAGTGGTTACCCTTAACGACATTGATAATAATTTGTCACAAAGCGGTTTTTCCTATGGCGAAAATATCCGAATTACTGCTACTCCTTCGTCTGGCTATCGTTTTGTAAAATGGAGTGCAACTGGAACGATCTTTTCTTCCCCCGATCTGAGAAACCAAGACTTCAGTATTAGTAATGATGTTAAACTTACCGCACATTTTGCTCCGACTGGTGAGATCAATCTTACACTGCTTTCATCTCCTTCCGGTGCTGCAAGCGAAATGCTAGGAGGTGGTTCCTTTTATTATGACCCAGAACATGCAATACTGACTGCCCCTAAGCCAGGGTACTTATTCTCCCACTGGGAGTACAATGGTTCGATTGCTGAGGGTGTTGTTAGAGATGCAAACTCTTCTAATACATCTTTGACTTTGGATGGAGACAAGGTCCTGACTGCAGTATTTAAGGACGACGATAACTTCGATCCTCAAGAAGATAGTAGTATCTACTTACTCAGTGTGTATTCTAATAATGCCAATGAGGGAACTACTGTGGGTTCTGGATTCTTTAGGGGAACTCGTACGATTAAAGCTTTTCCCAAAAGTGGATTTATATTCTCTCACTGGGAGGGCGACACCCCATTCGACCCTCATTCCCCCATCACTGAAATAAGTGTACTCGCAAACACAAGTGTAGTGGCTCATTTTAAAAGTACTGCAGTAATTGCAGAACCCGATGAACCCGATGAAGAACTATTCCAGCTTATTGTTTCATCAAATAACCTTAACCATGGTACTACAAAAGGTTCAGGTTTCTTCCCTAAGAGTGTACGCACGATTGAAGCTATCCCTAATACTGGTTATGAGTTTTCACACTGGGAAGGAAGCACTTTTGCAAATGAATATTCTCCCATCACCGATATTGATGTATTTGCTTACACTAAAGTTGTGGCACATTTTCAAAGCATTGGTTTGTTTGATGATTCTGAAGCCTTAGAGAATGGATGGTGGGTCAATCCTTGGTTTGGATATTTTTGGAAAGTTGGCGAAGATGATTGGTTATTTCATGAAAAATTGGGATGGATCTTTCTCAAGAAACAGGGAGATAGTTCCATTTGGATATGGATACAAAAGATGAATGGTTGGTTTTGGACAGCAAAAGATCATTACCCCTACCTGCACAGTGAATCTTCTCATTCATGGTATTGGCTAAACCTAGAAAAATCAGACTTTAATGGACTTGTGATTTATGATTACGCCAATGCCAAATGGTTTTCATTCTAGCTAACATCCTTGTTACTATTAGCAGAGATCTCTTCGAAATGTGGTTAAGAACATAGCTTCGAGCATACAGAGGATGATTTTTAAAGAAAATGTAACAACAAGAAGTATCATTATATTGTCAACATCCACCAAATTTCACTAAAATTGGGACTAGAAGAATATTTCTACACCCATACAGGTAGTGATTTATGGACGAACAATTATAACTTCTAGTTCAGAAATTAAGAAAAACCATTGATAGGAATGGCTTTTTTTTGGGGAATACTTTGAATCCGTTTGTCCGTGATTAAAAAATTAAGAGTAAACTTAATCGCCAGTCGGGTTTGTTACCTCAATGAAGCTTTTAACTCCTCCTGTAGCTCCTCTGTAAATGATGATACCATCCGAGGCACCAACTTCTAGGTTGTCCCGGGAAGAAGAATCGGCCTCGTATCGCCAACCTCCACCAGAAATAACTATTTGCGGGGCAGATGTGTAACCTGATCCTCCACCTCCAACAGGAAGATTAAAACTAGAATATTGACCAGAACCATCAGTGGTGATCGTACCATTGGCATCACTTCCTCCTCCACCAATTGCGTACCATTTTACGGTCGAGCTAGAGTTATCGTAACCAGCGCCCACATTCCCAATATTCCATACAGGTGAACCTTCATCCGACTTGAAATTGACATCTCTTTGTTTCTCAATCACCACGAAACCGCTTGCACCCCCAACAACTTCGAAATTGCCAGAGATGTTGGAGTAGACTACAGAACCGGTTCCATTTGTATCAACGGCTTCCCCCGTTGTTGCATTCACTTCGTTTGCACCATCATCACTGAGCATATAACCTTGGATACCAGATAGGGTAATCGTGAATCCTGTTAAATCCCTTGGGATGTTTGAAGCAGATATTTTGGTGTAATTCCCATCATTGTAATTCTCTACGAATGTACCCGAAGTATCCGATGAGCTTTTTACGTCAGTTACAGTACCTGAACCTATGAATAAATCGTTTAAAGTAATCGCATTACTTCCCCCTGTACCTGCTTTTGCCCCGGCTTTCATCGCTGTGGTCACCCCAGAATTTACGCTTGATAAATACCAGTATTTTTTCCAATTAATACCAGCCAATACAGTGATGGTGTCCATGTCGGCATCACTAGCTGAACTTCCTGCCCTGAATTTTGAGTTATTGGAATCAGCGATTTCAGTGGATGGGATAATCTCTGTAAGAAGAAGGCTCATTCCAAAGGGGTTATTAGCAATAAAACTATCTCCATTAGCAGGAAGATAGATTTGAGAAGGAGTATCATCTAAGCCAATTTCTGATTCAATCGTCACCGTACCAGAAGACCTCCTGGTAATAATAAAAGCCTCATCAGGATAGATCACAGTGTTGTTACATTTAACCGAAGATCCTTTGTCTCTCGTATACCAACCAAAACGCCCACCTCCTGAAATATGAACATACCTCGTGTAGCCACCAAGAGTGGGATCATAAACATAAACCCAATCTACACTACTCCCAGTAGTTCCACGCCAACTCGTGGCGGAGGTCCAGTTAGAATCATCTAAAGTATAAGACCCGAAAACAGAACCTAGTGTGGCGGCAGGGACAACTTCGACTAAAGTATCAACTGGAAAATATGTCGATAGAGTAGTGGGATCACCATTGGCAAGATTGGACATATCAAGTGTCAGTTTGGTTTGTGAGTTACCAGTAATTAAAAAGCACCTTCCGTAATAAGCACTGCTTTCATCAATAATTCTAGCAAAGTGAGGACCAGCCACTATGGTAATATCTGCTGTAGTGTAGGAAGTACCTCCACTCGAAACGGTAAAACCAGTAATTGCACCGCTTCCATCGATAGTCGAAGTGACCTCAGCATTATCTCCCCCTCCATCTGATGGAGAAATTATAATTTCTGGAGCAGATGAGAATCCATTCGTAACGGACATACCGCCGTACGAAAAAGTTACACCGGTAACATTATTGTCTACACTAGAAACTGTAACAGATGCTTGAGGAATCATCACATCCGGGTCAAAAGAGCCGGTAGCAAAGAAGGGATAAACCGTATCATTGTTATCATCCGTATCGGTTGCGAAAGTGATATTGTTATCACTATTCGAAACGGCAGAAACGGTGCCTTGGAAAACAGCAGGACCAAAGGATGATGCACTAACAATTTTATAGGTGGGCTCAGTAGAGTTTCCTCCTTCAATTGTAAAAATATTTGAGCCTGACATTCCACCTACATTTGCATGAAGGCAGACTTGGGATATGAGAAGGGTTAAAAGAATGGGCTTAATGTGGCTTAATAATCTCATGATTTAAATTAGGACAAAGGGATAAGTACTATTAGCAGAAGTTAACTTTATAATACAACAATCTTCATTTTTTTAATCGAAGTAAAGGGATTTATGAAAATTAACTTGAAGATTTCTTAAAAGCAAGCGAACCAATGACTAGAAATGAAAGATTTGCAATCCACCAACCGTATCCATTGGAGCCAATCGATTGACCCAAAGTCGTGCCCATGGCAAAGTAAAATAAGCAAATTAAAACCCCAATAAACAAGTTGGCATAGGTTTCTTTGCGCCCAGTTATCACGGCGACACTTACCAATAAGGCAGAAAGAGATATGGGAGAACACCCAAGCGAGGCATATTTGTTGAAATGTTTGTAGGCACGAGTTGCATCAAAAGGATCCAAGTTACCATTCTTTTGCAAATTCCAAAACTCAAGCAGCGATAGCCTTTTCATATCCCGCTCAAGCACTGGAGTATCGATGCTAAATCTCATTGGTTGCTTCCACTTCTCAAAAGAAACAAAGCTTGATTGCTTAGTACTTCCTGGGGTGTTTTGCTCCAAAGATTCATAGTCTACCTGTTCAAGAAATAATTCGATTGAACCAGCCTCCCGCTCTTTGATCACTTTAGATTTTTTGGCGTGTAAAATGGCCAATAACTCACGATTCTCCGCCCATAAAAGGATTCGGACATTTTCCCAGTTATCGCCCACCCCATTTCCAATGTAAAGTGTGGCTTGAGTGATTTGCTTTTGCAATCCGGCATCCAAACCTCCCATGAGATTTTTATCCCCCTGACTATCGAGCTTGAAGGCAATTTCCCTCCCACTATCTGTCCAACCCTGAAAGTCTTCCCAGATCATATTACGCACACGATGCTCAAAGGTTCCGCGGGAAACCGGAGACCAGTGCAAAGAAGCAAAACAGCTTACCAAAGTAACAAGTAAGGCAGATAAAAATACGGGCGTTGCCCATAAGGACCGTCTTATTCCAAGCGATTGCATCGCTAAAATTTCGCGATCAGCAGACCATCTACCCACGCAAAAAATAACCGCCAAAGAAAACCCGAAGGGCAACCCAAGTGACAGAGCAAAGGGCAACATCAACGAAATGAGTTCTAGAAAGAGAACCGGAGAGATAGAAAGGGCACGGAACAACGCCTCATCATTTTTCGATAAATTTCCATACAATAAAATAGCAGTGAGCACGAGGGTGCACAAAAGGGTGCTTCCTAATATTTCAGCAAATATGTACTTCCGTATAATTTTCGATGATTGAACCTGAATCATTACTAACCAAAGTGGATTGCAGCTAAATCCTCAACCGTATCGACCCCAACTGTTCCATTTTGGACGATTTCCACCGAGATACGCTTTCCATTTTCCAAAGCTCGTAATTGCTCCAGTTTTTCCAAATTTTCTAAGCTGCCCAAAGGAAGGTGAGCAAATTCTTCCAAAAACTCCTTACGATAGCCATACAGTCCAAGATGCTTGTAGGAAGATGAGCATAATTGACCATCATTCTCTCGATCATAGGGAATAGGACATCGAGAAAACATCAGAGCAAAACCATTCCCATCCAACACCACCTTTACCTGGTTGGGATCAGTAAAATCCTCGTTGCTGACAAAAGGAGTGGCGAGGGTCGCAAGATCTGCTCCCTCTCTCTCAATTGCTTTGGTGAGGGATAGAATGTGCTCTCTCAATACAAGCGGCTCATCCGCTTGAACATTTAAAACAATATCATTTTGTAAAGAGTGATTCGCCTGAGCGATTCGATCGGTACCGGATGGTAGGTTGGGGTCTGTTAAAATGGTACTAAAACCAGCATCGTTTAAGGGATTGGCCAGTTCCTCTCCATCCACTGCAAAATATAGATCATACTCTGGCACCTGCTCAGCCAGACGATTCGCGGTTCTCAAAATCAGGGGCATTCCCCCTGCATCAGCGAGCAATTTTCTAGGAAAACGGGAAGATGCAAGCCTGGCCGGCACTATGATGGTGGGTAGGGATGAATCTGCCATTAGCCTTACAATTGCATGTTTTGGGTAACTTCTTGGGTTGTCGCAAGCAAATAGCTGTCTAAACTTAATTGTTAGTTATGTCAGTTGTAATTTCAGACCAAGCCCCTTCATCATCCATGCCCGATCGATTTTCTTTACCCGACCAGAGGGGGAGGTTTGGCCCGTATGGAGGGAGTTATGTCCCCGAAACCCTATACCATCCCTTACGAGAACTAAACGATGCCTACCTGGAAGCTCAGGCGGACCCAAGCTTCAAGCAAGAGCTGAATCAGTTGCTCAAGGAATTTGCTGGCCGTCCGACCGAACTGTATTTTGCTGAGAGGTTAACCAAGGAAATTGGAGGAGCAAAAATCTATTTCAAAAGAGAAGATCTCCTTCACACGGGTGCCCACAAGATTAACAATGCCCTTGGCCAGGCTTTGCTTGCCCGAAGAATGGGCAAGAAACGGATCATCGCAGAGACTGGAGCGGGTCAGCATGGCATTGCCACTGCCTCTGTCTGTGCCAAGTTTGGATTGGAATGTAAAATTTACATGGGTGCCGAAGATATGCGCAGGCAGGCACTCAATGTTTTCCGTATGCGTCTGAGTGGTGCCCAAGTTCACGGAGTGGAAGCTGGTAGTAAAACTCTCAAAGAAGCTATTAATGAGGCGATGAGAGATTGGGTAACCAATGTACGCACAACCCACTACATCTTAGGCTCTGCTCTTGGTGCCCACCCCTACCCTGGTATGGTTCGTGATTTTCACCGGGTAATTAGCGAAGAGACCAAAAGGCAATTTCTGGAGAAGGAAGGTCGTTTACCAGATGAGATGATTGCCTGTGTAGGAGGAGGGAGCAATGCGATTGGGTTCTTTTTTGATTTCCTGGAAGAAACCCAGGTTCGCCTTGTAGGAGTGGAAGCTGGCGGTCGCTCCCTGGATGAGGGCGAACATGCCGCCCGTTTTGAGGGAGGAAAGCTTGGCGTTTTGCAAGGTTGTAAAACTTGGATACTGCAAAATTCTGACGGTCAAATTAATCCCACTCATTCCGTGTCAGCTGGCTTGGACTATGCGGCGATCGGTCCGGAACATGCCTACTACCGAGATTTAAACAGAATTGAATTTGCCAATGCAGGAGATGAGGAGGCTCTTGATGCCTTTAAAAAAATTTCCTCAACCGAAGGCATCCTGCCTGCCTTGGAAACATCTCACGGGTTAGCTCATGCTCTCAAGCGAGCCAAGGAAATGGGAAAAAATGATTTATTATGCGTCAATCTTAGCGGGCGCGGAGATAAAGATGCGATGGAAGCGGCCAGGCTCATGGGTGTGAGCGGACTGCCCAAAATGGAAATATCATGAAAAGTATGACCGGATATGGACGGGCAGAATTTACCCTGCCCCACCATTCTGGAGTGATCGAACTATCCGCGGTCAATAAAAAGGGATTTGAATTTTTATTACATGGTCCCAAAGAGTGGCAATTTTTTGAAAAAAAAGCCCAGGAATTGATACGCCCGTCTGCAGAGCGAGGCAGAATTCGGCTTTCAATCCAGTTTCATTCTCAAAATAAAAGCATCCAAAATTCCTTTGCGGATGATTCCAATCAAATACTAGAGCAACTTGAACTGTTGAGAAAAATCTGTGAAAAAGGAAACATTCCCTACGAGCCATCAGCTGAACTGGTTCATAGAATGATCTCTTCCACTGAAAAAGAATTGGTGCTCCCCCCCTTGGAAAAGGTCGAAGATAAGCTACTGGAAGCCACCGAAAAAGCCCTGGGGCAGCTTGTTTCTATGCGCCAACAAGAGGGCGCTTCCCTCGCTAATGACTTGCACCATCGAATGAGCAAGCTTCGCAAGATCATCACCAATATTGAAAATCTTGCACAGGGGCTTGCAAGCGAGTGGAGGGACCGGCTTTTACAAAGGTTGAGAGAAAGTGGTCTAGAAATGGACTGCGAGAACGAATCGGTCCGTAGAGAATTTGCTGTATATTCAGAAAGATCAGATATTTCCGAGGAAATTACCCGTATCCATAGCCATTTCCAACAATTTGAAGATTCTCTTAAACTAAGCTGTCCAGTGGGCCGAAAACTGGAATTCATCGTTCAGGAACTTGGTCGTGAATTTAACACACTTGGCTCAAAATCGCTCAAGGCTGAAGTGACCAATGATGTAATTAGTGCCAAAGTGGAGATCGAGAAAATTCGGGAACAGATCCTAAACATCGAGTAAACCGGCTCAGCGATATAATCAGGTCTGTATTTTGGATTTATTTTTCGAATCAGTGAGACCAATGATGAGGTAACTAAACGCACCAATAAAGATAGCTGAATCAGCAATGTTAAAAATAGGGTAGTCGTAATCTATAAGGGGAAGAAAGACATCGATAAAGTCGACCACTGCAGCTGGATCACGAAACAATCGGTCCCCAAGGTTGCCAGCTATACCACCGCTTATTAAACCAAAAACAAATTGGTGGCTGTGCCTATTTAACTCCAAGTGTTTACGAAACAAAAAAATTGAAAATAAAGCGAAAACAGCAAGCAGGGTCAGTGCTTCAGGATAATCAGAAAAAAGGCTCCATGCCGCACCCGGGTTGGTCACATAGGTAAACTCCAAAAAAGCTTGTTCTCCCTCAAGGGCATCGATTACCACGATTGGGTTTCTTCTTAATTCCACAGCCCGATCAACCACCCAAGTTTTTGTCCACTGGTCTGAGGCAAGTACCCCAACCAAGACAATCCAAAGTCTCAAGTATTGGGACAAAAGAAAAAAAGGTGGAAGAGGTTAATAAGGGAAGGAATTAATCTTCCTCACCCATGGTAGAATCGGCCAGGGTGGCGAAGGAACCGGAACCAAAATCCTTCTCTTTGATTTTCCCACGCTCAAATTGGTTCTGCCCCTCTACAGAAAAACGGGTGAAAGGGACAGCCTTGAGCCGGTTTTTATTGATCGGTTTTTTGGTTTCAAGGCAAATCCCGTATGTGCCATCAAAGATACGATCGATCGCATCTTCAATTTCTTCGAGGGCTTCCTGATCATTTGCAACCATGGACAAGGCGAGGTCCCGGTCAAAAGTCTCCGTGCCCGCATCACTTGAATTGATGGACAACTCTCCCGATTCCCGTGCGGATGCACCAATGGTTTCGCTTGATCGCTCCCCAAGAGATCCTTTCAGGGCATTCCTTAGGGACATAAGGGTTTTATAATATGGCAACCATTGCTTGGGCACTTTGGTCTCATCACGCAGGGGTCTGGCATTCCCTACTGTGGGCGTTCCAAAACCAAGAATATCATCAATTGAAGCAGTGGTAAGCTTTTTGACCTTAGATTTTTTGGTCTCCTGTACTTTCTCTACCTTGGAAACTTTTATTTCTGAGGATTCCTTGGAAGATTTTTTCTTCGATACAGATTTTTTCTTCGATTTTAAAAAGCTTAAAGCGTCATCAAAAGAGAAAGAATTGCTCTCCGCTTTGCGCTCTTCTTTCTGAGATTTCCCCAATGTTTGGGTCACAATCTCTTTCACCTTACTGATTCTTTTGGAATCCTTTTTCTTCGCAGGCACTGCACCAGAGGAAGTTTTCTTCGGCTTTGTTTTGGGTGCGGATGATTGAGCCTTCTTTTTTACTTTTGATGGTCCAGCAGGTTTGGAAACTTTAGGTTTGGCTGCAGCTTTCGCTGGAGCTGTCTTTTTAACCGGTTTGGATGCGGCTTTCTTAGGGGCTGACTTTTGAACGGGTTTGGCGGTGGCTTTTGCCGCTGCTGGTTTCTTAGCAGGCTTAGCTTTTGCTGGTGCACTTTTCTTGGGTGCTGCTGGTTTGGATACTTTCTTCTTACCTGCTGCCGCTGCTTTGGTGGGCTTGGGCTTTGCAGGTTTAGATTTAGGGGAAGATGTTGCTTTCTTTTTGGCGGTCATGTAAGAGAAATTTTTTCGCAGAATAAGAGATCAAGCTAGCTTGGCAAGCACTTCGGCACAACGAGGTGAAACTTCCCCCCATGGCTCCACTTTTACAAGTTTGGGCACCCATCTCCAACTTCTAGGACAACGGACTCCCGCAGCATGCTGCGCGACTACCCGGAGATCTTCCCCGGTTGAAAGAGTGCAGAGGCTAACCTTAGATACAATGAAAAGTTCTGAGAGTTCGTCCAAGTTTTGGCGTTTGAGCACATGGTCCATTTCGCTCTCCTCCACCACATGCAATTCAACTTCAGCATCCAAGGACTGCCCAATCTCTTTTTTAACCCGTAAGTTCTCCAGCACCTCATTGACCTTGGATTCCTTAAGATCAAGAAGGGTTTGCACATCTTTGATCATTTGGAGATGAGAGCTTAGGTCCACGGTCTCCGGCCAGTTTTGCAGGGCAAGGCAATCGTCCGAATATTCCCCTCCCCCATGAAGAAAAGACCATGCCTCATCTGCAATGTATGGGGTAAAAGGTCCAATCAATTTGACTAAGGAGCGAAGGATGGAAATCAGTGCAGATTGTGTCGACCTTCTCAATGGATCATTCGATCCCAAGGTGTAGAGCCTATCTTTGATAATGTCGTGGTAGGTGGAGGAAAGAACCCCGGAGCAAAACCGGTTGATTGACTGAATGGCACGGTGAAACTCATACTTTTCGCAGGAATCTGTAACTTCTTGAATCAATTCATTCGTTTTGCCTAGTGCCCATAAATCAATGGCGGACATCTCCCCGACTGGTAGTAAATGATCGCTCTGGGTAAAATCATGCAAGGCACCCAATTGAAACCTGATCGTATTTCGCAAAGTCCGGTACGAGCGGACAGTTTGGTCCAAAATTTCATCCGACAAAGGAATATCACGGCGAAAATCCTCCGAACATACCCATAAGCGCAACACATCGGCACCATATTTGGTCACATAAGAATCCGCCGTTTGGGGCTTTCCATCGCTCTTTGATATTTTCTTGCCTTCTCCATTAACGACAAACCCATGAGTCAAAATTCTACGGTAAGGGGGCTCATTGGATGAAACCATGCTGGTCCACAAGGAACTCTGAAACCATCCCCTGTGCTGATCGCTGCCCTCTAAGTACAAATCTGCAGGCGAGGTTAGATGGTCAGACCCTCTAAGCACAGCTCGATGACTGCAGCCCGAATCAATCCAGACATCCAATGTATCCTGCCCCTTACTCAGCTTACGATTTTTCCACTCGTCTGGTAACTCGTACCCATTTAGCAACTCTTCGGCAGAGCTAGAAAACCAGAGGTTACATCCATCCACCGCTACTTTGTCGGCCAAGAACTGAATGAGTTTGGGGTCAAGAAGAGCATTTCCCTCTTCGTCAAAAAATACCGGGATGGGCACTCCCCAGGATCGTTGCCTGGAAATGCACCACTCGGGCCGGGATTCCAAAAAACCATTGATCCGGTTTCTTCCCCAATCCGGAGTAAATGAGACATCATTTATTCCGTCCATGCATCGCTTTCTCAAGCCGTCTTTATCCAAAGAGACAAACCATTGGTCCATCGCCCGGAATATTACTGGAGATTTGCTTCGCCAACAATGTGGGTATTGGTGGTGGTGGTTTTTATGAGCCAACAACGCTCCAGATTCAGTGATTATTTCCAGCACTGCACGGTTTGCCTTGGATCCATCCGCTTTTTCTAAAACAGATAGCCCAACCAAAGAGGCTGGGATTTGACCATCATCAATATATTTCCCCCCATCATCCAAGGGGCAGTAAATCTCAAGACCATGCTCTAAACCGGTTAGGTAATCATCCAATCCATGACCTGGAGCAATGTGAACACAACCAGTTCCAGTATCCATGGTTACATATTCCGCCGAAACCACAGGACTTGTACGGTTTATGAATGGATGCAAGGCAACTTGACCCGCCAGCTCGGACCCCAGGCAATCACCCGTGATGGTGAAGTCTTCAAATCCACACTCCTCAGCAAAGGGCTTCACCCGTTGCTCTGCAATCCAGTAGCAAGCATCACCATGTCTGATTTTGCAGTATTTTTCACGGGGGTGAACTGCCACGGCAAGGTTGGCGGGTAATGTCCACGGAGTGGTGGTCCAAATTACCACGAAAGTATTATCCTCTTCCTGCAATTGAAAACGTACATGGATGGATGGACTGACATGGTCCTTATATTCAATTTCTGCCTCCGCTAATGCCGTTTGGCAAGGGATGGACCAGTAGACAGGTTTTTTACTGCGGTAAACAAGGCCCTGCTCAACAAAATCTGCAAAGGTTCGTAGTATTTCCGCTTCATACGCGGGGTTCATCGTCCGATATTCTTGTTCCCAATCAGCAAGAACTCCCAAGCGCTTAAATTGCCCCCTTTGCGTTTCAATGTATGATTTGGAAAACTCTTCACATTCTTTGCGAAGTCGAACGGAATCAAAATCGACCTTGGAGTTACGTAATTTCTTGGTCACCTTGTGCTCGATAGGCAGCCCATGACAATCCCACCCGGGCAAGTACGGTGTACGAAATCCTTGGGCATTTTTGTACCTCAGAATTGAGTCCTTAAGGATTTTATTTAAAGCCGTTCCGACATGAACATCTCCGTTGGTAAAGGGCGGTCCGTCGTGCAAAATGAATGATGCCCCCCCTTGGTTCTTTTTTTGCATCTTGTCATAAATCCCAGACTTTTCCCAATGCTTCATCCGGGCAGGCTCCCGTTCCACTGCGTTTGCACGCATCGGAAAATCCGTCTTGGGGAGGTTTAAGGTGTCCTTAAGTTTTTCTGGGGAATTCATGTTTACAATAGAGGCATGCAAGGGGAAAAAAGATGTATTAATAAACTGTCAAGTCAAGGGAAGATGCCTCAGTCCTTCCCGATTCTACTTGCCTTTAAACAACCAAAACTCACCCTAACTCTTCAATTTTATCCATGTATCAATTATTAGATAGTTGGGTTAGTCCCACGATAGAGAATTCATACGGAATTTACATTTTCTTGCTTCTGGTATGCATAGTCGGTGGGTTCTATCTTTTGATTAAAGGTGGGGATTGGTTAAGTGACCACAGTGCAAACCTGGCATTCCAGCTTGGCATTCCCCCCGTCGTGGTCGGGCTAACCATCGTATCCATTGCCACCTCAACACCCGAGTTGTTTACCTCAATATCTGCCCTAAATAGTGATTCTCCCGGGCTCATCCTGGGAAATATTATTGGCTCAAACATTGCCAATATTGCCCTCATCTTAGGGATCGCCCTGCTCATTGGGACAGTTCCTACAAAAGATGCAGTTTCTACCAGCCAAAGAATCTGCCTCTTTGGGCTAACCATCAGTTTTTGTGGGTTTTTACTTTTCTCGCCAAACCATGAAATTGGATTCACCGCCGGCACTGTTTTCCTCTGCTTCATTGCTGCTTACCTACTTATTCTGACAACCAAAGCAATCCAGCAAAACCAGAGCCAAAAAACTGAAGCGGGAATCGAAATAAACCAAGAAGAAAGGCACACCTCACCTTTGCTCTCCTTGGGCATGCTGCTGGTAGCTACTTTTGCTTTATGGGCTGGAGCCGATTCTTTGGTTTACGGATCGAAAGGTCTCGCAGAAATTGGCGGAATCCCCGAAGAATTGATCGGATTTACATTACTAGCAATTGGGACAAGTCTCCCAGAATTGGCGGCATCCATAAGCCTGGTACGCAAACAAAGGTCCGCTATGCTTTTGGGCAACATTGTTGGATCAAACCTGTTCAATATCTCCTTGGTGGGAGGATTGGCAGGAGTACTCGGTCCGGTTCGTAGTTCTGCCCCCTATGCATGGATCGACTACCTTTTCCTCCTTCTCACCACAATGCTTCTGGTATATTGGCTGAAAGGAAAGATACTGGGTAAAAAGGAGGGAGCCTTACTTCTCCTGACCTATGCCATAGCAACTATTGCAACTTGGGTGCTTAATTCGTAAAAAAGGATATTTTGTACGCTCGCCCCCTACCCTTTGCTGTCTGGTAGGATTACCGGGAAAGAACTAAGCTTTTTCTCCGACTTGGAAACGAAGGAATTTTTCTACTTGGAGAGAAGAATTTACTTCCTTTGCCACTTCATCAACAAACTGCTTAATCGATTGGTCTGGGTTTTTAACAAATGGTTGCTCAAGCAGGCATACTCCCGAGTAGTATTTTTCTAATTTACCAGTGACTATTTTCTCGATGGCCTGAGGGGGTTTGCCTTCGGCTTGTGCATGGGCGATTTCTGTTTCCTTTTCAACCAATTCGGATGGAACTTCATCTCTCGATACACAGACAGGGGAAGTGGCAGCGATATGCATACAAATGTCCTTGGCCATTGATACTACGCGGTCATTACCAGAAACATCTGCAGAATCCGAACCAATGGAGAGTAATACGGCCACTTTGGCTCCGGTGTGAACATACGACTCAACCAATCCGGATGACGAGGGAGAAAGGGTTTCGGACCTGGAGATTTGAATATTTTCTCCAATTTTGGCCACCTGCTCTGTTCGTTTCTCTTCGAGGTCCACTTGTGGGTTA
>Ga0255758_10003005_pt1 | contig 15172 bp, 12 predicted proteins | sample 011ome_24_FD_179958 | JGI IMG/M metagenome (GOLD analysis project Ga0255758, IMG submission 179958) | Coastal salt marsh microbial communities from the Groves Creek Marsh, Skidaway Island, Georgia - 011513CT metaG (version 2) | ecosystem: Environmental > Aquatic > Marine > Intertidal zone >...
TTTTTGCAATAGGCTTGATATTTTTAGGCCTCGGCCTTATAAAATTTGGTACAGCAAGTTTCGGTGATTTTTTTTGGGTGAATGAATTTTTTGAATTCGCATCAGAAACCATTGTTATCTCTGTGGTTTTGGGTCTATTTTTTACCTTAGCTACACAATCAGCTTCATCCATCACGATGATTGTGATTGCTTTGGTTTATTCATCTGTTATTCCAATTGAGTCAGCTGCCTTTATGGTAATTGGTAACAACTTGGGCTCAGGCATAGCGCTTGTCCTTTTTCACACGCACCTTGAGGGACAACAAAAAAGAGTTTTATTTTTTCAATTAATTAATAAGTGTTCAGGCTCTTTTATTTTGTTCATGCTATTAATTTTCAATGCAGAATTAGTCCTTAGTGCGCCAAGTGAAATTAATGCGAACAATCTAGCTATACAATTGGCTATGGTTTACCTACTATTGCAATTAGCAGGGGCAATTTTTTGTGATGTTTTTAAAAAATCATTATCTTCTTTTTTAATCAAATGGCTGCCAGAAAACGAACGTGATTTAATTGCAAAACCCAAGTATCTTTACCCCGAGGCAATTTCGAATTCGACAATTGCAAAAAATTTAATTATTCAAGAGCAATCGAGACTCCTCGCCATGATGCCAGATTATCTGGACAGTTTAAGGGAAAATAACAAAGGAAGCCTCACCCAATCTGAGAGGCATGAGGGCTATATGACCCTTTGTAAAAATATTAAAAACTTTAGTGATGACGTGATTACACTTAACCCACAAAATGAAATGGCAGATTTACTTAAGATACAAAGCAAAAATGAATCTATTGAGAGCCTCTTAACAACTTTGCAAAATTTTGTTAGTACTGCGAATGAATTAGACACTAAAGAATTAAGGCTATCCAATTCTATTATTGAGAGTTTACATATGATTCTGACCTTGTTACAAGAATCTCAATCATCACCCGAGGACAATGAAATGCTTGAAAATCTCACTGCAGATAAAGGGTCGTTGATGGATAAAATTCGAGATCAACTATTAGAAAATAAAAAACTATCTAACCAAGAGCAAAAAGCCTTATTTTTGCTGACACGAATTTTTGAGCGACTGATTTGGCAGATAAGAAAACATAGCTTAATGAAATAAATTTTGTTATGCCTTTTCAAAGTATTATAATTCATAAACCTGAACTGATTCACTATGCGTATGACAGAAAAGCATGAGATACAATCCCTAGTTGAACAAATTTACCAAACCTATCATGAACATGAGGATGGTGCTGTTGCGGACTATATCCCCCAATTAAGCTTAGCCAAGCCTGAACACTTTGGTATCTCTATTCTAAGTACGAATGGTATTTTTTTTGAGTACGGAGATACCAATCAATTATTTACTATTCAGTCCATCTCAAAACCCTTGGTGTATGGCATGGCACTTGAAATCTTCGGTAAGGAAGAGGTTGAAAAAAAGATTGATATCGAGCCAAGTGGAGAGGCATTTAACTCCATTGAATTACAGCCACAAACAAATAGACCTTTTAATCCTATGGTAAACGCTGGCGCTATTGCTGCAACCGGAATGTTGCATGACAAGTATGGAAAAGATTCTATAGATTTTATTTTGGAAAAGTTTAGTCAGGCTGCGGGAAGGAATTTAGAGATAGATATGGAGGTCTATCATAGCGAATCAACTACGGGCCATCGAAATAGGGCCATTGCATACTTGCTTCTTAATTTTGGTATGATCAATGATTATGTAGAGCAAATCTTGGAAATCTATTTTGCTCAATGCTCAATATTAGTCAATTGTCACGATCTTGCTTGCATATCCGCTACGATAGCAAACTTGGGTGAAAACCCACAAACCAAAAAAGAGGTATTTAGTATCGATGCCATTAAAGATATGCTATCTGTCATGTATACATGCGGACTCTATGATAATACGGGTAGATGGGTTAATGAAGTGGGTATACCTGCAAAAAGTGGCGTTGCTGGTGGAGTTATGGGTGTTGTAAATAGGCAAATGGGTATAGCTACATATTCACCAAAATTAGATTTCTTTGGTAACAGCTGTCGAGGAATTGCGGCATTTCGAATGCTTTCAAAAGAGCTTGGACTTCACACATTTGATTGTATGAATTCGGGATCAAGTTTCCTGTCTACATTGCTCAAATAATTAATTCTGGTTATATTCTGAATAGGCTTTTGACAACTACTCTAGGACTTCGCAAAAGGAACCATCGATTTTAAAGTTTGGAGTATTCTCTTGATTTTCTAGGATTAGCTTACGAATCAATTCCTTATAATGGTTCGAAATATTTTTTTTGGAATTTTCAAAAAGCTCCCCATACGTTTGGAAGCTTATTTTTAGACTCCTTTTAAATTTCCCTGGCGCTTCAAAAATTCTTACATCTAAATCTGTGTAAAAAGTAGTCATACCCGGGTTATAAAATGAGGCAGGGTAAAGGTAAAAAATATAACTTGATTTTTTACCAGCAGCGCATTTGGTAAAAATATTTTTTCCCTCTCTATCCTTAATTTCTTTTGCTGCACTATCAAAAATTTCACCTATATTAAAAGAAATCCTTTGCATTCCATTTATTTGATAGGAATGGGGATTTATATAAAAATAGGGGGATAGCAGATATTGATAATCAGACGGGAATGCATATCCGCAATAAAAGAGTACGATTAATATAAATTTACTAAATCTCATAAGTTTTTTTTGTATGAAAAAATTAATTATTACCGCTTTAATAATTTTCTTACTTCCAAGTATATGTTTATCTGACATCTCTGGAAAGGTTTCAAAGGTCTCAGATGGAGATACAATTTGGATTTTGCAAGACAATAAAAAAATAAAAGTAAGACTCCTTGGGATTGACGCGCCTGAGATGAATCAAGACTTTGGTAAAAACTCTCAAGAGATTTTGCATAATTTAATAGCCAATAGGACGGTTACCATTATTGGAAATAAACAAGATCGTTATCAGAGACTCATCGGTAAAGTAAGCTTTGAGGGGAAAGATATTAATCTTTTGATGGTAATGCATGGGGCAGCCTGGCATTACAAGAAATATCAGTCTGATCAGTCGCAGCAAGATCAAATACTCTACGCAAATGAAGAGCTTAAAGCGAGGCAGGAACAAAAAGGGTTATGGCAGAATCTTAATCCAGTGCCGCCTTGGGAATGGCGAAAAAGAAAACATTAAACGCAAATAATTTTGTATAATCGAAGGATGAAAAAATTATTTTTATTTCTACTCTTCTTTCCTTTAACCATCTTTGGAGCTTGCATGGATTTTTATAATCACCAAATGACGACTCTTCAAGGTGAGACTTTTAACTTTTGTGATCATCAAGACAAGCCAATTATTTTTGTGAACACCGCTAGTAAATGCGGCTTTACCTCTCAGTTTGAAGGACTTGAGAAGCTTTACAGTGAAAATAAAGACAACCTATTAATCGTTGGATTTCCGTCAAATGACTTCAATCAGGAATTGTCAACAGATAAGGAAATACAGGACTTTTGTAAGCTCACTTATGCCGTTGAGTTTCCAATGATGAGTAAATCGAGCGTTATCGGTAAAAATGCTAACCCCCTTTATCAGGAGCTATACGCAAGAACCAAAGAGGCACCCATGTGGAATTTTTATAAGTATGTTGTCTCACCTGGAGCAAAAAAGATTAATGTTTTACCGAGCACAGTATCACCCGAATCAAAAGAATTTCGTGTTTTGATTGAGTCATATCTATAAAAAATTAACTCTTCATATGCTGAATGATGATGGTTGAGAGTTCTTCAACTGACCGAGAAGTTGAGTCTGCCATCGGAATTCCAATACGTTTCATTAGCGTTTCAGCTTTCAGAATTTCTTCTCGACAGTTTGCCAAAGATGCGTAATGGCTGTCGGGCCTCCTTTCGCTCCTTAGAGAGTGCAATCTTTCGGGCTTAATGGTTAGTCCAAATATCTTATCAAGATACCCATCTAAAATAGGAGGAAGTGTTCCGCGCTCGAAGTCTTCAGGAATTAAGGGATAATTAGCAGTTTTTATACCAAATTGCATCGCTAAATAAATACTAGTTGGGGTTTTACCACTTCTCGATACTCCTACAAGAATGACCTGAGCCTGATTAAGTCCTGTATGTGTCATGCCATCATCATGCCCTAAAGCAAAATTTATAGCTTCCATCCTGCTGCCGTAGTTAGCGCCCTGGATACTGTGAGAAACACCAGGTCGAGTCAGGGCCTCCTCTCCAAGTTCTCTGGCGAGTGGGTGAATAAAGACATCAAATAAATCAATATAATAAGCGTCAACTTGTTTTAGGTCGGAGCTAAGACTAGGGTCTCCAATGGTCATGATAACGATTGGCTTAACACCGTCTTTCAATTTTGCATTAACAATCCTTTTTTGAGCATCATCAATCTTGACGGCAGAATCAGTAAAAGGAATACGGATTTGTTCAAACTCGGTTTCTGGAAAATGCGATAAGAGTCCACCCAACGATCCAGCAGTGATACCAGTTCCATCTGATATAAAAAAAGCCGTACGTTTTTTTTTAACTGTCATCTGCTTAACTAGTTAGGTTTTTCCATGTACTTATTACTGTATCAGGATTTAGAGAGAGGGAGGTAATGCCTTGTTGAACTAACCATTTTGCAAAATCGGGATGATCGGAAGGCCCCTGACCACAAATACCGATGTATTTGTTGGAATTTTTGGCAGCCAAAATAGCCATCTCAATTAATTTAGTAACAGCAGGATCTCTTTCATCAAAACCGTCAGCAAGGATACCTGAATCACGATCCATGCCAAGGGATAGTTGGGTTAGGTCATTTGACCCAATAGAGAAACCATCAAAATGCTTCATGAATTCGTCAGCGATAATTGCATTGGAGGGAACCTCACACATCATGATAATTTTAAGTTCGTTTTCACCTCGCTTCAGACCCAGTTGTCCCATAAGGTCGATCACACTGGTTGCCTCGTTAACTGTTCGCACAAAAGGGATCATGAGCTGAACATTCGAGAATCCCATAGTATCCCTTACTTTTTTCATGGCTTCACATTCAAGCGCAAAACATTCTTGAAATTCCTCAGATACATAGCGTGCGGCACCCCGGAACCCAATCATCGGATTTTCTTCATCCGGCTCATAAATGTCACCCGCAATTAATTTTTTATATTCATTTGACTTAAAGTCTGATAATCGAACAATGACAGGATTTGGATAAAATGCTGCTGCAATTGTAGCAACACCCTCAGAAATTTTTTCGATATAAAAGTCTTTTGGGTTTTTGTATCCTCGGGCACGATAGTCAATGGCTTTTTGTATGTCAGCCGGCATTGCTTGATAATTGATGATAGCTTTTGGATGAATACCTATCATATTGTTGATAACAAATTCCAGTCGGGCCAAACCAACGCCGTGATTAGGAATCTGAGCAAAGGTAAAAGCCATATCTGGATTTCCGACATTCATCATAATTTTAACGGGTGGCTCTTTTAGCTCCCCATTATTTTCTGTGGTTACTTCATATTTCAGTTCACCCTGATAAACAATACCAGTCTCACCCTCAGAACAAGCTACTGTGACAAGATCACCATCGTTAAGAAGCTCGGTAGCATTGACACTGCCAACGATAGCGGGGATACCTAATTCCCTGGCGATAATAGCTGCATGACAGGTTCGTCCACCTCGGTTTGTTACAAGGGCAGATGCTCGCTTCATGACTGGTTCCCAATTAGGGTCAGTCATATCGGCAACCAAAATATCTCCCGGTTGCACTGTGTGCATTTCTGATGGATCACTTACAACTCGAACTGGCCCCACCCCAATTTTTTGCGTAACTGCTCGGCCCGCAACAATTGCTTTGCCATTTTCAAGTAATTTATAGGTATCTGTCCCACTTTTCGCTTGGGATTTTACTGTTTCAGGCCTTGCTTGTAAGATATAAATATTTCCATCTAAACCATTTTTTCCCCATTCGATATCCATAGGGCATTGATAATGAGATTCAATCGTGTCCGCATAATTTGCTAGTTGAAGAATATCTTCGTCTGTAATGCAATACTGGTTGGCCTCTGATTCACTCACATCAACCGTTTTTGTGCTGAGTCCTGCCTTGGTATCATCACTAAAAATCATTTTTATTTTTTTTGATCCAATCGATTTACGGACAATTGAAGGCTTTCCTTGCCTTAATAACGGCTTGTGAACATAAAATTCGTCAGGGTTTACAGCCCCTTGGACAACTGTTTCACCGAGTCCGTATGATGCAGTAATAAAGACAACGTCACGGAACCCTGATTCAGTGTCGATGGTGAACATTACCCCTGAACAACCCTTGTCACTTCTTACCATTTGCTGGATACCTGCCGAAATTGCTACATCAGCGTGAATAAAACCTTTGTGAACACGATATGAAATAGCGCGATCATTGTAAAGTGAGGCAAAAACTTCCTTTATTGCATGCTTAATATTTTCCAAACCATCAATATTCAGAAAACTTTCTTGCTGACCAGCAAATGAAGCGTCGGGGAGGTCCTCTGCGGTAGCTGATGAGCGAACTGCAAAGGTCGTTCCTGTGGCAGAATTTTTAGTCAAGAGCTCAAAATTACTTTGAATAGCTTGCTCAAGATCGGACGGAAAGGGGGTTTCAATAATCCACTGCCTTATTGTTTTACCCACCTTAGCTAATTTGTTAACGTCATTAACATCCAGGTTCACAAGCTCATTTTCGATGCGTTTACCCAAATTTTCATATTCGAGAAATTCGTTAAATGCATAAGCTGTGGTTGCGAAACCTGTTGGTACACGAACACCTTTTGCCTTTAGTTGAGAGATCATTTCACCTAAGGAAGCATTTTTACCACCGACAGCACCAACATCGGTATTTCTCAAATTTTCAAAGGGTATTATGTATTTAGACATTCATCATCCTTTTAGATGGAGTTATATAACTGCAAGAAATTAAAGAAAACGTAATTCTGCCAAATATGTCAGAGCTTGTCATTAATATATAAAAAATAAAACCCCGTTGTAACAATAATAAAGATAGAAATAAATTAGAAGAATAATTGCAGATGATTCATGAATATTGGTAGAATGATCGTTCATTTTTGGAAATATCAATAGATTTTACGGAGATACAGACTCATGGCATCATTATTAGAACAGCTTAAAGATATGACAACTATTGTGGCAGACACAGGGGAAGTTGCTGCAATTCAAACACTTAAACCAGTAGATGCAACAACCAACCCATCATTGCTTCTTAAAGCAAGTCAGTTACCTCAATGTGAGTCAATGATTGAAGATGCGATTGGTTATGCAAAATCTCAGGGTGGCTCGAACGAGGAACAAATTGCCAATGCAGCTGATAAACTTGCGGTCAACGTTGGCCTTGAAATTTTGAATCATATTCCAGGCCGTATTTCGACCGAAGTCGATGCGAGCCTTTCTTTTGACATTGAAGCAATGGTAACTAAAGGTAAAAAAATTGTTAAGTTATATAACGATGCTGGCGTAACCAATGACCGAGTCTTGATAAAACTTGCGTCAACATGGGAAGGTATCAAGGCGGGAGAGATACTTGAGAAAGAGGGCATTAACTGTAACCTAACGCTTTTGTTTAGCTTTGCACAAGCAAGGGCATGTGCTGAAGCCGGTGTGTTTCTAATTTCACCTTTCGTGGGCCGTATTTTGGACTGGTATAAAGCTAAAAATAATCAAGATTATCAAGGCGCTGAGGATCCGGGCGTGATTTCTGTGACAAATATTTATAATTGGTACAAAGAGCATGGCTTTAAGACAGTCGTCATGGGCGCGTCTTTTAGAAATATCAGTGAAATCACAGAGCTTGCTGGCTGTGATCGTTTGACTATTGCTCCAGCACTTTTGACTGAGTTAGAAAATACGCAAGGTGATTTACCAAGAAAATTGGTCGACAATGGAGCAAAAACAGAAAAGCCAGCCAAGTTAACAGAATCACAATTTAGATTTGATCACAACGAAGACGCTATGGCCACGGAAAAATTGGCTGAAGGTATCCGAAATTTCGTTATTGATCAAAACAAATTAGAAAAAGCACTAGCAGAAAAACTCTAATTTGAAGTAGGGCAGAATCATTGACAATCAATGCTTCTGCCTATATTATCGTCGGTCTGTGTAAGTTAAAGTGAGTTGTTCGCTTCAATCAATACGTAGATTTTTTTTAAAAGTTTTATATGGGAGATTAAACCATGGCATTAACACAAATGGCATTAGATTCATTAGATTTCGATGCAACCGTTGCACTAGCTGAAACAGTTGCTCCTCACGTTGACATTCTTGAAATTGGTACACCATGCATTAAGCATAACGGCATCAAGCTTCTAGAAACACTTCGTGCAAAATTTCCAAACAACCTTATCTTAGTTGACCTTAAAACTATGGATGCTGGTGAGTATGAGGCTGAGCCTTTCTACAAAGCTGGTGCAGACATCTGTACAGTTTTAGGCGCTTCAGGTATCGCTACTATCAAAGGCGTTATTGCTGCTGCTAAGAAATATGGCAAAGAAGTCCAGGTTGATATGATTAACGTTGATGACAAAGAAGCTCTTGCAAAAGAATGTGTTGCTGCTGGCGCTCACATCATTGGTGTTCATACAGGTCTTGATGCACAAGCTGCTGGCCATACACCATTTGCTGATTTAGCTGCTATTGCTGCTCTAAACACTGGTGCTAAAATTTCAGTTGCTGGTGGTGTTAAAGCTAATACTACACAGCAAGTTAAAGATGCTGGTGCTGCAATTATTGTTGCTGGTGCTGCAATTTACGGCGCTGCTGATCCAGCTGCTGCTGCTGCTGAAATTACAGCAATTGCTCACTAATTCCTTTTTTAGTGAAATAACAAGAAACCCGGCAATTATGTCGGGTTTTTTTTTGATATGATTTAGTTTTATAGGGAAAAATTATGGATACACAAAAATTAATCTTGGATAAAATATCTGATGTTCTGGCGGCAACAGATAAATCTCAATCACAAAAATTAAAAGATTTGGTAGATGGTGCAGGTCGCATATTTGTTGCCGGCGCAGGCCGCTCTGGCCTTGTATCAAGATTCTTTGCAATGCGCTTGGTTCATAGTGGTTATCAGGTCAATATGGTTGGTGAAATTGTAACCCCCGCTATTAAATCTGGTGATTTGTTCGTTGTAATCTCTGGTTCCGGAGGAACTAAAACATTACTACCGACTCTTGAGACAGCAAAATCAAAAGGTGCAAAAATTGCAGTTATCTCAATGAAGTCATCTTCAGCAATGGCTGATTTAGCAGACCTGACAGTACAAATTGGTAATGATGAAGTTTTTGTTCTTACTAAGGGCATGCCGATGGGGACTTCATTTGAATTATCGACACTTATATATTTAGAGGCAGTTATCGGAGAAATTATCTTCGATAAGGATTTGACAGAAGAGGGAATGCGAGCGATTCATGCAAATTTAGAGTAGTTTAATTTGGAAAGTAAAAAAAGCACCTATTGGTGCTTTTTTTATTTACCTCTTACGGAATACTTTTATAATAAAACCATGCGCCAAATCAAAATTCCTTACCATTCTGACTCAAGTTATTATTATGAAAGGATAAGACATCTTGATTGGCCTGTTTTTATCGACAGCTGTTTTCAGCCTGAAAGACCAAAAAATCCACTGGTAAGATACGATTTGTTGACTGGCCAGCCCTTTAAGAAAATCATAGAAAAGGATGGCTGTTCTGTTCTCTTAAGTAAAGATGATGAGAAAACTTCATCACTTGATCCATCCGTTTTGCTCAAAAAAGAGATGGAAAATTTACAAATAAATGATTCTAGTCTCCCCTTCACAGGAGGTGCTATTGGTTTTTTAGCCTACGAAAAAAACAATGTTTCTTCAAAAAATACTCTAATTCCAAAGTTTCATTTTGGCATCTATGATTGGGCGATTACCGTTGATCATTTCAAATCTGAGGCCTTTATAGTCTCAGCTGAGATGGATTCAAACACATTAGCTATCATTAATGATTTACTTATTAGACTAAGTGAAAAAAAGCTCCCATATCAATCCAGCAAATTTTTATGTAAAAGTAGCCTTTTTAGTAAGAGCCTCTTTCGGGAGTACGAAAAAAACTTTAAACAGGTGAATAAATACTTAATAGCCGGTGATTGCTACCAAGTAAACCTCTCTTTAAAATGGCAGGTAGAGACCGAGGGGGATAGTTGGGATTTCTATAAAAAGTTTCGCTCAATAAATCAATCACCATTCATGGCCTACCTAGCTTATGACAATTTTGAGATACTGTCCGGTTCCCCTGAACGATTTATAACTTGTGAGGGTCGTAATGTAATAACCCGACCAATAAAAGGGACTAAGCCACGAGGCAGTAGCAAGGATGAAGATATAAAAAATAAAGACATCCTAATAAACAGTAAAAAAGACCAAGCCGAAAACCTAATGATCGTTGATTTGCTTCGTAATGACCTCGGAATTAATTGTGAGACAGGAAGTATTTCGGTTGAAGAATTATTTAAACTCGAAATTTATCCTAATGTATATCATTTGGTTAGTACTATTTCAGGAAAACTAAAAAAAGATTCAACAGTTTTTGATTTATTTTTTGATGCTTTTCCTGGAGGATCAATAACGGGTGCACCAAAAAAAAGAGCAATGGAAGTTATAGATGAATTAGAGAGTCATGCGCGAGACTTTTACTGCGGCAGTGTTGCCATCTTCAGTTTCAATAATAGGATGGATAGTAATATTGGTATAAGAAGTATGGTTCACAAAGATAACCTTATGCATATATACTCTGGTGGTGGCCTTACGATTGCCTCTGATGCGCAAGATGAATATGAAGAGATTATGCAGAAGTTGGGTAATATACAGAAAACGATAGAATATTTTAATGAGCAATTATGATTCTTGATAAAGAGACACTAAGAACTGAATTAGCGACGCTTGATGGCTGGAATAGTCATGAGAGGTCTATTGTTCGAGAAATACCAATGCATAATTGGAAGGGCGTCATGATGCTTGCGAATGCCATTGCACACCTTGCAGAACAGGCATGGCATCATCCTGATTTAACCTTGACGTTTTCTTCCATCTCTATCAATCTTTCAACTCACGATGAGGGGGGCGTTACAGATAAGGATATCATCCTTGCTCGAAAAATTAATGATTTAGTGAGCTGGAATCCTAAAGATGAGAATGCTCAACTTGGTACCCCTAGCGTGCCAGAGTTTAGGTATTTAAAAAAAGATTAATTTCTAGAATTCTCTTTTACTAAAACTCCCATAATTGAGAAGTATTGTTGGTAATATTAATAGATTTAATATTGTTGAAGTGAAAAGACCGCCAATAATAATTGTTGCCATGGGGCCCTCAATTTCTTTCCCTGGCTGACCTGAGCCAAGCGCGATGGGCGTAAGAGCAAGACCTGCAACCAAAGCCGTCATAAGTATTGAGGGCAGTCGCTCCTTAGCGCCTTGTATACAAGTTTCAAGGTTCCATAAACGATTTTCATTTTCTATAAGGTGTTGGTAATGGGAAATGAGCATGATTGAGTTTCTAAGCGTAATACCAAAGAGTGTTACAAATCCAACTAATGATCCAATCGATACCCATCCACCATAAAAAAGAGCTGCTAAAACACCCCCAATTAATGCAAAAGGTAAATTTAAAACAGTGAGACTTAGGTTGCGTAATGATCCGAAAGCAATATACAGCATTAACAGAACTGCACTTCCAGCAAGAATTGAGTGGGTAATGAGCTCTTCCCTTGATTTAGCATTTTCTTGAGCTGAACCTGTTAATTCATAATAGACACCATTATTAAAATTAAGAGCCTCTAATTTTTTTGACAATTCATTAACAAAATCATCGATATCCCTTTTTTCAATATTTGATGTGATTGTTTGTACACGCTTCCCATCCTGATGCAGGATTTTAGAGCGGCCATTTTGCTGTGTGATGTCAGCAACTTTTTCCAAGGGAAGCACTTTATTATTTGCAGTGCGAATGGGTAATTTTTTTATGTCAGCAATGTCATCTTTGTAAAAATTATCAAGTGTGACAACAACGGGTATTTTGACTACACCATCATAAACAACTGGACCAGGAAACCCTTCATATGCAGAGCGTATGGTATCTAGTACCTCACTTTTATTAACCCCTAGTTGCGAGATTTTACTTTGATTAATTCTTATTCTTACCTCCGGAGTTCCTGGTGGAGATTGTATGGTGATATCTTTTGAGCCCTGAATTGTCTCTAATAATTGTGCAACTTTTTGAGCATCTTGGTCAATTGCATCTAAGCTATTACCAAAGATATTTACCACCACAGATGCGTTATAGCCAGATATAGTTTCTTCAATTCGCTCAGTGAGAAATGTATTGATTGCAAAATTCACTCCCACAAAGCCATTTTCTTCTGAATTCTCACCGTGAAGAATGTCATTAATTTGCTCTAAAACCTTGTCTTGACTTGGGCCATCCAGAGGGTCTAACTCAATCTCAAATTCACTGTAGTGTGTTCCAAATGTGTCAGCTCCCAAGGGCGACCTCCCAACCCATTGAGCTACTGATTTTACTCCCTCAATCTGTCTAATTTGCTTGGTAACTAAATTGCCTACTCGGATGGATTCTTTCTCAGAGGTACCCGGGTAGGCTGTCATGTGCATAATAAAGTGACCTTCATGCAAAGGCGGTATGAACTGTGTTTTAAGGAATGGTATAAATGCTAACCCTACACAAATTAATAATAAAGATATAAAGACAATTAGTTTTGATTGGCCCTCAATCTTTCTTAATAATTTTTCGTAATATCTCTTTATTACTCTAATAACGGGTGAATCATTACTTTCAATATTTGAGTAGCCTAAAAGTAAGTAGCATAAGGCAGGCGTAACAGTCAGAGCTACAAACAAAGAAGCAATAATGGATGATATGTAAGCAATTCCTAGTGGGCCAAAGAGCTTTCCTGCGACACCTGAAAGTGAGAGTAGAGGTAAAAACACCAAAACAATAATGATTGTTGCAAATACGACAGACTTTCTGACCTCCATTGAAGAATTAAAAACAACCTGATAAATGGGTGCCGGTTTTGATTTAGCTTTATTTTGTCGCAATCGTCTAAATATATTTTCAACATCAATAATGGCATCGTCAACAACTTCACCCAACGCAATTGCCAAACCACTCAAAACCATAACATTTAGCCCCATATTAAAGTAGCTCATTACGCAAATTGCTGACAAAAGTGAAATGGGGATGGCAATTGCAGAGATAAATGCTGTTTTTATGTTAAATAGAAAAAGGTATAGAATCGAAATGACCATTGCAGCCCCAACAATAATATCAAATCTTAAGCCTTTAATTGAAGCATCGATAAAGTTAGCGGGCTTAAATAGGTCCGGATAGAGCTCAATAGATTCTTTCTTCATCAGGGGCTTTAAGTTATTGAGTGAGCTTTCTAATTCTGAGGTGAGCTTATACGTATCAGATCCTAGTTGACCTTGAACAGAGAGGTATACCCCCACTTGCTCATTAATTGATACTGCGCTGATGGAGGGTGCTGCACCGTATTCAACATTTGCCACTTGCTCTATAAATATTATTTTCCCTGCACTATTTACGATGGGAGTTTTCTTGAAATCATCTAATGATTTGGACTGACCATCAGCATTGATGATGATCCTTTGATTATTATTTTCAATAAACCCTCCTCCCGTTAAGCCGGTTGAATTATTAATGGCCTCTATGACCTGAGCAATTGCGGTATCATGCTTTAACAGTTTTTCAGGATCGACTTGAATTTGAATTTGCATAACTGAACCTCCAAAACGGTTCACATCAGCAACACCCTGCACGGACATAAGTTGAGGAATAATGACTCTTTCAGCAAAGCTTCTCAACTCAATCGCATTTTTTTTATTTGATACAATGCCGACGCCTAAAACTGTTGAGGCAGATGAGGTCAGAGGAGTGATGGTTGGGATGATGCCACTTGGCATTGTCGAGGTAAGGGTGGCTATTTTTTCAGAAATTGACTGACGATTCATGTAAATATTAGTATTTTCCTCGAAAATAATCGTGACAACCGAAAGTCCTGGAATGGATTGTGATCTGATTTGTTTAATCCCGATAGTGCCCCCAATTGCTAGCTCTATGGGCCTAGTTACAAGCGTTTCAACTAAATCCGAAGAGAGCCCTGGTGACTCTGTTTGAATAACTACTTGTGTTGGCGAAAATTCAGGGAAAACGTTGAGTGGACTGAGGCGTACCTGATAGATTCCATAGGCAATAATCAGAAAAGCTAAACCGATAACTACACCTGGGTATCTTATTGAAAAACGAATGAGAGCGGCCATCATAGATAGCTAATCCTCATTTTCGTTCTTGATCTGGTATTTAAACTCTTCTGATAACAATAATTGCGCCCCATCAACCACTAAGTAATCTCCGTCACGTAAATTTGTTTGTTTTATTAGCCACCCATTTTCGGTCTCATGTGGGTTCTCTAATGGCTTTCTTAGAAACTTTGGAGCATCGGCATTTCTAATATAAACCCATTGTTTTCCATGGCTCCACACTACAGATTCCTTAGGAATAAAAAGGTAATCATCAGATGTTTTTTGTGGCACCAATTTAATGATTAATTTTGAGCCAGGGGGTAATAATTTTTTTTGAATTAGATAATAAAAACCCTCACCCTGAATTGATCGATTTAATTTTGTTGAGGGGCCCAGCAGAACACCTTGGTAATTTTTTTGGTCATTCATATTGAACAGCGCAAGAATATTAGGCAGATCTTGATTGAATTTATTACTATCAATTATAATTTGTGCAAGTGAGCATTCCTGCAGTAGCAGGCAATGTTTATTTTTTTTAGAATTTGAAATTATTTCATCAAGTTTGCTACCCCAGTTGTATTGAATAGTGTTTCTAGCTAATTGTATTTCGCTTTCACTTATTTCATATTCGTTTTTAAGGCCGTTCACTAGGATTTCTTGTTCACGAACGACTTTGTCTGAAATATTTTTATTATCCTGGTTAAGTCTAGTATATTTCTCCAAACGAGACTGCTCGTCATCAATTTGTAATTTTAATTTGTTCAAAATAAGATGATGTTTTCTTATTAAATTTCCTA
>Ga0255758_10003009_pt1 | contig 15165 bp, 16 predicted proteins | sample 011ome_24_FD_179958 | JGI IMG/M metagenome (GOLD analysis project Ga0255758, IMG submission 179958) | Coastal salt marsh microbial communities from the Groves Creek Marsh, Skidaway Island, Georgia - 011513CT metaG (version 2) | ecosystem: Environmental > Aquatic > Marine > Intertidal zone >...
TTTGCTCAGTTATTGGTAGAGCAGTGTGCTGACTTGTTTCGATTCTTGAAGTCAAAAGAGAGCGCCTATCAAAAAGCAGTCGTCTCGATCTGTCGTGGTGACGAGGATGAAAATCAGTTGAAACGATTGCTGGTGCTGTCGTGTTTGGATGAGGATTCAGAGGTGTTATCCGAGCAGCAGTTCAAGCGAGCCAGAGAGTCCGTGCGTGGTCGTTTACACGCAAGGGCGTTGGCTGTGATGGGTTCGATTGCATCAGCAATGTCTCGACAACGAGCGCTTAAGCAACGGCTTGGCGGGCAGATTCCGGCCGCTTGGTTAACGCCGATAGCAGCCATGAAAGGGCACGTGGAGCATCTCTGCTCAGATGTATTGGCCAATACTCCTGCTGATCGATTGATTGATCTCGATCGATATTTGCAGGCGATTGAGATGCGCCTGGAGAAATTACAGTCCCGATTGCTCTTGGATGCGCAATGGCAGAAAGAGGTAGATGAGATCGTGTCAGGTCTGAAAGCATTATGGTCAACGTACCCTCAGGATTGGCAATATCAGGATCCAAAATTGGTGGATTTGAGGTGGCAAATCGAGGAGTTTCAAGTACTCTGTTTTGCTCAATCGTTGAAAACACGCGATAAAGTGTCGTTTAAACGACTGTCGACTGCTTTGAAGGACTATCGAGAATTATGATGCGCGTGATCTATTTGGTTATCGCTCTGTTTGGTATGCCGGTCCTGGCTATGGCTGAAGCGGAAAACGACCCATTCGAGGGTTGGAATCGCGCGATGTTTTCCTTTAACCAAAAGGCCGACAAATATGTCTTAAAACCGGTCGCTGAGGGATACCAAGCAGTGACGCCGGCTCCTGTGCGTAGAGGCCTGAGTAACTTTTTCAATAACCTCGGAGAGCCAATCACAGCTGCTAACTCTGTGTTACAGGCGAAGCCAGGTAAGGCCGCGCGGTCATTAACGCGATTTGTGTTTAATACAACCTTCGGCTTGTTCGGTATTTTTGATGTTGCAGGTGCGATGGGGATTGAACGGGAAAATGAGGATCTCGGACAAACTCTTGCTTACTGGGGAGTCGGCTCAGGACCTTATCTGGTGCTGCCTGTGCTTGGGCCGAGTAACCTGCGAGACCTCGGGGGACGCTTTGGCGATCGACCGCTGAATCCCATCAGTTGGCAAGACGAGGTGGGAACCACTGAAATGCTGATCAGTGACGGGATCCAGAAGCGAGCGCAGTTATTGGGAATAGAACCGAAATCTGTTGGCGACCCCTACGTTCTGATGCGAAGCGCGTATGAGCAACGACGTCGTTACCAAATCAATGATGGCATCGTGGTTGACTTGTTTCTTGACGATCCCTTCTTGGATGATCCTTCAGTCGCTCAATAAACGCTCGAGTGTCTCTTGGTCCTTGATGAATCGAGTGATCCCATCAGCAAGCTTTTCATTGGCCATGGTGTCTCCTGCGATAGCCAGCAAGAATTCGTCTCGAGATAAGGTTCTTAATGGCTGTCCGGTTGGCGACATGGTTGGTATTGGCTGAAGTAGTTCTTGGCGTTTTTCGAGCTCCTCAAGCAACGCCGGAGAAATTGTCAGCCGGTCGCAACCAGCAAGGGCTAAGACTTGATCTGCAGTCCGAAACGAGGCTCCCATGACGATGGTTGAGACACCATGAAGCTTGTATTGATTCAGTATATTTCTGACAGATAAAACGCCAGGATCTGATTGCGTTGACTCTGGGATCTCTCCCTTGGCGACGTACCAGTCATATATTCGCCCGACGAACGGACTAATCAGTGTTGCCTGAGCATTTGCTGCTGCGATCGCTTGAGTCTCTGAAAAAAGCAGTGTGAGATTGCAGCCGATTCCCTCTGCCTCGAGCGCCCGGGCGGCTTGAATGCCTTCCCAAGTTGAGGCGAGTTTGATCAAAATTCGATCTTGCGAGATGCCGAAGGCCTGGTATTTCTTTAGGATCAAGCGCGCTTGTTCAATCGAACGCGCTGTGTTGAACGAGAAGCGAGCATCAACTTCGGTTGAGACGTATCCGTCGATGCGTCGCGCGATCTCAACACCAAATCGCACCGAGAGATCGAGCGCTGCCTCAGTAGCTGAGGCAAATCGTCCTGCTTTCAAGCCGAGTTTGGTTTCAGTTATTAATCCTGCGGTCACAGCCGATTGAGCTTGTTTGAGGATTAACGAAGGGTTGGTGGTGGCATCCACTGGCTTGAAAGTTTCAATGGCATGGAAATCAGCAGTGTCTGCGACCACAATACTGTGTTCACGGAGTTGTTCTAAAGTGTTCATATTGTCTCTACATTAGGGATGGCTGCGAGTGCGTCTTCAACGACCGCCCAGTCTGCGTTTGGCAGATGCGCTCTTTCACTGAGAATCCGGCGATACTGGCGTGCACCGGGGACCTGATGATACAGACCCACTAGATGTCTTGTAAGGTGTTTCAACGGAAATCCTTCGGCCAAGACAGATTCCACATAGGGTCGATAGGCTAATAACGCGTCATAGGCGGTTCGGTTCGGTGGTTCGGATTGGAAGAACTGACGATCAACGCTCAGTAAGAGTTGTGGGGTCTGATAAGCGGCTCGGCCGACCATGACACCATCAACTCGAGCCAATGATTCAAGACATTGATTTAAAGAGGTTAAACCACCATTTAAAACGATTTCCATTTCTGGAAACTGGGTTTTCATTAAATAAACAAGTTCATGGTTCAATGGCGGGATATTGCGATTTTGCTTCGGAGATAAACCTCCTAATATGGCTTTTCGTGCATGAATAATAACATGTTTAATATTTGACATATTCAACATATCAATAAATTCAGGCAGGGTATTTTCGGGAGTTTGATCATCGATTCCTAAACGGATTTTTGCTGTGATCTTGGGCCCGTTGGTTCCCGCTGCGTTGAGCATAGCCTGAAAACATTCAGAGACGCGATTTGGATCTGCCATCAAAGCGGCGCCAAAACATCCAGCTTGGACACGATCGGATGGGCAGCCAAGATTCAGATTAATTTCATCAAATCCCAGATGTTTGACCCTGCAGGTGGCTTCAAAAAGCTCTTCAGGATTGGATCCGCCCAATTGAAGTGCCAGTGGATACTCGGTCGGCGAGTGAGCCGTCAAACGCTCGAGATCACCGTGTATCAGTGCCTGTGCTGTCACCATCTCGGTATACAGCAATGCTTTTTGAGTCAAGGTGCGAGCGAACATGCGCCAATGACGATCAGTCCATTCCATCATTGGGGCTGTTGAAAATCGAAAAGCTGGGATCATCATGCATGGATAATATAAAAAAATACTTTTAATAGCTATCGACTAATAATCGGACATTGGTTATTCAGGTTATTCAGGTTATTCAGGTTATTCAGGTTATTCAGGTTATTCAGGTTATTCAGGTTATTCAGGTTATTCAGGTTATTCAGGTTATTCAGGTTAGTCAGATTAATCAGTCGGATTAACGGTTTACATTAAAGGCTGCTTTAATTACAATGAATTTGATTCATTAGGATGACTATAAAGTATAGTCCGTTGTTATTGATCAAAGAGGTGATATGAAATTATCTGATTTTTCCTTAAATGAACTAGAGAGTATTCAAAAAAAAGTGACTCAAGAAATTGAGAAAAGACGATCTAAAGCCCAAGAAGAGGGCATTAGAAAGATTAAGTTAATCGCTGCCGAATATGGTTTGTCTCCGAAAGAATTAAAAACGATCACATCTGTAAAACGTGCGTCACGTAAAGGCAAATCCGCGACAAAGCGCGGTCCTGTGGCGCCAAAATACCGCGATCCCAGCGATGCAGGAAACACCTGGACTGGCCGCGGCCGCAAGCCGAAATGGGTTGAGGCATTCTTGAATTCCGGCGGTCAACTGGAACAGATCGCTATCTAGTCTTCATCACAGACTCCAGCAGGCGCTATACTTTGCCGCTTGCTGGAGGATCACATGACTGTTCGTACACGTATCGCGCCTTCTCCGACCGGGGATCCCCACGTCGGTACTGCCTATATCGCTCTTTTTAACTACGCGTTTGCCAAACAGCATGGTGGACAGTTTGTATTACGCATCGAAGATACGGATCAGAAACGTTCAACGCCAGAATCTGAAAAAGCGATATTGGATGCGCTCCATTGGACGGGCTTGAGTTGGGATGAGGGTCCAGATGTTGGCGGAAATTCGGGGCCCTATCGGCAAAGTGAGCGGCGAGTGGGATACGAATCGCATTGCCAAGCACTCCTCGCGTCTGGACATGCGTTTCATTGCTTCTGTACACCATCTGAGCTTGATGCGATGCGAGCCGAGCAGATGGCAGCACAGCAGACACCTCGATACGATGGACGTTGCACACATCTCGATGCGGCTGAGGTTGATGCACGTCTAGCTCGGGGCGATGACCATGTTGTTCGGATGCGGGTGCCGACTGACGGTGAGTGTTCGATTCATGATCGGTTGCGCGGATTGATTCAGATTCCGTGGGCGCAAGTCGATATGCAGATTTTGATGAAAGCCGATGGGCTTCCGACTTATCACTTGGCAAACGTTGTTGATGACCATTTGATGGGGATTACCCATGTCATTCGGGGTGAGGAATGGATTCCATCAGCACCAAAACACCAATTGCTGTACCAGTATTTCGGCTGGGAGATGCCGGAGTTGTGCCATCTGCCGTTACTCAGGAATCCAGATCAATCCAAGCTCAGTAAGCGTAAAAATCCAACATCGATTTTGTATTATCGTGATCAAGGCTTTTTGCCCGAGGCCTTGCTCAATTATCTTGGTCGAATGGGTTGGTCGATGCCGGATGAACGTGAGCAATTTGATTTGGCTGAAATGGTGAGTGCGTTTGACATCGATCGTGTGTCCCTTGGAGGGCCAATTTTTGATGTTGATAAGTTGACTTGGCTGAATGGTCAGTGGCTGAAATACTCTCTCACCGATGAGCAATACCAACAACGTTTAATGGAATGGATGTGTTCGGAGTCATTCTTTGCATCGGTCTTGCCGCATTTAAAATCTCGGATTGATGTATTTTCGGAGGCAGGTCAATGGCTTCAGCCGCTTTGGGTGAAAGATGTGTCTCTGTCGGAAGATGCCTTGGATGCTTTGGGTCTCGAGCAGGATATTCTCGCAAACGTGTTGCAATTCCTGGTGTGGCGTTTTGAGTCTTGTGGGTCCTGGAATCGTCAGGTGATTGAGCAGGAAATCCGATGGGTAGCGAAGGCAGTGGGGCTGCAATTAAAAGACGTCATGCCTCTAGTATTTGTGGTACTCAGCGGAGCGCGTCAAGCCATGAGTGCGTTCGATCTCGCTGTGCTCCTCGGTCCTGAACGCACGCGTGCTCGTGTCCGTTCTGGCCTCGATGTCATTGGCGGGGTTTCCAAAAAAGGGGCGAAGCGTCTTGAAAAAAGCTATCAAGAAGCTCTGAGATCCATTGACACGGAATTGGATGCGAACTAACCTTCGGATCCTCTTGAAATGGGGCTATAGCTCAGCTGGGAGAGCGCTACAATGGCATTGTAGAGGTCGGCGGTTCGATCCCGCCTAGCTCCACCATTTCGAATTCCGTGTCCTGTGCAAAATTCTATCTATTTGATGATCGTTGGACATCGATGTAGCTAGTTTGTTGTCCGATCGCAGTCAGCACTTGATTGAAGCTGCATCATTGCATCAAACGCTAATCGGCCCAATCCACAGCAGAGAATCGGGTAGTTAATGCATCATCAGGTCTGTTTGATCTGCTGACGAAAATTTTAGGGTAGGACTATCTATGCACGTAAGTAAGTTGCTTGAGTACGCGTTAGTGATCGGAGTCTGGACGACATTTGTCTTTGTGATTGTTAGCCCTCTTGTCTCTGAGCACTACACAAGCATCACCATCTTCGCGCTATTTGTACCATTGGTAATTTATTGGGTTTTGCGCGAAAGGCTCCTGATTTGGGATAACGATGACACTGAAAACGATTGATGCGTTGTTCATACAGAAATGCTGGTTGATCTGGAAGTTGGTTGCTGAAATTTCAGACGTCTTGAACTCAATATCACGGATCCCAAGTTGCCTGTCCGAAAACGGTTTTGAATTAATTGAAGGAAACTTGAGTGACTGCGATCGTTGAAGTTCGAAATCTTACTAAACGATACAACGGCGAGAAGCTCGCTTTGAAGAATCTGTCATTCAAGATTACGGCAGGAGAAATTATCGCGTTGCTGGGCCCCAACGGCGCCGGTAAGACGTCTTTGATATCTACGATCTGTGGGCTAACGACGATCAGTCAGGGGACCGTGTTTGTGAGTGGGTTTGATGTCCAAGCTGACTATCGGAACGCAAGATCACTCATTGGATTGGTTCCTCAGGAACTAATGCTTGAGCCATTTGAGACAGTCATGGGTTCGGTCTCGCTATCACGAGGCCTTTTTGGAAAAGCGCCTAATCCGTCTTATATCCGAGGGATATTGGAGCGTTTATCTCTCTGGGATAAACGAGGTTCGCCGATAAGAGAGCTGTCTGGAGGAATGAAGCGCCGCGTTCTGATCGCGAAAGCACTCAGCCATGAGCCTAAGATCTTATTTCTCGATGAGCCGACAGCCGGGGTCGATGTCGATTTACGCCGCGATATGTGGCGACTCGTTAAAGATCTCCAACGCAACGGTGTCACAATTGTTCTCACTACCCATTACATTGAGGAGGCCGAAGAGATCGCGGACAGAATTGCCGTGATTAATGATGGCCAAATCCTCTTAATTGAGGATAAGCGCTTACTGATGAAGCGGCTTGGCAAAAAGCAGTTGTTGATCGAATTGGCTGAACCAATTGAACAACTGTCGAATTTACTGGAAGAGCTCGGGGTGAAAGTGCATAACGAAGGACACCGACTGACATATACCTATGACATGGAAGTTGAGCAAACCGGGATACCGGAGATCCTTGGTGCTCTTAAATCGGAAGGCATTCGGTTCAACGATGTGCGGACAGAGCAGAGCTCATTAGAAGAGATATTTATTGAATTAATCGCGGATAGATCCGCATGAATTACTATGCGATTAGAGCCATTTATACCTTTGAAATGGCGAGGACCTTGAGAACCCCTTTGCAGTCATTCGCGTCTCCGGTGATCTCGACGATACTGTATTTTATCGTGTTTGGATCGGCGATTGGTCATCGCATGATTCCTGTCGATGGGGTGTCATATGGAGCCTTTATAGTGCCAGGACTCATTATGTTGACAGTGATGACGCAGTCGATCGCGAATGCGTCTTTCGGTATTTATTTCCCTAAGTTTCTGGGCACGATCTATGAGCACTTGTCTGCGCCAATTTCATCAATTGAAATGGTGACTGGTTACGTCGGCGCGGCGGCGACTAAATCAGTGGTGGTCGGTTTGATTATTTTAGGGGTGTCATTTTTGTTTGTACCCCTTGAAATAGCTCATCCAGCTCTGATGATGGGGCTACTCATTGCGACCGCGTTCTGCTTTTCTCTGCTTGGATTTATTCTTGGGCTCTGGGCAAAAAACTTCGAGCAGTTAAATTTTGTTCCGACGCTCATCATTACCCCATTAGTATTTTTAGGCGGAAGTTTTTATTCCATCGACATGTTGCCGTCGATTTGGCGAGACGTGAGCATGCTTAACCCGGCCATGTATTTGATTTCTGGATTCCGTTGGGCGTTCTTTGGTAGCTCGGATGTGTCAATCCAGTTGTCAGTCATATTCATCGGGCTTTTTATCACTGTTTTCATGGGGATTATTTGGTGGATCTTCGCTACTGGATACCGTCTGAGGAACTAACGAACGTCTCGATTTAGGAGCCGCTCGCCTTGATGGAGGTGTATTCATCTTTGGTCATTTCGTTTGTTGGCTCTATGGTTAATTTGAATTGAAAGAATCGATCTTGCCTTGATTCCAAGTAGGGTGATCGCTTTTCATGAGTATTGCGACTAGCTATGGTTTGCTCGCTAATTCTCAAAAAACGGTGAGGGATGGTCGATGAAACTGATCTACGTTCTGGTTTATTTCATTCCTGGATCTTTCGATCCAATAGAGACCGGTATGCAGTTCGATACCTTGGATGAATGCAATGCGGCCGCTTTCGAGATGGCGGACTCGTTTGAGATGAACTACAGCCTTCAATGTGTTCCTCAAGATTCTGGTGAAATTATTCCGCGTGTTTCCTTGAACTTCATGAATGCACCGCATCAATTCAATTAGCCGAACGGATACTGAAACAAACTAGGTTGATCTGATACGTTTTTCGACGAACTATTGGATGACGATCCATTGCGCACCGCGTCACGCGGCTTAGACTTTCGGTTAGTTCGTTTTGCACTCGGTGCACTTTTCGTTATTATTCGTTTTAGTAATAACGATAGAACTGATTGGAAGGCTGATATGACGAAGTTGTATGAACCGTCTCTACCGAAGCTAATGGAGGCGATTGCGACTGAAGCGAGTGGCATGAGAGGCATGGACCGCCGTAATTTCCTCAAAGGCGGCATCGCCGCAGTGGCTGGACTTTCGAGCGTGCAAATGATCCCGAAAGCCAACGCATCTGAAAATCTTCCGCCGAACCTCCCTGAATGGCAAAGCTATCTTGGGCGGGGTGTTGTGGCTAAGCCCTATGGCGATCCTTCTGAGTTCGAAGATCTTCAGCGTCGGACTGTTCCCTGGTTGACAGCTGATGCAGCATCGTCGATTTCGATGACGCCCTTACAGGATTTGGAAGGCATCATTACGCCGAGTGGTGTGGTGTTTGAGCGCTACCATGGCGGTATTCCAAATGTGAATCCGGATCAACATCGATTGATCATCCACGGCCTGGTTGAGCGCCCACTAGTTCTCACGATGGAAGACCTGAAGCGATTCCCGACTGTGTCAGAAATTCGGTTCATCGAATGTCCAGCGAACGGCGGTATGGAATGGCGTGGTGCGCAAATGGAGGCGCTGCAGTTTACTCACGGGATGTTGTCTTGTTGCGAGTGGACTGGTGTTCGCTTGTCGACATTGCTCGAAGAAGTAGGTGTTAAGCCTGAAGGTAAGTGGATCCTGGCCGAGGGTGCTGATGCTGCTGGTATGTCACGTTCGATTCCGTTAGAGAAAGCGCTTGATGACACCATTATTGCTTGGGGTCAGAACGGTGAGGCGTTGCGTCCAGAACAGGGATATCCACTCCGGATGTTGAACCCAGGTTGGGAAGGGAATACCTCTGTGAAATGGCTGCGTCGTCTCGAAATTGGTGATCAGCCATGGCATCACCGTGAAGAGACGTCCAAGTATACAGATTTGATGGCAGACGGCCGAGCACGCCGCTTTACCTATGAGCAAGAGTGTAATTCGGTGGTGACATCACCATGTCCAGAAAAACCACTGCAGAATCGGGGCTTCGTTGAGATTCGAGGATATGCGTGGTCGGGCCGAGGTAAAATCAAGGCAGTGGATATATCGTTTGATGGCGGTGTGAACTGGCAGCGTACAGAGCTTGGTGAACTTGTGTTATCGAAGGCTTTGACTCAATTCAGATTCAAGACGCAATGGAACGGTGAGCCGTGGTTGCTCCAATCACGTGCAATCGATGAGACAGGGTATGTTCAGCCAACATTAAAGCAGTTGCGTGATGAGCGTGGCGGTTGGTCGATCTATCACAAAAACTCAATCCATACATGGAATGTTACGGAAAGCGGAGATGTCTTCAATGTTCAAATCTCTTAATTTGGGTATCGCTGCTATGGCGTTGGCGATATCAGGCGTCGTGTCAGCGAGTCCTCTTGGAATCGGCTCGACAGCAACCCCAGAAATGATTGCTGGGTGGGATATTGATATCCGTCCCGATGGAACAGGCTTGCCAGAGGGTCAGGGCTCGGTGGCAGATGGCGAAGGGCTCTACGAAGCACAATGCGCTAGTTGTCATGGGCTATTTGGCGAGGGCGCAGGTCGTTGGCCTGTGCTTGCAGGTGGCGAGGGAACGCTTGATACACTTCATCCAGAGAAAACAGTCGGATCCTATTGGCCTTACGCGTCGACGCTGTGGGACTATATCCACCGAGCGATGCCATATCCTGCGCCACAATCACTGAGTGACGATGAGGTCTATGCGATTTCTGCTTATGTCTTGTACCTCAACGACATCGTCGATGAGGACTTTGTCGCAACAAAAGAATCGTTCGCTCAAGTCAAGATGCCAAACGAGCCAAACTTCTACATCGACAACCGTCCAGATGTTCAGAATACCCGCTGTATGAACGATTGTGCGGATCCAAGCCAGTTCGAGATCGTTACCACGATTAACGGCGTTACACCGACAGGTCATTTTAAGGAAGACTCGGGCGTTGCGGCGACCCACTATGAGGGTAATCCCTCAGTGGCGGGTGGATCTGAAATGAAAGAAAAGGAAGGAAATATTACTAAAGTAGCACTCTCAAGTGAGGCAATCGCTGGTAAGGGTGTGTACGATAAAGCTTGTCAGGCCTGTCATACGTCTGGGGTCGCAGGAGCCCCTAAAACGGGCGACAGGTCAGCTTGGATTGATCGGATAGGTCAGGGTATGGATACCCTTAACGATCACGCGATCAATGGCTATCAGGGTGCCAATGGAGTGATGCCAGCAAAAGGTGGCAATATGTCGTTATCGGATAGCGATGTGATGGACGCGGTAGCGTTTATGGTCGAATCGAGTCAATAGGCTCAGTTCTAAATCAATGTGGAGAGGAAGCTATAATGAAAAAAGAACTTCTAACAGCCTTATTGATGTCTGCACTAACTGCGCCGCTGGCGATAGCGGACTCAATCAAGGAAGGTAAGGACATAGCCTGGAGCCGAACGAAAGGTAACTGCCTGACGTGTCATATGTTCGAAGGTGGGCAGCAAACCGGGAACGTGGGTCCGCCAATGGTCGCGATGAAAGCACGGTTCCCAGAGCGGAAAGCGTTGGTTGAGTACATTAAGGATCCAACCAAGCGCAACCCGATGACGGCTATGCCGCCATTTGGTAGGAACCTGATTCTTACCGAAGAAGAGATCAATAAAGTCGTTGATTATCTGTACACACTTTAACGGAAAACCAAAGGAGAGTTGCGATGAATCGTCGTAGCATTTTAAAGGCAACAGGCACGATAACAGCCGCTGCAGCGGCAGTAGCCGCATTTCCACGTCTGGTTTTCGCTGCTTACAGCGAGAAAGCATTCAAGAACCCCAAGGTCGAAGATTCATTGAACGAATTGTTCGGTGCAAACGCGACAACCCCGAGCGGTGACGTCAAACTGAAAGCCCCAGATATTGCTGAAAATGGAGCCGTTGTGCCTATTGAAGTGACAACATCAATGAAGGCGGACAAGATCGCGTTCATGGTGAAGGAGAACCCTAACCCGCTTGCGATTGTTGCGGAAATTCCTGAGGGTACTGAGGCAACTGTAAAGACTCGCGTTCGTATGGGTAAGACAACCCAAGTTACGGCGGTTGTGAGCTCCAACGGTAAGCTCTACACAGCGTCTAAAGAAGTTAAGGTCACAATCGGCGGCTGCGGCGGTTAATAGGAGGTCAACATGTCATCAATTCGTATCAAAGCGAAAGAGCGTAAAGGAAGCGTCAATGTAAAGACGCTTATGAAACACAACATGGAGACTGGTCTTCGGAAGGATAAGAGCGGTAAGAAGATACCTGAGCATTGGATTACCGATGTCACAGCTGAGTCTGGTGGAAAGGTTGTATTCACGGCTGCGTTTAACACGTCCATTTCAAAAGACCCCTATCTCGCGTTTGCGTTTGCGGGCAAGAAGGGTGATAGCCTAACAATTTCATGGAAAGACAATACTGGCGCAACGGATTCTGCTGAGACCGTAATCAAGTAACTGTTTGGAGACAGGGCAATGAAAAAAATAATTAGTCACGTTGCTTTTGGTTTGCTGGGCCTCTCAGTATCAGCGGCGGTAGTCGCTGGTCCTGCCGAGGATCGTGCAGCTTTCCAGAAGTTTTATGAGAACCGCTTCCCCGATACTCCGGTGGCGGATTTCCAAAACGGTGTGTATTCGATCCTACCAGCCGCTCGTGAGCAGTGGGAAGCGATCGAAGAATTCCCTCCCTATGAGCTCTCTATCGAGCGTGGCGAAGAGATCTACAACAAGACCTTCGCTAACGGTAAGTCGATGGCAAGCTGCTTTGGAGACGACGGCGCTGTTAGAGGTCAATATCCATACTGGGATAGGGACCGGGGCATGGTCGTGACCATGGAACTCGCCATCAATGAGTGCCTGGAAGCGAACGGCGAGAAGCCACTGAAGTACAAGAAGGGCGCGATCGCTGACGTTGGCGCCTTTATGTCTTTCAACTCAAGAGGCCAGAAGGTTAACGTAGAGATCCCGTCTGATGATCCGAGGGCACTGGCGGCATATGAAAATGGTAAAGAGCATTTCTACACGAAGCGCGGCCAGTTGAACTTCGCTTGTGCGGATTGTCATATGTATACAGCTGGTAATTTGTACCGGGCTGATACCACCTCACCAGCGTTTGGACATGCGACAAGCTGGCCTGTATTTCGTTCAAAATGGCAGAGTATGGGTACGTTGCATCGTCGTTTCGCGGGATGTCACAACAACATCCGAGCCAACCCATATAAGGCTCAGGGAGAGGAGTACAGAAATCTAGAGTACTTCGTGACCTACATGTCGAACGACCTAGAATATAATGGTCCAGCCGCGAGAAAATAAGGGATTATTATGAAGCATGGATTGAAAGTAATTGCAGTTGGGTTAGCCCTCGCTGTTCCTTCCGCATTTGCCGGAAATGGTACGACGGCTGAGCATATTGAGGCAGCGACTGCCGCTTATAAAAAGGTAGCTAAAGAGACTAGCTACCAATGGACGGTCACTGTGAAGGCTATTAAAGCTGCTCAGAAAGCATTAGACGCTGGCGATGATAAAGCTGCACGTGAACTGGCACATCATGCGATGGCATTGGTTGAGGCTACACGTACTCAAGCAAAGCTAGAGTCTGAAAACTGGAAGATGCGTGTCCCCAAGTAATTGGCGGGCGCATGTCTTCGACGAAAACGCGGCCTAGGCCGCGTTTTTTTTGCTTAAAGAGTGCGCGTCGGCTTCCTCCACATAAGCGACACAGGTTTGGGTTTGTGTCTCAGTGTTGGGAGTGGCGGATTGAGCCATTACGGCGGTTAATTGAACCGGCCAGTCTTCTGCTTGTCACAGGAAGTTTCGCGGATGTTTTCGTTTCATTTGAACGAGCGTTGTCTTTCAGAGAAGATTACCGATAGGGGGATCAGCGAGAACTGAATTGAGGGCGATAAACATCTGTCAATTAGCAATCTCGCTGAAAAACCCTCAACAGCGATTGGTGCCGTTGAGGTTTTGACGGTATATGGTGAGGCTTTAAGCTGATTCGCCGGGATAGTCCGCCATGCCCGGGTTATCATTCATACCGACGACCTCCGGGTGGTTGACCTTTTCCAGGCGGAGTACATCATCAGAGTCTTTGTTCGCAAGGATATAGTCGCGGATGATATCCCAAATCAAGCGACCATCAGGGGTGCGATTCACAGTAGCCCAGCCTGTCACTTTGTAAGTTTTTGTCGGCTCAATAGGGTCACCATTATCCAGGCGAGGCTCTGTGATTCGTTCACCGAGGCCCTTGAGTGGAGCGATGGTGTAGTCCATCCCACCGATGCGCACCATGTCTCCACCCGATTGTAGATAGGGATCTGGATCAAAGAGATTGTCGGCAACAGCCTCAAGAGTATTCATCAACTGCTCGCCGGTCATTTCAGAGACGTAAGTTTCAGAATAGGTGGTCGCGACCTGGCTCATCACATCATCCATGGTGATCCAATCGCCTTCGAGCGTAGTCGTGCCCCAACGGACCCCTGCAGACATTGCTACGTCCGCATCATATTCCCAGCGAAGCGCATTACAGATCACTTGATCCCAAGTACCCATAAAGTTGCCGCGACGGTAAAGGAGCCGGTCCGCTTTCGCGAGTTTCTCGGTCAAAATCTCATCGTAGGTTTTTCCGACCCATGCTGGGGTGTAGAACGCGTCTTTACGTCGGCTTTGAATAATTTTATCTGAGTACTTAGTTTGGCGCATTTGAGAGATGAATGACTCCATCTCTGGATCAGCATCTAGCCAGTTAGTGATGACCGGGAACATTTGGTAGGACAAATCTGCCAGTTGACCATCGCCAAATTTGAAGTCCATGCAACCAACGAACTTGCCGTTTGAACCGGCGTTAGTGACCCAGCAATCATGTCCAGCTGGGTTTTTGACTTTGACTGGTAATGGGCAACCATCGTGGGTGTGGCCTCCAAAAACTGCGTTGAGACCAGGCACCCGCTCAGCCATTTTGATATCAACATCCATACCGTTGTGTGACACCAAAACCACTGCGTCTGGCGACTCGTCACCACGAATCTGCTCAACAAGCTCAGCCATATCATCTTCTCTGAGACCAAATGACCAATCGGGGAAGAATTCTTTGGGGTTTGCGTTTGCGGTCCGTGGGAATGCTTGGCCAACGACTGCGATCCGTGCGCCATTGATTTCTTTGATGACATACGGTTGGAACGCGTGTCCAGTATCTTCGTCGTACAGTCCCCGTCCGTCAAAGCGCTCGACTAGGGCTGGATAGTCATCCCCGAACAATGAATCTTCCAGTACACGAACGTTCTGACCGATAAAGTCGCCTTTAAAGAGTGCGACGTTTGAGAGGACTTCGTCTTCGCGATAGGTGAATTCCCAGTGGCCGACCATGACGTCGATACCCAAGATATTGGATGCCTCGACCATGTCTACCCCGCGTGTCCACAGCGAGGTTGCTGATCCTTGCCACAAGTCACCACCATCCACGGTCAAGGTCATGTCTTGGCCACCGGCTTGATCGCGCAGCCGATCCAGCAGTGTTTTGACATGAGCAAATCCACCGGTTCTTCCGAGCTGTTCTGCGTGCTTGGCAAAATTTAAATAGGTGAACGCGTATTCTTCAGGAGAGCCAGGTTCGAAGCCATTCGCGTCAAGGAATTGTTGTCCGACAATATGTGGGAAGCGGCCATAGGCATTACCAACCCCTAAATTGACATTGGGTTCACGGAAATAAACGGGGAGGAGTTGTCCGTGAACATCGGTCACGTGCAGAAGTCGCGCGTCGCCGATGT
>Ga0255758_10003010_pt1 | contig 15159 bp, 9 predicted proteins | sample 011ome_24_FD_179958 | JGI IMG/M metagenome (GOLD analysis project Ga0255758, IMG submission 179958) | Coastal salt marsh microbial communities from the Groves Creek Marsh, Skidaway Island, Georgia - 011513CT metaG (version 2) | ecosystem: Environmental > Aquatic > Marine > Intertidal zone > Salt...
GAAAAGGACTGTTCTCGTTCCTCGTCTTCTCACCACCACCGCGACAAGAAGGCCGCGACAAAAGTACTCTCCTCGGAGAAGAAGAAGAAGAAGAAGAAGAAGAGAACATCATCATCTCGTTATGTGTGATGTTATTCTTTCCCGTGCGTAAAAATTTTTGTTGGTGCTTTCCAACGGTTTTTTCGAACGAAAATTTTTGGGCGATTGACCGAAAATTTTCGTCGGCCTTTTTTTTCTCCTCAAAAGAAAATTAAAAAACACATCATCACGAGGTACTCATCACCTCATCACACGCGCACAAAAAAAAAAGAATGACGACGACGAAAATGACGACGATTTCGAGGAGAACGACTTTGACTCTTCTCTTCCTCTTCGTCGCGAGCTTTTTGTTTGGGACTTTAACTGTTTTTGTCGTCCAGGTATACCAAACGCCAACGAGCGTTTTTGTGTGTTGTTTTTTTTCTCGATCATTTTTCTCAAAATCATCATCGTCGTCGCGTTTTGGCGGCTTTGTTTGTTTTTTTTGTCTCATCGTCGCGGTCTCCAAAACTCCGCTCCCCTTCCGGCGCGTCGTCGTCGTTTACGTCGCGTTCTGTCTGTCTGTCTGTCGGGGTCGATCTCGGTTTGAAGAAGGGTGTTTCTCTCGAAAGTTCTTCTTCTGTTTCTTCTTTTCGACGAAAACGGAGGATTGGAGGAAAAAATGGGTTCTTCTCGATGATGTTGGGAAGAACACCAACCACTTCATCGAAACTCTCTTTTCGCGGGGTGCGAAAAATACTAACCACCAAAACGTTTTTTTCTCTACTTTGATGACATAACACAGGCGCAAGAATACGATGACGATGGTTTAAGGCCAGCGGAACCGTACGACGACGTTCCAGATTACGGTCCAGACTACGGCGATTACGGCGGCATGGGCGGCATGGGCGGCATGGGCGGCATGGGCGGCATGGGCGACTACGGCGGCGGCGACTACGGCGACTACGGCGGCCAAGGAGAAGAGGAAGAGTTGGAAATGCCGGAAGGTCCGTACGAAGTCGAACCGTTAGGGAAGGAGAATTTCACATCCATTTTGAAAGACTTGGACGGAGCTTTAGTAGAGTTTTACGCGCCGTGGTGTGGACACTGTAAAAAGTTGGAGCCGCATTACGAATACGCCGCGAGAGCTGTGAAAGAGAGCGAAAAGTTGGAAGGTAAGAACGTGAAGTTGTTCAAAGTTGACGCGACCTTGGAAGAAGCGCTAGCGAAAGAATTGGGCGTGGAAGGGTTTCCAACCATGAAGTGGTTCGAGAAAGGCGAGTTGAAGAAGGATTACCAATCCGGACGAGACCAATACGCCATCGCGAATTACGTCGAGCGTCAAATGGGCGAACCGAGCGTTGATTTGACGACGATGAAAGTGTTCACCGGCGAAGAGGCGCCGAAGAAAGTGAAAGAGGCGAAAGAAGACGGCGATGAAGGCGAAGAAGAAGACGAGGATGAAGACGAAGATGAAGAAAAGCGAGCGACTTTGATCGCGGTTTTCGACGAATTGGGCTCTTCCCCAGCCTTCGCGGACTTTTACGCCATGGCGAAAGATATCGATCTCAACGGCCTCGACGTAGCGCACACAGATAATCGCGCGAACGTTGCCAAATTGGGCCTGACCAATTTCAAAAGACCGTCCAACCCGGCGATGGTTTTGATGTTTGAAAACGAAAAAGGCGAGAAATCTTTCGCCGAGTACGACGGCAAATGGGAGGCGAAAGAGATCACCAAGTTTGCCGCCGTCGCGCAACTTCCATGGGTCATTCCATTCGAGCAAGAATACATCAACAAAGTCTTTGAATCTGGCGTGACTGCGCAAGTTTTGGTCTTTCACGACGGCGAGAACGAGGAAACTGCGAAAGAACTCCACGCCCTCCTCGAGGAAGTTTCCAAGGAAGACAACAAGAGCGGCAAGATTTTGTTCGTCACCGTGGACATTAAAGGTAGCGATGCCGAGGGTGTTTTGGAATACTTTGACGTGGTCGTCGGCGAGGACGAGTTCCAACCGCAAGCGGTCATCTTTTCGCAACCAAGCGAACCCGAACCGGTGAATAAGGACGAGAAGGAGAAACCACGCATCGAAGAAGGCCAAAAGAAGTATAAGCTCGAAAACGCGCCGACGATTACGAAACCAATCATGCAACAGTTCATCAAAGCTTTCGAAGCGGGTTTGTTGCAGGAACACTTAAAGTCCGAACCTATTCCGGAGGAAAACTACGGTCCGTTGTACAAAGTTGTCGGCGAAAACTTTGATGAAATGGTCAACGACAGCGAAACGGATGTCTTTCTCGAAGTGTACGCGCCGTGGTGCGGGCACTGCAAAGAACTCGCGCCGACAATCAAGAAACTCGCCAAGAGGTTCAAAGACGTGCCGACGGTGAAAATTTGCGATATGGACGGTACCGCGAACGAGCATCCTTTAGTAAAGGATGCGAAAGGTTTCCCGGCGATTTATTTCTTTCCCGCCGGGGAGAAAGGTGTAAGAGTTCCATGGGACGAAGAGGAGAAGAGAACGGTTGGCGGCTTCACGAGATTTATTCAAGCGAACGCAAAACTTCCGTTTGATTTGCCGAAAATTAAGTCCAAGGAAGAAAAAGCTGCGGAGAGGGAAGCGAAGAAGAAAGCCAAGGAGTTCGAAGAGGCGCACGAAGAGTTGTAAACGTGGACCGTCCCGAGAGTTATAAATAAATATAAATTAAGTACGTATTATTCTTATTCTAATGATCACTTGCCTCGTCCTTCTTCTCTTTCGATTGCTCGATAGGCGATGTCGCTTCGACAGAAACCGTTCGGCCAATCGATTTTATCGATGGCCACGTACGCGTTCTTCGTCGCCTCTTTCACGGACGTACCCATCGCAGTTATCCCCAAAACTCGACCACCGTTCGCTAATATCTCCCCATTCTCTCCACTCGCCGTTCCGGCGTGAAAGATTTTCGTTTTTGCCGTCGATTCTTCCGCGCCTTGTAAATTTTTAATCTCGTCGCCTTTCGAGTAACTTCCCGGGTACCCTTTCGCCGCTAAAACAACATTAACAGCTGGTTCTTTGCTCCATTTCACGCTCTTCACGTCGTCGTCGGTGATATTATTCGTCGCTGCGGCGTATAAAAGCTGGCACAAATCGCTTTCCATTCTCGCCATTAACGTTTGGCACTCGGGATCGCCAAAGCGCACGTTGTGTTCCAACAGTTTTACTTTTTTCGTTTTCTCGTCAATCATCAACCCGGCAAAGATGACGCCATTATACTCGCACCCTTCTTCACGCATTCCTCTCACCGTTGGCTCGATGATATTCTTCATCACGTCCTCTTCAATCTCTTTCGTGACCACTGGAGCTGGCGAATACGCGCCCATACCACCGGTGTTCAATCCGGTATCGCCGTCGCCAACTCTTTTGTGGTCTTGCGCCGACGCTAACGGAACCGCAACGTCGCCCCCGACGACGGCAAAAAACGACGCCTCCTCGCCAAACAAAGTCTCCTCGATTACGATCGTATCGCCGGCATCGCCAAACTGTTTATTCAACATCAGCTCGTCGATGGCTTTTTCCGCCTCCTCGACGGTTTCAGCCATAATCACGCCTTTCCCGGCAGCCAAACCAGACGTTTTAATCACAATCGGCGCTCCCGTCACCGTTCTCACGTACTCCTTCGCCTTTTCCGCGTCGCTAAAAACCTCGTACGTGGCTGTCGGAATGTTATACTTCCTACACAAGTTCTTCATGAACTCCTTGGACCCTTCCAACTGCGCCGCTTTCTTCGACGGTCCAAACACGTTGATATTTTCCGCTCTCAAACTGTCCGCTAACCCGTCCACCAGCGGCGCTTCCGGCCCAACGACGACTAAATCGATAGCGTTCGATTTGCAAAATTTCACCACATCCGCGTGATTCGATTCAGAAACGTCCGCGATGGATGTCACGGTCGGCTCCGTCGCGATACCGGCGTTCCCCGGTAACGCGAACACTTTCTCGCACGTTTCAGACTGGAGCAAACGATAGATTAACGCGTGCTCGCGACCACCGGAGCCGATGACCAGAACGTTTTTCTTCTTTTTTTTCGACGAAGACGCCGGTGCCACAGCTGAGAAGACAATCGCGGAAGAAGAGGAAGACGACGACGCGCTTCCTCCTCGTCTTCTTCCGCTTCTTCTCGTTGATTTAACAAACATCATCATCATCATCATCTTCCCCGAGGATACAGAGGAGGAGTTCTTCTTCGTTCTCGAAAAAGAAGAAGGAAAAACCTTTGTTGTTGTTGTTCCTCTCAAAGTCGTTCGCCCCATCGTGGTAGTAGTATTACTCGTCGTCGTCATCATCGTCGACGTCGTCGTCGTCATCGTCGTCTGTTTCCCGCGAGGATCGTTCGTGTACAGAACAGAGAGGTGTTTTCGTTTTCAAAAATGAGAGACACATTTTGAATTTAGGGTCTAGGGTTTAGCATCAATCTAGAAAAGATCTCTTCTTTTTCCGAACATTCTTTTTTTTTTTATCCAAACAACACCAACAAGAAAAGAAATCATTTCATCCAAACGCGCACAACAGACGACAAAGGCACGACGCGCGAAGAAGAAGAAGTCGAGATTCTCGATTTCGCAAATACAAAATCGAGTGGTTTTAGTTAAACTTTGACACGTGCGCGCGTAAAATGAGCGTTTTCACGGTCGCGTCGACGTCGTCGATGACGTTTTTGAGTTCCTTTTCTTCGCGAATTTCGATGTCCTCTTCCTCTGCCTCCTCTTCCTCGAAAAGAAACGTCTCGTCGTCGCTCGTTGGGTTTTCTTCCTCCTCCTCCTCCTCCTCCTCGAGAGCCACGGGAAAGCGAAGGGAAAAAAGAACGTTTCGAATCGAGGCGATGGCCGTCGCGGACACGAACGCGGAGATTGATTTCGCCAAGTACGTGAAAGAAAAGAACGCGGCGATCGAGCAAGCGTTGTCCGATTCCGTCCCAACCATTTATCCAGAACGTTTGCACGAATCCATGAGATATTCTTTACTCGCCGGTGGGAAAAGAATTCGTCCGTGTTTAGCAATCGCGGCGTGCGAGATGGTTGGAGGCGCACAAGAAGTGGTCATGCCAACGGCGTGCGCGCTGGAGATGATCCACACGATGAGTTTGATCCACGACGATTTACCGATGATGGATAACGACGATTTTCGAAGAGGCGTGCCGACGAATCATAAAGTGTACGGGGAAGAGATGGCTATTTTAGCCGGCGACGCGTTGTTGTCGCACGCGTTCGAGTACATCGCGAGAGAGACAAAAGGGGTTCCGGCGGAGAAGATTTTACGCGTGATAGCGGATGTTGGGAAGTGCGTCGGGTCGGAAGGACTCGTTGGTGGCCAAGTTGTGGACATCGAAAGCGAAGGTTTGGCGATGGAAGGGAAACCGGTCAGTTTGGAAACGCTGAAGTATATTCACGCGCACAAGACTGGGGCGTTGTTGGAGACGGCGGTGGTTTCCGGAGCGATTTTGGGTGGCGGAACCGAAGAGGATATCGAGCGATTGGGGAAGTACGCGTACGATATTGGATTGGCGTTTCAAGTTGTGGATGATATTTTGGATTGCACGGCGACGAGCGAGGAGTTAGGCAAAACGGCTGGTAAAGACGTCGCGGTTGGTAAGGCGACGTACCCGAGTTTATTAGGATTGGAGGAGTCGCAGAGGATAGCAGATGAGTTAATTAAGAGCGCGAAGGAACAGTTATCGGTGTACGATCAAAAGAAAGCCGCGCCGCTCATTGGCTTAGCCGATTACATTAAAAACAGAAAGAATTAAGAGAGAGAGAGAGAGAAACGAGGAGGACCGATATATAAGCGCGCTTATTCTCGGAAGATTCTTTTTTTGCGTATTGTAATAATAATTAAACTTCTTACTGAAACATTTTGCGAACATGGTGTACATACATACGAGACGGGCGCGAAGAAAGAGGTTCGAGCGGGGAGCGACGTTTATTTAGTTCGTTGCTTTACGCTTCGTCAACGCATTCATGCGCTCCCGAAACTCTTCCGCCGCAGATTTCGCTTTCGCAACCGGTGATTTCTCAGCAGCAGGAGCTGTTGTTGTTGTTGCTGCTGCTATGTTCACGTCTCTCGGGGAAAGCTTGAATCCTTTCGAAGCGGAACCGCCGGTACTTTTACCTTGTGAAGCGAAACTGCTCCCAAAGTTCCTCGGCGTCGCGCGAAAAGCAAAAGAGCTTCCACCGTTTTCCTTTTCAGAGATAGCGGCGGAAGGAGTAGAAGACGAAACAGACAACAGCTTCTTCTTTCGACTGTTCTCAACTTTCGCCAAACCTCTGTTCACGTACGCTTGGAACGCCGAACTCGTCTGTCGCAAGTGTTCGTTTACGTCGACTCGAGAAATTTTCTCCTCGCACTTGGTGAAATTGTACAGTTGTTCGAGACCTTGGACGGTCGTGTCCTTGTCGCCGATTTTTGCGAAAATGCCCGACAGTTCCTCTCGAACTTTCGATTCGATTTCATCCTCTCCGGAAAGGATTTTCAAACTCGCGCGAACCTGTCGCAACAACGAAGGAAGTTGATCCGACTCGCTCTCCAACTCTGGTATTTTTACGTTCATACCTGTCAAAGCTAACTTGGCGTACTTTTCCGCGGACGGACCGATGAGTTTGCATACCTCGTGAACCACCGCGCGAACGATTCGAATGTTCTTGTTCCCGTACTCGTCGTCGCGTTCACCCTCGAGAATGAACTCTTCGCCTTTGAAGGAGTAAAATTCGTGCACCGCGGAGAAAATTGAGGCGACGTTGATGCCGGATTCCACGAGCTCTTCGAGCTGAAACGCGAGTTTGACGAGACATTTCGCGACTAAAGTTTCAAACAAAGCTACTTTTGCTTCGGTATTTTCGGCATTAGCGTTCTTCTTGCTCAGATGATGCGCAGTTGTAGTCGTTGTCGCCGCGTTAGCGTCGCCCAACGAAGAGAAATCCGGGACGCCTTCCCCGGATAACAACTTGATCAAACTGACCATAGAATTCGTCTTGGAAAAGTTTTCCATGGCTTTCTCTGCGAGCGCGTTGAGCGCATTCAAATAATCCGAAGATTCCAAAACAGTTGTAGTTGATTCAAAAGAAGATATGCTTGAACTATTATCCATGGCCAAAACCAACTGCGAGAGCACAGAGGCGAGGACGTTTCTGGTCGTTGCTTCCGAAGCGCCGTTCGCTAAGATGGACTCTTTCAAGACCGCGTGCATAGTCATCAACGCGTACTTACAGCCACGCAGTAACGTTTCGTACTCCTCTCGCTCTTCCTCGATCTTCTTGTTCGTTTTACTCTTTTTGTGCTTCTCGCATTTTTTCTTCGCTTTCACCGCGTTTTCAAAGAAAATCGGCAGCTCGTCAGATAAAAACATGAGTAAAGGTCCGATAGTTCCAGAAATCTCGTGTTTAAACGCGTCCGACATGGCGTGCGCGTTCATTTCGTGACACAACGCTTTTAAACCTTCCACACACTCGTCGTCTTCGTCTGCCGTGGCTCTCGCGAGCGCTTGGTCCCAAATAGAAGGTCTCGCCGGTGGCGTGACTGGCGGTTCGAGGTCCTTCCCGCCGTCAACGTTGAGTTGTTTCAAGTCACACATTTGAAAAAAGTCTCCACTGGAACTTCGAGAGACGTTTTCTTTGACCGCATTATCAAACATAACCTCGAGATTGTCCACGTCCATGTTGTCGTCGTCCAAAATACTTTTTCTTTCGGCGAACTTTTCCGTCGGCTTCTGGGCGGACGGAGGCACGAATACTTTCTCGACGGTGCCCAGATTTTTATAATTTTCCGGGATATTGAGCGCTGCCGGTTTCTTCATCGCGCTCGATGTAGTAATAGCACCATTGCTGGTAAAATCAATGGGAAATTCCTTGTTAATTCTCGCGTCAATAGCCGAACACAAACCGTGCGGTAATTTCTCAATGGCTTTCAGCGCGTCTTCGCGAGTCACCGTGCGCTTCTTCTTTATACTACTGCTGGTCGTGCTATTACTAGAATTACTCGCCGCATCTATCGTGCGTTCCATTTTCATGGCAGTTTCAAAGAGATTCGAAGCTGCTACGCGAACGTCGCTCGATTTGTCCTTAAAGCCAACCGCGGCAAACGCCATGGCAGGTTGTAAGAGAAGCGCGATATCGTCCGCCGCTTTGGCCGTGGCGGCGTTCTTTTCAATAGCCTCTATCGTTTCGCGGCAAAAGTCCATAGCCTCGCGTTTACCATCCGCACACAAAGTGCCAACGGAAGAAGAATTCGACGAGGAAGTCGCGAGCTCGACGAATTTATTTGCAAACTGTTCTAAAACTACAGCTTCACCAACGGCGACGCCCCAATCGGAGATCAAAGAAAACGCAGCTTCTCTGACAAATCTCTTGGAGTCGCCGACGTGTTTCGCGCAATCGCTCAACACCAATCGTCCAACTTTCTCGACGTTTTCCCCACACTTCAACGCGAATTGTCCGGCAAGCTGTAACGCTTGAGATGCTAAGTTGGCGTTAGAGTCCGTAAATCTCGCTCGCAAAGCTGAAAAAAGCGCGTCGAGTCCAAAGACTTCGATGTTACTCGGCGCTGAGTCGAGAATAGATTTCAACTTGTCGAGCGCGGCGGATCGACGCTTCCAGTTACCATCCGCGGTATCGCGGAGTAAGGCGTCCGTAATTTTCAAACTCAAATCGGCGGCGCAGCAGCCAGTGTTGTTATTGTTATTTTTCTTGTTGATGTTGTTGCCGCTGCTACTGCTCGTGCTTGCGTTTTTTCTATCGCTTCGCTCTTGTTTTCTCTTTGGAGCCGCTGCGACATTCTCTCCAGCACCAGCTTTCTTTGGCGCCGTCGAATTCGCAGATGGCAGCGCTGGCGTAATCTTTGCGCATATCTCGTTCATTTTTTTCATTTTACTATCGTCCACTCCGGCGAGATGTTGCGAGGAAAGTGTTTTCATCCCGCCGGCTCTCCCCGCGAGCGTGCCGAGAAACTCCTGCGAAGCCTTCCTCGTTTCCGGATCTTTATCCTCTAAAAGTTTAACCACTGTCGCAACTAATTCGCTCGCACTAATCGTCTTCTTCGCCTCCTGCAATGAAAACGACGCGCTCGATCGCGTCAACCATTTCAAAGTTTCCAATTTCGCTTTGCCGACTTTGTGTTGCAATCCGTATTTTACCACGTCTTCTGGCGAGTCGCAAAATGCGAAACATCGCAATGAAATGGCATCCAACGTGTTCGCAATCGCACTCGTCACGAATGCGTTCTTATCTTTTAATTTATCCAGTAAAGCACTGAGCAGCATTTTTGCGTCTTTACTAAAATCCGCTCTCGCGTTCAAACATAACTTTTCGATCGATTTCGACGCCTCCGCGACGCAATTCGCGTTGGCGTCTTTCGAGATGACTTTCTTGAGCACTTTTTGAAGCTCCATGAACTCTTCTTTTTGTAAACGCGCGGACGAAGAGCACGCGTCGGTGAGTTGCTTCAGCGCGTGTAAGCGGTGTCGCCAATTCGAAGATACCACGGCTTCCCAAAATTTTGGAATATCTTCGTCCGTGGATGGTTTGTCCAATGCTTTGAGCACCGAGAACGGCTCCGCGGAATCGTACGGATCTTCGTTCAAGTCGTCTGCACCTGCCACCGCTTCTACCTTTTCGGTAACACTATCTTCTGTACTACATTCAGACGTAGACGTTGTCGTCTTTTTCGTTCTCATCTCTTTTTGCAACGAAATCAAAAACCTCGTCGCTTTCATCGAACCTCTTTCTTTCCCGTCCGCCGTCTCCTTCGCCAACGACGCCTCCACCTCGCCTTTCATCGTTTTCGACAACTTGTCTTTCATCTTCTCCATCACGATTTGATCTCCGACCCATTTCGCGCACTCCACGATAACTCTCTTCCCTTCATTTCTCACCTTTTCGTCTCGATGCCCGATGGCTTCTTTGGCTCCGTCTAAACACTTCATCCAGTTCAACGCGCCTCTCTTCCCGCACCCGAACTGTTCGCACGCGAGCGCTAAACACTTACTCGCCGCCAACGCGACTTTCGGTACCTTATGCCCGCTCGCTTTCGATAACACCTCGATCGCTAACTCCGATTGTTCCATCTCCACGAACAAGCAAAACGTTTCCGTGGCAAAACTCACCGCTTTCGGTCTCCCGAAGAACGCTTTCGAGACCAGCGCTGGCAACACTTTCGCCCCAACGTCTTCCGCGAATTCTTTCACACCACCCTCGCTTTTCGATGACGACGACGACGTATTAAAAAACGAGACTAACTCGCGATCGATCATCTTCCTCAACCTTTGATTCGTTCTCTCTAAAGCCACGTCTAAGGCGTTCGCGTTCGTCTCGGAGACGATTTTATGCATCGCTTCTTTAAAATAGTCGATGATTTCGAAATTCTTCCTCTCGTAGTCGTTGGTCTTCGTTTCCTTCGTTCCGTCTTTGGCAAAATCATCGTCGAAAGACGACGACGAGACCATCGATTCGTACGCTCTCGATCGGACTTTCCAGTGCGCGTGTTGACATTGCGCCGCGAACGAGAGCTTTACAGTCGCTTTTAAAATCTCTTCTTCTTCGTTAAAGTTGTTTTCAAAGCTCATTTTATGTGTACTCTACTTATATATATATATAACCCGCGTTTAAACAAAAGGTTGAAGAAGAGTATATAGAAGAGAGAGATGTGTGATGTGGAACAGAAATGAAGAGCGAAGAGCTGTTCTTTTCTGATTTGAATTTTTTTCGTTTTTTTTCTCTGCGGCTGCAAAAAAACGCTCCTCTTTTTCACCTCTTTTTTCACCTTTTTCGCTTCTTTTTTTCTCTTTGTGAGACGCGAACACAAACAACCAAAAAAGACCAAAAACAACCAAAGAACCAAAAAGACGAACACAAAAACAAAAAAAAAGAACGACTTTTTCGAGACCTCGTCGTCAGTAAAAAACTATCCTAACTGTCTCTCTCTCTCCTCCCATTTTTCCTTTACACATCATATGATTCGCTCTCTTCTTTGTCTTCTTTTGGTGCGCGGCGTGCTTTTGGAGTTTTCTTCATCGCGCGCGGGGGTGGAAGGGCGAAGAACAACTTTGAGTAGTGGTAGTAGTATTTATGGGGAGACGAGGACGAGAAAAGTTGATGTTGATGCGTCGGATTCGTTAGATTCAGATTTCGCAAATTCATCATCGGGTGATGATTTCGTTCACGCGTTGCCTGGATATTCGAAGACATTTCATCCCCATTACAGCGGGTATTTAGACGCGAAAAATAACGGGACGAAGTTACACTATTGGATGGCCACGAGCACGAAGAAAAGTGTTGGTGAGGAAGGCTGGAGAACAGATTGGGAGACAAAACCGGTCGTTTTGTGGCTCAACGGAGGCCCGGGGTCTTCGTCGATTCTGGGAATGCTCCAAGAGCAAGGACCTTTGATTATCGATAGTAAAGGAGATTTGATGGAAAACCACTACTCGTGGACGAATGCGGGAGTAAACTTAGTCGCGTTGGAGTCTCCAGCTGGAGTCGGGTGGTCGTATTGCGAAAAGCAAGAGGAAATAGGGTGCGCGAACTCAGACAAATCAACCGCTCGAGACGCGAAGGAAGCGATGGTGGATTTCTTTCACGAAAAGTTTCCCCAGTTGAAAGCGAATGAATTTTATATAGCGGGAGAGTCTTACGCGGGTGTTTACGTTCCCACGCTCGCGATGGAGATTGTAGAGCACAACGAAAAGTTTCCGGAAAAGAAGATTAATTTAGTCGGGATTAACACGGCGGATCCGTGCACGTCGAACAAAGAGCAACGAGATTCGATGGATATGCTTTGGTACGGGCATAAATACGGGTTCGTACCGGATAAAGATTTCAAGTTGTTATGGAACGAGTGTAAACTGAGGTATCCGATGACTCGCGTGACCAGCGGGAGGTGGGGGAAGAAGTTTTCCAAGTTAATAGAAGCGAAAAGAAGAGATTTTTCATCATCGTCAGAAGGCGGCAAAAGCGTCGAGAAAAAGTGCAAAGTCGCGCACGCAAAGTTCCTCTTCTCCACGAGTAAAGCCTTTTCGCAAGATTGGCGGTTGGCATACATAAACGATCTATCTTTGTTTGGGCCTTCCGCCGTAGTCGACGGCGCTCCGGAGGGTTCTTTGGATTATTACACGAACGAGTGGATGAACAGAGCGGACGTGAAAAAAGCTTTGCACGTGGACGAAACGCCATACGCGTCGAAAAAATATAGATGGCCTGGACCGAACGATAAGTGGAGTTATCAATCTGATTACGACGCGTGTAACGATAACGCCGCTCCAAACGTACCGTCCATGAAAGATTTCTATAAAAAACTCGCGAAAAAGTTGGATCGAATATTAGTAGTGAACGGAGATACGGATCCGTGCGTTTCGTACGAAGGAACGAGGAAAGCGATCGCGAATGTGGGTATTCCTCTGGTTCGGGGTGGAAGTCAACGACCGTATTTTTTTGACGCAGCTGCGACGGACATTAGCGTTCTGGCGCAAAAGCCACTCTTGTTCGGGCCTTCACTCGCGGCACAACCTGCTGGACCGCAAATGGGCGGACACGTGACAAACTACGAGGACAATTTAACGTTCGCGACGGTTCACGGAAGCGGTCACATGATTCCACAGTTCCGACCGAGAGTCTCTCTCCACGTGTTTAAAAAGTTCATCGCAGGGAAACCTTTATCACCTCTCTTGCCGAGCGACGAAGAGTTGGAGAAATTCGACGATTATGACGACGACGACGGAGAGAACAACGGTGCGCTCATCGATAATTGGACGACGGAAGCGGAGAGTTACGTTTGATTAAGTAAGCGCGTTTTCAATTAAATCAAAGTGTTGTACAAAAAAATAGAAATTTACATATCGAGTATATGTTTCGTCGCATCGCTGGTGCTTCGATGCATCGGTTCAGTATCGGCGGTAGCCGCAGGCGCGGCAGAGAGCTGCTCTTTTTCACCACTCCCGCAGCCGCACAGCTTTGTTTTCTTTTCGTGAATGAGGTGAGCAATCTCTTTCGTTCTTTCGCAGCACTCCAGAAAACTCGGTCGTCCCGACGATTTTTCCGAAAAGCATCGCTTGAGTAGCTCTTTCATCTCCGGACAAATCTTGTTGTTTTCTAAATCTAAACGTTTCCCTTGAAACCCAACCGCGCCAACGACTTGCATCGCGTTCAACTCTGCCCACGGTTCCTTCATCGTTGCAATCTCCCACAAGATAACCCCGTAGGAATACACGTCGCATTTCTCGTCGGACTCTTCGTTTCGTAAAACTTCTGGTGCCATCCATTCCGGCGTGCCCGCGTTAGACTTTGACGATAAAAACGTGTTTTTCTTCATTCGGCTCATACCAAAATCGCACACTTTCACGGTCCAATCTTTATCGACCAACAAATTCGGCGATTTCAAATCGCGATGGACGATGATTGGAATGCACGTGTGTAAATAATGCATCCCCTTTGCCACGTCTATACAAAAGCGAATTCTTCTCCGATCTTCCGCCAAAGCCGCTTTCACCGCTTCTGGTTGTGGGCGATGCAACAACTTGAACAGAGAACCGCGATGAATAAACTCAGTCACGATAGATAAACTCCCCGCGGCCGTAACCACTCCCATCAGTAAAAGAACGTTCGGGTGTCGCAACCGTCGCATGATATCAACCTCCAGCGCAAACTCTTCTAAAATCGTGTCGTTTAATTCTTGATCCAGAATGCGTTTGACGGCGACTTCAGTGGTACCTCGCCATAAACCTCGGTGAACCTCACCGAAAGATCCTATACCGACGCGTTCGCCGAGGAGGATCTCGTTCGGGAGAATGGTAAGGTCTACGGCTTGAAGCAATCGATCCGTGCTGCTAGATTTATTATTGTTCTCCGAAGGGGAAAGCGATGGCGGTAACGTTGTGCCGATATTTATCCCTGTAATCAATTTCCCATCAGAATCGCTCAATGTGCTCCCATTTCTAGAATGGCGTCCTCCTTTTCGCTGTTGTTGCTGTTGCGATAGGGCGAGTTTTTCAGGCGTGAGCTGTGCGAAACCGCTAATTTGAAGCGATTGTTCGAACCCAGGTATTACGCCAAACTCTTCCTCGCCATCTTTGGTTTTGTGCATTTGTAATTCGCGCATGATCCTTCGCATGTTCGCGTCGTCGTTCGGAGAATACGTCTCTCCTGGATTCTCCATTAAATCAACAATAAACTCTCTCCCCGAACATAAAACGACGATACCACTGACGTCGTCGTTGTCGCCGCCCATCAAGTATTTCCCGCGCAAAAGTCTCGACGGAATTTCTATCGCGTCCGCGACAACCTTGAAAAGCAACGCACGATGTCTAATCAATCCAAACTCTAAGCTTCCAATTGGAAACGCGATTGATTTATATTTTTTCCGCAACCGCAGTCTCTCGCCGACCCATAAATCCCTCAACTCCGAGTCACTCTTCGCTGGTCCTCCAAGCTTATCGCACACAGCACTCGCTAAAATTGAAGCCGTCGCGCACCTATCGGGCGGGTTCTGCGCTTCGATTCGATCCACGACATCATTTATAAACGACGCTAAATTTCTATCGCTTCCTTGTTCCACGTAAACGCTCTCTCTCTCGTCGCTGACGTCGGGTACTATCTTCTTCACATTTTCTAACGCCGGTAACATTTTTCTCGACCCTTGACTGATGACATCGTCCTCAAAACACTCCGGCCAATCGTAACTCGTGCTCGGAGCGTAAAATCCATCCGCGTACGCGCGCTCGTTAAAGTCCAAATTTGATTCGTTCCAGAGCTTCTTCGCCGCCGCGAGACCGCTATATTTGTCCCGCAAGGAGTCTCTCTTCGCGTATAAGACGTCGATATCTTCCTCCTCCGACGTCACTCGTTCTCTCCTACTATTATTACTTCTCATACGATCATCCGCATCATCGTTTTCAAATTCATCGTCCATGGTGCCCCCCGCGACAGCTCCCGAAAAACTCGCGTTGTTGTTCTTGTTATTTTTGTATCTCGACCCCGGCGACATCGCAGAAGATTCGTCCTTCACGTTTTGTTTGATAGACAACGACTCGCTGATCGCTCTCGCTAAATCAGCCTCAAAATCTGGGTCGTACTCCTCGTCGCGGGTCGTGAAATCGTTCAGGATTTGTTGTCCTATGATTT
>Ga0255758_10003028_pt1 | contig 15110 bp, 17 predicted proteins | sample 011ome_24_FD_179958 | JGI IMG/M metagenome (GOLD analysis project Ga0255758, IMG submission 179958) | Coastal salt marsh microbial communities from the Groves Creek Marsh, Skidaway Island, Georgia - 011513CT metaG (version 2) | ecosystem: Environmental > Aquatic > Marine > Intertidal zone >...
AGCGAAGGGGCTTCACTTGGTTTTAATACTATAATACCATTTTCTGCTGAACATGGTGAGGGATTGTCAGATTTGTATGATGTTTTAAGGGATAAGTTTGAAAACTCAAAACTAGATTATAAAAATAAAACTAATATTTCTGATCTAGAAAATGATATGCCCCTGATTAGAGTTGGTTTTATTGGTCGTCCGAATACAGGTAAATCAACATTAGTAAATAATATTATTGGTGAAAATAGATTAGTAACCGGTTCTGAAGCAGGAGTGACAAGGGATGCAATTGAAGTTTTGTGGCGTTATAAAGACAAATCTTTTTGCATTATTGATACCGCAGGTTTACGCAAAAAATCTAAAATTGTAAAACCATTAGAAATGGAGATGGTCGGTGATACTCTTAAGACAATAAAATACAGTAATGTATGTGTTTTGCTCATTGATGGATCTACCGGTTTAGATAAACAAGATCTTACAATTGCGAGAATGATAGTTGGTGAGGGTAGGGGGTTAATAATTGGAGCAAATATGTGGGATAAAGTTGAAGACAAAAAAGATTTAAAAGAAAAAATTTATAATCAATTACAAGTTTCACTATCACAAATTAAAAAAGTTCCAATCGTTTTTATGTCAGGTCTTTATGGGAATGGAATAGAAAATTTAGTAGAAACTATTTGTGATATTGAGAAAAGACTAAAATTAAGAATTTCTACTGGTAAATTAAATAGGTGGTTGATGCCAATTATAGAAAATAATCCACCACCCTTATATAAAGGAAAAAAGAATAGCATTAGATATATAACACAAGTTAATGTTAAACCACCAACATTTGCTGTTTTTATGTCTAGTCCAGAAAACTTACCAGAAAGTTATAAGCGTTTTTTAATGACTTCATTAATGGAAAGTTTTGATTTGTTAGGACTACCTATTAGGGTAATGCTGAGAAAAGGAAAAAATCCATACGTGGATGTTTAATTTGAAATAACCTAAACAGAAATGTCTTCTTTAGCTATCTCATTTGTTACTTCTTGTTTAAGCTCTAATGCTTCTTTTTGTATTTTAAGTTGGTTCTCGTTCTCAATTCTTTTTTGTTCTAATTTTAACCTTTTATTAATTATTTTTAGTAAATCATTATCATCTCTTTCAACGGTTTTAAAAAAGCTACCAAGAATTTTTTTTCTTTTCATAAGTCCAATGATACGAACTTCTTGAGTACACCTGTCTAAGTTATCATTTATTCTTTTGTTTGCTAAGTTAGCAATTCTCTGATCGATGAATTCTTTTTCCATAGCAGCTCGGATTCTAAGTCCAGTATTGGTCTTCATTTTTGTTAGTCTAGTGCATACTGAATTCGTTCTTCTTGCAATATCATCTCCAATTTCTTCTAACTGCATCCTTGAAGGTTTAGGAACCCTTATATGAATGAATTGTGAGCCTTCTTCATTTCGAGCTGGGAAGCCACTTTCTCTTATGAAATCACATACTTGTTCAACATGCTCTTTATTGTAAATCATTAATTGAATTTTCATCGGATCGTCAGGTGACTCTACATTTCCTAAATCACCTATTCTTCTTTTGCGACCATTCATCAAAATTTGAAGGCTTCTAAAGACAGCTATATTAGCATCCTCAGATTTTATGGCCAAAAGTGATTCCGCAAATTCTTCTACAGCTAATTCGAAGTTTGCAATAGCTTCTGGAGAATATCCCTCATTATTATTTAAACTACTATTAAGTTGATCTTCCATATTTTTTTACCAAAATTTTTTAATAATATTACTAATATTTAATCTCAATTTCAATTCGTCTATTCTTTTCTCTTCCTTCGTTAGTATCATTTTGTTCTAGAGGTTTGGTCTCCCCATAACTAATAGCCGTTAATTTCTCTGAAGGAATTGTATTAGCCTTTGCAAGTTCTTGTACTACACTTGAAGCCCTTGCGGCGGCAAGATCCCAATTATCCCTATATTGCCCCCCAAATATAAGAGGGACGTTATCTGTATGTCCTGATACATTTACTTGACCTGCACCTTTGGCACTAACTTTAGCAATTTTTTGCATTATGGCTCTGGCTTGAGATGTTAAAAGTGCAGAGCCAGAACTAAAAGCTCCTGCGGAACCCACAGTTACAATAACTCTATCTTTTTCTCTTTGAACCTCTGCTAAACCCTTCCCAATTTCTTGTTTGAGGGCAACCTTTAATTGATCTTCACTAAATTCAGCTTTCTTTGTTTTTTCTTGCACTTCTTTTTCATTCACAGAATTTTGTTTTTCTAAGTTACTGACTTGATCTTTTAATGTCTGATTTTCAAGAGTAGCAGATGCCATCGATTTTATATCTTTGTCGATGCCACCAATAAGAACATCTGTTTCAGAAGCTCCTGTACTTTCTCTTGCATTTTCAACAGCATCAACAGTTTCTTTTATTAATTTAGAAATTTCTTCAGATGTTTTGTTTTCAGTATTTAAACTTACCAAAACTTTATCATCTAATGTTTCAACTTTTACATCATCAGAGCTCATTTCAGTCATTATTTCTTTACTTAATTCTTTAGCATTAAGAACTTCTTTAGAATTACTCTTTGCACTATCACCGTCATCGCGATCTGACTTAAGGTCTAAATTTTTCTGCTCTGAGTCTGATGTTTGTTGTCTTAGGTTTTTAGTCACTGAAGGAGCAGGTGATGGGCTAAAATTTAATGATAGTACAGTTGTACCTTTAGGTTGTTCAACTACTGGAACAACTTTTTGAACCCCAAAAGCATTTTTTAAACTACCACTTATTTGCTTAAACTTTGGAACATTGAATTCTGCAAAAGACAAAATCAAAACAAAGAAAGCCATTAATAATGTTGCCATATCTGCAAATGTGGCCATCCATGCAGGAGCACCAGCAGGAGGACATTTGGGACATTCTTCTTCTTCTTGATCTTCTACTACTTGAGTTTCAGCCATACTTAACTCCTGATCCTAAAAAATATTATGCGGCCTGTTCAAGCTGAGCCTGAATTTTTGGAGGTAAATTGGCAACTAATTGGTCAGTAATATTTCTAGGGCTTTCGCCTCTAGAAATGAATTTTAGTCCCATGACAACCATTTCTCTATAAAGAACCTCGTGTGCTGAATATCCCTCTAATTTTGTAACAATAGGCATAAAAATACAATTAGCTATCATAGCCCCATACAAAGTGGTCAACAATGCAACAGCCATTGCAGGACCAATAGCTTTAGGGTCAGCCATGTTACCTAACATTGCAACAAGTCCAATAAGCGTTCCAATCATTCCCATTGCAGGAGCTAAATCAATCCAGGCTTGAAAAACCCCAGTCATATTCTCGTGCCTTACCTTCATAGCTTTCAGCTCTCTATTTAATTGATCGGTCAATTTAGTTTCATCTGCTCCATCAACTAGCATCTGCAACCCTTTTTCAAAAAATTTATCTGGTACCTCTTGACCCTCGAGAGCCATCATTCCATCTTTTCTTGCAATTCCGGCTAATTCAGTCAGTCTAGTAATTAATTCATCATGTTTTTTTGCGCCTGGCATAAAAACTTTAACCATAGTACCAAATGAAGCTAAAAACATAGGCAAGGTTGATCTATACATAACTGCAAAGAATGTTCCTCCAACTACAATCAACAGTGAAGGAGTATCTACAAACGCTCCTATTCCTCCAGAGGAAACCATAGCGCCTGCTATCATTCCAAGAGTGCCTATTAATCCAATTAGTGATGCTATATCCATTTTTTTGCCTTCATAAAATATAAAATAATGATATTAGGCACAATTTCTGCAAGAATAAGACCAAAATGAGAAGTTGTAAAAAAAAACAGCGAGGATTTCATGTTATTTCTCAAAATACCATTACTTAAAGTTAGCTCTTATATTATATTATTATTAATTTGTCTTAATTTCAATAAAGTTTGGGCTAATAATTTTATTACTAGAGGGCATTATGTTATTGATCTTAGTCAAAAAATTGAGTGGCTCACTTGCCCTGTTGGAATGATTTGGGAAAATAAAAACTGTGTTGGCACAGCTTTAAAAATGAAATTCGACGAAATTGAAACAGCCATTAAACAAGCTAATGAACAACTTGGAGGAAAATGGAGATTGCCTAATAGAAAAGAGTTAGAGCTTTTGGTGTGTAAATCATGTAAAAATGTAAAAATAAATAGTGATTTATTTCCCAATACCCCTGCTGAGTCATTCTGGACTAATGAAAAAAATCCTTGGCAACCAAAATTTATGTGGACGGTTAACTTTTTTACAGGACATACTTTTGGTAGGTTCCCTGAATTCATTCCTAATTATGTAAGATTAGTTCGTGATAGGTAAGATTAAAGTTTTTTCTTCTCGATCAAATGTTTTATTACTTTCAGGCAAAACATTATTAGACCCAAAGTAATTATAAAGTAAGCTGCATTTGTAGGAGTAACAATTTTTAGATAATGGAGTTTATCACTTTTAATGAGACTTAAAAGGATAATGAAAGCAACACTTAATAAAAATATTCGAATGATTTGACAGTTTTTACATTTTGGCTTTATTTTAGTTTCATTAATCATTTTTAATTTTTAACTTACTATTACTTATAATATGTTTGCACAACGTATGCCAAATAATTGACTATATATATTTATTATAACATTTTTTAAAAAATTTTTTTAAACTTTTTTTGTTATTATTGATATAAAGCATTGTTTTTATTGATCTTATTATTTTACGTTAGATTTAAATTTGTCATTTCTTTGTCTGTTTTTATTGTCAAATTAAGATTTTGATTTTTTATCATTTAATTGTTTTTCTCTCCTTATTAAATATCAAAATTTAGTTTTGGAGATAATTATGAAATTAGGTCAACAGCTTAAAATAAAACAAAACCAGTCTTTAATTATGACGCCACAATTGCAACAAGCAATTAAATTATTACAGCTAACTAATTTAGAATTAACTGAATTTGTTGAGAAAGCTAAATTAGAAAATCCATTTTTACAAGATAACAGAGATCATATAGAGATTAATAATATTCAAAAAGCAACTCCAGAACCTGATGCTTTTGAAAATATGGCAAATACCACTGACCCACTAAAAAAACAAAGCCAAATAGATTTGGAAAACACTTTTGATACACATTTATCCACAAATAATAATTTAGAAAATAAAAAATTATATGACAAAGAAATTGTAAGAGGAAGTAACGATATTTCAGCAGGAGAAGTAATTGAAAAAACTCTTGAAAATAAAATATCTCTTAAAGAAAATTTGGTTAATCAGATCAATTTAACTTTTAGAGAAAAAGATCAAAAATTAATTGCAATTGCTATGGTAGATTATCTACATCCAAGTGGTTGGTTTACTCATCCCATAAATGAAGTCGCAAATGATTTAAAAGTTAATGAATCAAAAATAAATATATTATTAGAAAAATTGAAAAAATTAGAACCAGTTGGGATTTTTTCTGAAAATTTATCTGAATGTTTAAAACAACAATTAATAGATAAAAATCTTTTTAATGAACACTACAAAATTTTACTTGATAATCTTCAACATTTACCAACTGGAAAGTTTAAACAAATCAGTAAGCTATGTGGAGTAGCAGAAACTAATTTGTTTGAGATGATAAAGGTTATAAAAACCCTAAACCCAAAACCGGCAGAACAATTTTTACAAGAAAAAATTTTGATAGATCAACCTGATATTATTGTTAAAAGATCAGAAAAAGGTTGGAGGATAGATTTAAATAGTTCTACTTTACCAACTGTGTGTATAGACGAAGAGTATATTGATGAAATTGATAATTATAAATTAGATGAGAAAGCTAATAATTTTACTTTTGAAAAAATCGGGGAAGCTCGTTGGCTTAAAAAAGCTGTTGAGCAGAGAAATAAAACTATTTTAAGGGTGACTTCTGAAATAGTTAAAAAGCAAGTTGGTTTCTTTAGACATGGATTTAGTCATATGAAACCAATGATACTAAAAGATATTTCAGATGCCATAGGTATGCATGAGAGTACAGTATCAAGAGTTACCAATAGCAAGTTGATGTTAACAGAATGGGGGGTTATACCTTTAAAACAGTTCTTTTCAGCATCAATTTCTGGTTGTGAAAACTCAGAAATGCATGCTGCCTCTGCAGTTAGAGAAACAATAAAAAGTTTAATTTCTGCTGAAATTTCTAACAAACCTTTAAGTGATGATAAATTAGCAAAAATTTTGAATAAGGATGGAATGAATGTAGCAAGAAGAACGGTTGCTAAATATAGAGATATGCTAAATATCCCATCTAGCTCTCAAAGAAAAAGATCATCTAGATTACAAAAACTAGTATCTAATTAAAAATTTTACTTAGATAAAGAGGAAACAAAATATGAAGGCATATTGTTTTTATTAGCTAGTATATATTTTAAAGGGATATCAAACTTTTTCTTTTTGAAACCGTTATCATCGTAATAATCAATTTTTATGATGTAATCATTTAAGTTGTTAAGTAAAATTTGTTTATCATTCTTATTAGGTTTTAATTTATTTAACATATTCTATAATCTCCAATACATAAAGTTTAAATGCATTAGTCATGCCAATGTTAAATTTTAATTTGTATTATCTACATATCCCTTTAGGCTTGATCTACTAAGAAGACTTCTCCCTATTTTGATGTATACTGCTGGGTTGGTAGATTTTCCATTTACAGATATTTCATAATGAAGGTGGGCACCCTTAACTCTTCCTGTTCTCCCCATTTTACCAATAATTTGCCCTTCACTAACAATATCACCTCTTTTAACATTTATTTTTGCTAGATGACCGTATGTAGTCATGATTCCATAATTATGTTTAATTCTTATAACTTTCCCAAATGAACCATGATAACCAGCAAAAACGACAGTCCCGTCAGCTGAAACAGTTACATTTTCTTGCCAAGTACCTGCTAAATCTATTCCATGATGCATTCGATATTTACCGGTAACAGGATGTTTTCTGGGGCCATAAGGGCTGGAAACATAATAATGTTCCATTGGAGGTTTTAAAGGTATATTTTGAAGTGCTTCTTTATAGGTGGCTAATAAATTAAGACGATTACTTAGGTTTCTAAAAAAATTATCACTATCCGGGTCAATTTGTTGATCACTGTTTATTATTGATTGAACGCTAACTAAGTCGCTATTATTAACTTTAACGTTTATCTTTTTAAATACATTCTCCATTTGCATTAGTTCATTATCAACAGAAGCTAAAAAACGTAAACTTTTAGCTTTAGTGTTTAATTTAGGAGGTTGAGGTACTTCAATTTCTTCATTTATTTCAAAATTAGGATTTTCTGATAATAAAATATTACTTTCATCAAAAACTTTTGATGAAATAGAGATTGGTATGTCCTGATTTCTTCTCGTATTATTGAACAGGTCATAGCTTTGTAGGTTTTTTTCTGTGGTTTGAATATAATATTGAGTACGATAATCATAATCTTTATTTTTAAGATCTTTTGTATTTAATTCGAAAAGTTCTTCAGTTTCATTATCTTCAAGGTTTATTTTTCTTGAGACTGGAAAAGTTATATTAGATTGATCTGGTGTATCTATATTAACAACAGTATCGGAATCATTTTCAATTGGACTTGGGATGTTTGCTGAAGCTTCTGTAATTATATCATTATGTTTTGCAACATCTATTGCAGAATATATGCCTTGAGCTGACCAATAAATGATGCTTGTCAATCCGACAAGTGTTGTAATTAATGCTCCAGTATAATGTATAGGTTTAAAAGCAATTTCGATTGGTCCTTTTTTAGTAAAAACCAAAAAACGCCTTTCAGAAAAAAGGCCTAATTTTTTATTTTTCTGAACTTGTTCTCCAAATCTTTGTCCAGTTTTTACAGGAGGAAGATTTTTTCCAAATTTATTAAAGGTGGAATTAACCACTCATCACTCCATCCCAATGTATAAAAAAAACAAAATACCCAAATTAGACAAAATTTGTACGATAAACATTGCAATTAGAATTTTATTAGAAATAGGATTTTTGACAGATAAACTTAATGCTGGAAAAGTCTCATTTTTTAAATTAGTTTTTTCAATTTTATTTTCATTGATATTTAATTCTTCATTAATAATTGTGTCATCATCAAAATGATTCGCATTAATATTTTGTGTTTCCATTGAGAGAGTTATGTTTGAGTTCTTTGTTTTATGAAAAACTTCATTTGAAACTTTTGTATTAATTTGTTTTGTAGCTTCATTTTCTATCTGAATTCGCATTTTTTCAATACGATCTCTTAAATCAATTATTTCTTCGGCCATTTTCCAAAACTCTAGTTTTTTTTTTCATTGAATATTATGGCAAGTTAATTGCATCATTCATACCAAATAAATCTATTTTGAATAATTTTTTTAATTAGTTTAATAATAATGACAAGTACTAAATTGTAGGTAATGATAATTTTAATTTAAAAGTAGGAAAAGGAATTTCCATAATGTTAGGAAGAACAAACGAAACTGAAACTGCAAAATCAATTATCTCTAGTGACATGAAAATTAAAGGAAAAATTTCTGCTGAAGGTAACTTGATTTTATTAGGTTCGGTTGTAGGAGATATCAAGTGCCATAGCTTGAATGTTGAGGGTACTGGTTCATTAAAAGGGAATGTTGAAGCTGATGTAATAACTGTATCTGGAAAATGTGATGGACAGATTTTAGGAGATGTAGTTTCTGTCAAATCTACAGGAAAAATTTCAGGGGAAGTCTTTTATGAAAATATTTCGATTGAAGAAGGTGCAATAGTAGAAGCACAAATTGGGAAAAAACAAAATAAAAAATAAAGGAGATTATGGATGGCTAATAAACAGGCAGTTTTAGGTTCTGGTGCGAGATTTACTGGAAAAATTTCTAATGCGAAATCTATCGAAATTAATGGTTATGTTGAAGCTGATTTAACAACTGAAAAAGTTACAATAGGTTCTACAGGAAAGTTTATTGGAGCAGTTGATTCTGATTTAGTTGTAATTGCAGGTGAATATGAAGGTAAAATGCAAGCAGAAAGTGTTTGGCTTACGGAAACATCTCGCATTAGTGGTGAAGTTCATTACAAATCATTACAAATGGATAGAGGCGCTGCCTTAAATTGTAGAGTGGTTCATAATTGGAATGAGACTAATAGTCAAAAAGTTGATGAAAATGATCAAAATGATGACGAAGTTTTAGAAGAACAAACTAATGAAAAATAAAATTTTTAAAAAGGATTAAATTATGAGTGAAATTACATATATCTCAGAAGAATTGGTTATGGAGGGGAACCTTGATTCTGCTGGCTCTTCAGTTGTTTTGGCTGGTAGATTCAAAGGAGAGCTTAGAGCCAAGGATGTTCTTTTAGAAGCTAATAGTATATTTGATGGAAATTTAGTTGCGGATAAAGTTACGCTTGGTGGGTTTGTAAAGGGTGAAGTTTCAGCTAATACTTTAAATGTTGCCAGTAGCGCAAAAGTTGAAGGTAATCTTAAAACGAATGCTCTCTCAATAGATTTGGGTGCAGAGGTTTCAGGAAGTATAACTAGAATTTCTTGATAAACTAATCATACTTTTAAAGAAGTTTTTATACAGTCATTTACAAAATTTAAAGTTTCACCCTCTCCTGTTAATTGAACTAATTTCATAGTTGCGTATCTTCCTGCCGCAAGAGCCACAGCTAGTTCATCACCTTCTTTTAAAGTTTCGTGATGAAGGTGAGCTTCAATATCATCTCTTATCCTTATTAATTTTTCTTTGTAATCAGAAAAATCTTTATTTAATGATTCATTAAAATTTACATTAATAACTTGACCCATTTTAAATACCTAAGTTTCATTTAAACACTAATATACTTTACGACAATATTATTATAATTTTAAAAAATACATTGATTAGAAAAGTTGTGACTAATGATAAATTTTCAAGTTTATAAAAATGGAAAACTTTTAGTTCAAGATTCAGAAGAATTTTCAGTTGATATAAACAAAAATCAGATTTTATTTATTTTACATGGCTTGTTTGGAAGAGGCAAAAACTGGCAATCATTCGCTAAAAAATTCAGTTCTGATAAAGATCAAATTGTTATAACTGTTGATCTAAGAAATCATGGAGGGAATGATTTTAAAAATGAACACTCATATCTTTCAATGGCATATGATATTGTAGAGCTTGCAGAATATCTAAAGATTCAGAAGATTGACTTGTTGGGACATTCTATGGGTGGAAAAGTAGCGATGGTGTTGGCATTATCATACCAACATTTAATAAATAAGCTAGTAGTTGCAGATATAGCTCCTATAAATTATCCAGAAGATAATCAAATAATAATAGATATTTTATTAAGTTTAGAAACAAACTTGATTAAGAATAGAAATCATGCAGATGAAATTTTGTCTAAATATATAAATGAAAAATTTTTAAGAGCTTTTCTCTTGCAGAATTTAGAGTTGGTAGATGGTATTTATGACTGGTCAATAAACTTAAAGGTAATTAAAAATTCTATGAGGGAACTTAGATCTTTTCCAAATTTTAATAATAAATCTGCAGTAGATAATAAGTTATTATGTATTTATGGTGAAAATAGTGACTATGTAAAAAATCAATATTTTGACGTATTTAAAGAGTATTTTAATAACACTTCTTTTCAAAAAATTAATAATGCGGGACATTTTTTACATGTTGAGAAACCTGACGAATTTTATGAAATATCTAGAAAATTTTTAAGAAATAAAACTTATCATGTTGTTTGATTACTATAAAAAATGTATTAAATATGCATGATTAATAAAATAGAAACTCATATCCTTACTTTATCATGCAAAGATCAAATTGGTATTGTTGCTAAGATTTCATCCATGTTAGCGAAATTTAAATGCAACATTGTTGAATCTAAACAATTTACGGACACTTTGAATGGAAACTTTTTTATAAGACAAAGTTTTACACTCTTCGATCAAAAAAAATTAGGTGATTTAACTAGTAACTTAGTTGCTTTATCATCTGAACTCAATGCAGAATTTTTGTTATCTGAAATTGAAAATAAAATGAGTACTATTTTGCTTGTTTCAAAGTTTGATCATTGCTTAAATGATCTTTTGTTTAGAGTTAGAAATAAGTCATTAAGCTTAAATATTAAAGCTATAATTTCAAATCATAATGTTGCTGAAGAAATTGCAAAATTTTCTAATATACCTTTTTATTATTTACCAGTCGAAAAAGAAAATAAAACAGAACAAGAAAAGGAAATAAAAAAGATAATTTATGAAAATGAAGTCCAGCTTATTGTGTTAGCAAGATATATGCAGGTATTATCAGAAAATTTTACAAATGAGTTTGAAGGTAAGATTATAAATATACACCATAGTTTCTTACCTAGTTTTAAAGGTGCGAAGCCTTATCATCAAGCTTTTGAGAGGGGAGTGAAAGTGATTGGAGCTACAGCTCATTATGTAACTAAAGATCTTGATGAGGGCCCTATTATTGAGCAGGATACACAAGAAGTAGATCATGAGATGATGCCAAATGATTTGGTCTCTATAGGAAGAGACATAGAGTCTAGGGTTTTATATAGAGCTTTAAAGGCTCACTCGGAAAGGAGAGTATTTTTGAATGGCAAAAGAACAATTGTTTTTAAAGGGCATAGAAAAGTAGGATGATTAACCAAAAAGAAAAAGTTATAATTATTGGCTCCGGGGCTGCCGGGCTATCAGCTGCTATTTATGCAGCTAGGGCAAATTTGGAACCTCTAGTTATTGAAGGTATTCAACCAGGTGGTCAATTGACGATTACTACTGATGTTGAAAATTATCCTGGGTATGCTGATGTAGTACAAGGCCCATGGATGATGGAACAAATGAGATTGCAAGCAAAAAAAGTTGGAGCTAGAATAATTAGTGATATTGTTACTAGCGTTGAATTTAATAAAAATAAAAAAATAATTAATTTAGATTCAAATAAAGTCTTTGAATCCCAAACAGTAATCGTGGCAACAGGTGCTCAAGCAAAATGGCTTGGACTTAAGAGTGAAAGTGATTTCAACGGCAAGGGCGTTTCTGCATGTGCAACTTGTGATGGTTTTTTTTACAAAAATAAAGAAGTTGCTGTGATAGGTGGAGGAAATACTGCTGTTGAGGAAGCATTGTATCTTTCTAATATTTGTTCGAAAGTAACCTTGATTCATAGAAGGAATGAATTGAGAGCAGAAAAAATTTTACAAAAAAGATTATTCGAGCGAAATAATATAAGCATAATCTGGAATAATATCGTAAGTGAAATTAAGGGAAACGAAAGTGGTGTGAATTCTATCCAGCTGACTTCTGTGGACTCAGACAGGACTGAGATTGTAAATGTTGAGGGAGTTTTTGTTGCTATTGGTCATAGTCCTTCTACACAAGCATTTGAAGGCGTTCTTGATATGGATAATGAGGGGTATATTATTGCACAAAATCCTGGAACAACATTTACTAATGTAGATGGTGTTTTTGCAGCAGGGGATTGTGTTGATAAAATTTATAGGCAAGCTGTTACTGCAGCAGGTATGGGGTGTATGGCAGCTTTAGATGCAGAAAAATGGCTTCAAAATTATTAATTCTATAATTATTTATTTAAGTTAATTAACTCCATTATTTTATAAATCAAAGTTGCTGCTGTAAAATCATAAGCCAGAAAACCTTTAATTGGTGATAGTTCGACTATATCCAAGCCAACTACTTCTCTTCCTTTAATAAGATATTCAATTAATTTTAAACTTTCATAATAGCCTAACCCGCCTGGAACAGGGGTGCCTGTGGCAGGCATAATTGATGGATCAAGTCCATCTAAATCAAAGGTAATATATATTTTTTTTGGAAAACTATCAGGTAGTTCTATCTCATTATTTTTGTGAATCTGTTCTACGGTAAAAGAAATAATATTAAATTTATTTCTGTTATTAACTTCTTCATTACTAAGAGCTCTAACACCAAATTGAGCAATTTTATAGGTTTCATTAGCAAGTAAATACATAACGCTAGCGTGAGAATGAATTTCATTCTCGTATTTTTCTCTTAAATCTGCATGAGCATCGATTTGAATTATACCTATCTCATTTTTATTTAATAATTTTAAACCTTTGAATATTCCATTTACTGCTGAATAGGTGATACTATGTTCTCCACCCAAGGTAACAGGTATTTTATTTCTGGCACTAATAGATTGAGTAATTCCTTCAACTTCACTCATTATATTCGTAATTGGTTTACTGCAATCTACAAAAGGATGCGTATAAATACCTTCTAAGCACGGTTCGCTATTACCAGCAAATCGTTCAAGTTCATTACTTGCATCTATTATTGCTTGAGGTCCCATACGAGTGCCTTTTCCATATGAAACAGTTTTTTCTATAGGAACTGGTATAATATGAAATTTAGCAAAATTTATATTTTTTTCATTTTCCGTAAGTTCAGAATTGAGAAAACTTTTATTCATTTTTCACCTACTTTAAAATTATTAAGATAATTTTTTTTCGAAATCCTCATAGGAAAACTTTTTTATTATTTCTATATCATTTGTGGTGCTATCCCAAATGGCTATAGAAGGCATTTTTATACCATTAAAAAAACTTGTTTTAACCATTGTATAATGTGCTTGATCAAGAAGGGCTATTCTATCGCCAACTTTAGGAATTTCTTTAAAATTATAAATACCAATATTGTCTCCAGCCAAACAACTAGGACCTCCCAATTGGATTTTATAACCTGTATTAGGTTCATTCAGCAATGCTGGTCTATATGGTGCTTCAATTACATCTGGAATATGGGATGTTGCGCTTATATCAGTTATGGCCATATATGAAGAAAGGGGGTTGTTGGGTTTAAAGCTATCAATGATTTCACCAACTAATACGCCGGAATCTAAAACGACCGCTTCGCCTGGCTCAATGTATAATTGAGTATTAGTTTGGGATGAAGTTTTTTTTAAGAACTTTTTTAATTGTTTGATTTGATAATCTTGTCTTGTGATATGATGACCACCTCCTAGATTTATCCATTTAAGGTGCTTTGATAGTGGTAAAATAGCTTCACTAATATGGTTCCAGGTATTTTCTAACGGTTTAAAATTTTGTTCACATAATGCATGAATATGAATTCCTGAAAGTTGTTGAAAATCAACATTTTTTAAGTCTCCTACATGAATTCCTAATCTTGAGTTTAAACTTGCAGCACTATATTTCTCATTTTTAACCTCTGAATAAACAGGGTTAATTCGAACACCAATTTGATTGTTAAATTTGTTTGCAATATCTATAAAATCCTTTATCTGGGTTAATGAATTAAAAATAACATGATCTGTTATTTGTGCAATTTCATTAAATTCATCTTTTTTAAAAGCTGGAGAAAATGTACTGATCTCTCCTTTAAAATATTTTTTTGCTAATTTTGTCTCATATAATCCAGAGCTGCAACAGCCATCTAGATAGCTTGAAATTAAAGGAGCTAGAGAAAAAGTTGAGAATGCTTTTAAAGCTAGAAGAATTTTTACTTCAGTATCTTCTTTTAATCCATGTAAAATTTCTAAGTTATCTTGCAATGCTTTCTTATCTATAACAAAACATGGACTAGGTAATGAATAAAAATCAAGTTTGTTAAAGTTTCTAGGGTTTCCCCCCATTGTTTGGAACATTTTTTTCTCTAGAAATTGACAGGACTGTTTAATTCCATAGTTTTTGTTGGTAAACCATGTTTGTTAAGAAGTTCCATAAATGGATCAGGGTCAAATTGTTCCATATTCCATACACCAGGTTTGAACCATTTTTTTTCAAGCATCAGCATGGCACCTATCATCGCAGGTACTCCAGTTGTATAAGAAATTGCCTGACTACCAACCTCTTCAAAACATTTTTCATGATCACATATGTTATAAGTATAAAATGTTTTTTCTAAATTGTTTTTCTTTCCAGTTATAATGGTTCCAATGCAAGTTTTACCTTTAGTACGACTTCCAAGGCTTCCTGGATCAGGAAGAATGCTTTTTAAAAATTGTAGAGGGACGATATCTATGTCGTTATACTTAATTGGTTTAATGGATGTCATGCCAATATTTTGTAGAACTTCTAAATGCTTTAAATAGCTATC
>Ga0255758_10003033_pt1 | contig 15093 bp, 10 predicted proteins | sample 011ome_24_FD_179958 | JGI IMG/M metagenome (GOLD analysis project Ga0255758, IMG submission 179958) | Coastal salt marsh microbial communities from the Groves Creek Marsh, Skidaway Island, Georgia - 011513CT metaG (version 2) | ecosystem: Environmental > Aquatic > Marine > Intertidal zone >...
CCCCTGCTCTATCACTGCCCAGGCGTCATACATGGCCACTGCTGTATGGAAAAGATTGCGCGCATGCACGGTTGGTCGTGCCAGATCACCGCGAATACTTTGCAGTAGAGCTTCGTTCCATACACGGGCCGCCGAGTGATCAAGATCATAACGCAGGCGTCTGGCAGCAATCACAGTAAAAGTGTGCTCATCGGTTGACGAATCCAGGGATACATCCATCACCACATCGGCAAAGGCAACACCATTGCTAAATTTCACCAGCGGTAAAACCAGTCCCTGTTCATTACTAAAATAGGGCATCTTTGCCATATCATGAATTACAGCACTATAACTGTTAAGAATGAATTGTGGTCGAGCAGCGTCAGGATCAAAGGCCAGACAGACATCATAGATGCTGTCATCCTTACTCAACTGCATGGGAAAACACAATTCTCCACTGCCAAGGTTAAAATTGGCGACGGCGACCTCTCTTTCCTGCGCAGTTAAACTGCTACTCAGAAGGAAGCCTGACAAAAAGAGTAGAGAAAATGTAAAGTGCCTGCTCAGCATTAAAAGTTTCTTGAAAGCTATTTTAAGGTTATTTGAAAATTAAACTGAAAGTTTCTGACAAACTTCTATCAAAAAAACAAACCAGTATGATTAATTTAAAATGGATTATTGCAGTCATTATGTACGAATAGGATATTGACAGATTCATCAAATAATTTCGCCCATCCGGGAAAAAATATTCAAAAAAGGGCAACGACCATTCGGGAACAAGGGCTTGCAGGCAAACTGATTATTCAAGTGAATATATCCTGATCACTTATTAAACCCTTACTATTTACATGATTGAACTGCAAAAAGCGCTACTATATACTGATTTTCCAGAGTCACGGGCTTGCAAGGACACAGTTGACATAAAAAGATCCTCAAACATTAAATGCCCACGTACATTAAAAATACAATCCATTCATTCGACAAACATAAAAAGAACCTGCACATGACATCACCCAGCTTACTGGTTAAAGGATTGCTCCTGGCAATTCTCTCTACTTACTGCCTGAGCACTTTTGCCCAGGAAACTAACTTTACCGATTGCCGTTCAATCACCGATCGTCAAGCCCGTTATGCCTGCTACGACCGGATCGAAGCCAGTGAAGTCAGCGCTGTAGTTGAGCTGGAAAAGCCTGCTCCTCGCGCCAATCCTGACAACTTACCTGTAGTCAGTTTGCCCACAAGAAACCGTGAGGTTGTCAGTGATGAGCCAGCCATGGAAAATCAGCAGGTGACTGATCCGGGCGCAGGCCAGGAAGAAATAGATGATTTTGGCCGTAGCACCGAGACTGCCAACTCAAGCCAGTCAACAAGGATAGTCGAAGGCGATGAAGGACAGAAGGAACTGATAGATACCATTGCCTCAATCAGGCAAATAGGCCAGGGCATGTCAGTAATTACCTTATCCAGCGGTCAGAAATGGCAGCAGATGATCACCAAGCGCTATTTCCTTAAGGAAGGCGAAGAAGTCAGGATTTACCCAACTATCTGGGGCAATTCCTACCGCTTGACGTCAAAACGACTGGGTGGCTTTATTCAGGTCAAACGCGTCAATTAATTGATCTCGGCCCCCAGCCTTTCATATAGCAATTTCTATAATTACGTTTTATTGTTTTAAATCATAGGGTTATGATTTTTATAAGCAATTTTACAGGTGGAATTAAGTCCTTCTGATAATAGCGCATTCTCCACACCCGATTGGCGAGTCAAACCAAATGACAGCCAAAGCTGTAATCCTTTCTTAACTTCCATCATCAACTAACTGATATTTTTAATTATTATCTATGGGGGTTTTTCCCCAATATTAGCCGGAGATTGTCCCTGATTCATTGACTTTAAAAGGCTGAATGGCTTATCTTAGGGAGTGCTATTCACGCGGGAAATAGTTGTTGGCCTCATTTCAGGAGGAAAACACCGTTGTTATTTCCTGATCTGTTTAGCATTACTAAAATTAATTTTTGTAATCCTAAAAACAAAGGGGAGAAACATGTCTAAGAATCCTAATCTAGGACGTTCCCTTCTATCTGCATCTATTGCAACCGCTATCAGTGCCATGGCACTAACTGGTCTAGCCACCAGCGCGTACGCACAGGATGAAGAACTGGAAGAGATTGTCGTAACAGGTTCACGAATTGTTCGTCGTGACCTGGATTCCAACAGCCCGATTACTACTGTCGACAGGGCTGACTTTGAAACACAGACAGGCTTGAATATTGAGTCCTATCTAAACCAGTTACCAGAATACAACCCTGCTAACTCACCTACTACGACACAGGGTGACGTTCAGATCACTCCAGTAAACTCTGTCGGTATCGCCTCTATCTCGCTGCGTGGTTTTGGTCCTAACCGAAGCCTGGTGCTGGTAAACGGTAAACGTCCTACACCTATCAATGCCTTGATGGTAACTGACGTGAATGGTGTACCTTCCGCTCTCGTTGAGCGTGTTGAAACCATTACCGGTGGTGCTTCTGCGGTATACGGTGCTGACGCCATTGGTGGTGTAACCAACTTCATTCTGCGTGATGATTTCGAAGGTTTCGAAATTGATACCCAGTACGGCGTTCAGGATGCCAGCGACGGTGAAGAATATCGTATTGCTGCCATCATGGGCGGCAACTTTGCCGATGGCCGCGGTAACGTGGTAATGGGTCTGGAGAACTACAACAGGGCCGGCGCTTTCCAGAGAAACCGTGATATCTACACGGACTTCTGGCAGGATCCACAAACTGCTGGTTCATTCTTCTTCCTGCAGGGTGTTAACTCAGGTGGTTTTATTGCCCCTAACATGCCCAGCAAAGATGCACTGAACGCACTTTATGGTGGTCAGAACCCACTGGCATGGTTCCAGGCATTTTCTCCCAATATTCCCAACATGAACTTCAATCCTGACGGCACAGTTTTTGTCTCGGGTAATGCGGTTGGTGAGTCCCGCGCCAATATCCCCACAAACGCACTGGATTATCAGAAACGTGTTGTAAACAACAACCAGGACGCAAGTAACACAACTACTAATGAAGTGCTGAAGTGGAACAATACCCAGGCTTTTGCTGCTGCTCCCCAGGAACGCTGGTCTTTCTTTGCCTCAGGCAAGTTTGATCTGACTGACCGGGTCACTGCTTTTGCCCGCACCACCTTTGCGGAAAGCCAGACTGAAACAATCCTGTTTGGTACCAACGCTATCGGTGGCTGGGAATCTCATATTGGCTACAACCCAACTACAGACAGCCCGATTGATCCAACTCTGGATTATTCCGATCCAGCTGTACTGAACGCGGTTGCTGCCAATCCAGGCGCCTTCCCGAATCCAAGCTTCATTCCAACTGGCGCAGCTGGCGCACAGTTCCCGGTACCCCCTGAGTTTGCCTTGATGCTGAATGCAAGACCAGATCCTGCCGGTCGCTGGCAGCCAAACTGGAATCCCAATTTCAGTCTGCCACCACGAAGCACATTCAATACCAACGAGGTATGGCAGTTTGAGGCTGGACTGGACATAGAACTTCCGGTCAAAGACTGGACTGCTGAGCTTTATTACTCACACGGTCAGTCTGCCACCTACAATAATGCTGAAGGTAACCTGTCTCTGGCACGTTATCGTACAGTCACCAACTACCCTGACTACGGTCGTGGCGCGTCTGGTACTGGTAACCAGTTTTATGCGGTTGGCACAAACATCAATGATGCAGAAATAATTCCTACCATTCGCCCGGCGTTTGGTGCTGGTGACTTCACCTGTGAATCCGGCTTCTATGACACCTTCTTCGGTGGCGACCAGCCTCTTTCCCAGGACTGTTTCGATGCGGTAAATGCGACTCTGCAGACCCGTACCCAGAATCAGCAGGACATTATTGAAATCAACATTCAGGGCTCCCTGATTGAACTACCTGCCGGTGAAGCTCGCTTCGCCGCTGGTTATCAGGATCGTGATAACGAAGCACAGTTTATCCCTGATAACGTGCAGTCTTCCTTCTCCTTCGAAGATCAGGTCGTAGGTGTTTATCCAACAGGTTATCTGGATGCCAGCACCTCTGTGAAAGACTGGTATGTTGAAGCCCTGGTACCTGTCATTGCAGATGTTCCTGGCATTCAAATGCTGGAACTGGAACTTGGCGCCCGTTACTCTGATTACAATGAAGTGGATGCAGAAACTACCTGGAAAGCCCTGGCTAACTGGCAGATCAATGACTGGGCCAGATTCCGCGGTGGTTTTAACCGTGCGACTCGTGCGCCTAACCTCGGTGAATTATTCCTGAACCCTCAGGAAGTCTTCACCGGTGGTGGTAACTTCGGCGATCCATGTTCTCCACGAGCAAACGCGCCTTACGGTGCTGGTGCTAACTCTTTCGCAGGCGACCCTATCCTCGGGGATAACGAGCAGCCTCCCGAACTTGCTGCTGGCCAGACTCAGGCCGGCGCAGACAGCGCCTACCTGATCTGTGAAGCCCTGATGGGTGGACCAGATTCATTTGCTACCCAGCAGTACTACTACAATGGTGATGACGTTTCCAACCAGGGTGGTGGCGGCGGTTTCGCCTGGGTTCTTCAGCAGGGTAACCGTACATTGCAATCGGAAACAGCGGATACCTGGACTGCAGGTGCGGTTATTCGGTCTCCGTTTGACAATGCCTGGGCACGTGGTCTGAACCTGTCTCTTGATTACTACAATGTAGAAATCACAGATGCGATTCTACTGAACTCCATTGACCAGTCAGCCTTTGGCTGCTTCGGCGCGGTACAGGTGAGTTCTGCAGCAGAAGCTGCTACGCAGGCTGCCAGTGCGGCTTGTCAGCTGGTTCCACGTGATCAGCGTAATGGTAATGCACTTAACACACTGCTGTCCTACAGTAATAACGCCACTATCGAAACTTCCGGTTTGGATGTAGGTGTGAACTGGTTCGGTGACCTGAATGAATTGTTTGGTTTGACTGGTAATCTTGGCTTAAGCCTGAATGCCACCTTCCTGAATGAGTACGTCACCAAACAGTCCGCTGCGGCGTTTGACGTAGAGACTGACTGGAAAGGCTCTCTGGGTCCAAACCTGCAGGGTACCAATGGCGGTTCTTACGACTACAGACTCTTCGGTAACATCAGTTACATGAGAGATAACTGGAGCGTAACACTGCGCTGGCGTCATCTTCCCGGTGTTTACTCTGCTGGCTATGCATCACAGCAGGCTATCATCGAAAATAACGCCCGTGTTTCTGGTGGCGGCGAAGGTCTTATCCTGAGCTATACGCCGACTACTGAAATCGAAACTGACAGCTACAACATTTTCGATTTGGCGGCTAACTACACCATCAATGAAACCTTTACTCTGCGTGCAGGTATTACCAACCTGTTCGACGAAGAGCCACCCAATGTGGGCAGCTCAGCAGGTTTCCCTGTTGGTACCGACCTTCAAGGTCAGTGTGGTGCAAATGCACCTGGATGTCAGAATCCTAACGGCTTCAGTCTTCCAGGTATAGGCGGCTTCAACGGTGGTTACTATGATACGCTGGGTCGTCGTATGTTTATTGGACTGAAAGCGTCCTTCTAAGCAGACCTGTACCTAGCTAGTATTTCACTAGCAACAAGAACGGCGGGCTTTATAGCCCGCCGTTTTTTTTGGGTAAAATAAAGCAAAAAACCGATAAAAGCGCACTAAATAGGTAATATGTCTGGTCGGAGCAGGGAGCAACTAGACGACCCGCCTTTTCTTGTTTTAAACTCGTTAGGAAACAATAACAAAAAAGCCACAATAAAATAAAAACATAACACCAAAGAAATTATAGATGGAGGGCACATGCATATTCTAGGCAAATTGATTATTGCGGGTCTTTTACTATCACCTGCTTTTTCCAACATCAGTTTTTCACAGGTTTTTGAAGCTCCAATTCCGAAAAACGTGCAGGGACGATTCATGCCCGGCTTTGGCACCGAAGCTATCGTCAAGGTCAGGTATACCGTTAAAGCAGATGGCAGTGTTGATGACGTAGAGCTCATTGATTACGTCTCTAACCAGTTCGTGAACAACATGTTACGCGATACAGTCCGCGGTTGGACATTCACGCCCGGCACCGTCGATGGTGTGCCTGCAGACTTTCATAACCAGGAATGGTTATTTGCCCTGCGTATTGATCCCAATGCCCCGGCTACACCCCCACCATTTGGACCAGGCGGACGTGGTCCGGCAAATTCAGATGAGTCAACTGATGCCACAAATGCGGTAACGGCTGCCCAGGAAGAGATTCCCCTAGCCATGTCGGAGGAAATCAAGGAAGGCATTGTCGAAATTTATACCCTGCTGGCCGAACAGGATCAGGACAAGGCGTTAAAACAGTTAAGCAGGCTGATGCGAAAAGGTTATGGTACCGTTTTTGATTATGCCATCGCTAATGAATTACATGCCAATATTCTGATGACTAGAAATGAGCCATTTGAAGCATTGGATGCAGTTAATCTGGCAACCATGGCCTATCAGGGCCCACAGGGTGATAGAAGATATTTTCTTACCGATGATGCCCTTGAGCTGGCACTGAAAAGAAAGTTTTTGTTGGCGATGTCGGTGCGGCAAAATCAACTGGCCTGGAATACCTATGAGGAACTCAATAACAAATTCGAAGTCGCTGAAGACGATCCTATTCACGAACAGGCCTCTAGGGTTAAAGCCTTGCTGGATTCGCCTGAACCATTGCAGCTAATTACTAAAATTATTGATAATCAATGGACCTATCATCCAGTACGTCGCATTTTTACCATCACTAATGTGGATGGAAAAGTCAGTGAAATTGAAGCCAGATGCGAGCGACGTAATCTCGAACTGAAATACCAGGAAAATGTTGACTGGACCTTGCCCGACTCCCTGGGTGATTGTGAGCTGGATTTCAAAGGCAGAGATGGCACACAGTTTGTAGTTTACGAGTTCTCTGAATAAGCAGTGCAGTATTGCAATAACAACATAATTTTTACTTTCATAAAAAAGGCGATGCATCGATATCGCTTTTTTTATGTGCCTGATTGTGGAAATACCAGCATGCATTTATTTCGACTTAACACCATCGGCCTTTTCCTTTTTTTCAGCGCAAATGTAAGCGCACAAATCGATCAAAACCAGGAAGGTGCCTGGTATATGTATATGTGGAGCCATGAAAATACTGAAAGTGGTTTTGGCGTGCAGGGTGATATTCAACACCGTAACTGGAAAACTATCCAGGACCTTGAACAGCTGTTAATCCGTGGCGGACTTACCTGGCGACCACAAGGCAGCGCGTTCAAATATACTCTTGGCTATGCTCACATCACTTCAGGCGCTTTTGGCCCCAGTAATGATAAGAGCGAGGAAAGCAGGATTTACCAGGAGGCCCTTGGCAACCAGCGACTTGGCAATAAATGGCTGTTCACTCACCGCTTCAGACTTGAACAGCGCTGGGTAGATGGTCAGGATTTTCGTAGCCGCTTTCGATATTTTCTTGGACTGAACTATCCATTCAATAAAGATAATCTGCAACAGGGCGCCTTGTATCTGTCTTTATACAACGAGCTTTTTGTTAATCTGAACCGGGATATCGGCAATAACCGTGAAGTGGATTACTTTGACAGAAATCGTGCCTATGCCGCACTGGGCTATAGCGTGCAGGATAATCTGCGTTTGCAGTTTGGTTATATGTGGCAGGAAAGCAAAAACTTCGGCAAGGGACAATACCAGTTAAACCTGATTCACAGCTTTTAAATTTTTGCACAGGCCGATGTTCATGGACATTTATAGCGTCTGATTCACAAGTTATTGCGTTGCGGCGGGTGTCTTATTCCTCAATAAACGTTTTGTGACCATGCCCGCTGTGATTGACCCATTCACATTCAGCGCGGTACGCGCCATATCAATAAGCGGCTCGATTGAGATCAGCAAGGCAACGACGGTAACGGGAAAACCCATCGCCGGTAAGACCACGAGAGCCGCGTTGGTTGCCCCTCCCCCTACTCCAGCAATACCAAATGAACCAATCGCAATGATCAGCAGCAAACTGGCAATAAACCCGGCATCAATTCCCACGCCCATGGTGGGCGCTACCATCACCGCCAGCATGGCAGGATAAATACCGGCACAGCCATTTTGGCCAATAGTGGCACCAAAAGATGCGGCAATATTGGCTATCGGTGCGGGAATCTCTAACTCTTCTATCTGCGCCCGAATACTTAAGGGAATAGACGCGGCAGAGCTGCGGGTGGCAAAAGCAAAGGTCAGCACCGGCCACACTTTCCTGAAATAACCGGGGACGTTGGTACCAATCAAACCGAGGATGATGGCATGAACACCAAACATAATGACTATGGCGATGTATGAGGCAATCACAAAGCTGATCAAGGTCAGAATCGAATTACCATCGGAACCTGCAATAACCCGGGTCATCAGGGCCAGCACACCGTAGGGCGTCAGATTGATTACCAGCTTGACGAATCTCATTACCACAGCCTGGGTGGTATCAACGAAACTCCGGATGCGTTCGCCATGGGTCTGGTTCTCTTCAGACACCAGCAAGGCTGCTATGCCAAAGAGTAAGCCAAAAATTACCACGGCAATAATGGAAACATCACGACCACCACTAAGATCCTGGAAAATATTACTGGGCACAAAACTGACAATTAATTGTGGAATGGTGAGCTCGGCCACACTAACCTGACGTAATGCCAACTCCTCTGCTTTAGCCATTTCCTGCACACCAATGTTAAGGTCGCCAGCATTAAGGCCAAAGACAGTCGCTATCAGAACACCCAGTAAGGCGGCAATCATCGTGGTGATGAGCAACATACCAACCACAGTACCGCCGATACTGCCGAGTGATTTAATTTCCTCCACCTTGAGCACCGCGGCAATCATCGTGATGAGTACCAACGGCATGATGATCAGACGTAACAGATTGACATAAACGTTACCGATGACATTGGTCCATGCCAGCGTAGCCTGCACCACCGCAGTGTCAAAACCGAATACCAGCTGCAAATAAAATCCAAACAGACTACCTGCCAACAGACCGATAAGTACCCGGCGTGAAAGGCTGGATTCGCCCTTGCCCAGCCAAACCAGCATAAAGAATAGCGCAGTAAAAATAATCAGGTTGAGAATAAAGAAAGGGGACATGTGTTGACTCTTTTATGGGGAAGGCTCAATAAAGGGACAACACCACTACAACAGCAGTAATATCACTCAAAAGCCCCCGATTAACCTAGATTCTAAATTTTATGCTTTAAGAAACAGTAACTAAACCCGGGAAAACAGGCTCAGTTCCGAAAAAGCAATGATGGCAATACTTTTTAGCCGGTTTTACTCAGGCGCTTTCTTTTCTTTAGGGGCCGCTTTTAACTTCTAAAAACTCGATATTTCAATCATTTGATAATCCGGGGCAGACAATTATCTGCTCCGGATTTTTTTTATCTATTAAAATAGCCTTTTCTTTAAAAAACTAATTTCCCAACGATGCACGCACACATCCCAACACGCCGTAATCGTATTCGCCATCAAGCGCTTCATATACAGACTTGAGCTTGCCGTCGTCATTCTGCTCAAAGGCAAACCGAATCACCTTAATCTCATCTTCTTCAAGTCTTATGGCATCAGCAAGACTTACCTTTCCTGCTACAATCCCCAGAGAAAGATGTTTATAGATGGTCGAAAGCGTCAGATTACGCCTGCCTGCTATTTCTTCCGGGCTTAATTTCTGAGCGAGAAAATCAATAGTTTCTGCAACCGTCTCACTCTTATCAACCAGCTTTTCTGAAGTCGAATGAGAGAGAATGACTGCAAGGAAACTTTCACCATAGGCTTCCAGTTTTCTCTCTCCCACTCCGGTAATCTTGCTTAACTGCTCCAAAGTCTGCGGCTGGCGTTCGGTCATTTCCGCCAGGGTCGCGTCATGAAAAATCACATAAGCCGGCACCCCCTGCTCTTCTGCAAGCGTCATTCGATGCTCGCGCAAGGCCTCCCAGAGATCGTTGTTGGCGGTGGCGGAAAATGAACGGGATTTGCGTAATTTCGACTTGTTACTTTTAAGCATTTTGCGCAGGGTCAGTTTTTGTTCACCCTTTAGAATCGGGCGCGCTGCTTCGGTAAGCCGAATACTGCCATGCCGCTCAAAATCCACTTTCAGGTATCCGCTGGCGATAAGCTGCCGATACAGGGTACTCCACTCCATGGCATCCAGTTCAGTACCTATTCCAAAAGTAGACACCTTGTGATGATCAAACTGCATAATGCGCTCATCATCTTTTCCCAGCAGAACATCTACCAGATATTTCACACCAAATCGCTGACCGGTACGATGAACACAGGAGATTGCTTTTTGTGCCGCCTGCGTGGCGTCCCAGGTTTCAGGTGGATTCAGACAGTTATCACAATTACCGCAGGGCTCTTCCATCTCATCACCAAAATATCGCAACAAGGCCTGGCGACGGCAAGAAATGATTTCGCACAGCCCCAGCATGGCATCCAGCTTATGGCCCTCGATACGTTTGTAATTCTCTGAACCGGCTGAGCCCTGCTGAATTTGCCTCAGCATGATTACATCCTGCAGGCCATAGGACATCCAGGTATTGGCAGGCAAACCATCGCGGCCAGCACGACCGGTTTCCTGATAATAGCCTTCAATACTTTTTGGTAAATTCAGATGTGCCACAAAACGCACATCAGGTTTATCAATGCCCATCCCAAAAGCAATGGTTGCGACAATGATCACGCCTTCTTCGCGCAGGAAACGTTCCTGGTGATGCTGGCGTAATTCATTACTCATCCCGGCATGGTAAGGCAGCGCCTTCAAGCCCTTGGCTTCCAGCCACTGGGCAATCTGATCTACCCGCTTGCGGGACAGGCAGTACACAATGCCGGTATCACCTTCATGCTCATTCAGAATGAAACGTAATAAATGATCGCGCGCATTACCCTGATTTTCGTTGATGCGATATTGAATATTGGGACGATCAAAGCCGTCATTAAAAACCTGTGCCTGATCCAGTGCCAGGCGCTGGATAATCTCGGCGCGGGTGGTTTCATCTGCCGTCGCCGTCAAGGCAATGCGGGGAACAGCAGGAAAACGCTCATGCAGCACAGACAACTGAATATATTCAGGCCTGAAGTCATGGCCCCACTGGGAGACACAATGGGCCTCATCAATGGCAAACAGGGAAATTTTTGTCTGTGACAAAAGAGACAACATGCGCGGCATCATCAGGCGTTCCGGTGCTACGTAAAGTAAATCCAGATCGCTATTGATTAGATCACTTTCAACCTGAGCCACTTCTTCTGTGCTCAAGCTGGAATTTATAAAAGCCGATTTAATACCGAACTGGCGCAGTGCCATCACCTGATCCTGCATCAGTGCAATCAGTGGGGATATGACAATGGCAGTGCCGGGCATAAGCAACGCAGGCACCTGAAAGCACAGGGATTTCCCGCCGCCAGTAGGCATCAATACCAGGGCATCGCCACCACTGAGGATTTGCTTAATCACCGCTTCCTGCTGGTTACGAAAGGATTCGTAGCCAAATACCGTTTGCAGGATTTGATGAGCGCTAGGCTTGGACACTAATTCTGCTGACACTTTCTTCCGTTGTAGGCATTTTGTGCCTTGAGAGGAACTGCTTTTATGACATGGCTAATGATAGCTGATTATTGGCACTAAATTGTGAGAAGCTGCTTCATAGATCATTATTTTTTACCTGGAACCGGGCCATAAAGCAAATACCGGCAATATGTAAATATTGCGAAAATTTCCTTTTGCTACTGGCAACAAAGCCCATAAACACTATACTAGCCACCGTTATTGAAAAACCAGGATATTTACTATGCTTAACACTCAAAGAATTCTTCGTACGGCTGCTGCCAGCGCACTAATCGCAGGACTGGCCAGCCCGGTGCTGGCTCACCATGGTTTCGGTCTGTTCCAGCTGGAAATTAAAAAAGAATGGGAAGGCACTCTCACCAAGATGAACCTGGTCAACCCGCATTCCTATATGGAACTGGATGTTGTGGAAGCAGACGGCAATGTTCTGCATATGCGCTGTGAAATGCGCGCCGGTACGCTGATCCGACGCTCTGGCTGGTCCACCGATATGTTCAAGGTCGGCTCCCATGTAAAAATCGAAGGCAATCCTCACCGTGATGATCCTGAAGCCTGCTATATCGAGACCTTCACCATCGATGATGAAATCACCATGAACCGCAATGATCAGTTGCTCTCCACTGCCCCTGTGGATACCTCTGATCGCCCTTTGCGCCTTGCTGATGGCCAGCTTAATATAAGCGGTGACTGGGCGGTGGAACAGTTGGTACTGACGGTACCTCCCAGTGGTGGCCGCGGCTCCATGATTCCCAAAAGCATGTCTCCCGCCTTTGCTGCAGGTAGCATCAGCATTGAAGATGTGCGCGCCACGCAACCGCCAAGACCACAGGTGGTCTATACCGAAAGAGGTCAGGCTGCGGCAGATGCCTTTGACCGCCGCTCACCCATCGACAATCCCTGGTTCGACTGCAAACCCACCAGCTTTATTCGTGACTGGACAGCAGACTGGCCAATAAACCAGTTCCGGCAAACTACTACAGCGCAGGGTGAAAAGGTTATTGATATCACCTATGGCCTGTACAACCTGAATCGCCGCATCCATATAGGTATGAGCGAGCATCCAGCCAACATTGAGCCCAGCTATGCCGGTCACTCCATTGGCAACTGGGAAGGCGACACGCTGGTGGTTGATACTATCGGTTTCGCGGAAGGGGTTCTGACGCCACCTACACGCAGCAGTGAGCAGATGCATATCGTGGAGCGCTTCTCTCTGGACACAGAAAAAATGGCACTCAAGCGCGAGTATTCAGTCACTGATCCAGTCTATCTGGCCGCGCCCTATGAAAGCTATGATGTAATGTATCTTTCAGATGTGCCTTTCCAGGCACAGGAATGCAAGGAAATGACCCCTGAGTTCCAGCAGAATTAAATAGACTACCCTGATTCTTGATCAGTATAAAAAAAGGCCGGCTAACCCTGGCCTTTTTTATTGCCTGCTACTTAGACTCCAGATCAAAAATAGTACAGGGAAAAATTTATTTACGCATTTCCTGTCCCTTTTCCTGCGCCAATCGTTTAAATTAATGACTTTGATACTCACCGCAAAGAATCAGGACCTCAAGGAAACCCATTGTGGATACCAAGAAAATCAAGTTTGTTTCTAACCGCCCCTGGTTAACCAAAGAGAGCATTTCCAAACCGGAACCCATACTCAAAACCATTCCTGAGTGGTACCGCAATGCGGATCGTTTCGCACGTGACCCGGCAACCGGTAAACACTGGGAAATGCCCAAAACCGGCGGCAAGATCCCAACCTGGAAAGCCTGTCCGGCGGTGTTTGATGTTATGGGCAGTGGCTATACCTACAAGACTCCCTGCGATCTGGAATTTTTTGAAGATGCCGAAGGCAATATTCATGGCCGGGTGCTGGACGAGCGTTATGCAAACTTCCTCGTAGAGCGGATGCCGCTGAATCAGTTTCCACATCCCCAGGGCTATCATCAGAAACATTTCGCCTGGTGGGCCGACTGGGCGGTGGAATTACCGGAAGGCTACAGCGCGCTGTATACCCAGCCCATGAATCGTTTTGAACTGCCCTTCCTGACCACCAGCGGCATAGTCGATAATGACAAGGTTCATTTGCCCGGCACCATGCCGTTTTTCTTTCTCAAGGGCATCACCGGCATTCTTCCGGCCGGCACCCCTTATGCCCAGATTATTCCTTTTAAAAGAGAGCACTGGGAAGCAGAAATTGATGTGTCACTGTCGTTGGAAGAAATGGAAGCCAAGAACCAGGCCAATAGCGAGAGATATCGTAAACCCGATGGCGGGATTTACCAGAAAGAGGTCTGGGAAAGAAGAAAGTATCAGTAACTGAATGCACGACAGGTCCGGCGGCAGGCGCCGGACCCATCGTTAAGTTTGAATCAAAAAGCTCTATTGCCCGGCTGCAGAAGCCCCATCCATTCTTTCCTGGGTTTCTACCCCGGAACATATCAGCGGTAACAACTGATCAAAGGGTGCCAGTACCAGAGTCTTGGTTGGTACTACCCAGGGCTCTCTAAGTACACCTGGATCATAAATGGTGGCGTCAATACGCAGGGTGTTGGCATCACTCATGTTATAGCGTTCAACAATACGCAGCTGGTCGGAATGAAACGACACACCGCCTTCGGCAAACATCCAGGTATCATCGGTAAAATTAACCGTTTCGACCACGAAAGTGTCCCCTTCCCAATGTCCCACGGCATCACCACGGTAGGAAGGCGGCAAAAAGCGATGTTTGCGACCGTCGGTGGGAATCAGCTGATAACCATGGAAAGTCTCCTGCAGAAAAATCATCATATCGGGCGTCGCAACGATCTGCCCTACTGCACCGACATCAAACAAGCGTACACTGAGAGTGCCAAAGGCGGTGGGTTTGCACTGCAGTGTCGGATCATCCTTGTCACTCAGGGTAGCCATACGCTGCGCCGCTTCAGGGGTGTAAAGATCGGTGTAAAGGTTGTATTGCAAACCGGCACTTCTGTCAGTGGTACTGCCATAGCCAGCACTGCCAAGATCGCCCCCGGTCCACCAGACACCACTAAGATCGGGCTTGCCATCAGCCATACGCGGAATTTCCCCGCTATCCTGGGCAGCTGCCGAAAAAACATAGGCCAGAGCGACCAGTCCGACTAATAAATTACGATTGAGTATTTTCATTCTTATTGCCTCTTTTATTCCCTTTTCCCGGCTTACCTTTCCCTGGGTCCAAACATGCCGTATTCGGTACCATCAGAGGTTACCAGTTTTGTCAGCATGCCATTGGTGGATTCATCGCGTGCGCGAAAACCGCCTATAGTCACCATATCCCCTTCCTTGATGACTTCGGGGGAATAGCCGCCACGAATCATTCCGCTGGGTGTGCCGGCCTCGAATGACCAGCGCTGCATTTCGCCATTTTCCCCTTCAACATCAAGGAAAAAGTAGGAATGAGGGTTTGTCAGGCGAACATTGACAATTTTGCCGGTTATTTCGATCGGATTTTCCA
>Ga0255758_10003037_pt1 | contig 15085 bp, 25 predicted proteins | sample 011ome_24_FD_179958 | JGI IMG/M metagenome (GOLD analysis project Ga0255758, IMG submission 179958) | Coastal salt marsh microbial communities from the Groves Creek Marsh, Skidaway Island, Georgia - 011513CT metaG (version 2) | ecosystem: Environmental > Aquatic > Marine > Intertidal zone >...
TGGAGCATACTTGGGAACAGTTGTGATGATGTCTGCATTAGAGTTTGGTAAACTAGTCACTGCTGCATATTTACACTTAGTGTGGGACAAACTCAATTATCTAAAATGGTATTTACTTACTGCAGTTGGAGTGTTAATGTTAATTACTTCACTTGGTATTTTTGGATACCTATCAAAAGCAAATATCGAAGTGTCACTTGTAGGTGACGGAAACAATTTAGAGTTGTCAATTCTAGATGTCAGAATACAAGCAGAAGAAGACAAGATTAAAAGATTACAGGATAGAGTAACAGGTCTTGATTTGGTTGTGACTACTGGTAGACCACAAGATAGAAACTATATCAACAGACAACAGAGAGAAGAACGTCAACAGATTGCACAAGACATCGACACTTCTGTTGCACTTATCACTCAATACACTGAAGAGAAACTTCCGATTCAAAGGAAACAACTCGAACAGGATTCAAAAATAGGCCCAATTAAGTATGTTGCAGAGGTAATATACGGTGAAGAAGATGTTGTCAAGTATCTTGACAACGCCGTTAGATGGGTCATTTTTGCACTTATATTCGTGTTTGACCCACTTGCAGTGTTACTCCTAGTGTCATCTGCTGGTCTGATTGCACGTAAAGTGGAAGAAGACAAACCAAAAGTTGTAGAGAATAGATACGTCATTCAGGTTCCAAAAAAGAACATGAAAAAGATGCCAAAAAACCTACAATAACCATTGACAATTTATAAATATAGTTATATACTAATTCATAGGAGATAACCCAATGGCCGCACCTGAAGGATACGATACACCAACTATTCCATCAATGGATGATAAAGTTGCACGTAAGGCATGGTTTGAAAGTGGTGACGGAGTTCCAGTTCAACCTGAAGGATATGCAGATATGGAAGCAGATAATCCTCAGAAAGTTGCATATGATTCGTCAATGACTGAGAATGCATCTCAAATCGCTGCAATTCAAGCATTAATCGACGCTGAATAAAACCCCCTTGTAATTTAGATAGAACCATGATAAAATGGTTCTATGTTATGGTTGGAAAGAAAATACCTTTCTATGGTGTCTGCAAATTTACAGCAGGCAAAATGGAAGGGTGATAATACATTAAATCACCGTTGTAATTATTGTGGAGATTCACAAAAGAATCTTTACAAAGCACGTGGATATCATTTTGTTGTAGAACAGTCTTTTGTCTACAAATGTCATAATTGTGGTAAGTCAACATCATCACAGCATTTTCTTAAAGACCATTTCCCTACCATCCATAAAGAGTTTGTAAAAGAACTTTTACAGGAGAAAGGTGGACGGAAAAAAACATCAAAAAAAGTTGTTGATACATCGATTTTCAAGTTCACTCCACGAACAGAAAATCTAAATAAAAAAGTAAAGAATGAGAAATTGATGACAATAGATAATTTAGGTTTCATCGGTAAACGATGTCATGAGGTTGCAGAGGCAAGAGACTATCTTGAATCTAGAAAAATACCTCAGTCGGTCATAGAGAAACTTTGGTATGTTGCTTCATCACAATCACTCTCATATCTTTCACCAAAATACAGAGACAGAGTCCTAGGAGAAGAACCTAGGATTGTATTACCATTCACTAGGGATGGGGAATTAATTGGTGTCAGTGGTCGTTCTCTAAACAAGGATGGTCTCAGATACCTAACGATGAGATTCCAAGATGATATTCCACTCATCTTTAATATTGACAACGTGGACAAAACAAAAACTATCTTTGTAACAGAAGGCCCAATAGATAGTTTATTCCTACCAAACAGTGTTGCAGTCGGTGGTAGTGATTTTAAGAAGTTAGACGAAGACTTAAAAGAAAATGCAATACTCGTTTACGATAACGAACCTAGAAGCACAGAAATAATTAAAAAGATTGAAGAGGTAATCGACCTCGGATACTCCGTGTGCATATGGAATGACAAAAGAGTTGTCGGTAAAAAAGATATAAATGATATGGTAATGAGTGGTTTGACTGTTGAAGAGATTGTTGAAATAATTAAGAAGAACACTCATGAAGGTCTCTCAGCAAAGTTAAAACTACAGGAGTATAAAAAAGTATGAACACTGATATCAAAGTCATCAAGTCAGATGGAAACAAAGAGGAAATCAATCTAGATAAAATCCATAGAATGGTTTACAAATCTTGTAAAGGAATTACAGGTGTATCTGAATCATTAGTGGAAATGAATAGTGGTCTTCAATTCTTTGACGGAATCACAACAAAAGAAATTCAAAAGATTTTAGTAAAATCTGCAAGTGATTTGATTTCACTTGAATCTCCTAATTATCAATTTGTTGCTGCAAGACTATTATTATTTGCAATTCAAAAACAAGTGTTCAATACTAAATGGAAAGATTCAGAAATCTATCCACCTTTATTTGATATCATCAACAGAAATATCGATTATGGAGTGTATGACAAAGACATTCTAAATCAATATACCCAAGAAGAAATTGAACAATGTGACAAATATATCAAACATGGAAGAGACATGGACTTTACCTATGCTGGTCTTCAACAGATTGTTGACAAGTATTTGGTTCAAGACAGGTCAAGTGGAATGGTATATGAGACACCTCAGTTCATGTATATGTTAATCTCTATGACATTGTTTAGAGATTATCCAAGTGAAACTAGACTGCAATATGTAAAGGATTATTACGATGCTACCTCAACGTTTAAAATTAACATTCCCACGCCGATTATGGCGGGAGTTAGAACACCACTCAAGCAATTTGCAAGCTGCGTCCTCGTTGATTCAGACGACACTCTCGGGTCTATCTTCTCCAGTGACATGGCAATCGGGAGATATGTTGCACAAAGAGCAGGGATTGGAATCAATGCTGGAAGAATTAGAGGACTTGGTGCAAAGATTAGAGGAGGGGAAGTCCAACATACAGGAATCATACCTTTCCTTAAAAAATTCGAATCAACAGTTAGATGTTGCACCCAAAACGGGGTCAGGGGAGGAAGTGCTACAGTTCACTTTCCGATATGGCACCAAGAAATCCAAGACATCATCGTCCTCAAAAACAACAAAGGAACCGAAGACAATCGAGTGCGTAAACTTGACTATTCCATCCAGTTTTCTAAGTTATTTTATGAAAGGTTCCTAAAGAATGAAGACATTACTCTTTTTAGTCCTCATGATGTTCCTGATTTGTATGACACTTTTGGGACTGAGGATTTCGATGAACTTTATGAAAAGTATGAACGTGCTACATCAATTCCTAAAACAAAAATTGGAGCAAGAGAACTAATAACAGATTTATTAAAAGAAAGAGCAGAGACTGGCAGAATATACATTATGAATATTGACCATTGTAATGAACATAGTAGTTTTCTTGACAAAGTAAACATGAGTAATCTTTGTCAAGAAATTACTTTACCTACAGACCCAATCGAACATATTGATGGAGAAGGGGAGATTGCATTATGTATTCTCTCTGCAGTCAATGTGGGTATTGTGAAAGAAGAGGAAATGGAACATATTTGTAATCTTGCAGTCAGAGGTTTAGAAGAACTGATTGATTATCAAGAGTATCCAGTTGTTGCTGCACAAAGGTCAACACTTGCAAGAAGAAGTCTTGGTATTGGATACATTGGACTTGCACACTTCCTTGCAAAAAACAAAGTCAAATATAATGACCCTGATGCATGGAAACTTGTCCATGAACTTACAGAATCATTCCAGTATTATCTTCTGAAAGCATCTAATAAGATTGCAGAAGAGAAAGGTGAATGTGAGTATTTTGACAGAACAAAATATGCAGAAGGTAAATTACCAATCGACCATTATAAAAAAGATGTTGATGAGATTGCAAACCCAAAACTAAAAATGGATTGGGAACAACTCAGAAAAGATATCAAGGTTCATGGATTGAGACACTCTACACTTACTGCTCAAATGCCAAGTGAATCATCAAGTGTTGTATCGAATGCAACAAATGGTATTGAACCACCAAGAGATTACTTGTCAGTGAAGAAGAGTAAAAAGGGAACACTCAAACAGGTTGTTCCTCAATATTCACACTTGAAAAATAATTATACACTTCTATGGGATATGAAAGACAATGATGGATATATCAAAGTTGTATCCGTCATGCAAAAGTTCTTCGACCAAGCAATTAGTGGAAACTGGTCTTACAATCCCGAGAATTACGAAAACGGAGAAGTTCCAGTGTCAGTTATGGCAAGGGACTTGTTGACTACGTATAAATACGGATGGAAAACATCCTATTATCAAAACACAATGGATGGAAAAACAGAAGATGTAGTTGGAGACATGCCAAGTGCTGTAGATGATGCTGCAAATGTAATGTCTCAATATGACGATGAGGAAGATTGCGATGCCTGTGCCATATAAGGACAAAGATAAAAAGATTATGACAAAACTAGATAATGATAAAAGACCAGTAACAGGTAAAACAAACGAAGAAACACTTCAATTCATGAAGGGTAGATATCTAGTTATCAGAGATTTTATTCCCAAAGAAATTATAGATTTCACAATGGATGTAATTAAAACCATGGAAGCATCCGAATCTATGGGTGGACATTGGTCTCAAGAAAATGATATCATTTTCGATTCACCTAAAGATTCTCTGAAAAAATCTTTCGGGGGTCATACTCATCCTGCTGCAGTTGCACTTCATAGATATGTTTGGGAAAAACTAAAGGGTGTAATAGATTTAGATTTAAAAGAAACATATGCATACACTAGAAAGTATATCAGAGGTGCATATCTCAAATCACATACAGATAGACCATCATGCGAAGTGAGTGCAACTCTATGTTTAGATTATAAATCAGATGATGGAACACCATGGAAAATTTGGTGTCAACCTGATAGAAATTACATGGATGAGGTTCACGACCAAGATTTTATATATAACCACACCCAAGGAAGAAAGTCTCATAAAGAAAGAATAGAGAATGGTGCTGTTTGTGTTTCATTAGAACCTGGCGATATCATGTTATACCAAGGGCCAAACATTCCACATTGGAGAGATTATTTCGTAGGTGAATATTCTTATCATATGTTTTTACACTTTTACAATGAAGGTGGAAACATAAGAGATTTACCATATGCAAGAACAGAACCAAAACCAGGCATGCCTGACCCAGTTTGTGTTCTTCAATATGATGGAAGAAAAAATAGATATGTTCCTTCACATAAAATGAAATCTGAAGGATTCGACAGATTGTCTGAAATGTGGGGTGCTAAAATGCAAAATGACCCTGAGTATGCAGACATCAAACTAAGTGACTATGTAAACAATTACGATTGGATAGAGGAAAACGAATGACCGTATTTAACAGAAAGAATGTAGACTTCAAGAAGAATAAGATATTCTTCGGAGAAGAGTTGAACACTCAAAGATTTGATGAGTTCAAATATCCTATATTCGACAAACTTACTCAAACCCAATTAGGATTTTTTTGGAGACCTGAAGAAGTGTCTCTACAAAAAGACCGTGCTGATTATCAAACATTAAATGATGCACAAAAACATATCTTTACATCAAATTTAAGATATCAAACGTTACTCGACTCAGTTCAAGGTAGAGCACCATCCATAGCATTCTTACCATTCGTGACTTTACCTGAACTTGAGTCTTGTATCATTACATGGGATTTCATGGAGACAATCCATTCACGTTCATATACACATATTATTAAAAACGTATATGCAGACCCAAGTGATATTTTTGACACCATTCTTGATGAGGATGCAATTGTCAAAAGAGCAGAAATGGTGACTGAAAAGTATGACCACTTTATTGAATTAGGTAGAAGACAATTACTCGGACTCAAAGTCGATGAGTATGAATTATATAAATCATTATACCTTGCACTTATAAGTGTAAACATTTTAGAAGGAATCAGATTCTTTGTTTCTTTTGCATGTTCATTTGGATTCGGAGAACTGAAACTGATGGAAGGTAGTGCAAAAATCATTTCATTGATTGCAAGAGACGAATCACAACACCTTGCAATTTCACAACACATTCTTAAAGCATATAAGAATCAAGAGAACGATAAAATGATGAACAAAGTCATGAAGGATTGTGAAAAGGAAGTGTATGAAATGTATGAAGATGCAGTTCAACAGGAAAAAGATTGGGCAGAGTTTCTATTCCAACATGGGTCAATGATTGGTTTATCAACACCATTGCTTGGAAAATATGTAGAATACACTGCAAACAAGAGATTACGTGCAATAGGTCTAAACCCTATCTACGATATCTCATCAACTAATAACCCTTTACCATGGACTAAACACTGGTTCAACAGTAGAGGACTTCAGAATGCACCTCAGGAGACTGAGATTGAATCCTACCTTATCGGTGGAATCAAACAGGATATCAAAGAGGATACATTCTCAGACTTTAAATTATAATGGACGGAGTGTTATTAGGAGCAATGATGATTGGAAGTCTCTATGGGATTATCGGATTACTCATTGATTCTGAAGGGACAAAGGGGATTGAAAAAGAACCTTACTATGGTCGTAAGACTGGAACAATATATACTGCAAAGAAAGACAGGGAGAAATACTTAGTATGATTGAAATATATGGAAAAGATAATTGTCCTTATTGTGACAAAGCAAAAGCATTATGTGAAAGAATCGGTGAAGAATACGAATATAAACTTTTAGGATTTGATTTCACAAGAGAGGAAATGATGGAAACATTTCCAACTGCAAGAACATTCCCACAAATCATTGTTGATGGAAACAAGATTGGGGGTTATACGGAATTGGAAGAACTAGTAAAGTCTGATATGCAATGAAACAGTTTAAACTCTATCTTCCACCCGAGAAAGACCACAATGTAAATTGTGAAAGGTGGAAACACTTGTTTGGAATGATTGACCGTATCCATAACGAAGTGAGAGTTTACATATCGGGTATAGAGTTTTCTGAAAAGGATGCAAAGTACCCATTACCATATGCAGTGATTGATGGTAAAAGAATATCATTTGAACACTTATATAAAAAGGTAATTATTAATACCGAAAAGGCGGAGGATGATTATATCCCCAAGGAAGAGATTTAATGGAAGACACACATAAAGAAACATTTTTTTGTGAAAATTGTGTGAATGAATTTACTATAGAACATGAAGGAGAATACGAAATAGAACATTGTCCTTTCTGTAGTGAAAAACTAAATGATGATGAATAATGGAAATATATTGTAAAGACCAAAAGATGTTGAACATCGCAATTGGTCTTGCAGAACAATTGAAAATTTCAGATGAACACAATGTCACCGTGTACATCAAAAGATTACCACCATCCTTTAAACAAAAAGGAATCATCGAATACCCTAGACACTTCAAAGAAGAGACACATATAGACATTTACATAAAATACGATAGTGAGAGATATACTACACTTGCACATGAAATGGTGCATTTGAGACAAGTTTTGACTGATGGAGTCATAGATGAGAACGAGGCATACACGTTAGAAAAAGTGTTAAAAACAGTGTAAAACACTTGACAATGCACCCCATTTTTGTGTATACTAACAGTATGGAAAATAAAGAAATAAAAAGAATCTTCGTTGATATGGACGGAGTCGTTGCAGACTTCCTTGCAGGTTGTTCTGAAATGATGGGTAAACCTCTTACCAGTGACGATGCAGGTCATAGTGAGTATGACTTGAGAAAAGAGGAATTAACAAACAAGAGACTATTTGGGTTATTACCTCCAATGGTTGACTATGCAGACTTGATTGGATATGTAAAACATACAGGTCTTCCATGGGAAATATTGACTGCTGCAGGAACCGTTAACAGGGAACTGGTAGTCTATGATAAGAACAAGTGGGTCAGAAAGTATATTGACCCAACAGTTGTAGTCACTTGCACTTATAGTGGAAGTCAAAAAGGTGCTTTTGCAAAGAAAGGATTCGTTCTAATTGACGATAGACCAAAGAACATCAAAGCATGGGAAGATGCAGGTGGTATTGGTATCCTTCATGAGAGTGCTGAAAAGACAATCAACATACTGAAAGAACTAAGAAACAGTTAATTTCAGACAACTAAATAATAGACTGGTTATCCAGTCTATTTGCATATGAGGATTATTATGTGGGAAAAATTTAAATTATGGGTGAAGATGATTCTATCTCCACTTTATGAAATCACCGTATATCGACAATCAGAAAACACTGGTCAGATGTATAAATCACAATACACTGCACGAAAAATCTTTGTGCAAAAAGAAAAACACTTGAAATTCAGAGATTTTGACACAAAGAAAACTGTTGAGATTAGATGTGCAAGTGGGTTAGATTATAAAATCGAGGAGAAATAATGAATCAATTTTTTATAGGAATTATTATAGTTCTTGGATTGGGTTCATGGTATCTGTTCAATGAAAATCAAACACTTACAGAAAACAATGTCAAATTGGAATCTGCAGTAGAGGAACAGAAACAAACAATTCAAGCAATTAAAGACAACCTTGAAAAACAAGGTAAGGCACTTCAGAATCTACAGAGGAAGAATGCACAAATAGAGGCGGACAAAGATAAGTATTTGTCTATATTATCAAAACACAACTTCGAAAAACTTGCAATCGCAAAGCCAGGATTGATGGAAATCAGATTTAATAATGGAACAGACGAAGTATTAAGGGAGTTAGAAAATGATACTAAAGAAATTAGTAATCTCGATAGCATTAATAACAACGATTAGTGGTTGTTCGTTATTACCAACAAAGAAACTTGAGGTAGTATCAAAACCAGTTCAACTGGATATCATACAACCTACATTACCTCGTGAAATCTCTTTACAAACACCAAAATGGTATGTTGTATCAGAAGCACGTATTGTAAACCCATGTGTTGCAACTATTTCATTCGAACCAAAAAGATTTGATGAGAATGGAGTAGAAAAACTCAAAAGACCAAAACAGTGTGAATTAGAAGAAAGAGAGAATCCTGATTGGCCTGTTGGTTATACATATCTTGATAGATTTTTAGATGATATGAAAGACCAAAATAATGGTGACGTTGTATTTGTTGCAACCACTGTTGGTGATTACAAAAAAATGACAATCAACAATCAAGAGATTCGTAGATACATAAGAGAACTCGGTGAAGTTATCATATATTATAGAAACGTGACACTACCCAACGGAGAGAAAGGAGTCGGAGTAGAGATTGAAAGCACCAAAACAAACTGATATTATAGAAAATCAACAAGAACCAATAGTAGAAGAGAGAGGATATAATCCTCAAGAATTCTCTCCTACTCATGGTCAAGTGTTGAGTTTATTTCCCACTAACATGTTTAGAGGTCAACTCATATTAGACATGGAACAAGTGAGGGAAGATATCAGAAGACTTGTAAGTAAAGTTAAAGAGATAGAAGGTGAAGACCGTGCAAGAAATTACACTACCTATTTCATAGATGAAATCAGAGAAGAAATGTACGAACTGGATTGGTACAAAGAGTTTTCTGATAGAATCAAAGACACTTACGTTGAGTTTTGTGCAAACATATATGGTCATGAGTTAGATTATCTTAACAGACATGATATACACTTATTCTCATGGGCAAGTGTTTATAAAGGTGAACACGCACATGAAGTTCATAATCATGTAGATTCATTTATATCAGGGACATGGTATATCACAACTAACGAAGACACTGCACCCATAAAGTTTTTAAATCCAAATCTAATGGCAACCTTTCAACATACTTCGAGAGACAAATATCATGGAAGAGAGGGATATGATAACATGATGTTTATGGGAACAGATTGGTTGGAGAATGAGGTACATTTCCACCCAAGAGAAACAGAGTTTTTATTGTGGCCTTCTTATATGCAACACATGGTTCCAGTGCAAACACTACCAGTCAGTAATGACTACGAGAGAATATCATTATCATTCAATCTAAAACATAGACTTAATATAAATTCTAATGATACTGGTAATGACATGTCATATAGAGGACTTATATGAAAATAGGTTTTACATGTGGTGCATTTGATTTACTTCATGCAGGACACATAGTAATGTTGAAAGAGGCACGAGATAATTGTGATTACCTTATGGTTGGTTTGCAAACAGACCCATCTATAGATAGACAAGATAAGAACAAACCAGTGCAATCAGTCTACGAGAGGTTCATACAATTGTCTGCAGTGCAATGGGTAGACGAAGTCATACCTTATGATACAGAACAAAGTCTGAGAGACCTCCTGCAGTCTCAACACATAGATATAAGGTTTGTAGGAGAGGACTATATAGATGGTATATTTACAGGAATGGATTTAGGTCATGAGATACATTATACAAATAGAAAACATTCCTTTTCATCAAAAGGATTACGGGAGAAATTAAAAAGTGAATAAGACATATGCAATGGATGAACTCTTTAAACAGAGTGAGAGATTCCTACCAGTATTCGACCAAGACAATCAAGTGTTGACTATAGATAATTTCTATGCAAATCCTGATGACATATATGACTGGTTGACCAATCAACATTATCCACTATGGAAGTATTCAACAGAAAGAAATACTGAGAATGGTAAAAGATATAACGACTGTAGAATCACCAACAAAGTTGCACATCCAACAAGAATCTATTTTGCAGAAATGGAACGTATACTTGACCAATGTAGACAATACTTTCATAAAGGTGAATATCACTGGGATATGATACAAGAGTTTAATGTATTCCAAACCATAGAAGAGTTTGACACTAAAGTGCAACACTACCCACATATCGATAGTGAATTACATATGTCAGACAATGCATCTACTTTAAACTTTTTAGTTTACTTAGATAAAGAAGAGAGTGGTGGAACTGCAGTATATGGTGGTGAGTGGATTACAAATGATGAAGCACATTCATTATTATATCCAGTAGAAGAACGATTTACAATCGAACACATCATACCTGCAAAATTTAATCGTGCAGTCATATTTCCAGGCAATAGGTTGCATGGTGCATGGATTGATGACTACACTAAATACAGTGGAGATAAATGGAGATTCTCTCAAGTACAATTTTTCCATCCACAAAGAGGTAATCAAAGATGAGTAGTTTTGTAATATGTGAACATAGGGCACTTTCACCCGAGTTATGTGATGAACTTATAAACATGTGGGATAGAGCACCTGAAACTGAAGTGTTCAATCCTGATGAATCACGTGCAGACTTAGTGCAACCAGTAAACGATGCACATGCAGATAGATTAAAGTATGAAGACCACCTAGGTAGAAGTGTTTATGTAATTGGTAGAACAAATCCTGATTTTGAAATCATAGAAAAATATTGCACTCATGCAGTGCCTGAACACGAAGACTTCAAAGAGATATCATATGTATCAATATTCCAATATCCTGAAGGAACACATATGCCTTTTCATAGAGACAATGCAGATGATATGGATACAGGAACAGTAGTGTTTAATCTTACAGATAATTATAAGGGTGGGAATTTTCATGTTGACGGACACGTATTCATTCCTTTTCTAGGGAATATGATTGCATTCAACGATTCAATAAACAGGTGGCATGGTGTTGACCCTGTATTCGGAGGAGAGAGATTCTCATTATGCATATGGTATACAGACCCCGACAGATTTGAAGATGTAGAAGAAGACCCACGTGATGAATGGAACGGGGACGAACAACCAAAGTCGGAGAAAAAGTTTAATTACGCAATACTACCTGAATAATGACATTACATCCTGATTCAGTAAAGTGTTATGTATGTAAAGATTCAATTCTTATTGAAGATGTGAAGTATCACACTGCAAGAGGAGAAGGGAACATAAAGGTCTTTTGTGGGCCAGAATGTAGTTTAAAATATTATGGAGAAAAGAAGTGCCAGTTAAATACGGAAAAACAAGTAAACAAGTAGATAGAAACACAAAGAAAGTCACTGTAGTTCATGAGTATATGAAATGCAAATCAACTGCAGAACTTATTGATGCATATAACAAACCAGTTATACCAAAACTAAGACAAAAAGTAAAGAATGAACTCGTGAGGAGGGGTGGAGTCGTATTCACTGCAAAAGAAATACCTACAGGAGACATCACTGAAGGACTCGCATAATGGATTATGTGGAGAGGTTCAAGTATGACGGTTATTGTGTCATACCAAATGTAATATCTGAAAGTGAAAGAGATAGATATGTTGACTTAGTAAAAAATGTCATACAAAATAACACACTTGTAAAAGATTACAAAGGAAATAATAACAGATTATATAATCTTTCTCAAATAGAATCACAATTCTTACCACTATACAATAATCCAAAACTTATCGATATTGCAAAATCAATACTTGATATAGAATCAATTGATGTGTGGAGAGATAGATTATTTTCATGCGAAACCGTTTTACACCCACCTCTTTCAATGAATAGTATAATCAAGTGTTCACCTAATAAATCACTTACATGTTATTTGTGTTTGATTGATTCAAAGTGTGTAAGAATATCAAAAGGTACACATAAATTTGACAATAGAGATTCTTATTTTCAATGTCATCATCAAAATAGTGTTGAAGGAGAAGGTACTATATTAAACTTATCATTAAGACAAGCAAAAATGGAACCTCAAGATGTAGACTATTCTGAGATGTGTGCAATATTTTTTCATAACAATACCATAATCGAAGGTTCTAATCCCTTAGATATGTCAGGAACATTTTACCCAGTGGTCGCATGGGAATACATAGACACAAATCAAAAAAATGTGTATGCAAAGGATAACATAGAACATGGACGTTTCACACTATAAAGAACATGGATGGGTTCACATTATGAATGTGATTCCACATGAACTTATGAGTATTGTACACCAATCAAGTGTAAAACTTAAACAAATTGCACTAGAGAATGAATTCACTCCTGCACCCTATGGAACTAGAATACACTGGAGAGGGTTGGGTTGTGCATCCAAATATGATAACAAATTATGGGAGTGTTATAAATCAGATATAAACAGAGAGATTGCAACCACACTATTAGAAACAGAAAACATATACTTATATAACGACCAAATAGTATTGAAACTACCAAAAGAAGAATTTGAGTTTGAGGAACACTACGATAATCAATACGGTACGAATAAAGATAATAGAATACACTCTATCAATCTTAGTTGGATATTAGATGATTTTACTTATGAGAATGGGACACTAAATATGAATGGAGAAATTATCTATCCTCGTAAGGGAGATATAATTGCAATCAGAGGAGATACATTACACTCCTCTAAACCAAATATGAGTGAAAATAGTAGATTGTTATATGCATGTGTGTTTACTGCAGATGAACCAGTGATTAATGAAAACTTCTATAGGGAGAAATGGGTATGAATGTAAATGACCCTGCACCTTTAGGACAAATAAAAAGTATGCGATTCAATCCTGATAAGGAATGGGTTGGTGACCATGATTATAATAGTCAGTTTTTTGGACTCATTGAATTGTGTCAAGACCTCAGAGAATGGGGTGTAAGGAATGCACAATTATTAGAGATAGGAACATATAAAGGAGAGTCAAGTATTATCTTTGCATCGACATGGTTATTTGACCATATTGTGACCATTGATAAATTTAATTTACCTGAACAATATTATCCATTAAGTATGTTTTTAGATAAAATGACATATCATTTTATTGATTCTGTAGATATCAGAGAACACTATGAGGATAAAAGTTTTGATGTAATCTATATTGATGGTGACCATGAAATGATGTCACTTATGAAAGATTTGCAAAATGCAAAAAAACTTATAAAAGATGGTGGATACATATGTGGACATGATTATAATAAAATTTCATGGATGGATTCTGTAATGACCATAAAAAGTTTTTTTGGTAGAGAACCCGACAAGGTCTATGATGATTCTAGTTGGGTATATAAAATAGGAGAATAGTATGAGTATTTGGAATAAATTTACAGACTGGTTAGGTTTTGAATGGGTTCGTGCAAGAGACGAGAAAGGTCGTTTTATTGCAGACGATAAGTCAACACCAAACGTAGACGAGTCTAAGAAAAAAGTTTACAAATCTAGAAAGAAAAAGAAATAGTTTATTGGGGCTGTAGCTCAGTTGGGAGAGCACCTGCTTTGCAAGCAGGGGGTCGTGGGTTCGATTCCCTCCAGCTCCACCAATATTCGGAGAGGTGGCAGAGCGGTTGAATGCAACGGTCTTGAAAACCGTCAAGGGGGCGACTCCTTCGAGGGTTCGAATCCCTCCCTCTCCGCCACTGCATATGGAATTTAAAGAAGTAATACATCACCCAGTACCACACATTAGAATAGAGAATGTCTTCTCAGAAGAGACACTTGAGTTCTTTGATGAGTTGATACATGGAGAATTGTTTCACAACAAAACAAAAATGTATGAATTGTTTAGACCTGTAGGTGGAGATTATTCTACGCATATATTGGATGCGTATAGAGAAGTGTATCAGAATAGATTTGACCTTGCGAATACACTAGGTGTGACACTACCTGAAGGAAGACACTCAGAAAGAAGTACTATTCAAGGATATCAGGGCCCTGATAAGTACAATTTACATTTAGATACTAACCAAAAGATTATGACAAGTGTAGTGTATCTGAGTCCTGAACAGAATGTCGGAACTAAGTTCTATGAAAATGGTAAGGGTGACGGAATGTATGAAGACCCATGGAGAGTCAATTGTGGGTATATATTCTGTAGAAGTGAGAATTCATGGCACAACTATGAGAATCCACAAAACAATTTACGATGGGTTGCAATGTATAACATTCAGAATGTCTAAATACTATTGTGTCACATAAATGACACATAACTGAAACAATTAAGACACAAGAGTAAGTAGAGAAATCGAAGTCCAGTTGTCGGATAGTTTCAAACATAACAGGAGATAGATATGCTTAAATACGCATTAGTATCTGCCTTGTTTTTAGTCGGATTTGCACAGGCAGACCAACACATAGAGAAATCCGATGTGAACAAAGTATATGTGATGAAAGACAATTCACTTATCTTTGAACTCAAAGACGAATCATATTACAAAG
>Ga0255758_10003081_pt1 | contig 14929 bp, 16 predicted proteins | sample 011ome_24_FD_179958 | JGI IMG/M metagenome (GOLD analysis project Ga0255758, IMG submission 179958) | Coastal salt marsh microbial communities from the Groves Creek Marsh, Skidaway Island, Georgia - 011513CT metaG (version 2) | ecosystem: Environmental > Aquatic > Marine > Intertidal zone >...
CAGTAAAGATTGGGCTGATGGCGCATTTTCAACAAGTCTAACAAACTATGTTGTAGTGTCGGACGATGCATGGGGTTTTGAGGATATGGATGGTGAAATGTACCATGATTTTTCAGTTGATGTTCCAGTTGGCTCATCGCCTGTCACATTGACAGGACATGTTGGCCATCAAACATTTGGTGATGGTTCTTATGACTACACTGATTGGAAAGTTAACGTAGATTATGCATTTAACGACAATTTCTCTGCGGGTGCTTTTTACACTGATACCGACCAAGATAAGGCTTTATGGACAGTTGGCAGTACTTTCCTTGGAGATAAAACATTTGGAGGTTACATAAGCGCAGGATTCTAAATGGATAATTTAGGAGCAGTCGTAAACCCTGCTCCTTAATTTTATATATTTTAGGTTTATATATTTAAGGGGAATAAATATGAAATTAATTAGTGCGATTATCAAGCCGTTCAAGCTTGATGAAGTAAGGGAGGCCCTTTCTGAGATAGGTGTACAGGGTATTACCGTCACAGAAGTCAAAGGGTTTGGCCGTCAAAAAGGCCACACAGAGCTTTACCGAGGAGCAGAGTACGTTATCGATTTCTTACCTAAGGTGAAAATTGAAATTGCAGTCTCCGACAAACTCACAAAAAAAGTTATTGAGGCTATTTCAAAGTCGGCACTCACTGGAAAAATTGGTGATGGCAAGATTTTTGTGATGCCACTTGATCAAGTTCAACGAATCCGCACCGGTGAAACTGGTGAGGATGCACTTTAAGGAGACAATCATGAAAAAAATATTTTCAAAATTAGGAGTAGTCGGATTACTTAGTCTGATGCTCTTAAGTTTTACGCAAACTGGTGTAACAAATGAGGTTTTTGATGTATCAAAAGAAACAATTTTAGTTGCTGAGCAAGATGTTCTTGTTGTAGAGGAGGCAGCTGAGGAAGCACCAACGCTAAATTCAGGCGATACTGCTTGGATGATCGTGGCAACTATTCTTGTGATCGTAATGGCAATTCCTGGTTTGGCGTTATTTTATGGGGGATTAGTCAGGTCCAAAAATATGTTGTCAGTCTTGATGCAAGTATTTGTTACCTTTTCATTAATGTCAGTTTTATGGGTCATTTATGGTTATAGTGTGGCATTTTCAGATGGTACAGGAACACCTTGGGGTCAAATGATTGCAGGTGGTTTTGGCGCAGCGTTTTTAAGTGGCATCACACCTGATTCAGTATCAGGTACGATTCCTGAATTTGTATTTGTAACTTTCCAATTAACTTTTGCAGCTTTAACTCCCGCGCTGATTGTTGGTGGTTTTGCTGAAAGAATCAAATTTTCAGGCATGCTTTTATTTATGGCTGGTTGGTTCACTATTGTTTATCTTCCAATATGTCACATGGTTTGGGGAGGTGGATTAATTGCTGAAATGGGTGCAATTGATTTCGCTGGAGGAACCGTTGTTCATATTAATGCAGGTATTGCAGCTTTAGTATTAGCACTTTTGATTGGGCCGAGAATAGGTTATGGTAAAGAGGCTATGCCTCCACACAATATGCCAATGACTATGATTGGTGCATCATTACTTTGGGCTGGTTGGTTTGGGTTCAACGTGGGAAGTGAATTAGCTGCAGATGGTGTGGCAGGTGCAGTCATGATTAATACTCAAGCGGCTACAGCGGCAGCAGTGCTTGGTTGGTTGCTTATTGAATCATTACAAAAAGGTAAAGCATCAATGCTTGGCGGTGCATCAGGAGCTATTGCAGGACTAGTTGCAATTACACCAGCATGTGCTGTTGTTGGACCAATGGGAGCAATTATCCTTGGTTTTGTTGCTTCACTGGTAGCTTACTGGGCTTGTTCAAGCCTCAAAAAAGCAATTGGTTATGATGATTCATTGGACGTATTCGGTATCCATGGTGTTGCAGGTATCATCGGCGCACTTGGTTTAGCAATCTTAATGTCACCAACATTTGGTGGCGTAGGCTTTGACGAAGGCGTAACAATGGCTTCTCAATTTATTATTCAAGCGAAGAGTGTGGGCGTAACCATAATTTGGTGTGCTATCGCAACATTCGTTCTATATAAAATTGTGAATTCCGTTGTAGGTATGAGAGTTTCAGATGAAAGTGAAAGAACTGGACTTGATACTACCTCTCACGGAGAAACAGCGTACCACTCTTAATTATCCTCCTGTAATTAGAGTGTTTAAAGGCCCACAATGTGGGCCTTTTTTTATTTAATAATAATTAGTTCATGATTTTACTTAGGGTATTTTCATAACCAAGTTTTCAACTTCGAAGGTATATTATTACAACTACTTTAATAGGTAGAATCTAAATTAAGAAAGGAGATCATATTATGTGGACAACACCAGTTGCAACTGAAATGCGTTTCGGTTTTGAAGTAACAATGTACGTAATGAACAAGTAATCGTTTTTTACTTATATAAAAAAAGGAACCTCTGGGTTCCTTTTTTTATGGAAGCTTATATCCCTTGGGGAGTAATACCCATATGCGCCCATCCTGTTTCATTTTACCTGCCATTTTTCCTGCTTGATTCCCTTGACCCCAATAAAAATCAGCTCTTACACCACCATTGATTGCTCCACCAGTATCTTGAGCTATCATAAGTCGTTCTATTGGAATATCAGTATTTGGTTTTGTCGTTTTTAAGAAAATAGGCGCACCCAGAGGGACATATTTTCGGTCAATAGCTACAGATCGTTCTGAGGTAATGGGTATACCCATAGCACCTATTGGTCCAGGTAAGCCTTCTGGAAGAATTCGAAAAAAAACATAACTTGGATTAGCGCTTAGAAATTTCCTCAATTTCTTTTTATTCTTTTTTGCCCATTTCTTAATACTTTGCATGGAGACTTTGCCTCTTTCAAGTTCACCAGCTCGAATGAGTGCTCTTCCCATCGAACGATATGGGTGCCCATTTTGATCGGCATACCCAATTTGAATTCTTCTACCATTTTCAAATTCAATAACACCTGAACCTTGTATTTCAAGGAAAAAAGCTTCAACCGCATTATTAACCCAGACTAATTCGTTTCCTTTTAAAGGGGCTACTTTTTCTGTAATTTCATCTCTCGTGAAATAGGGTACTAATTTATTACCCTCTACTCTACCCCTAAGTCGCTTGTATTTTAGGTCAGGATAAATTTCACTCAGATTTACAGTGATTAAATCATCTGGAATTGAATAAAGAGGAATATTATATTTTTTTGTTTTATCCCAATTTCCCTTGAGAACAGGTTGATAATATCCAGTAATTAATCCTTCTTTTGAGCCATCAACATTTGTAGCCTGGAAAATATTAAAATGATTTTTATAATATTTAATGATTTCTTCATTGCTAGGAGATGCCCCCATTGAACGCGCTTGATCACAAACTTTACGCCATGGTTTTTTATTTATTAATGTTGTGCAGCTTCTAATCCAAGCAGGCCAAGCGAGAATCAGGTAGTCTTCTGAGAGTGCATATTCAATATCACTCCAGTATGTTTTTTTTAAAAAGCTATAAGGTTTAAACTTAACCTCTTTTTTTTCTTCAATAACAGGTGCTTCAATCTCAGGACAATTGCAGTCAACTGGTGGTGGGGCATCTTTACATGCAGTTAAAAGTAAAAAAGAAATGATTAAAGATTTTTTTAAAAATCTCAATGTAATGTTCTCGGCATAGTCAATTCAAATTTTGGAATATCAACATCAAAACTAATATCTCCTTCAGTTAGCATTTTGTACGAACCCCACATAAAACCTGATGGCGTACTTATTTCTGTAAAACTAGAATAACTATAAACTTCACCAGGGTTAATAGTTGGTTGTTCTCCAATTACACCATCTCCCTTTACTTCAAAAATTTCAGCCTTTGAATTTTCAATAATCCAATGTCTGCTCATTAGCTGAATGGCTTGAGAGCTGTCATTTTTAATTTCAACTTCATATGAAAAAACATATTTATTGAATTCAACGATTGAATTTTTTTCAATGAAATTAGGAGTTACTTTAATTAGAATTTGATTATTATTTTTCTCTATCATTTAATCAATCCTTCAGTTGGTGAGCTTGGATTCGCTTGATAAAACTTTTTATCCATCCTGCCTGCTTTATAGGCATCTCGTCCACACTCAATAGCATTTCTCATGGCTTTAGCCATTAAAATAGGATCTTTTGCAGCTGCAATAGCAGTATTCATTAAAACACCATCACAACCCAACTCCATCGCTATAACTGCATCTGATGCAGTCCCTACTCCGGCATCTACAATTACGGGTACTTTTGCATTATTGATAATGATTTCTAAATTATGTGGGTTTAAAATACCCATGCCTGAACCTATCAATGAAGCTAAAGGCATGATTGCACAGCAACCAATATCTTCAAGTTGCTTTGCGATGATAGGGTCATCTGAGGTATACACCATTACATCAAATCCTTCTTTTACAAGAGTTTTTGCAGCCTCTACAGTTTCAACAACATTTGGATATAATGTATTTGGGTCTCCAAGAACTTCAAGTTTAACAAGATTATGTCCATCTAATAACTCTCTCGCTAAACGTAATGTCCTAATAGCTTCATCCTTAGAGTAACACCCTGCCGTGTTGGGCAGATAGGTATACTTTTCTTTGGGTAGAAAATCTAGTAAAGATTTCTCATCTTGGTTTTGACCTATATTGGTTCTTCTGATTGCAACTGTAACAATTTCAGCACCACTTTCATCAATAGCATCTTTTGTCTGTTCAAAATCTTTATATTTCCCTGTACCTACGAGGAGTCGAGATACATAATATTTACCTGCAATTTGCAAATTATCTGATTTCATTTTTAACCACCACCAACAGCTATAACAACTTCGAGTTTATCACCGTCTTTTAAAATTATCTGTGAAAAGTTTCCCCTTGGAATTATTTCTCCATTATATTCTATGGCAAATTTTTTTTTTGTTAATGCTAATTCTTCGATGAGTTGAGATAAAGATAATTCACTTGCCTCAAAATTTCTTTCTAATCCATTGACTTGAATTTTCATATAATTAATTCTTGTTAAAAAATTGTTAATAATTTTGAATTTATTTTAATAGCCTTTATCATATAACAGTAAGTGGGACAAAATCCCATACATTTTTTAATTCCCAAAAGGAAAAAAGATAAATGAAAAGTAAAAAAACAATTTCAAAGGTAAACCATATTAATAGTTATTCTGAACCAAAACTAGAGAAGCAAGTTGATTCGCAAAAACTTAGCAAGAAAAAAGTTAACCATAATAATTTCCGTCGAACACTCGAGGCTTACTCAGATTGCGTTTAATCAATTAGAGTTCTATTAAACATCCCAATGCTTAATTGGTAGCATATTGCTGCAAGCTCTGCATCATACCTATCTCCCTCATCACGCATAAAAGCATGCTGAGCATTAAATTCATGCCAACTAAATTTAATTGATGTATCTAATAGTTTTTTGTGAATATCCATTCGATCTTCGGTAGGAACATGATTATCTTGTTTACCCCAAATCATTAATAACTCACCTTTGATATCATCAAGTCGCTCCATACTATGTTGTCCAGGTTTATTAGGAATGGTATTTGTATGAAGATCAGTGGCATAAAAACACGCTGTTGCTTTGACGTTTGGATTCAATGCTGCTCTAAAAGCAAGATGCCCTCCAATGCAAAAACCCATTGCTCCAATATTACCATTTGACCAGTCTTGAGATTTTATCCAGTCAACCATCGCTTGATTATCACTATCGTAAGCTTGAACATCCTTCTCAGATTTATCAGCATTACCTTTATCTCTTCCCGCATCATCATAATTCAGAACGGTCCCTATCTCGTTCAGCTCATGAAAAACTTCAGGGACTAAAACTACGAAGCCATGACTTGCTAGAATTTTGGCAGCTCTTTCAATTGGCCCAGTTTGTTGAAAAATTTCAGAGTAAAAAAGTATCGCTGGATATTTTGAATTAGATTTTGGTCTATGGACATAAGTTCTCATAGTCCCTGTTGATGTATTTAAATCAACAAATTCTGATTGAAGTATCATATTTACCTTTATTTAAAAATAAAACGTTATTTAAAAAGAACTCTTTTTTTTGAAAAATCAATGTTGAGTTATTTATTCCTCTACCTTCTCACAATTACTATACAAGATTGCATCATCTTTTTTAACAGTAGTTGTCTTATCATTAAAAACTAATTTAGTTATCCCATTAGAAAATACATTTGAAATCTCTGTTTCATAGAGTCTAATTTCTCGTTTCGGAAATATAATCCAAAGACTTTTTTTAGTTTCTTCACTGTATTTTATAAAAAAATATTTTTTTTGACTACATTGATATTTTATTGAGTCATCTGGTGATATGTCAATTTCTCCCCCATCTTCAAATAATTCGTCAATCGAATAATCTTTTGATGAGCAACCAACAATAATAAATATGAAGAATAAACTTAAGAAAATTGATTTGATATTCATCTTTAATTTGCTATCAGAGTTTTATGATTATTTAAGCTCATGATTATACCAATACTAATCAATGAAACTACCATGGATGTGCCACCATAACTCATAAAAGGAAGGGGTAGTCCAACAACAGGGACTAAACCACTAATCATGGCAATATTCACAAAAATTGCTGCGAAAATGGAAACACCTAAGGAAACTGTAAGAAGTTTTGAGAATGTATCTTGCATATCATTTGCTAAAATAAAAATTCTATAGATAAGAAGAAGAAATAATGTGAATATTATGCAAACCCCAAAAAAACCAAATTCTTCAGCATAGACAGCAAAGATGAAATCAGTATTAGCTTCTGGTAAAAAATTTAGATTTGTTTGAGAGCCTTCTCCCCAACCTTTCCCAAAAGTACCCCCTGAGCCGATTGCAATCATTGATTGAATTGTATGATAGCCAGTTCCCAATGGATCTTTGAATGGATCAAGCATATTCAAAATCCTACCCTTTTGATAATCATAAAGGTTTATCCATATGATTGGCGAACTGAGGGTTAAAATAATTATTGAGGAAAGAATAAGTTTCCATGAGATGCCAGCTAAAAAGATAATTAACAAGCCTGAAAGAGCAATCATGATAGATGTACCTAAATCTGGCTGAAGTAAAACAAGATATACCGGAAAAAAAATCAAAAAAGAAGCAATGAAGTGTGTCAATATTGAAATTTTATTTTGATAGTTTTGGTAAAGCCATGCAATCATTAATGGCAGAGTAATTTTAGTTAGCTCGGAAGGTTGTAGGTTTATAAAACCGAATGCCAACCATCTTTTCGCGCCATTACTTTCTACCCCAAAAAAATGAACTAAAACTAATAAAAAAAGGCTGATGAAAAATAAAAGAGGTGTGTAGCCAAATAAAATTTTGGGATTTGTAAAAATCAAAATTGTAAAAATTAATAAACCTACAAATATATTTAGAATTTGACTGAGAATAATTTGTGATGTGTCAAAATTACTACCGGACAATGTAACAAATCCCAACATTATAATTAAAACCATCAAGGTAAAAAGTGGAACATCAACCCTTTTCAAAAATTCTTGAAATATTTTTAACATAAACTTATTTTTTCTTTAAGTAAGAATCCATTACCGATTTTGCAATAGGACCAGCGACTGAGCCACCATGACCTCCATTTTCAACAATGACAGCAACAACTATTGCAGGTTTATTGGCAGGCGCATATGAAATAAATAATGCATGGTCTTTAAGCTCATCAGGCACAGTGTCTTCGTCATACTCTTCATCGATTGCTAATCCAAATAGTTGTGCCGTCCCAGTTTTGGAAGCCATTTGATAATCAGAATTTTTGCCTAAAAAAGCAGCGGTTCCCCCTGCTTTGGTTACATTAATCATCCCCTCTTTGACCAATTGAAGATTTTTATCGTCATATTTTTTTATGTTCTTTCCTTCTTCTTTATTTTGTTTAATACCATCAACATTAAGAAGGATATGAGGATTTAATGTTAAAGAAGGATTAGCAAGTTTAGCAGTAGCATTAGCAAGTTGAAGCGGTGTCACAAGGGTAAACCCTTGCCCAATGGCTGTAATAGCTGTTTCCCCAGCATACCAACTTTGTTTAAATTTATCTTTTTTCCATTGCTTGTTCGCAACTAAACCCTTTTTTTCTCCATCAATATCAATATTAGTCATTTTACCAAATCCAAAATCATCGAGCACTTTATTTAATTTTGGGATTCCTAATTCAAGACCTAAGCCATAAAAAAAAGTATCACACGAAACGCTAATAGCTTTAATTATATCAACGGTTCCATGGCCATCTTTTTTCCAATCTCGAAAAACCTTTGAAGAATTTGGCATTTTAAATCGACCTGTATCAAAAATAGAAAAAGGTGGCTTTCTTACGTTATTATCAAGTGCCGCTAAGGCAACAAAGGGTTTGAGTGTTGAACCAGGAGGGTAAAGCCCAGAAACAACCCGATCTAACATAGCCTTTGATTTTTTATCGTTTAAATTATCCCATGCTTTTTGACTAATTCCGTTTGTAAATAAAGAAGGGTTGAATGTGGGTTGGCTAACATAAGCTAATATTTCGGCATTATTTGGATCAATGGCAATGAGAGCACCCTTTTTGTCACCAAATGCTTTCTCAGCTACTTTTTGCAATTTGAAATCAATTGTTAGATTGATATTTTTCCCAGGGATAGATTTTTTTTCTTGCAATACTCTTATAACATTTTGTTTAGCATCCACCTCTATTTCCTTAAAACCAGGACTTCCATGAATAAAATTTTCATAGAATTTTTCTATGCCAGATTTACCAGTATGTGTGCTTCCTATATATTGTTGAGTTAAATTTTCTTTTTTAAAAAATTCTATATCTTTGTCATTTATTCTATTTATGAAACCAATAATGTGAGCAGATGATTTTCCCTGAGGGTAATCTCTTATAAATCTTTGTTTGATGCTTAGCTCAGGAAATAAGTATTGATGTGCTACGAAACTTGCAATTTGTTCATTTGTTAAGCTAAAACTTAAAGGAATTGTATCCTCATATAAATAATTAATTTTTTTATCGGGAGCTTCAATTTTAATATTTAATTTTTCATTTAGTTGGTTTGTAATTTCTTTAATCCTTGAAGAGGATGATCGTTGGATTTCGAGAGAGTGGACTAATTTATTATCCGCAAGGATGACATTGTTTCTATCGAGGATTAAACCTCTTTTTGGGGTGGTAGGCACAATTTTGATGCTATTATTTTTACTTAGTGCACTGAACCTCTCAAATTGAATAATTTGTAAATAGAAAATTTTTAATAAAACAATGAATAATAAAAATACTAATAATCCAAATAGTATTTGAATCCTTTTTTTAAAAATATATTTGAAGCGGTAATTATCCAAAGCTTTAGTTATGTCCCATAAGTTTTTTCATAAAAAATTTGGAAGCAGATAAGAATTATAATAGTGATGCCAATATCAAGAATTAAGTGATTTAGTAAGCTAATATTTGTTGAAAAATTTGGATTAAATTTTTGTGAAATAATAGAAACAATAATCACCCCAAGACCTACTGATAAAAATCTTAAGAAAATTGTTTGTATTTTAGAAGGCATAAAATATTTCTGGGATAAAATTTGTAAGCTATAAATAAGAAGAAATGCAAGAGTATATTGTCCTAAGATAGATCCAATCAAAATATCTACTAAAATACCAATGATGAAAATTTTAGAAGTACTTACTTCAATCATATTTGATGAAATAGTAAGCACCATAAGTGCAATAAAGTATTCTGGATAAAAGCTAAAGTTTAAAAATTCAAATAAGTTAAAAAAACTAAAAATAATGCAAAATAGAAATAAAATAAAAAATAATTTCCTTTGTCTTAACTTAATAACGTAATTTTTTTTAATCATAATTTAATAATCAATTACCGTTACCAAAGAAAATTGATTTGATAAAGTAGATGGCTTTAATTTGATTTTATTAAATTGTTTATCTTCAGGTGAAATTCCAATAACCTCTCCAATCTGAATGCCACTAGGGTAAACATTATCTAGACCAGAGGTAACAAACATATCACCCAAAGAAATTGGAATAGATGCTGGAAAATATGGGATCACTAAAGATTCATTATCTCCATATATAATGACATGATTTTTACCATTGCTTTGGAGTGCGTTTACAGCAAATTTTTTAGAAATTAATGGAATAACTTCACTAGTTGAATCATTAGATACATATATTTGGCCAACTAAGCCCTTACTATTCATTACAGGCATACCTTCCCTTAGCCCATTCTTAGATCCCTTATTTATAATAATAATTTTTTTATTTCCTCTAATTGAAGGAACGATAATTTCGGCTGAAAAAGTTTTTCTTGGAGAAAGTTTTTTTGTTAAAAGATTTGCTTCCCTTAAGTTTTCGTTTTCAATGACGAGGAAATTTCTAATTTGGTTTTGAATCGATAAAGTATTAATCTTCACATTAAGCTGTTTTATCTCATCTTTTAGATTGGCATTTGTTTCAGTAAGGCTCTGAATATTATCAAAAAAATTTATAAGAGTATTTGAGGAGTTAATAAAAAGGGTGGTTACTATTGAAAAATCTTTCCTAATTTTTTTAAGATAATCATCACGATTATCCATATACATAATAAAAAAAGTTAATGCTACAAAAAATATAAAATAAGTTAAAGAAAAATTACTGGTGAATAAACTTAATTCTTTTTTAGAAGCTTTGATTGCCATTAAATTTATTCATAAACAAAAGTGTTTTTAAAATAATCTAATTGGTCCAATGTTTTACCACATCCTCTTGCGACACAAGTAAGAGGGTCTTCAGCAATAATAACTGGTATTCCAGTCTCTTCTTGCAGCAAACGATCAAGGTTTTTTAATAATGCTCCTCCTCCTGTAAGTACCATTCCATTTTCAGCAATATCTGAACCAAGTTCCGGCGGAGTTTGTTCAAGCGCTGTCTTGACAGCACCTACAATTGTATGAAGAGGTTCTGCAATGGCTTCTAATATTTCGTTACTAGAAATACTTAATTTTCTCGGAAGACCCTCTGCTAAATTTCTTCCTGTAATTTCCATTGAAAGAAGTTCTTCTAATGGGAAAGCACTGCCAATAGTCTGTTTAATTTTTTCAGCAGTAGGCTCTGAAATTAAAGTTCCATAGTTTCTCCGCATATAGTCGACGATAGATTGATCAATTTTGTCACCACCTACTCTTGCAGAGCTTGCATAAACAATACCACCCAAAGAAATAACACCAACTTCAGTGGTACCTCCACCAACATCAATTACCATAGAACCCGTTGCATCTTGTATAGGTAAGTCAGCCCCAATAGCTGCTGCCATTGGTTCTTCAATTAAGAAAACTTGTTTTGCACCTGCTCTTTCAGCTGATTCTCTAATCGCTCTTTTCTCAACTTGTGTAGCTCCATAGGGGACACATATGACTATTCTTGGACTTGGAGAAAACATATTTGTTGATATCGTTTTCTTGATAAAGTGTTTTATCATATCTTCAGTGATGTTAAAGTCTGCAATCACACCATCTTTCATTGGACGAATTGCATTAATACTTTGTGGCGATCTACCAAGCATTGATTTTGCTTCAGATCCAACAGCAAGCACGGCTTTTCTTGATTGAGGACCATTTGGTCCTTGAACATTTTGAATAGCTACAACGGATGGCTCATCAAGAACAATACCCCTGCCTTTGGCAAAAATTAGAGTATTTGCTGTACCAAGGTCAATAGCTAAATCATTATCAACTAGTTTTCTAAACATATCTGTGATCATAGTTTTTTAATCGTCCAAAAAGTATATCATATTGATATATATAAGATGAATTTTAAAGTGTCCTCGTATGCTTGTATAATAACCGATTAATCAGCAGATTTTAAACAAAAAATGGTGTTTTTAATATAATGAAATTTAGTAACGAAGAAATAAGAAAAATTGCACACTTAGCTCGAATTAATATCAATGAAATAGAGGCCAATAAAGTGAGTGAAAAGCTTCAGGGTATTCTGGGCTTAATTGAACAAATGACGCAAGTAAACACTGACGGTATTGAGCCAATGGCACACGCTTTAGACATTACTCAGCCATTGAGAGAGGATAAAGTGACAGCTGATGACATTAGAGATAAATCATTAAATTTATCACAAGAAACGGATCAGTCATTATTCATTGTTCCTAAGGTAATTGAATAAACAATGGAAAAATTATCTCTTAAAGAGCTTTCAGATGGTTTAAAAGCTAAAAAATTTTCAAGTGTTGAGGTTACACAATTTTTTCTAGATAGATTAGATCGCTATAACGCTTCCATTAATGCTTTTATCACTGTTGATAATGAAAAAAGTTTAAAAATGGCTAAGCGCTCTGATGAAATCATTAAGGAAGGTAGGCAAGACTATCTAACAGGTATTCCAATTGCTCAAAAAGATATTTTTTGTGCCGAAGGTTGGAAAACAACCTGTGGGTCTAAAATGTTGGATAATTTTATTTCTCCTTATGACGCGACTGTCATAAGTAAATTTAATAATGCTGGTGCGGTGAATCTTGGAAAAACTAATATGGATGAATTTGCAATGGGTTCATCAAATGAAACTTCTTATTATGGGAATGTAAAAAATCCTTGGAATATCAAAAATGTGCCTGGAGGGAGTTCGGGAGGTAGTGCAGCTGCAGTTGCAGCAATGCTGGCACCTGCTGCAACCGCAACAGATACAGGTGGTTCAATCAGACAACCGGCATCCCTATGCGGATTAACAGGATTGAAGCCTACTTATGGTCTTGTGTCCAGATATGGAATGATTGCGTTTGCCTCAAGTCTTGATCAAGCAGGTCCGATGTGTCATTCAGCTGAAGATTGCGCTGCAATGCTAAATGTAATGAGTGGTCATGATTCTAGAGATTCAACCAGTATTAAAAGAGATAAGGAAAATTATTTAAATGGTATTCATGATCCCATAAAGGGCTTAAAAATTGGCATACCAAAAGAATTTTTTAGTGAGGGACTAGATACAGACGTTGAAAAAATTATTGAACAAGGTATTGCTGAATATAAAAAATTGGGTGCTGAAATTGTTGATATTAGTCTTCCCAATAATCATTTATCAATCCCTGTTTACTATGTAATTGCCCCCGCTGAAGCATCAAGTAATTTATCTAGATATGATGGCGTTCGATACGGTTATCGAACAAAAGAATATGACGATTTAATGGATATGTACTGTAAGACAAGAGAAGAGGGGTTTGGAGAAGAAGTTAAAAGAAGGATAATGATTGGGACATATGTCCTAAGTGCAGGATATTATGATGCTTATTATTTAAAAGCTCAGAAAATACGAAGGCTAATTTCAGAAGATTTTAGTAAAGCTTTTAAAAAATGTGATGTTATATTAGGCCCTTCAGCACCTTCTGTTTCCTTCCCGATAGGGGATAAAAAGGAAGATCCACTCAAAATGTACATGCAAGATGTTTATACAATTTCAACAAACCTTGCAGGGCTTCCGGGACTATCAATGCCCGCTGGTTTAATTAATAATCTGCCAGTGGGAATTCAACTTATTGGTAATTATTTTAGTGAAGCAAAGTTATTAAATGTTGCCAACATTTTTCAGATGAATAGCGATTGGCATCATTTATCTCCGAAAGGGTTTGAATAAATGGATTGGGATATTGTCATTGGGATTGAAACCCATGTTCAGCTTAAAACTGAATCAAAAATATTTTCGGGTGCTTCAGCAAGTTTTGGTGGTGAGCCAAATGCTCATGCCTGTTTAGTAAGCCTCGCTTATCCTGGAGTTCTGCCTGTTTTAAATGAAGAGGCCGTAAATTGTGCGATTAGGTTTGGTTTGGCTGTGGATGCAAAGATTGCTAAGCAATCAATTTTTGCAAGAAAGAATTATTTTTACCCAGATTTGCCAAAGGGTTATCAAATTAGTCAATTTGAGTTACCTGTTGTAGGTGAAGGAAATTTATCTATTTCACTTGGAGATGAGAACAAGAATATCAGAATTCTACGTGCACATCTAGAAGAAGACGCAGGCAAATCTGTGCATGGAGTGGATGTGGATAAATCAGGAATCGATCTTAATAGAGCAGGGACACCACTTCTTGAAATAGTAACTGAGCCTGATATGAGTTCAGCGGAAGAAGCGGTATCTTATGCTAAAAAACTTCATGAATTAGTTCAGTGGATAGGTATATGCGATGGAAATATGCAAGAAGGAAATTTTCGTTGTGATGTAAACGTTTCTGTTAAGAAAAAAGGGGCAAAGAAACTTGGTACTCGACGAGAAATAAAGAATTTAAACTCCTTCAAATTTATCAAGCAAGCAGTTGATTATGAGGTCAACTGGCAAATCGAAACATTAGAGGACGGTGGAAAAATAAAACAATCTACGATTCTCTTTGATCCAGAATCTGGAGAAACAAGAGAGATGAGATCAAAAGAAGAGGCAAATGATTATAGGTACTTCCCAGATCCAGATTTACTTCCTTTGATGATCAGTGAAGATAAAATAAATACGATTAAATCAGAAATGTATGAATTACCAAGTCAGATGAAAGCTAGCTTAATTGAGGAATATGGTCTTTCAAACTATGATGCTGATGGCATTACTTCAAATATAGCTGTTGCTAATTATTTTAAAGAGTTACTTTCTTGTAACGTGAGTGCAAAGTTAGCATCAAATTGGATTTTAACTAACGTTTTTTCAAGACTTAATGAGTTAAATATGGATATTGATTCTTGCCCCTTAAAAGCAAGTAAGCTTGCTAAACTCATATCAAGAATTGAAGATAAAACAATATCAAATAATGCTGCTAAAAAAGTTTTTGATGAAATTTGGGATCAAGATAAAAGTGTTGATGATGTCATAGAGCAATTAGGGCTTAAACAGATTTCCAATGTAGATGAAATTGAAAATA
>Ga0255758_10003088_pt1 | contig 14909 bp, 15 predicted proteins | sample 011ome_24_FD_179958 | JGI IMG/M metagenome (GOLD analysis project Ga0255758, IMG submission 179958) | Coastal salt marsh microbial communities from the Groves Creek Marsh, Skidaway Island, Georgia - 011513CT metaG (version 2) | ecosystem: Environmental > Aquatic > Marine > Intertidal zone >...
TGGTAGTCCTCAAAATATGGCTCCTTTTGCTGCTTCCTCAATACCATTAGTAACTTTAGGAACATTTATCTTATGGATGGGATGGTATGGATTTAATGGAGGATCTCAATTAGCCTTAGGTTCATTTGAGGACTCAACAGCAATGTCTCGAATATTTATGAATACCCAACTTGCAGCATGTGGAGGTTGTATTGCTGGTGCGGTCATAACAAGAATATTAGGTGGCAAAACAGATATTATAATGATGCTGAATGGTGCATTAGCTGGTTTAGTATCAATAACAGCTGAACCATTAATGCCAAGCCCTATGCTGTCTATAGTGATTGGAGCCATAGGTGGTGTAATAATGTATTTCGGTACAAATTTTCTAGAAAAAATGAAATTAGATGATGTAGTGGGAGCAATTCCTGTTCATATGTTTGCTGGAATTTTTGGAACATTGATTGTTCCAATTAGCAATCCAGATACTTCATTTGGAATCCAACTTCTAGGTGTGGGTTCAGTTTGTGTATTTGTATTTGTAATTTCATACATCTGCTTCAGCATAATTAAATCTACTATAGGCTTAAGAATTAGTAATGAGGCTGAAAAACTAGGAACTGATAAAGCAGAGGTAGGTGTAATGGCTTACTCAATTAGAGATTAATTATTTTTAGACTATTTACATAGAGAGAGGCTTTGCCTCTTTCTATAGAATTAGGAGGAATATGAAGACATTATTTATTATAGCTAAAACAAAATACACTTTAAAGTACGAAAGAAAGATGCCAGAAAAAGAAGTTTTAAAAATGAAATCCTTTGTCACAAATAAAGGAGTTAAACTTATTAAAACTGATAAATTTAAAATTAAAAAAATTTCTGAAAATGACAGAGAAAGAATATTTGAAATAATTCTTTAATTAAGCTCTTCCTGAATATTGAGAGAGTTTATTTGGGTCAACTCCAAGTAAGCCATAAGCCTTAATCCACTTGTTTGTTACCTCTTCATCAAATAAGAAAGTAGAGTCTGCTGAAAGAGTCATCCAGCTATTAGCTAAAATCTCCTTTTCAATTTGGCCAGGCCCCCAACCAGCATAACCTAAAGCAAGAATACTATTTTTAGGCCCTTTTCCTTTTGAAAGGTCTTCAAAAAATTCAGATGTGCTTGTAAGCGCTACGCCCTTGTCAATTGATAATGTTTCTTTTTGAATTACTTCGTCAGAGTGAAGAACAAAACCTCTTCCACTTTCTACTGGACCACCATACCTTACATATAGTTTTTTACTTCCAAGAGGCTTGTCAATCCCTAGTTGTTCTAATAAATCTGGATATAAGTCATAATCAATTTTTTTATTAATAATGATACCCATCGCACCCTCTGATGAATGAGCGCACATATAAATCACTGTTTTATAAAACCGCTCGTCTTGTAAGGAAGGCATCGAAATTAATAGTTTTCCAGTTAAATTCATAATTATATATATTCGTATTATTTATAGTATTTCAATAGCGTATTACTATATATTACAATAGTAATTTTGATGAACATTTTGACTAATTATTACAAGCTTCTAATTTACACTTTCCTTTTTAGTATAGTTTCTTCATACAGTACTGCTATCTCAAGTGATTGGTCAGTAAGCGAAACATCGAAATTAAGACTAATTTCACCCTTTTCTCAAAATGATACACAAAATCTCTTAATTGGCCTTGAATATGAGATGGAACCAGGTTGGAAAACATATTGGAAGTCACCAGGTGATGGAGGATTTGCTCAATCACTTTCTTGGGAAAATTCAACAAATGTTAAAAATGTTAATATTCTATGGCCTACTCCAATTGAGTTTGAAATATTAGGATTAACTTCTCTTGGATATCAAAATAATGTTATCTTTCCTCTTGAGATAGAGTTGGAAGATGAATTAAAAAATACTTTTTTAAATTTGCATGTAAATTTTTTAATTTGTAAAGAGGTATGTATTCCAGGGGATGCAACACTTTTTTTAGAAATACCATCTGGAGAAAAGAAATTAACTGATAATTATTTTAATTTAGAAAAAGCATTATCATTACTACCTGAAGAAGATTTTAATAGTTCTTATATAAAGGAAATAAGCCTTAAAACTTTTAGTGATGATCAAAGTTCTACATTACAATTAGAATTTAAGTCTGATAAAGTTTTTTATAAGCCTAAAATATTTCTTCATTCCCCATTTGGTTTACCAGTAATAAAAAATTCAATTAGCTATTCTAATGATAATAAAAGAATAACGACAAATTTTATTTTTGAAAAAAATCTTATCTCAGAGAAAAAATTTCCTCTTGAAATCATTATAAAAGATAAAAATCATAATTTTAAGCAAGTACTAGATGTGCAAATGCAGGATCAATCTTTAAATTTAGATACAAACCGTACTTATTTTTATTATATATTTATATCACTGATCGCAGGTTTAATTTTAAATGTTATGCCTTGTGTATTTCCGGTTCTCTCAATAAAGTTGATGTCAGTTTTTTCATCTGAAAGACATAATACTAGAGTCAGCTTTATAACTACTGCTCTAGGAATTATAACTTCTTTTGTTCTTTTAGGATTAATATTTTTTTTATTACAGTATTTTAACATGTCGATTGCATGGGGTATGCAGTTTCAAAATTCCTATTTTTTAATTTTTATTACCTTGGTAATGTTTTTATTTATGATGAATATGTTTGGCCAATTTGAAATTATTCTTCCATCCAAATTAAATAATTTAAGTATTTTAGATAATACCAATAACAAACATCTAAAAGATTTCTTTAATGGTTTCTTTGCAACACTCATGGCAACCCCATGTTCTGCGCCTTTTGTGGGTACAGCTATTACAGCAGCATTTACTCAATCTTATGTAATCGGAATTAGTATTTTTTTATTTATGGGTATAGGAATGAGCCTACCATATTTGCTCATTGCCTCTTTTCCAAAATTAATTAATTTTTTACCTAAACCTGGTAAATGGATGGTGTACATAAAATATATTCTGGGTTTTTTATTATTAGCTACAGTTTTGTGGTTATTAAATATTTTATCTAATTTTTTTAATACTTATTTTTTAATTTCATTAATCATATTTTTTTTAGTTTTATCATACAGAAAGCAAATACCTTTTGGGAGAAACATAATTACAATTTTAGTCTTGTTTACAATTTTTTCTCTATCTTCGTTTAAAGTTTTTCAGCAGAATATAATTATAGATAATGAAAAAGATTGGTTAAATTTTTTTGATGTTAACATAGATCAGCTTATTAATAATAAACAGTTAGTTTTTTTAGATATTACTGCAGATTGGTGTGCTACTTGTCAGTTTAATAAATTAAATGTTCTTAATTCTGATAAAGTTATTCAATTGTTTAAAGACAACAAAGTCACGCTAGTAAAAGCAGATTGGACAAGACCTAATCCAAAAATAAATATTTTTTTAGAAAAATATGATCGATTTGGTATTCCTTTTAATGCTTTTTTTTCTAATAATTTTCCTGAAGGACTTTTGTTATCTGAGTTGCTTTCTGAAAAAGAAATAGTAAACGTAATAAATAAAATAAATAATGAATAAAATAATTCCTTCAATCAAAGTCCCAATAATACAAAAAAATATTGTATCAAAAGTAATTCTTTCTGATGAATTAACAAATAAAAAAATTATCATATTTGGGGTGCCTGGCGCTTTCACACCAACATGCTCTGAAAAACATATGCCAAGTTACATAAAATTACATAATGAGTTTGTTGCTAAAGGTGTAGATGATATTTACTGTTTATCGGTAAATGATGAATATGTGATGCAAGCATGGCTATTAAGTTACACTGAAGGGGATAAAATAATAGGTATTGCTGATGGTAATGGGGAAGTTAGTAAAAATCTTAACTTATTAGTAGATAAAAGTGCAAATTTTATGGGTATGAGGTGCACAAGATTTGCTATGATTGTTCAAGATAATAATATTGAAGAGTTTCTAACAGAGACGCCTGGTGAATATAAAGAAACTTCAGCAGAAAATTTATTAACCAAAATTTAAAAATATTAAGTTTTTTTACGCTGTATTAGTGCATAAATTGTAACAGCCGAAGTAATCATTAATCCATTTATAAATTGGACATAAAAACCAGATAAACCTAAAGCGACAATACCAGACTCAAGAGAGCCAATTATAAGGACGCCAATGAAGGTTCCAAATATTGTTCCTTTTCCACCAAATACTGACGTGCCTCCAACAAAAACAGCAGCAAGTGTAGTAAGCATTAATCCAGATCCTTGTGTTGGCCAGAAGTAAAGCATTTCATACATTGTAAATATGCCTGCAAATGCAGAGAAAAAACCTAATTGAACAAAGGCAATGATTTTAACATTATCTACATTAATACCCATCATTTGAGAGCTAGCTTTATTATCGCCGACAAAATGAATATGATTTCCAAATTTGTGATAACGATAAACCCATTGCATTAATCCTGTTAAAACAATAAACCAAATGAATTGAGCAGGAATTTTGTTAAATAGTTTTTCTACAAATAAAGTATGATGCCATGTTCCATCCGCAACATCCACTATTGCAACACCACTACCCTGAGAGATTACATTAACGAGACCTCTCCAAAAAAATAATGTACCTATAGTAGCAACAATTGATGGTATTCCAATTTTCGTTACAAGAAGTCCGTTTATTAGACCTGCAAACATACCTAAAGCCGTTGCGAGAGCAAAAGCAATAAAAAAGTTTCCATCCGTTGCCGTTAATACCATGCCAAAAGTTAATGATGTAATTCCAACAATAGAAGGAAATGATAAATCGATTTCACCAAGTGTAACTACAAATGTAGCAGAAATAGCAATAATACCAAAAAAAGGCATGGATTGCATAAAAGCCCTGTAAATAGGAAATCTTGTGAAAACATGAGGAGCACCTAAGAAATAGATAAGAAAAAGAACAACAGCTATTATTGTTATACTTATTTCTAGTCGGTGTGTTTTTATAAAATAACTATTTAAAAAATTATTCATTTACGCCTCTACTTTTATTTTCCCAGATTCATGCAACTGTATCATTTTTTGAACTAGTTCTTCCCGTGATATTTCATCTTTATTAAATTCTCCGACAACTTCTCCTCTATCTAGTATTATAAAACGATCTGCTGCTCCATAAACATGAATGATATTATGATCTATAAAAATTGCTGATTTATTTTTTTTCTTTAACCCTTTAACAAAGTTTAAAACTTTTTCTGTTTCTTGAATAGATAAACCCATTGTTGGCTCATCTAGAACAATTAGGTCAGAGTCAAAATACAAAGATCTACCAAATGCTACTCCTTGTTTTTCACCTCCAGATAAACCCATAACAGTAGAGTCAACAGTAATAGCTTTAGAGGTAAAGCCAATATAATCTCGTAAAATCTTTTCTGCTTCTTTTCTTTGTTTTTTTATATCTAAAAAACCAAGTGAGTTAGTAATTTCTCTTCCAGCGAAAATATTTCGCCATAATTCTTGTTGGTCACAAAGCGCTCTTTCTTGATATACAGCTTCAATCCCCATTTTTCTTGATTGAGCAACTGATTTCATTACAACTTCTTCACTCTTAAAAAATACTTGACCAGAAGTAGGTCTATGGACACCAGTAATTACTTTAATAAGTGTTGATTTTCCAGCGCCGTTGTCTCCAATTAGAGCGACCACTTCACCCTTATTAATTTTAATATTTACATCTTTAAGAACTTTAACGTTCCCAAAGTTTTTATAAATATTTTTTAATTGTAAAAGTTCTTCTGTCATTTTTCCTAGAAACAAATCTGCCATAAAGGCAGATTTGTTATGAATATTTGATTATCTAATTTGTTGAGCTGCTAATGGAGCTACTGCATCAATGTTTGCTTTTGTAACAAACGCTGCACCAGTATCCATTGCAAGACCAGCCATACCAAATTTTGTAGAGAGATAAAGCTGTACAATTGGCATATATCCTTGAATAAATGGTTGTTGATCGATTACGATGTCAATGTATCCAGAATTAATTCCATCAACAATTGGCGCTGATAAATCAAAACCTGCTCCACAAACTTCTTCAGATCCATGTCCAGCAGCTTTCATATAAGTTGGAAGACTTGCTGTTAAACCACCGTGATCTGTAATAGCCATTTTAATGTCAGGGTTAGCCGCATACGTAGCAACATACATTGGTGTGCCTTGAGCAGCATCAGAGTTAACATTATCAGGAATTTCTTGATACACAACTTCAACGCCCATTTCTTCAACACCAGCTATAGCGCCTTTAGTTCTTTCACCTCTGTTTGGCATACTAGCAAGACCCCAAATGAAAGCTTTATCGCCGGCTGATAAACCGCATACCTCAACAGCTTTTTTACCAAGATTAAAACCAGCAGCAAAAAGATCAGCACCTGCATAACCAAATCCAGTAGTTTTAAGCTCAGCTTCTAAATCAGGAAGAGGGGTGTTCATAGTAGTGATTACTATTCCCATTTCTCTTGCTTCATTAATAATAGGTCTCATTGCAGCATCACCAGGAAAGCCATAAATAGCAATTCCGTCTGGTTGAAGAGCAACAGCTTCTTTAAATTGTTTAATCATGATTTCAGAATTCCACTGAGACCAGTAATAATCAACATCACAACCAGTGTGTTCTGCAGCAGCTACTGCACCATTATAAACTATTGTTCCAAATGGGCCACCTTCAGGTCCACCTGGAAAAAAAATAAATTTCTTATCACAACTGTAGTCATTTTTAGCTATTGCAGAAGTTGACGCAAAAGCAAAAAATAAGGCTACTAAAGCTAAAATTTTTTTCATTTTTCCTCCATGAATTTTATTTTATATATAATTTCTGATTTTATATGTGAAAATGATTTTTTTACAAACTTAATCATAATAAAAGATCAAAAATTCTTAATGTGACAAAAAAACTATTAATTTTTAATAATTAGTTGATTAAAACATCTAGTTTAAAGTTTGATATTTGATAAATAAATGATAATTTCATATTATGGATGTAGATTTAAACAGTTGGTACAAGCCCAATATAGATAAAAAAGAATTTAAAAAACTGTGTAAAAAATCTGACTGGCAAGGTTTTAAACACATGATTATTTATTTTTCATTTTTAGGATTATTTGGTTATTTGGCGTTTGCAACATGGGGCACATGGTGGTCTTTATTATTTTTTATAATATATGGAAATATTTGGGGATGCAGTGATGCGATATGGCATGAAACTGGTCATAGAACAGCTTTTAAATCAAAGTTTTGGAATGATTTTTTTTATTATATTGCCAGCTTCATGGATAATTTTGAGCCAATAAGATGGAGATACTCACATTATCATCATCACACATATACCATATTCACTGACCCAGTTGATTTTGAAATTCATGTTAAAAAACCTACTGATTTATTAATTTTCTTCACTCACTACATACCTTTTTCAGGTTTCATATTTTTTAAAAATTCTCTTCAGTGGGAAACAATTAAACATGCATTTGGTGTTACAACAGAGGTAATGAAAGTATGTATCCCTGAGAATGAAAGATCAAAATGTCGTTGGTCAGCAAGAAGTCATGTTTTCATCTGGTTTGTTACAATTTTTTGCTCAATTTATTTTCAATCTTGGTTACCTGTTTTATTTATAGTGCTTCCAAATTTTTATGGCAAAACACTAGTTATGCTAATGGGACTCACACAGCACGCAGGTTTACAAGAAGATGTGAAAGATCACCGTTTAACGACAAGAACAGTTTATTTAAATCCAATTTTTAGTTTTTTATATTGGCATATGGAGTATCATGTTGAACACCATATGTTTCCCCAGGTTCCATCTTATAATTTAAAAAAATTACATGCATTAATTAAAGATCAAATGCCGCCCGCAAGAAAGGGATTATGGGGAGCGTATAAAGAGATTATTCCAGCTTTAGTGAAACAAGCTAAAGATCCAAACTACAAAATTTCTTTAGTTATACCAACTTAAAGCTATACCTAGAAAAAAAACTTTTTCATAAAAACTATTATTTTTTTTATGAATATGACGAAAGGAACATTGGATAGATAATGAATTCTCTAAAAAAAATATTAATTATAGGTAGTGGTCAAGCTGCTATTTATGCAGCAAGTGAATTCAGAAAATATGATAAAGATTCTGCAGTTACAATATTTGGTGATGAATATTATCATCCTTATGAAAGACCCCCTTTGTCAAAAGAATTTCTTATGGATAAAAAAAAAGAAGATGAATTTTTATTTTTTTCAAAAAATTTTTTTGATGATCACAATATTAGTTTTATTAATGAAAAAATAGACTCTGTTGATTTTAAAAATAAATATTTATTATCTTTTGCTAATAAAAAATATTTTTATGATAAACTTTTAATTACCACAGGCTCCACTAATAGAAAGATAGTAATTGATAAAGATATTGATAATGAGATTCACTATTTAAGAAATTTAGATGAGGCTAATAAAATTAAAAAGAAAGCATCTGAAGTAAATAACATAGCAATTATAGGTGGAGGATTTATAGGTTTAGAAATCGCATCTTCTCTAAACCAGCAAAATAAATCTGTAAATGTGATAGAAATTTCTAATCAATTAATGGGAAGAATAATCCCTTTTCCCATTGCAAATTTTGTAAAAGCTGAACATGAAAAGCATGGTAATAAAATACATTTAGATAGTAAAATTAAAAACATTGAAAAAAATAATAATACTTTTAAAATTTTTCTTGAGAATGATCATATTATTGAAACGGAAATGATTATTGGTGGTATTGGCTCTTTTCCAACTACAGATTTGTTTAATAATTCAGATTTAGAATTAAAAAATGGAATTTTAACAAATAAATATAATCAAACATCAGTTGAAAATGTTTATGCTGCAGGGGATGTATCAAATTTTTATCACCCACTATATCAAAAAAACATTAGACTTGAGTCTTATCAGCATGCCCAAAATCAAGGAATAAATGCTGGAAAGAATATTGCTGGAATAAAATCAGAATATTTGTCTGTCCCTTGGATGTGGTCTGATCAATTTGACTTAAATATGCAGCTCACTGGACTATGTGATGATTATCATGAAATAATTGAAAGAGGTAAGGATATAGAAAATGGAATCATTTATTTTTTCATTAAGAGTGACAAAATTGTTGGGGCATGTGGCCTGGGTTTAATAGGTAAAGTTGGGCGTGATATTAGAATTGCTTCAAAATTAATTGAAAAACAAACTATTATTGATAAAAAAATTCTATCTGATCAAAATCAAAAATTAAATCCTCTTTTAAAAAAATAGTTAAAGATTATTATTTCTATTTATTTTTTAGATTTTATTATTATATAATCATTAAATGGTAGATGAAAACTGGATAGAAGTAGGCAAAGTAGATAGTATTGATATGGAGGATCTAATTAGGTTCGATCATGGTGAAAAAACTTTTTGTGTTTACAGAATAGAAGATGGTTTTTATGCTACAGATGGTATTTGTACACATGAAGCAGTTCACCTAGAAGATGGTCTGGTGATGGATGATGAGATAGAATGCCCAATGCATCAAGGTATTTTTAATATAAAAACGGGGGAAGCAATAAGCCCACCTGCTTGTAATGATTTAAAAACATATCCAGTTAAAGTTGAAAATGATTTAGTTTACATTAATATACCCTAAATTTTTGGGGGAAATTTATGAGTAGAAAAAAATTAACAGTTCAAGATTATTTGGAATGTAAGGGAAAAAGGCAAATTAGTGTTATCTTTGTCCATAATGCTGATGAAGCGGCAGCAGCTGAAGCAGCCGGCATTGATATGATTTGCACATCTCATGACGCTCCTCAATATGGAATCTATAACTCATTTGATGAATTAAAAAGAATACGTGAAGCTGCCCCTTCATGTTTTATGCAGTCAGGCGGAGCTGTAAGAGTTGCTTCCGAATATGAAGCTATGAAATTATCTCATAAATATTTAGATATTGGTGCTGACGTTGTTTATGGAGGTAACTGGAGTTATAAATGGATCAGAGCTTTAAGAGATGAATTTGTTCCAATTAATAGTCATGTTGGTTTAGTTCCTGGGATAGCTACGTGGATAGGTGGATTTAAAGCTCAAGGTAAAACGGCAGACACAGCGATGAGAGTTTTACAAAATACTATAGAATTGCAAGAAGCGGGTGTCATTGGTGTAGAATTAGAAGTCGTCCCTTCAAAAGTTGCAGAAGTAATAACCAATAAGGTAGATATTATGACTTTATCTATGGGCAGTGGTTCTGGCTGTGATGGACAATATTTATTTGCTAATGATGTACTTGGTTATACTAATGGTCACATTCCTAGACATGCAAGAATATATAGAGATTTTAAAACAGAACATGAAAGATTGCAGGTAGAAAGAGTAAATGCTTTTAGAGAATATCATGAGGATACAGTAAATAAAAAATTTAATGATCCTAAAATTACAGTTGGAATAGATGATAAAGAGTTTGAAAATTTTTTAAAACTTTCAGAAAAACTCTAAATATATGTTTGCTGGAGAAGTTGATCTAAATACTTGGTACAAGCCCACAATTGATAAAAAAATTCTAAAAGAATTAACAAAGAGGTCTGATATCAAGGGTATTATCGATATTTCTTTGTACTTTATAGCATTGATTGTTTCAGGATATTTGTGCTTTCTTTCATGGGGCTCTTGGTGGTCTGTTCCTGCATTATTACTCTATGGTAATATTTTTTATTGCAAAGCTATTAGTATTCAACATGAAACAAATCATGAAACATATTTTAAATCGAGACGATTAAATAAATTTTTCTATGAGATAACATCTTTTCTTGGTGGCTTTGAGTCTGTTCGCTGGAAATGGAGTCACTTTCATCACCACACATATACAATTTTTACCTATGAAGAAATCTATGATTATGAAAATAACAGTCCCAGACCAACCGAGCCAATTAGATTTTTTTTAAATTTCTTACCTTTGGGTCCGCTTATTAATATTCAAAAAGTAATGCATTTTACTCATTTCGAAATTGTTAAACACTCACTAGGTATCATTTCTTTAGTAGTAAAAACTACCGTTCCTGAAAAGGAAATTAAAAAAGTTATTAATATGTCTCGATTATATGTTTTTTTGTGGTTAATTGTTATCGCGATTTCTATTTACTTACTATCTTGGCTTCCCATAATAATGATTATTTTACCGCCATTTTATGGAAATACAATCTTGATGATTTGTGGAATGACCCAGCATGCAGGCCTAGCTGATAATGTTAAAGATCATCGTAAAAGTACACGAACGGTAATAATGAATCCCTTTATAAGTTTTTTATATTCTAATATGGAATATCATATAGAACATCATATCTTCCCAAAAGTTCCTTGTCATAATTTAAAAAAGTTTCATGAAGTGGTAAAAGATCAAATGCCCAAACCTTATAAAGGAATTTTTCAAGCATATAAGTCAATTATACCTGCTGTTTTAAAACAATCTAAAGATAAAAATTATTTTATTGATGTTGAACTTCCAAATACCAATCAATAATGAAAAAAAAAATAACCGTAAAAGACCTAAGAGACCTTAAGGGAAAAAAACAATTAACATTAATACTAGTAAAAAATAAAGAAGAAGCACTTGCTGCTGATAAGGTTGGAATTGAGATGGTTGGAACTGGGGCAGCAGGTAAATACGTAGACACCCATGACCACGCTTCTTTTGAAGAGGTTTTAGAGATTAGAAAATCTGCTCCAAATGCTTTTATGCATTATGGTGCCCCTGATACTTTATGGCCAACACTTGATGACGCAAAAAAATTAGCATTTAAAATGTTAGAGTATGACTTTGATATGTTTTACTGTCATCGCATTGAAATTTTAAAATCATTGTTTAAGGAAGGCATTCCTTGTCTTGGACATGTAGGTTTAATTCCTCAGAGAACTACATGGACAGGGGGCTATAAAGCAGTGGGTAAAACAGCAAATGAAGCTTTAAAAGTTTATGAAGATTGTTTAAGATTTCAAGATGCTGGCGCAGTTGCCATAGAAATGGAATGTGTGCCTCACAAAATTGCCTCTGCTATTTCAAAAAAAATAGAAACTACAATTCTTTCTTTAGGAAGTGGTTCTGGATGTGATGTTCAATATTTATTTGCCTGTGACATTTTAGGAACAACATCTGGACATATTCCCAGACATGCCAAAACTTATAGAAATTTTTCACAAGAATTTAAGAGATTACAAGAAGAAAGAGTAGATGCTTTTCAAGAGTTTTATAATGATGTTCAGGATGGTATTTTTCCTGATAAAAAAAATATTGTTGAAATGCCTCAAAAAGAGTTAGATATATTTTTAAATACATTAGAAAAAAAAGGATAGTTGATGAGTAAAGATAAATTAAATGATGAAAACTATGGAACAAGAGACAAAAGAGGGCATTGGAAACCTTTTGGTACTATAAGTATTAATCCCCCAAGTGAAATTTTTCTTAACCCTATAAAATTATTAAAATACTTTTTTAAATATCCTGGTATTTTTTTCCCATGGACATTTGTTTTTGGTTTCATAACTGTTCTTACATATTTATTTCTTACACCTTCATTAGAGACAATGAAAACATTTCAAGTTGATTGGATAGCATTTATTTTTTTTAGAAATGCAGCAATAATTTTACTATGGACTGGTTTTTTCCACTTAAGATTAAAAACTCAGGGAACTTCCTTTAAGTACAATCCTAGACCTATGGAGGAAAACAATCCAACTTTTTTATTTAATAATCAAACTAAGGATAATTTGTTTTATACTTTTTGTAGTGCCATCCCTTTATGGACAACGTACGAAGTCATCACATTCTGGGCTTTTGCCAATCAGTTAATTCCATATGTTAGTTGGGAAACATATCCAATTTATTGTTGTTTTATGTTTTTTCTCGTTCCCTTTATTAGAGATGCCCATTTTTATTTAACGCATCGCCTATTACATTGGGGACCTCTGTATAGGATTGCACATAAAGTACACCATCGTAATACTAATACTGGAGCATGGTCAGGCATGTCCATGCATCCAATTGAGCATATACTATATTTTTCTGGTATTCTTATACATTGGATTATTCCATCTCATCCACTGGTAGCAATGTACCATGTTTTTCATGCAGGTTTAGCACCTACCCCAGGTCATACCGGTTATGAAAAGATGACTTTTAAAAATGGTGTTTCAGTTCCAACTGGAGATTATATGCATTATATCCATCACAAATATTTCGAGTGTAATTACTCTGGAGGAAACACAAGCTTTTTAGATAAGCTAATGGGAACTTTTCATGATGGGTCTGATGAGTCAACAAAAGAGGTAATGGCACGTATTAAAGACAAAGCACATTACTTATAATTAATTTGTAATTTATGAATAGTGTTGAGTTAATATATGACTGCAAAAATACATTAGGTGAAGGCATCACATATTCATCAATTAATAATAACCTTTATTGGTTGGATATTAATAACATTTCAAAACTATTTAGATTAAATTTAACTTCTAACGAAAAAGAAATTTTTGAACTACCAGAAATTGTAACAGCAACATCTGTAAAATCTGAAGATGAGTTAATTCTTGCTTCCAATAATGGATTAAATTTATTTAATATTTCTAAAAAAAAATTTGAGAGAGTTGTTAATATTGAGGATCAATTAGTGTCAACAAGATCTAATGATGGCGGTTCTGATGCTTATGGAAGGTTTTGGCTTGGTACTATGCAAAATAATTTTGATAAAGATGGTAATGATATACCGATCAAACACAATATTGGTAAATTATATAAAGTAGATGTGGATAAGAATATCTCTGTAGTGGAAGAAGATTTAGGCATTCCAAATACATTTGTATGGAGTCCTGATAATAAATACTTTTATTTTACCGACACCTTAAATGGGACAATTATCAGTTATAATTTTGAATTAGAAAGTGGAGAAATTTCAAATAAAAAAGAGTTGGCAAATTTTAATAGAGGTCATCCAGATGGTTCTACAATTGACACAGATGGTTGTATATGGAATTGTCGATGGGGAGGCTCATGCATAGTAAGGTTTACACCAACTGGACAAGTTGATCAAATAATTGAAATGCCAGTTCAAAATATTACTAATTGTATTTTTGGTGGAAAAGACATGAAAACATTATTCATCACTACTGCCAGTAATAAGGGAGAAAATAAAAATGATTTGGATGGAAGTCTTTTTGCAATTAATTTGAATTATCAAGGACTAGAAGATAACAAATCTAAATTAGAATTAAGCTAAACATTGCAAGCTAACATTTCTGTGTTAAAGTAGTAAAATTATGGCTGAAAAAAAGAAATATAGATCTTCAGGTTGGTATAATTCTAAATCTCATAGAAGAGATACATTTATTCATCGCGGTTGGATGCGAAATCAAGGACATCCAAACCATCTTTTTGATGGTAGACCTGTTATAGGTGTATGCAATACTTGGTCAGAGCTCACACCATGTAATGGGCACTTTAGAGAAATTGCGGAGTCAGTTAAAAAAGGTGTTTATGAAGCTGGAGGTTTCCCTTTAGAATTCCCAGTGTTTTCAGCAAGTGAATCAAATCTAAGACCTACCGCAATGCTTTTTAGAAACCTTGCTAGCATGGATGTAGAAGAGGCTATTAGAGGAAACCCAATGGATGGCGTAGTACTCTTAATGGGTTGTGATAAAACAACTCCTTCATTAATGATGGGGGCTGCAAGTGTTGATCTTCCAACGATTGGTGTCTCTGGAGGACCGATGTTGAATGGTCATCATAGGGGAGAAACAATTGGTTCTGGAACAGGCGTTTGGCAATTAGATGCGGATCTTAATGCTGGTAAAATTACAGAAGATGATTTTGTTTCTGCTGAAATTTCAATG
>Ga0255758_10003089_pt1 | contig 14903 bp, 9 predicted proteins | sample 011ome_24_FD_179958 | JGI IMG/M metagenome (GOLD analysis project Ga0255758, IMG submission 179958) | Coastal salt marsh microbial communities from the Groves Creek Marsh, Skidaway Island, Georgia - 011513CT metaG (version 2) | ecosystem: Environmental > Aquatic > Marine > Intertidal zone > Salt...
GGATTTGGCAACCTGGCAGGCGGCAAACTTGAACTCAGGGATTTTACCATACGGATCAAGCTGAGGATTGGTCAGAATATTGGCCGCCGCCTCAACATAGGCAAATGGCACAAAGACCATATCCTCGGACACCGCACGATCAGCACGAGCCATAATGTTAATGGTTCCGCGGCGGGTACTGATAGCAATCATTTCCCCTGGCTCAACCCCAAGTCGGCGAAGCGTTTTCGGGTTAAGTGAGGCGTTTGCTTCAGGCTCAATAACATCAAGAACCGTAGCCCGACGTGTCATTGACCCGGTATGCCAATGCTCCAGCTGTCTGCCCGTGGTTAGGATCATCGGATATTCCGCGTCTGGTGTCTCGGCCGGGGCAATAATCTTAGCGGGCGTAAACCGCGCTCTGCCGTTATCTCGCGGGAAACTATCACCAAAGACGATAGGTTGGCCCGGATCATCCGCAGAAAGCGATGGGTAAGTCACTGCATTTTCTTTTTCCAAACGTTCCCAAGTAATGTTTTTCAGCGATGCCATAGATAATTGCATTTCTGCAAACACATCTTTGGGGTGGGTATATTGCCAATTCAGACCAATGCGTTTTGCCAGTTCTACGGTAATCCACCAATCTTCTTTGGCTTCACCAGGGGCATCAATAGCCTTGCGGCCCATCTGAACCTGACGATTAGTATTGGTTACGGTGCCGGTTTTCTCTGCCCATGCCGAAGCTGGCAAAATAACATCAGCATAATTGGCTGTTTCCGTAAGGAAGATATCCTGAACCACAAGATGGCTAAGCTTAGCCAGTGCATCCCGCGCATGATCCACATCAGGATCAGACATGGCAGGATTTTCACCCAGAATATACATAGATGATATCTGCACTTCATGAATGGCGTCCATGATTTCAGTTACGGTTAGGCCTTTTTCTGACGCAATTTTTTCTGATTTCCAAATCTTATTAAATGCAGACCGCACCCCATCATCGGTGACGCTCTGATAATCGGGCAAGAACATTGGGATGAGACCTGCATCCGAAGCTCCCTGCACATTGTTTTGCCCACGCAGAGGATGGAGACCGGACCCTGGGCGTCCAACCTGACCACACATCAGCGCCAGTGAGATCAAACAGCGCGAGTTATCAGTACCATGGATATGCTGTGACACTCCCATACCCCAGAAAATCATCGCTGCCTTTGCGCCAGCAAAGTCACGTGCAACTTGCCGCAAAGTATCTGCCTCAATACCGCAGAATTCAGACATTTTCTCAGGTGAAAAATCCTTAAGATGAGCTTTCATCTCATCCCAATTTTCTGTGAACGTATCAATATATTGCTGATCGTAAAGCTTTTCTTCAACGACCACATTCATGATCGCATTAAGCATCGCAACATCAGAACCCGGACGGAATTGCAGCATATGGGTAGCTAGACGCTTCATCCCTTGTGCCCGTGGATCCATGACAATCAGCTTGCCGCCACGCTTGGCAAATTGTTTAAAATAAGTCGCCGCAACCGGATGGTTTTCAATCGGATTACAACCAATGACAATGGCAACATCCGAGTTTTTAATTTCATTAAAGGTTGCGGTTACCGCACCTGAACCAACATTTTCAAGCAAAGCCGCCACGGATGAGGCATGACAAAGCCGGGTACAGTGATCCACATTATTATGACCAAAGCCTTCACGAATAAACTTTTGAAAGAGGTAAGCTTCTTCGTTGGAACATTTGGCAGAACCGAAACCGGCGACGCGTTTCCCGTCTTCGGCACGCGCCACTGTCATGCCATTAGCGGCAAAATCCAGTGCCTCTTCCCAACTGGCTTCTCGGAAATGGGTAAAGGGATTAGCCGGGTCAACATTTAACCCCTTGGCTGGCGCATCTTCCCGGCGGATCAATGGTTTGGTCAGACGGTGTGGATGGTGAATATAATCAAACCCAAAGCGGCCTTTTACACAAAGCCGGTTTTCGTTAGCTGGCCCTGGGGCACCTTCAACATATTTAACTTTGCCGTCTTTAACCTTAAAGGTCAGCTGACAACCAACACCGCAATAAGGGCAAACCGACTGTATCTCATCATCAATATCCTTGCTGTCACCCATCTGGGCATCATCAACGGCGCTCGCAGGCATCAATGCCCCTGTTGGACAAGCTTGGACACATTCTCCGCAAGCCACGCAGGTGGATTGCCCCATCGGATCATCCATATCAAAAACAATCTTGGCATGACTGCCGCGCCCTGACATCCCGATCACATCATTGACCTGAACTTCACGGCAAGCCCGAACACAGAGGTTGCAATGAATACAAGCATCAAGATTAACGCGCATCGCAACATGGGAATCATCAAGCAAAGGCACGGTTTCTATTGCTCTGCTTGGAAATCTGCTCGATTCCACATGGTTTTCTGCCATCATCGTAAGAAAATGTGATGACGCATCATGCGCTTCCTGAGGTTGGTCAGCGGCCAGCAATTCCACCACCATAGCCCGTGCCTTGGTAGCACGATCACTGGCGCTATTGACCACCATACCGTCTTGAACAGAACGAATGCATGACGCTACCAGCGTTCTCTCGCCCTCAACCTCAACCATGCAAGCGCGGCAATTGCCGTCTGACCTATACCCGGGTTCAGGCTTATGGCAAAGATGCGGAATGGTATTTCCCTGCCCTTTTGCAGCTTCCCAAATGCTGGTGCCTTCGGGAACAGAAACCGGCTTGCCATCAAGCGTAAAGGTAACAGTTTTGATCTGGAGTGAGTCAGGCATGGTTCAAACCCTTAGCTAATTTCGCTGTCAAAATGTTTCATGGTAAGGCGAATGGCATTAGGGGCCGCCTGTCCTAACCCGCAAATAGACGCATCAACCATCACCTGACACAAATCTTCAAGTAAAGGTTTATCCCATTGCTCAGCTTGCATCAGTTGCACAGCCTTACTGCAACCTGTGCGGCATGGAGTGCATTGCCCACAGCTTTCATCCTCAAAGAACCGAAGCATATTAAGCGCTGCGTCACGCACCTGATCTTGATCTGATAATATCACAACTGCGGCTGACCCAATGAAACTGCCATGTGGTTGAAGCGTATCAAAATCCAACGGCACATCCGAAAGTGAGGCGGGTAAAATCCCTGATGATGGACCACCAGGTTGATAGGCCTTGAACACATGACCATCTTTCATGCCGCCAGCAGCCTCAATAATATCCATTACTGTTGAACCCGCCGGTAAGAGATACACCCCCGGTTTGGCAACACGCCCAGAGATAGAATAACTTCGCAAACCTTTGCGGCCATTCTTTTCTACTGATGACAAAATCTCATGCCCTTCACGGCAAACTCGTGCCACCCAATAAAGGGTTTCAATGTTGTGCACCAAGGTGGGGCGACCAAATAGACCGACTTGTGCCACATAAGGTGGGCGGTGACGCGGCAAACCACGTTTGCCTTCGATCGATTCGATCATTGCACTTTCTTCGCCGCAGATGTAGGCACCAGCGCCGCGCCGCAGATCAATATATCCTTTTTCAACAATACCAGCTTGCTCAAGTCGTTTGATTTCCTCTGCCAGAATATGCAAGACCGCTGGATATTCATCACGCATATAAATAAAGCATCTTGTGGCTTCTACTGCCCACGCAGCAATCAACATGCCCTCAAGAAACACATGCGGCGTACGCTCAAGATAGTAGCGATCCTTGAATGTTCCTGGCTCACCCTCATCCCCATTGACGGTAAGATAGCGTGGACCTTCGGCGGCACGCACAAAACCCCATTTCCGCCCAGATGGGAAACCAGCCCCACCAAGACCGCGCAGGCCACTTTGATTGACCGTTTCCTGCACTTCTTCCCAATTGCCATGATCACGCAATTCCAAAAGGCGGTTATAACCCCCTTCTTTGCAATAGGCATCAAAACCTTGATAATCGGGGATATGCGTGTGGGTATCATCGGCGGCAATCGCCGCCTCAACTTTCTCCACGGTGGCATGATCAATATGATTATGGCCAATCTCAAGGGTTGGCGCAGTATCGCATCGTCCCATACACGGCGCACGCAGAACCCGAACCTCTTTCGGATCAAGCCCCTTTTCTAAAGCCTTCATCAGGCTCTGTGCACCTGCTAGTTCACACGAAAGCGAATCACAAACGCGAATGGTCAATGCGGGTGGCGGTGTAGCCCCCTCATCAACAACATCAAAATGAGCATAAAATGTTGCAACTTCATAAACTTCTGTCTGGGATAGCCGCAATTCTTCGGCAAGAGCGTGCAAATGCGGCACGCTTAAATGCCCATAATTATCTTGGATCAGATGCAGATATTCAATCAGCATATCTTGCTGACGGGGACGATCGCCTAAAAGCGAGCGAACCTCAGCTAAGGCTTGCTCAGTGAACTGACGGCCTTTGGGGGTTTTCCTACCCTTTCCTCTAGCGGATTTCCAAATACCATTTTCATCAATGATAGCGTCCAAAGTCCATCCTCCAAGCGTTCAAATGCATGAAACTTATGTCTGATTTGGTATACCAGATCTTCACACATCATAACTAGATTATTATGTATACCACAATAAGAAAACCTGTAAAATCTCTATAAAATGGCATACCTTTACTTATAAAAGATAAGGGTTTTCATCAAGGCTATTGTTGCAAATCAGGATATAATTGCTAAAAAATCGCCACATCAATTCAAAGGAGCAAGGAATGAGTGCAAAAACCAATATGGCCATCATTGAAATGACCGCACCAGGAGGACCAGAAGTTCTCAGCCTAGGGGAACGCCCTTGCCCTACCCCGTCTGAAAATGAAGTCTTAATCAAGGTCATCGCCGCAGGGGTTAATGGCCCTGACTTGGTGCAAAGACGGGGACATTACCCCCCACCCAAAGGTGCCTCTGATCTCTTGGGGCTTGAAGTCTCAGGGGTTATTACCGCCACAGGAAGTGCGGTAACGGCGTGGCGTGAAGGCGATCAGGTAACCGCCTTAACCAATGGTGGCGGCTATGCTGAATATGTCACGGTCTTGGCTGATCATGTTTTGCCCATACCAGATGGAGTAAGCCTCGAAGATGCGGCGGGTCTGCCAGAAACCTTCTTTACCGTCTGGAGTAATATTTTTCACCAAATGCCTAAAAATAAAGGCACACGTTTTCTTGTCCATGGTGGGGCTGGCGGTATTGGTTCAACAGCAATACAGCTAGGCGCAGCGATGGGCTATGAAGTGCTAACCACCATAGGAAGCCAAGAAGAGGCTGATTGGTGCATGAGCCTTGGTGCCAATCATACGATCAATTTTCGAAATGAAGATTTTGTTGAGATTACCAGAGCAGCTGGCGGTGCCGATATCATCCTTGATATTATTGGCGGTGATTACCTTGCTCGAAACATTAAAGCCGCCCGTGCGGATGGCCGCCTTGTGCAAATCGCCTTTAACCACGGCTCAAAAATGGAAATTGATCTCATGCCTGTGATGTTAAAACGGCTCACCTTCACGGGTTCAACTTTGCGTTCTCGGCCTGATGCCTTTAAAGCAACCATAGCTGAGGAATTGCGCCAACAGGTTTGGCCTTTGTTTGCTGATGGCACCATTACCACTACCACCCATACGGTCTTTCCTCTTGGTGAAGCAGCAGCGGCCCATCAGATGATGGAGGCCGCAACACATAGAGGAAAGATTTTATTAGCACCTGATCACAGCAATTAACTCAAAGGCTTAAGGTAAAGCCCTAAGCGACAAGAAACTCCAAGGGCTTAACCTGCCGGAACCGACCAGTGCTTTTCAAGTCCTTCACCACTTTTGGGGTTACAGGCCCATCGAGATAAAGCAATCCTATCGCCTCACCCCCAACCGCGGATCGGCCAAGGGTAAAATTGGCAATATTAATGTCATTTTCCCCAAGTGTCTTACCCAAGGTGCCAATAATACCGGGAATGTCCTCATTCGTGGTGAACAGCATATAGGGGCCAATTTCTGCGTCGATATTGATCCCTTTGATCTGAATAAAGCGCGGCTTATCATCACTAAACACTGTGCCTGCAACTGATCTCTCTAAGGTATCTGTCACCACAGTCACCTTTATATAGCCGTCAAAAATGCCGGATTTATCTTGATTGGTGGTGCTAATCTTAATGCCACGCTCTTTGGCAATCACAGGCGCGGATACCATATTTACATCAGGATTTGCACTTTTGAGGATGCCTGCAATCACAGAACAATTTAATGCCGAAACATTCATTTCAGTCACACAACCATCATGACAGATCGCAATGCTCTTAATCGGCTCATCACTCATTTGCCCAACGAAATCACCCAAATGCCCGGCAAGTTTTAACCATGGCCCCATGACCCTTGCTTCTTCTGCTGTGACTGATGGCATATTGATCGCGTTTGTTACCGCACCAGTCAGGAGATAATCCGACATTTGTTCAGCCACTTGCAAAGCGACCTTTTCTTGTGCTTCTACCGTTGCCGCCCCAAGATGCGGGGTGCAAACTACGTTTGGAATACCAAAGAGGGGGTTTTGGATGGCTGGTTCTTCGGCAAACACATCAATTGCCGCCCCTGCCACATGGCCTGAGGAAAGGTATTCGGCAAGCGCCACTTCATCAATCAATCCGCCTCGGGCGCAATTGATAATCCGAACCCCTAACTTGGTTTTAGCAAGATTATCACGACTAAGAATATTTTCGGTCTGATCCGTTAACGGCACATGAAGGGTGATAAAGTCAGCACGTGCCAACAGATCATCCAATTCCACCTTTTCCACGCCCATCGTCTTGGCTTTATCTTCACCAAGAAAGGGGTCATAGGCTATCACCTTCATCTTTAGCCCTCGCCCACGATCACAGACAATACCGCCTATATTCCCTGCGCCAATCACGCCAAGGGTTTTGCCTGTTAACTCAACCCCCATAAAGCGTGATTTTTCCCATTTACCGGCATGGGTAGATGCACTGGCTTCGGGTATCTGTCTTGCCACGGCAAACATCATGGCGATGGCGTGTTCGGCGGTGGTGATCATGTTGCCAAAAGGCGTGTTCATAACAATGACCCCTTTGCGCGATGCCGCCTGACGGTCAATATTATCAACACCAATGCCTGCACGGCCAATCACCCTAAGCCGATCCGTTGCCGACAGCAATTTTTCCGTCACCTTTGTCGCTGATCGGATTGCCAAGCCATCATATTGGCCAATCATGTCTCGCAGTTTATCTTTGTCCTTACCCAAATCTGGCAAGAAATCCACATCAATGCCGCGATCCTTAAAAATCTGAACAGCAGCGTCAGACAATTTGTCTGAAATTAAAACTTTAGGTGCCATATTGGCCTCCCTTTTCTTTATCAAAAGATTAAAAACGGTTAAGGTCTAACCACCATCACATAGCGGTTAAGCTGCGGCGGATAAGATCGCTTTTTCAGTGGCATAGGCCCAGTCTAGCCATGGCAACATGGCCGCGATGTCACTGGATTCGACCGTACTTCCACACCAAATGCGAAGACCCGGAGGGGCACTGCGGTAAGCGTTGATATCAAAGGCAACACCCTCAGCTTCGAGACGTTTCGCAACGGCTTTGGCAAAACTGGCCATATCGGTAATGGTGTTATCCTGAAACACAAGACAGACTGATGTGTTGGAAAAAGTTGCCTTGTCTTGCGCCAGATTAGCAATCCAGTTTCTCTGATCACAGAAATCCCAGATCAATTTGGCATTGGCATCCGCACGCTGGATCAAACCCTCAAGGCCACCAACCGAATGCCCCCATGATAAGGCCACAAGATAATCTTCGACCGCCAGCATTGAGGGTGTATTGATGGTGTCCCCTGAAAAAATACCCTCAATGAGCTTGCCATCTTTGGTCAACTGAAAGATTTTTGGAATAGGCCATGAAGGGGTGTAACTTTCAAGCCGTTCAACCGCACGAGGGGAAAGAATAAGCATCCCGTGTGCGGCCTCACCGCCCATTACTTTTTGCCAACTAAACGTGGTGACATCTAAATCTTCCCATGGCAATGCCATAGCAAACGCCGCAGAGGTGGCATCACAAATTGTCAGCCCTTTGCGATCAGAAGGCAAGCGTGTTCCAAGGGGCAGGCGCACACCAGAAGTCGTGCCATTCCATGTAAAAACCACATCCCGATCATAATCAAGACTTGCCATATCAACAATGCCACCATAAGGAGCAGTGCGAATATCTGCATTCAATTTCAATTGTTTGGTCACATCCGAAACCCAAGCTTGACCAAAACTTTCCCACGCAACAATCGTGGCAGGACGCGCGCCTAGTAATGACCACATTGCCATTTCAATAGCGCCAGTATCCGAAGCCGGAACAATGCCAATACGGTAATCATCCGGCACTTTTAGCAAAGCTTTTGTGCCAGAACTCGCGGCTTGCAGTTTGGCCTTACCACCCGAAGCTCGATGCGATCGCCCCAAATAAGCATCCGCCAGATGATCAAGAGTAAAAGTTGAGTGTTTGGTACAGGGACCCGAAGAAAAACGCGGATTGACCGGCCGCGTTGCCGGTTTTTCATAAGTCATATATCGTTATCCTTACAGATAATTGCCTCTCGTTGGGGAGAGGTGGCCCACTGATGAAAATATATAAACTTATGAGTTTACGCAAGCGCCAAGATCAGGCTGTGTCAAAGATGAGATGATTGGCCACATTCTTGACCATCAGGAAAAAAAACGGCACAAGCTATAGGTATGTACACTGTCACTATCTTATCACATCCTGAACAACGCTCCCTCACCTTAGGTCACATTACCATAACCAGAGATCATTGGCAGGGCGGCGAGATCACGTGGCTGGCAGAGCATGAAGCCGCCAGTTTTCACATCCCCGCCCTCCCTGATGATCAGTGGGAGATATGGCAGGATTATCAAAACGAACAGATTGATATGACCATTCAACCTGGATATGCCGCCCCCAAGGCTATGCTTATCGCGGATATGGATAGCACCATGATACATCAAGAATGTCTGGATGAAATGGCAGAACTGGCCGGAGTTGGTGACTATGTTCGCGATGTCACGATGCGTGCCATGAATGGCGAGATTCAATTTGAAGAGGCGCTAAAGGAAAGGGTTGCCTTACTCAAAGGGCAATCAGTCAGCATCATTGATCAGATCATCGCGTCTCGCCTTAGCTTTATGCCTGGGGGGGCGACTTTGCTTGCAACCATGCGCAGGAATGGCAGCTATGCGGCCTTAGTATCGGGGGGGTTCACCCCATTTACCAGTTATGTGGCAGAACAGCTCGGCTTTGATGAACATCACGGCAATCGCCTGATCATCAGCGATGGCATGTTAACTGGCGAAGTAGCCCCGCCAATCCAAGGCAAAGACGCCAAGCGGCAAGCCCTGATCAACATCTCAAGCCGGCTTGGGCTATCCCATGATCAGGTAATGGCCGTTGGGGATGGAGCAAATGATTTGGATATGATTGCGGCAGCAGGGATAGGTGTAGCTTTTCATGCCAAGCCTTCGGTGGCGGCCGCGGCCCAATATCGCTTAAACCATGGAGATTTAACAGCGTTGCTTTATCTCCAAGGCTACCGCAAAGCGTCGTTTTTCCGCCCATGATGGGCAGGGATAAGTTCTAACACCGGTCAGATTATAGCCATTGCGCCAAAACCGCATATGACTTGCCAGCTTGTGATCTGGTCACAGCATCAGATTATGTTATGGTTTTAAGCATAAGCCAATTTGACCACAAAGGAATACACCATGAAGCTTACCTTTCATCACATTAACTATGTCGCTGATGATGTTGCGCGACTTCATGATTTTTATCTCAACACCCTTGGGCTTGATGATATCCCGATTGAAAACTTTCCGCGCCCACCTGCAACCGATGGCAAGGGTTATGGTGGCCATATCCGCTTTGCCACCGATGGCGCAATGCAAATGCATCTGGCAGAACGCGATCTTGAGGTTGCGCAGAAAAATGGGCGTCATATTAACCCTGTAGAGCGCGGTCATATTGCCTTTCGCACTGATGATATTCAGGCTTTCCTTAAGCGGCTAGATGAAAAGGGCGTGACCTACGCCGATTATGGCACTGCTTTTGCCAAGGAATGGCATCAAGTATTTTTCTACGATCCTGAAGGAAATATTATCGAAGTCCACCAACAGGTAACCCCCGATGAAGCGGATTAGGGGGCATTGAAATCTGGCGGAGAGAGGGGGATTCGAACCCCCGAGGGGCGTTAACCCCAACACGCTTTCCAGGCGCGCGCCTTAAACCGCTCGGCCATCTCTCCATCAATAATGGCGCACCATAGCCAAAACCGCGCCATGACGCAACGGGGGAAATACCGTGGGCTGACAGATTTATGGTGATTGCCGTCACTTTTCTTCCCGTCTGATAAAACTTGCCCCTAAAATGCCCTCAATACCTAGCCCCAATATACCCCCCATCATCACTTTTCAGTGATCATGACAGTCTGGTCATTGCCAAACCCATTGAGGATAGGCATAATTTAAGTATGCGTATCATCGTAACTTTATTGACTTGGTTTTTTGGCATCATGGCGCTGGTTGCGGTGTTTAGCGATCTGACCGATGGGCGTTCAGGCATTATTGATGTTGGCGGATTATGGTTTGAAATGGCACCAAGCAGCCTGCAAATCAGCGAAGCCATCATTAGTCGTTATATTGACCCTTGCGGCCTTTTTATCAGTTTGGATTGCGCGCCATTTTTATGGCATCCCGTCATTTCGTTCTTCTTACTTTTGCCTGCCGCGCCATTTTTCATAGTGATGACTGCCCTCGTCATTGTGCTTCGCAAAATGCGCAACCATCGGGGCAATAAGGCTAAGCCGCGAAAATCCGCAAATAAAGCCGCCACCACCCAAATCAACGAATAATCCCAATCCAAAAGTATGATTGGAATTAAGCTTTTATGGGAATTCCCATGAACAGGGTAAGCCTAATTTAGGCCTAGTTATCCCCCATTTTAAGAGCTTCAAGAAATGCTGATTGGGGAATATCAACATTCCCAAATTGGCGCATGCGTTTTTTGCCTTCTTTTTGTTTTTCCAGCAATTTGCGCTTTCGGCTAACATCCCCGCCATAGCATTTTGCAGTCACATCCTTACGCAAAGCACCAACAGTTTCCCTGGCAATCACCTTGCCGCCAATTGCGGCTTGTAAGGCGACCTTAAACAACTGCCTTGGGATAAGGTCTTTGAGCCTGCCACATATCGCCCTGCCCCGACTTTCGGACTGTTCCCGATTAACAATCATAGCCAGCGCATCCACCGGATCACCGTTCACCAGAATGGAAACCTTAACCAAATCGCCTTCGCGATAACCGGTAATATGATAATCAAAGGAGGCATAACCCTTGGTTACTGATTTCAGACGATCATAAAAATCAAACACAACTTCATTAAGCGGCAGACGATAGACCACCATGGCCCGATTACCAGCATAGGTCAAATTGACCTGTTCGCCCCGACGTTCCGTGCAAAGCGTCAAGACCGACCCCAGAAATTCATCAGGCGTCATAATTGTTGCTTCAATCCACGGCTCTTCAATATGGCTGATCCGTGTCACATCAGGCATATCCGCAGGATTATGAAGCGATACCTCTGTGCCATCGGTTTTGTAGATATGGTAGACCACCGATGGCGCAGTCGCGATTAACTCCAGATCAAATTCTCTCGCCAACCGCTCACGAATAATTTCCATATGCAACAACCCTAGAAACCCACAACGGAAGCCAAAGCCGAGCGCCGCAGAGGTTTCCGCCTCAAACGAAAAGGACGCATCATTAAGGCTCAGCTTTTCCAAAGCATCCCGCAAATCACTAAACTCGCCTGCATCAAGAGGGAAAAGTCCACAAAACACCACGGAAACTGAGGGCTTAAAGCCCGGCAAAGCTTCGCTTGCTGGTTTACGGTCATCGGTGATGGTATCACCAATCTTGGCATCGGAAACGGTTTTCACCCCTGCATTGATAAAACCAATCTCACCTGGGCCAAGCTGATCGACACTGGCAGGTTTTGGGCCGAAAACACCAACCCTTTCGATCACATGACTAGACCCTGCGGCCATCATGCGGATCTTCATGCCCTTTTTCAAAACCCCATCTCGTACCCGAACGAGGGTCATTACACCCAGATAAGGATCATACCAGCTATCCACCAGCATGGCTTTCAGAGGGGCATCAGCATCCCCCTCAGGAGCAGGAAGTCGCGCCACCAATGCCTCAAGGACATCTTCAATGCCAATATTGCTCTTAGCAGAAGCTTCGATGGCGTCACTAGCATCTAACCCGATCACTTCCTCAATCTGGGCACGGACGCGGTCAGGTTCGGCAGCAGGCAGATCAATTTTATTTAACACAGGAACAATTTCATGGTTCACTTCAATTGCCTGATAAACATTGGCAAGGGTCTGCGCCTCAACCCCTTGCGAGGCATCCACCACCAAAAGTGAACCTTCACACGCCGCTAAGGATCGTGATACCTCATAAGCGAAATCAACATGGCCCGGCGTATCCATCAGATTCAGGATATAGTCCTGACCATCACGCGCTTTATAATTCAGCCGAACGGTTTGCGCCTTAATCGTAATGCCGCGCTCACGTTCCAGTTCCATGTTATCAAGAACTTGTTCTTTCATTTCACGATCAGTGAGGCCGCCACAATGCTGGATCAATCGGTCAGCCAAAGTGGATTTGCCATGATCAATATGGGCAATGATCGAAAAATTACGAATGTGTGATACCGCTACCATGTTTGGAATCCTAAACATAAACTCATGACACTCATACCGATTTCCATCGCTTCGCGCAACGGTCAGATTGACACGTTGGCCACCTCACGATAAAAAGGGGTCATGTGTTCTTTAATGCAAAACACCCTTCGACTAATCTGCCCGGCTCCTGCCCTAAGGAATGGCCGGAGTCGGGATATTTTATTTTCCTAAATTGTTTATGGCTGGACATCTTTGTCGCCGCCAATTTTGCCGATCACATACATCAATAAAGCAGGTTTATCATGACCCCGACAACACCCACTGACTCTGCCGCTAAGACGGCCGGCTCTCAGAAGAGTTTTCAAAAATATCGCCCTTTTCCGCCTCTTAACCTCAAAGATCGCCGCTGGCCTGATCAGACCATCATGACTGCCCCTATTTGGTGCAGTGTGGATTTGCGCGATGGCAATCAAGCCCTGATAGAACCGATGGACAGCCCTAGAAAGATGGCCATGTTCCGTCTGCTTATCGGAATGGGGTTCAAGGAAATTGAGGTTGGGTTCCCCTCCGCCTCAGAAACCGATTTTAATTTCTGCCGTGAGCTGATTGAAGGGGGGCATATTCCTGACGATGTTACGATACAGGTGTTAACCCAAGCTAGAGAACATTTAGTAGATCGCACTTTTGAGGCTATCCAAGGGGCCAAAAAAGCCATCCTGCATATTTATAACTCGACCTCAACCCTGCAACGACGAGTCGTGTTTAAGGAAAGCAAAGAAGGGGTAAAGGATATTGCCATCAATGGCGCAAAGATGGTGGCTGACCGTATCGGTAGGCTTACGAACACACAGCTTCAGCTGCAATATTCACCAGAATCTTTCACTGGCACAGAACTGGATTACGCGCTTGAGGTTTGTGAGGGAGTGATGGATGTCTGGCAACCAACACCAAAAAACAAAACCATCATTAACCTGCCTGCAACCGTGGAAATGTCCACACCCAATATCTATGCTGATCAAATCGAATGGATGTCACGCCAATTTAGCCGCCGTGATAGCATCATCTTGTCCTTGCACCCTCATAATGACCGTGGCTGTGCCATTGCCGCGACTGAGCTTGGGCTAATGGCTGGAGGTGACCGGGTTGAGGGCACTTTATTTGGCAATGGTGAGCGCACAGGCAATGTTGATATTGCCACCCTTGGTCTTAATCTGTTGACCCAAGGTGTTGATCCGATGTTGGATTTTTCCGATATCAATCATATCATTGAAACCGCAGAGTTCTGTAACCAGTTGCCTGTACATGAGCGCCACCCCTATGCTGGGTCGCTTGTTCATACTGCATTTTCAGGCAGTCATCAGGACGCTATTCGCAAAGGCATGGATGCCTTAAATGAAAATAGCGATAACCACTGGGAAGTGCCCTATCTGCCCATTGATCCGTCTGATATCGGCCGTACTTATGAGGCCATTATTCGTGTCAATTCCCAATCTGGTAAAGGTGGGGTCGCCTATTTGCTAGAGATGGATCATCATATTAAACTGCCGCGAGGGGCAGAGATTGAATTAAGTAAAGCGGTTCAAAAAGTTGCTGATATGACCGGCCAGGAAATCACCAGCACCCGTATTTTTGACATTTTCATGGATGAATATGTCAATCAAAATGGGCCTTTTACCTTGATCAGCTTTTCCAGCCAGAAATCCGACCATGAAAAAGACCAAGAACATATTTCCGCGACTGTCAATTATCAGGGTGAAAACATCAGCTTTGAGGCTACAGGAAATGGCCCGATCTCTGCCTTTATTAATGGGATGCGGAACCGCTTTAATCTCAACTTCAGCCTCAAAGATTTTGGCCAGAACACGCGCAGTGCAACATCAAAGGCTGAATCTGCTGCTTATGTAGAATTAGAATTACCGGATGATAACAATCGCCATGTGTATGGCGTGGGGCTAGACACATCTATTACCCGTGCCCCCATTCGCGCAGTGATTTCTGCTATTAACCGGATTTAACCCATGATCATGATCAGCTTGACCGCATCAGGTCTAAGCTGGTCATATATTGCAACTAAATCAGTGGTTAAGATCTAAGCACACCGCCACAATGTTTTTCAACCGCGGCGATGATGGCGGCAGATGTCGCCTCAATCTCTGCTTCAGTTAAAGTGGCTTTGGTTGGCTGAAGGGTGACAGATAAC
>Ga0255758_10003092_pt1 | contig 14890 bp, 11 predicted proteins | sample 011ome_24_FD_179958 | JGI IMG/M metagenome (GOLD analysis project Ga0255758, IMG submission 179958) | Coastal salt marsh microbial communities from the Groves Creek Marsh, Skidaway Island, Georgia - 011513CT metaG (version 2) | ecosystem: Environmental > Aquatic > Marine > Intertidal zone >...
TACAGTCCTTTGTAATCCTTAAGCGTGAGGAAATCAACGAGGCTGAGCGTCCAAAGTTCACCGTCTCCATTAAGGCAGACATTGATGTGAAGATGGGCTTGATCTCTGACTTGAAGCAAGAGCTCCGCAAGGCGCAGGCCTTGAAGATTAGCTATTCAACCAACCCTGCAGGTTCTCCTGAGGAGTTGTACAAGACCTACTAAGCGTTTTAAACGTTTATACGTGATATGCCCGGCGCGAAAGTGTCGGGCATTTCTTTTGGATGGAGCCCTCCAACCTTCTAGCTTCAGGGCGCAGCCCGCCCTCTCCAGCCCTCTAGCCTTCTAGCTCTCCAGTTCTCTAGCCCTCGAGCTCTCCAGGCTTCTTCGGAACAAGAGGACCCCCACCCCGACGGCAATTCCCGTGGAAACCAAAATCCCCCAACCAGGCAAATCCACCTCCAAGTTTCCGTACTGATTGGGTCCAGCTTGGAGGGTCCAATAGTACGTGAGCCCGTTGTGGAGGACATGAGCGCCCATGGTGACCCAAAGACGCCCTGAAATCCAATATAAGCCCCCTAAGATGAGCCCTGCGCCCAGTAAAAAGGGCCACTGAACAAAGTTCATGTGCCCCAGCGCAAAGGCGAGGGAAGCGCCGAAGATGGCGGGAAGGGGGCTGGTTCGGTCGTGCAAGAGCCGTTGAACGGCACCGCGGAAGAGGATTTCTTCGGAAAGTGCGGCCACTAAGACAAAGGTGGCCATGCTAAAGAGTTGGTCACCCAGGGTAGGGAAGAAGAGCATTTTTTCGACGGCGCGGTCGGAGGCTTGGGCTGATTCGAAGTGGGGTGCCATGAAGGCCCAATCGGCAGCGATGGTGGACCAGAGGTCGGTGCAATAGGAGAGAAAGGGGAGGCTCATGGGGAGGATGGCCCACGCCAAAAGGCTGTCGACCCAGGACCAGGAACCTTTTGGCAAGGCGGGAACGAGGGGTTTTTCGCGCCAGCGTTGCATGAGGTAGAGCCCAGGTAGGGCAAACATGAGGAGCGTATAGAGGGCTTGGCCCAAGAGGAGGGCGCGGCCGGCGCTGGCTTCGGGTCGTGCGACAATATCCTCTATGGTCATCCCATTGTAGCCGAAAAATTGGAGGGCTTTTGGCGCGAAAAGACCGGCCAACAGGGTGCCTGCCAAGATGGCTAAAAGGAGGGTGAGGACTTCGCGTTGCTTCATGGAATGGGGAAGATAGGTATGCCGTAATTTTGCGGGACTAAAAATCGTATAAATGGCGCGGATTGCGGATATCGAATTAGGGGATTTCCCATTATTGCTCGCTCCGATGGAGGATGTGAGCGATCCGCCTTTCCGTGCGCTGTGCAAGCAGCACGGGGCCGATTTGATGTACACGGAATTTATATCCTCGGAAGGGTTGATTCGGGATGCCGCAAAATCGGTGGCCAAATTGGACATTTTCGAGTACGAGCGTCCTATAGGCATCCAAATATTTGGGGCCGAAATCGATTCCATGCGCGAAGCCGCTGCGATCTGCGAGGAGGCTAATCCCGACATCATCGACATCAACTATGGCTGCCCTGTCAAAAAGGTGGCCTGCAAGGGTGCCGGAGCGGGCATCCTCCAGAATATTCCCAAGATGGTCAGCATGACCGCGGAAATTGTCAAAGCCGTCAACAAACCGGTCACGGTGAAAACACGTTTGGGCTGGGACGATGATAGCAAGCACATCGTTGAAGTGGCCGAACGCCTGCAAGACGTGGGGATCCAGGCGATCAGCATCCACGGTCGAACCCGCAAACAGATGTACAAAGGCGATGCGGACTGGACTCTTATTGGCGAAGTCAAGAATAACTCGCGCATGACCATTCCGGTTTTCGGCAATGGCGACATTGACAGTCCCGAGAAGGCCATCGAAATGCGGGACAAATACGGGGTCGACGGCGTCATGATTGGCCGTGCTTCCATCGGGTATCCGTGGATTTTCAATGAAATCAAGCACTTCATGGCGACCGGTCAGCACCTTGCTGCCCCATCGCTGGAAGACCGGGTTCAAGCGGCGCGCCGCCATTTGGAGCTGGCCATTCAATGGAAGGGGGAAGGACTCGCCATCACCGAGACGCGCCGGCACTACGGCAACTACTTCCGCGACTTCCCCAACTTCAAAGATTACCGCATGACGCTGGTGACCTCCAACGAGGTTGATGAGCTCATGGCCACCTTTGATGCGATTATCGAAGAATACGGCCCGAGTTTGGCCCTGGTTTAAAGGCGATTAGGCCTGGCCACGAAGTCCGCTCAAAGGACTTTGCAAGCGTGCGGTGGCTCCCCAGCCGAGGAGTGCGCCGACAAACAAAACGAACGCGAATACGACCAAGGATTGCCCGGCATGGAATGCCATAGGGTATGATTCCACGACATAGCCTGTCCCCAATTTGACCCATCCGAAGGTGGATTGACCCCAAACGAGGAGCCCGCCCAGACCCCAACCGACGAGGCCACCAATGGCACTGACCCACATCGCACTCCACCAGAAGCTGCGGCGGACCTGTGCTTCAGACATGCCCATGGCGCGCAGAATTGCGCGCTGCTGGACTTTCTCCATGCCAAGCAAGACTGTAGCGCTGTAGAGGCCCAGGGAGGCTAGTAGGACGATAAATGCGAGAATAGCGGTGGTAATCATGCCTTCACTGCGCATCACCCGGAACAATGCGGCCTCGCGATCTTCTGGCGTTTGGCCCAAAAGGGACCCTTGCGAACCGACTAGAGCCAGCACTTCCTCCTTCGTTCGTCCCCAACATTGAATGGCATCTATGCGCTCATCTTGGGTCCAGCCTTGAAGGGTGGCCAAATCCAGTACGACGTTTTGCTGGTCAATCTGAGGATGCACATAAAAAATGGCTTCTGGTGAAAGGATCTGTCGTTGAAATGCAGAGGCAAGATCAAAGCTAGCGCCCATGTCAGCCCGGGGCCAAAGGAGTTCTAAGCTCTCTCTCCCGCTCAAAGTGAGGTACCCAAGTTGGGCGGCCACCCCATATCCTACATACGCATCTCCCGGATAGCCTTGTGGCGGAATCGAGGAAGTGAGCGAGTCGAACCATGGATGCTGGCTCCAGAGGGGCTTGGGCATGCCATGGACCGTGACAAGAATCTCGCGTTGAGCGGACCGAAGGAGGGCTTTTTGAGTTTGAACGGGAATCCATGTGAGCCCGGAATCGGACTCCAAGGCGGCGATGTGCTCGGGTGTTAGGTCAAACCGAGATCCCTCGCGGTGGACCAAAGTGACTTCGGGGTGCACATTTTGGTAGGTTTGAAGAACCAACTCTTCCAGTCCATTGAACGCGGACAGCACCAAAATCATCGCTGCCGTCCCGACCGCCACGCCTGCAGCCGCTGCCCAGGTCACATAGGTAGAAAGCGTGCGTCCCCGCACGAAGCGTCCCCCAAGTTTAGCTGGGTGGGACGGATTCAAAAGCGATTATTTAAAAGGATTTTCACCTCCTTCGCGGAGCAAACGGTCGATGTTTGCTTCGTACTCCATGGAGTCATCAAGGTGGTAGTGCAAGGCAGGAATGATGCGTAGCTGATTCCGTACTTTTTGGGCCAAGGCGGCCCGGAGTTTTGGCGCATGTTCTTCGCAAAAAGCCATGACCAATTCCGAACGATCTGTCGGAAATACCGAGAGGTAGACACGGCACAAACCCAAGTCAGGGGATACGCGCACCTTACTCACAGTGATGAGGGTGCCGGGAAAATCACTCGCCGCGGTACCACGAAAAATTTCGGCGAGATCTCGCTGAAGTAAACTAGCAATTTTCTTTTGACGCGTGCTTTCCATGGGACAAAAGTACGCCGGGTACTCGGGATAAGGCAGTACTTTCGTGGGGATGACCCCATTGAGACGGATTTTAGGGATGGCGGGTGCCTTTCGGGGTGCTTTTTCTGGGGCAGCGCTATTTTATGTGCTGTATACCCTGGTGTCTCTCGTATCGCTCGGGATGATTATCCCCGTATTGGATGTCATTCTCGTGCCGGAAGGGGCGCAGGAAGTCAAGCATTTTCCCGCGGGGTGGGGAGGCATGAACGCCCAAGACTGGGTGGCCCATTATGTAGCTCAGGCCGTGGCTCGCTATGGTTCCTTGGGAACCCTATGGCGCGTATCCTTGGCCGCTTTTGGACTGTTTATCCTAAAGAATGCCTTCCGTTACATCGCTTTGTGGCATATGGCCACACTTCGGACGGGTATTACTGCAGCCCTTCGCCAGGCGCTCCATCAGAAAGTGATGCGCTTGACCCCCGCCACGATGCAAGAAAGCCGAAAGGGAGATGTTTTGGCCCGGGCCTCCACAGATGTTACAGAAATTGAATGGGCCATTTTAACCGGGTTGGAGCTGTTGGTGCGCGAACCACTCGTCATCCTTGGCTCGCTGATTGTCTTGGTGGTGATGAGCGCCAAATTGACCCTTTTGCTTTTAGTGGTTGGCCCCTTGGCAGCGTGGCTCCTCAATCGGGTAAGTAAGCATTTAAAACGGAAATCCTCCACCGCCCAAGACCGCTTGGGTCAGGTCATTTCGGCCCTAGAAGAAAGCATTAGCGGCTTGCGTATTCTCCAAGCATTTCAGGCCGAAGAATACCAGCAAAAACGTTTCGAACAGGTCAACCAGGGCGCCTTTTCGGCGACCCGCGAAGTGCACCGCCGAAGAGATCTGGCCAGCCCACTGTCCGAATTGATCGGGGTATTTGCCTTGTTGCTCATCCTATTTTATGGAGGGCGTGAGGTCCTTCTTGGGCATGGACTGACGGGCGCGACACTGGTGGCCTACCTCTTGTTTTTTTACCAATTGATCCCCGCCTTTAAGTCTGTTTCCATGGCCCTCTACAATCTGCAAAAAGGGAATGCCGCGGCGGATAGACTCTTTGAGGTATTGGACCTTCCCGAAACCCTGCGCGACCCGGATGTCACGGAAGCTTGGACCTGCCCCGCGAACGGTCCAGAGACGATCGAATTCCGAAACATCCACTTCACCTATCCCGGCGCCTCCCGCCCCGCGCTCGAAAACTTCAACCTGACCATCCAACGCGGCCAAACGGTCGCCCTTGTTGGCCCCTCCGGAGGTGGAAAGTCCACCCTCATTCACCTCGTCATGCGGGCCATGGACCCCGACCAAGGGGGTATCTTCTTAGAGGGCCATCCCATTGCTCCCTATCGGGGCGATGCGTATGCCGCCCATGAAATGCAACGCCCGCCCATGCCCTTGAAGGACCTGCGGGCCGCTATGGGATTAGTGACCCAAGACCCCATTCTCTTCCAGGGTACGGCTTTAGAAAATATCGGCTTGGGGGATGCATCTCCTGATTTGGATCGTGCTAAGAAGGCCGCGAAAGATGCCCAGGCCCTGGCCTTTATTGAGGACTTGCCGGGGGGTTGGAAGCATATTCTGGCGGAAGGGGGGCAGTCCCTGTCGGGCGGCCAGCGTCAGCGCATGGCTTTGGCGCGTGCACTGTACCGAAATGCGCCCATTCTGCTCCTGGATGAAGCCACGTCCGCCTTGGATGCCGAAAATGAACGTCTCGTGCAGGAGGCGCTGGATGCGGCAAGTTCGGGCCGAACGACCCTCGTCGTAGCGCACCGTCTGGCCACGGTCCAGAAAGCGGATCGCATTCTCGTGCTCGATCGGGGCCATATTGTCGAGGACGGGAATCACCAACAATTGCTCGCAAAGGGCGGGCTCTATGCGAGTTTGGTGAGGACCCAGGAGGTGAAGGGATAAAAGGCAGAAGGGTGTTGGATGGCAGCGCTGTTTGGTGCTGTGGTGGGGCTGGGCTTTAAACGTTTAATCTCTTTTCTGCCCTAAGAAAATTTGAGAACTTCCCTGCGCGCGCCTACTTTAGCCAAACTCAAGCCCAATCTCCTTAAACCCTTTTGCCCGTTTGACTTCCCCATTCTTCGAACACATCGACCACCTCGGAATAGCCGTCGCCAATTTGGCGGAGGCGGAAGCCCGTTATACGGCCATGTTTGGCGTGGAACCTTACAAACGGGAAGAAGTGGAACGGGAAGGGGTGGTGACGAGTTTTTTCCAGGTGGGCCCCAATAAGATTGAGCTTTTGGAGGCTACGCGTCCTGACAGTGCCATCGCAAAACACATCGAGAAACGCGGTGAGGGCTTGCATCATGTGGCGTATTTGGTGAAAGACATTCGGGCTGAGATGGCCCGACTTCGCGAAGAAGGCTTTCAGTTGCTAAGCGAGGAGCCCAAGCCAGGTGCAGACGGCATGTTGGTGGCGTTTGTGCACCCCAAGACGGCGGGAGGCGTGCTCGTGGAGCTGTGCCAGCCCAAATCCTAATCGATTCTAGATAAACTGCTGAGCCTTCCAACCATGTTGGAGGGCGGCTTCGACGTTGGCGGCATTGTCGTCGAGGAAGAAAACCTGCGCGGGGTCCTGGACGCCTATGAGGCGGTCGACGGTTTGGTAGAGGCTTGGGTCAGGCTTTCGGAGGCCGAGGTCGTACGAATAGAAGACGTTTTTGAAGCAGCGGGTGAATTCAGCATAGCCCCGAATGCCCATGCGGCGTTTGACTTCGTCGATATGAATTCGGTTGGTGTTGCTGAGAACGTGAAGCTCGTACTGCTGGCCAAGGGTGTGAAGCTGCCCGATCAACCAGGGCTGCAGGTCCATGAGCAGGGCATTCCAGGCCCCGTCAATGCTCGAGTCTGCAGCCGCGTAGCGGAGGTGCTGTCTGAAGGCATTTCTAAACTCCGAGGAAGCGATTGCACCCGTTTCAATGGCCTGGTAGGCATTGTGCTTTTGGTAGCCGAGTTCCCCTACAGTAAAGCTGGGGCGTGCGCCGAGCGAGGTGAAGGCTTCAGCGCTGAAGCGGGGCTCGATGTCGATGAGCACTTTGCCAAAGTCCAAAACAATGTGCCGGGCATCGCCCGCCCATTCGGCAATCTCGTGGGCACGAAACCGCCGAATGGGAGGCAATGGGTCGGGGAGTTGGGGTTGGAATTTTGCCCCAAGGTTTTTTAGCGGCATCAGGGATTCCAGCTGGGAAGTAGGGGCAAGGGCGTGGCCGCTATGCGCGCGCTGAACTCTCGATAGTCCGTGTCTAGAAAGTCCTGAAGCAAGGCCATTTCCTCTCGGGTACGCTTTTCCCAAGTGGCGTGCATGTTGAGGAGATTGGCGCTCGGTTTACCGCGAAGGCTCCAGAGGTAGCCGCCAAATTGGCCATTGACGGAGGCCCATGTTTCGGGCTGCTCATAGTAGCCTTTGACATCCTCCTTGCCAAAGAGGCGAAGGCGGTGATCCTCCATGGCTTTTTTAAGCCCTTTAATTTCGTCAAGCAGCGGCTGTACGGCTGCGCTGTCGCTGTCTTTTCGGCTCTTTAACATGCGCTCCAAAGCCCCCAAACTTTCATTGGCCTCATAGAGGTTGGACACAAGGTCTGACATTTCTTGGTTGATGGGGTAGAGACTGCGCTGGAAGTCAATTTGTGCAGCCCATTCGGCATCGCCCATGTTGATGCGGGGATCGTCGATAACCTCTACGCGTGCCGTGTCGCTCACCCCGTTCAAAGTGAAGACGGCGCTGTAGGAACCGGGAGCCACCGTGGCGCCGCGGGGATCAGATTTCTCACGCTCCTCGTTGCGCTTGCCCCAACGGGGACGTTGACTGCCTTTTTCAGCGAGGTCCCAGGTGAAGCGGTAGAGACCTTTGCGCTCGTCTTTGTCGAGCTTGCGCTCGATGTGGCGGATGACTTCGCCTTGCGCATTGTAGAGGTCGATAACCAGGGGCTCTTTGGAGTCCTCAGGGACATCGAGGTTCAGCACAAAGCGTGCGCCGCCGCCGCGGTTTTCCCCTTTGAAGTCGGCCCAACCTTGGAAGCGGATGCCGTCAGAAACCCGCGTTTCGGCGTGAATCGCCAAAGGCGCGTCAAAGGCGGTGAGGGTTCGGCCCTGAGCGGCCCCTTTTACCATAGCGCGTAGCGGGCGGAGATCGTCCAGCACCCAGGCGGAACGGCCAAATGTGCCCAAGACCAAATCCTGCTCGCGCTCTTGAATGGCCAAATCTTGGACCGGCATAGTGGGAAGACCTTTCCAGGACTGCCAATTCCGGCCATAGTCTGTACTGACTTGCAAGCCCGTTTCTGTACCCAAATACAAGATGCTGGGCACTTCATTGTCTTGAATCACGCTCAGAGTATGGCCCGTCAAACCGGCTTTGGCGACGAGGTTGGTCCAGGTCTTTCCGTAGTCTTTGGTGTGGAAGAGGTAGGCGTTCCAGTCGTTTTGGCGGTAGTTGTTGACGACCACAAAGGCTTCACCGGCATCGTAGGCCGAAGCGTGGATGTGAGGCACCCAAGCGCCTTCTGGGAGGCCTTTGATCTTAGGGCTGCAGTTGGTCCAGGTGGCGCCACCGTCCTTGCTGACTTGAACATTGCCGTCGTCGGTGCCCACCCACAAGGTTTTGGGGTTTTTGGGCGAGGGCGCAATGGTTAAAATACAGGTGTGGTTCTCGGCGCCCGTTACGTCAAACGTGAGGCCACCGGATTCGAGGGCCTTTTGCTTGTCGGGGTTGTTGGTGGTCAGGTCGGGCGAGATGATGGTCCACGTGCGGCCCTGATCGGGGCTGTAGTGCACATACTGGGAGCCGTAGTACAGGCCGTCGGCGTGGCTGGGATCGCCTGCGATCGCCGCATTCCAATGCCAGCGCAACCATTCGCCATCGGGGTGGACGGGCTTGATGGATTCGGTCATGCCCGTGAGCATGTCCACACGGGCCAATGAGCCCTCTTGCGCCATGGCGTAGGCGATGCGAGGGTTGCTGGGGTGAGGCAGCACGTCAAAACCGTCGCCAAAGTAGAGCTCTTGCCATTCGTTGTTGCCGATTCCCGTCCCAATCCATGAGTAGGCGGGCCCGCGCCAAGATCCGTTGTCCTGCATGCCTCCATAGACATTGTAGGGCAGTTGGTTGTCCACGCGAATGTGGTAGAACTGTGCTACGGGCAGGTTTTCCACAAAGCGCCAACTATCACCGCCATCCCAGGAGATATTCAAGCCGCCATCGTTGCCTTCAATGATGTGGCCGGGGCGGTTTGGGTTCAGCCAAATGGCGTGGTGGTCCGGGTGGACTTTGGAGTAGGGTGTGGCAATTCCCCATGTTTTACCTCCATCGGTGCTTTTGGAAACGAGCGTCCAAAGGGAGTAAAGGGTTTGGTCGTTGAAGGGATCCACAAAGAGGTCCGAATAGTAGAAGGGGCGGTTGCCGATGTTCTCGTCTTCGCTGATTTTGAACCACTTGAACCCACCATCGTTGGAGCCGTACAAGCCATTCTTGGCTTTGTTTTCAATGAGCGCGTAGACTTTTTTGGGGTTCCCCGGAGCAATGGCAATGCCCATTCGGCCCAGTTCGCCTTCTGGAAGTCCATCTTCGGAGGTCCGCTTGGTCCAGGTTTCGCCTCCGTCCAAGGTCACGTACATACCGCTGCCTTCGCCGCCGGATTTGAAGATCCAGGGCCAACGGCGGTATTCCCACATGGCGCAGATCAACTTATTGGGATTAACCGGATCCATGACAAGGTCAGCCGCACCGGTTCGCTCGTTGTTGTAGAGCACTTTGGACCAGGTCTTGCCGCCGTCGGTGGTTTTGTACACGCCGCGGTGTGGGCTATCGCCCCACGCCACGCCGATGGCCGCCACGTAGACGGTGTTCGGATTTCGGGGGTCAATGACAATGCGGTGGATGTGCTTGGTCTCTTTCAAGCCAACCAGCTGGAAGGATTTTCCGCCGTCTACAGATTTGAAAAGGCCGCCGCCGCTGGATTGTGAATTTCGGGGGTTGCCTTCGCCGGTACCGACCCAAATCACATCGGGATTCGTGGGGTCGATCTTAACAGCGCCAATGCCTGCGGTGGGCTGATCGTCCCAAATAGAGGTCCACGACTGCCCCGCATTTTCGCTCACCCAGACTCCGCCGGAGGCCGTGCCCACGAATATGTGGTTGTCGTTTAGGGGGTTGACGTCAATGGACGTGACACGGCCAGACATGCCTGCTGGGCCAATGTTTCGGAATTTCATATCCTCCAACACATCGGGAGAAATGCTCTGTGCATACCCTGCTCCGGCAAGGGCAAGCGCCATGATAGATAGGACTAACTTCTTCATTCCGGGAAGATAGTGCCCGGAAGCCTTTAATCCGCCACCTTGTACTTGCGTGGTGTGGTCCCAAATTTCTTTTTGAATGCCGCGATAAAATGACTGGGATTGGTGTATCCGATGTCAAAGGCTACCTCATTCACAGACTTACCTCCGGCATCAAGCATACGCCGCGCATGATTTAGTCGCGTGTCCATCACAAAACCGTAGACGGTGTTCCCATACACTTCCTTGAATCCCACTTTGAGGCGGTAAGCATTGAGACCTGTTTGGGCCGAAAGCTGGGCAATGGTGGGCGGACTTTGCCAACGGTCCAAAATAATGGACTTCGCTTCGCGAATTTTCCGAACGGTCTCCTCGTCCTTGAGGAAGGGACAGGCGACCACATTGGGTTCCGAGGTGTGGAAATACAATCCAAGGAGTTCCAAAATTTGGCCTAAATGCGCCACACGCTGCGCATTCGGGCTAAGGCGTTCATGGAATAACCCCTCCAAGAGTATCTGCATGGCGGCATCCACTCCGCGCTGGTCATAGATGGGGCGCTGCATGTCTTTTTGATTCAAGAAGGGCAACTCTTGGGCGTCTTGGCCATCCCGCATGAAGAGTGTGTGCATTCGGGAAAAAGACAATCGAATTCCCACCATGCGATGTCCCGCAGGCATGCGAACCTGAGCCCGCAAGGCATCCTTGGGATTGTAGATGAAAAAGCTTTGGCCCTGAGGGAGGGGCCGCATGTACATGGGGCCAAACTGAAATGCCACGTCCCCTTCCATGCTGAAGAAAAGATGGATGTGGTCTGGCTGCACATCCAGAGGGCGCGCCGATTCATCGTCGCCCATTGTCACGCGGACGACTCCGATTCCCTCATAGAGATCGAGAAAATCACTGGAGGCACTCTTTGGGGTATTTCGGGCGTTGGATAGAAGGGGCATAGACTAAGAAATAGAGCGCAAAATTAAGCACTTACACTATGTTTAACGTATATTTTTGAGGTTTTGTTTTTGGGGCATTGTTTTTCATATCGGGGTATTTAGGCCCGCTTTTGCCCCCGTATTTTTGTCTCCGATGAAGCAATTACGTCTCTACCGAAGCATTCTTCGCGAAGAAGGCTGGGCCGCCCTGGTTAAGAAGACCGGGAAGCCCGCGGCCATTGGCCTATTTCTATTCTTCCTTCTCAAAGGCATCGGCTGGCTTGTGCTGGCATACGGGGGCTTTGAGTTGTTATTCTAAGTGTTTTTTAGCCCAAATTCATCCCAACCAAGTGCTTTGGGCTGCGTACTTTTGCGCTCTTGTCAGGTTTTAGAATACCTGGTAACGCGCCCATAGCTCAGCGGTTAGAGCAGGGGACTCATAATCCCTTGGTCGCAGGTTCAAATCCTGCTGGGCGCACTAAACCCGTTACCCGCAAGGGTGGCGGGTATTTTTTTTCGGGCCAGCTGCGCTTTCGCACAGCGAAAGGCGGGTTTAGTTTTAATCGGAAGCCGCAAACAGGAACAGCGTAGCTAATCTGCTCGGCTGACTAAACCCTCATCCGTAAAGGTGGGTTTTTTAGAAATTAAACTTAATTCATTGAATTTCTGATTTTTAAACCCCTTAGTTTCAAATCTTGAGACAGACAATCAATTTTTCGGCTAAAATTTTTGAAACTCTAATCGGGGAGACTCTAGATGACAAAAAGTCCTTCTCAAGAATTCATCGCGCTAAATTGTAGACAACTCTATCTATCCCTCATTCATGGCATTTGTATTTTCAAAATCAAAATGAAATTCTCCAATATATCGATGATATCTTTCTGCTTTAAATATTGAAATATGACTTCACTTTTAAGATCTCTTCATCTTTTAATGTTTTCCCATTTTATATGTCTTGGTGCACATGGGCAAATTGTTCAGGTCGGTAATGATCTTGACGGCCAGGCCTCTGTGAATTTTTTTGGATCCAGTGCAGCTATTTCAGCGGATGGGCAGATCATTGCAGTAGGTGCCCCATTTAATTCGAATAACGGGACAAATTCGGGTAATGTGCGCGTATTTCAATGGTTGAGCGGAACATGGCAACAGATGGGAAACGATATGAACGGGGAGAGCTCGGGAGATCAATTTGGTGGGTCAGTTGCCATTTCGAAAGATGGTTCAATTCTAGCTGCTGGGAGTAGATTCAATAATTTGGATACCGGTCATGTAAGAATTTACGAATTCACTCCATCAGGATGGGTCCAAATGGGGAATGATATTGAAGGGAGCAATTCCGGAGAACAATTTGGCTATTCTTTAGCCATCTCTGATAGTGGGTCAAGGGTTGTGATTGGCACTCCATGGAAAAGAATAAATGGCAACCGGACAGGTCAAGCTGTTGTTTATGAACTACAAAATGGTATTTGGACAATTTTAGGTAATACAATTTTTGGTTTAGACACAGTTCAGAACTTCGGACACTCCGTTTCTATATCGGGGAATGGGAGTCGAATTGCTGTCGGGAGCCCGAACTATTCTGATAGTGCATCTCTTAACAAAGGCTGTGTTGATGTATTCGATTTTATCAATGGAACATGGACAGCAAGTGTCTCGAAGATTATAGGGGCGACTCAAGGAGATGAATTTGGCACTTCGGTTATGCTCTCCTCAAATGGTGATAGAATAATCATCGGGGCTCCAAAAAACTCGGGCTCGGCGGTTCTAGCAGGGCATGCCAGGGTGTTTGAATTTTCAAATGGAGTGGTTAGTCAACTTGGAGGAGATCTTCAAGGTGAAAATGCCGTGGATTTCTTTGGTAAATCTGTTTGTATTTCTAATAATGGAAACTTTGTTGCCGTCGGGGCCATATACAACGATGGGGGAGGATTTGATGCCGGACATGTTCGGTGTTTTAAACTTAACCAAGGCAACTGGATTCAGTTGGGCTCAGATATCGATGGGGAAGCAACAAATGATTTTAGTGGTACGGTAATACAGTATTCGAAGAAGGGTAATTATTTAATTGTTGGAGCAAACCATAATGATGGAAATGGCCCCGAATCAGGTCACGTGCGAGTATTTAATATTTGCTTTGACTCAATAACAAGCCCTACCGATTTCTCATCATATTTAAATCCAGGGTGGGCTACATTTAATGTATTCTGCTCAGATTCCTTAGCCAATTATCAATGGCAGATGAATGATGGAACAGGGTGGGTTGATTTATCGAACGCAGGTCAGTTTATTGGAGTGGATACTGATGTACTGGAATTGACAGGAGTAAATTTATCCATGAACAATTATTTGTTTCGGTGCATTGTTTCGCACTGTCGAGTTGATACAACGAATTCCGCCAAGCTCTCAGTTATCAACGGGATGGAGATTCATCTGGACGCTGCCGTTCAAAAAATTAAAGTGACACCTAATCCATCTTCAGGAATTTTTCATCTAAACCATTCGGGTACTGATTTAATTAAAGAGGTACAAGTGTTTGATTTACTAGGTCGATTGGTAGAGCATATTAGTTGTACTCAAACTTCGTTTTGTATGCTAGATTTAACCAATCATCCCAATGGAACATATCGGATCCATGTCACGCATCAAAATGGTTTTGATGATTTATATGTGGTTATTCAATAAAAATTTCATTTGTATCCTCCTTTTATTCGTTCTGGGAGAATGTTTTTCAGCTTTTGGACAACAATTTGCAAGTGCAACCACCATTGGTGATCGTTTAGGATACAGATATTTCATTTCGAATGAAGAATATTCATTTTGGAATGCTCGAGCTCATGTTAAGTCCCTGGATACATCCTTAGATCTATTATCAATTCATGATGTAAACGAAAATTATTTTGTTTATCAAAAGGTTATACAAGAAGTCGGGCTCGCCTATTGCTGGCTTGGCGCTACCGATGAATTCCAAGAGGGGAATTGGGTTTGGTTGGATGGGACCCCTTGGGATTATGAACAATGGGAAACAGATAGTACCATAATTACAGGTGGAGGTCCAGAGCCAAATAATATGGGAGGGAATGAACACTATTTAATGTTGTTTTATTATGGAAATGGAAACTGGAACGATGCCACGAATAATCCGGGTGATCAACCGTTTCATTACCTATTCCGGGTAAAGAAAGAAGCTCCAGTCACGGATACCAACATTACCCCACCATTTAACCCCACCATAAAAACTGAAGTGTATCCAACCTTGCTTTCAAAGCAAAATCCAATTTTGTACATTCAAACATCTTGGACTGAATTGATTGAAATCACGCTATTTGATTCAGGTGGTAAGCTCACTTATTATGGAGAACTTATGGCACCAGGGCAATTAAATGAACTCCGATTGCCAGACCTAGCTTCCGGTCAATTTAATGGAAGATTAATATGTAAAGAAGAGGAATATATTTTTAAAATTATAATTGTGAATTAGATACAAGGCAATCGAACACTATCAAGATTTATCAGATTGGTTAGAGGCCTAATAAAATCTCATCTGACTCAAATCGTTTTTTTTAACATACTAATTGCGGCAAAATAGCCTTTTAATTCTAGAGATATTGAATCAACTTGAGAGTGGTTTGGTGAGAGACTTTCAGCCTAATTAGTGTAATGATAGGTTGGTAGGCTCACATAGAAAGGGAGGTTCGGTAAGCGCCTCCCTTTTTTTGGTTTGGGTTGATGGTTTTTGAAAGTGCAGATCTAGTCCTTCTGAGAGCGTGACCGACCAGGCTGAATCCGGCCAGCCCTCCCAGCCACGGTACTTCAAGGCTTCTTGATACGTGAGAAAAGT
>Ga0255758_10003097_pt1 | contig 14866 bp, 9 predicted proteins | sample 011ome_24_FD_179958 | JGI IMG/M metagenome (GOLD analysis project Ga0255758, IMG submission 179958) | Coastal salt marsh microbial communities from the Groves Creek Marsh, Skidaway Island, Georgia - 011513CT metaG (version 2) | ecosystem: Environmental > Aquatic > Marine > Intertidal zone > Salt...
CCGTTAATTAATGTTAGTTCGGATGTAATATCATATAATAGGTCAGAGAGTGGTAAATCACTATCATATACAACCGCTAATGCAGATAATGTAATATATTCTCTTGGAGGAGTTACACGAACACTACCTGCAAACGGTAAAGTAACTATAACCAAATCCGATGTTCCAAACGTTGGTACGTATGAATTGTTTTTACAACCAGTATCTAATACAGGTGGGAGTGGTGCTGTTAAAAAAGTAATTATAAATGTTTTAGAATCAACCTTTTTACCAGGGCCCGATATTACTCATATTACATATCCTGAAAATATTATTGGTGAAGATTTCAAAGGATATGATGTTGATTTCAAACTGAGTTGGGCATCAATAAATACTAATTGGGTTGATGTATGGGTAGGTAAGATTTCCGATTCAACTAAACTATTTTCTAAAAGAGACCCCCAAGGACAGCTTACATTAAATGTAAAAGATGTTCTTACTAAAGCAGGGAACTCATTAGAAGAATCAACTGATGTTGTTGATTTCAAATTATTATTCATTCCTTATAATGATGAAGGTGATTCTCGATTTGCAGGTAAGACTGAAGAAATTACAATATCATTCGATAAAGGTAATTTAAGATTACGTAGGGGAGATGTAGTTCGAGATATTAGAGAAGTAATCTCTAAACAATTTGATACAAGTATTCTTAAAAAAGAAGATTCCAAATATCTTACACACTTATTGCATTTAGGCAAAGGTGATAATAAACTTATTTCTACATGGGGAGTTGATACCGAAACTTTCTCTGAATATAAAGTTGTAGACCCATTAACTGGTAGGGAAGAAAAAACTAAAGAAGTAAAAACTTTAGTTTTAAAATTATACGAACCTCTTTCAAAATCAGTTCAACCAAACCAACAAGTTTGGATGTCTAAGGTTCAATCAATTCCTTTATTAGAAAGTATAACTGTAATAGATGAAGCAGTTGAAGAGTGTATCCCATTACAACCAAACTTCAATGAAAAGTTTTCGGATGATATTGGTTTACAGATTTATGATGATTTAATAGCAAGTGGGTCTACCTCATCCACTGGATTAGTTAATCAATTTGTAAGTGGTAGTGGATTTGATTTAAAGAAGTTAGATATACAATTTGTATCTGAGTCTTTTACATATATGGGTTCAGATGATACTGGTTATATAAAAGAATCAACTGGTGATACTTCATGGTATTGGGAAAATTTTGTAAAATATTCATCTGCAGAAGAACGAGTTGAAAATTTTATTTATAAAGTAAAACTTATTGAATTCTATAATGATAGAATTTCATTAGTTACATCAGGTTCACAATATACAAGTTCTATATCACTTTTCAAAGAAAAAGAAAGATTAGATGGACAAATATCCAATACTATCAATGGGTTTGATGCATTTGAAGATTTCTTATATACTTCATGTTCTATAAATGAGTTAACATATCCAAAGGAAAATGGAACAGGTAGTTTATTACATTCTACAAGTTCAACCTCAATTGCTTGGTATGAAAATATTATATCATCTGCTAGTAAGTATGATTATGATAATAAACATAGATTAGTAAACAACTTACCACTTCATGTACAAAATGATGATGAAGGACAGGAGTTTGTTTTGTTCTTTGATATGTTGGGTCAACACTTTGATACTACTTGGTTATATACCAAATCACTTGCTAAGAGTAAAAAACTTGAACATAAATACCAAGACGGTATTAGTAATGAGTTCGTTTATCAGATGTTAGAATCCCTTGGATGGGATGCTGATATGGGTGTTCAATCACAAGCACTTTGGCAATATGCATATGGTAATTGGAATGCAGATGGAGACGAGAGAGGAATTGATGAAACATCTAAATCTATATCATCTGGAAAATCAAATCAAAATGAAATTTGGAGAAGAATACTAAATAACTTACCATATCTTTTAAAACATAAAGGTACTAAACGTGCATTACATGCATTGATGAGTTGTTATGGAATTCCTTCTTCATTATTAACTGTAATTGAATTTGGTGGTCCAAGAGACACTACCAAGGAAGGAACTACACCATTCACATACGAGGATAGAACTGCATCGATAAACATTAGTGGTTCTTCTAAAATTGAAATTCCATGGAAATCATTTGAAGGTAGTTTTCCAAATTCAGTAGAAGTACGAGTTAACTCTGAAATTAGACAAGACCAACAAATTATATATGGTACCGATTGGTCAGTTGATGTAATTCAAGATACTGGTTCATTAGCAAGATTCCAATTAACAGTTGGTACTGAATCTGTTTTAACAGACCCAATGCCATTCTTTAATGATGAATATACTCAAATCGTTGTTAATAGAGAAACTGGTAGTTTAGGTAATGGTGATTTTACACTTTATGCAAAAGAAGGATTCCAAGAAAGAATCAGAAACGAAGTATCCGTAACTTTATCTGCACCGAGTTCTTCGTGGGAAAGTGGTAACTCTATTTTTATTGGAGATACAACATTCACAGGTTCGGTTGATGAGATTAGATTGTGGAATACTGCATTGAATGAATTGGTAATTGAAAATCATACACTATTACCTGATGCAATAAATGGTAACCATTCATCTGCATCTTCTGAAGATTTATTATTTAGAAATGATTTTGAATATCCAAAGGATAGAGGAACTTATTCTGATATTAAAAACGTTGCAATAAAACAAACTTATACAACATCTTCTATAGCAAGTGGGTTTGATTCAATTACCGAATACCCATACAACTATACTCCATATGAAAGAACTGTAACTGCGCAAGTTCCTCAAAGTGGATTTAATTATAGTAACAAAGTTAGATTTGAAACTCAATATAATTTAGATGGTTCAAGTATTAATGAGGATGAGGGCATTGGGTTATCATATAGAGAAAGAAGTACTCAAAAATCATTTGACCAATCACCAATTGATTCGGATAAGTTAGGATTATTCTTTTCACCAATAAAAGAAATCAATATGGATATTCTACGTTCAGTAGGACCAATCAATGTTGATGATTTTATCGGTAACCCATCTGATGATTATAATGATTCATATACAGATTTAACAACCTTTAGAGAATATTATTTCCAAAGATATAATCTAAACTTTAATGAGTATATCCAATTAGTAAGATATATTGATAGAACTTTATTTGACCAATTAGAATCATTAGTACCTGCAAGAGCTAAAGTTGCTAAAGGTTTATTAATTGAACCACATATTTTAGAAAGAAGTAAAACTAAATGGAATAGACCGAGTGGTGAAGAAAATTATCACGAAACAACTATTGATACTTCAGATGATACTATCTTAACAACTGAACAAAATACTTTCTTATCTTTAATATCAGCAAGTGAAGATACTAAATTATCAACCGAACAACCATTTTATGATGGATATATTGATACGGAAGAACTTAGTATTGTATCTGCTTCAATTGATAATTTTGAAGGAACTTATATAACAACAGATACATCTAATCAAAGTGGAGTTATTACACGAAATAGTGGTTCTACTATGGGTGGATTTGAAATTAATATAGATGCCAAAATGACTGGTTCTGCCAATTCATTCTACGACTCAACTGACTTCTCTCAAGTTGGTGGATTTGGCCCCGATGATTTAGCAGTCGCTGGATTTGGATTATATGGTAGTGGTTCGTATTCAATCAGAACTCGTTTAGATTTAAATGGGAACATTGTTAAAGATAGAGTTAAGGTATTTAAAGTAAAAGAATCATACGAAGATACCGAACGAGTACAAGTTAGTGGATACCCAACTGGTAGTGGACTTGTAACATATGAAGTAAGAAATGTAACTCGTTATAAGGATTTTGTTACTATCCTACCATGGGATGGTGCAGATATTGAAGAGGGTGGTAATATCGTAGAGGCAACTCCATTGAATGGCCACTTCTCAACTCATTATAGAAACGTAGAAGATTTAACAACTGGTTTAGAAAATTCATACTTTAATGGTTCTAAACAAACACAACAAACAACCTTAGATGGTGGCCCTGCTTGGGAAATATTTACTACTAACCCGAATACATTAAGAGTATCTGATAGTGGTAGAGGAAGTGGCGAGCCAATTCTCGAAGTTGATTAACAAACAAAAAATAATTAAAAAATAAATTAGTTATATTTATATATTGAAAACATAGAGGAATAAATTATGGCATATTTAGATAATTCAACGATTACAGTAGATGCAATCCTTACCAAAAAGGGTAGAGAGAAACTTGCAGCTGGTCAAGGGTTAAACATTACAAAATTCGCATTAGGTGATGATGAGGTAGATTATACCTTATATGAACCAGCACATCCAAAGGGTAGTGCTTATTACGATTCTGCGATTAGAGCAATTCCAATTACTGAGGCTTCACCAGATGAAACTCAAGTATTGAAATATAAATTAGTAACTTTACCAAAAGGTACAAAGAAAATTCCAAAGGTAGAATTTGGTATTCCTTCTGTAACTGTAAACCAAACTTCTGGTCAAGTATCTCTTACACCAACAACTTCACCAAGTGGTAACTCACAAAGTGGATATACTATCGTTCTTTCTAACAAGAATGCTGGTTCTGTAATTGGTCAAGGTGCTTCTGCCGGTAGCGGTACTATTCCTACGTTCTTAGGTGATGAAATTACTACAACTGCAGCAGTTGAGACTGGGTTAACATTTACATTTATTCCTAATCCAAATGTTACTCAAACAATTAAGACAACGATTACTGTATATGGTAATGAAACTGGTGGTTCACAAACTATTCCAGTAACAGTAAACTATGTACAACCAACATAATAACGGAGAATAAAAGAACATGGCACAAATACAAGGACAAGCAGGAGTAAATCTTTCTACCGAATTAGCTAACTATTTATCGGCTAATCAAGGTAACCTTACTTCTGAACAATTAGCTCAAATTATAAATCAGTATTTGACTGGTGGTGATAAGATTGCTGCACAAGGTGGTTCTATTTCTACTGGTATTTACAAAAGATTTGGTGAATTTGACCAAGTAACAGGTAAGGTTGAAGTAGTAACAACTGGAATGTGGAGTGGAGATACTGGAAGTTTAGCTACTTTCTTTACTTCATCTACTCAAGTTGCTGCAACAAGTGGTGATTACTACTACAATGTATATAACCAAGACCCTGCAACTGATGGGGCTGCTATTCAATTTGCAATTGCATACGGACATCAAGGTGGTAGTGGTTCTATCTCATTAGAGAATGATGATAACTCTACATTGGCAACCAAAGCAACTTACGCTCAATATAAACAAATTCTTTTAGACCAAGATGATGCACAATTCACATTCGTATCATCATCTTCACAAGGAACACATGATTCAGATGATATCTATGTAATCAATATTGCTCGTGCTAGATATAAAGAGAAAATGGATGCAGGAAACTGGTCATTCCAATTAAGTGGTTCTAATGGTGAATTTACTTTCATCGATGATAGTGGTAAGAAATTCTCTGATACAGTTGGTAAAGCTGGTAGGGTATTTAATATTGCAGAAGGTTCATTAAACTTAGGCCAACAGGCTGAAGCTACTGTTACTTCTACAACTGCGTCTAATGGTGAAGGATATGGATTATTTTATCCAGACCAAGGACTTATGATTCTTAACCCATCTGCGTTTGCAGATAAACTTGGTTCTGAATTATCTCCTAATTTAGGAGTAGATGCTGAATATCAAAATCATGGAAAATTATTCACTGCATTTAAACTTACTGAAGGTGGTTCAAATGGTGGTGATTTCCAGGCAAGAAGAACAGAGAATGTTTCTACATCTCATTACTTCGTAAGAGCAACTAACAGAGAGTTTAACTATTCAAACAACCCAACGTTCGTAAGTGGTTCGGACGGTTCCTTTTCAGAATCAACTTTTGAAACTGACCCTAAGACATTCATTACAACGGTAGGGTTATATAACGATTCAAACGAATTATTGGCAATATCTAAAACTTCACAACCAATCGTTAAATCATTTGATAAAGAAGTATTAATTAAAGTTAAATTAGATTTCTAAAAAACTTAAACGATAAAACACTAACCCTCACTTCGGTGGGGGTTTTTTATTTCCGTATATTTATATAGAGGAATTATATTATGCTAAAGTCAATACCAAAATCAAATATATCTCGTAGGAGTTTCAAAGTCTATAAGAAGTTCAGTGCTTCAGAGACAATATACCCAGTTATAAAGGTTTATAACGTAGATGGGTTGTTTGATTCAGATACATCTCCAATGGATGAGGGTGTATTTGTACATTTACTTTATCAATCTATAAAGAAAAAGTATTATACTGATAATGGATTGATAATGAACTATGGCACGTTAGATAATCCTGCTAACTTTTCAAGTGAAAGAAATATTGGTGATGATGTTTTTGTAATAACGTTAGATAGAAATAAAGTTGGTGAAAAAATAAAACCCAACTCAGTTATTTTAGAAATTGATGGTACTACATATGTAGATGACGGTAAGGGTAGAATTGTAAACCCAAATCCAACTTATACCTATACATCACTTGATGTAGAAAATGATAATTTAACAGTAACAGATGGGTTAACTGACTATGAATTGGTAGTACAATCAATTGATTATGAATCTGGTACAGCAATTTTAACTTTCAACGGTGATACTGATGATATGCACGTTGTTTCAATGGATGATAATAATAATCTTGTATCATTTGATGCTATTTTAAATTTCAATGGATTAGTAATAGATGAACAATCATATGGTAATGTATTTTACTCTGATGGGATGATTTCACTAACAAATATTTCTGATTTTACTGAATATGATTTAGAATATCGTTCTACTACAACTATACATGAAACTGAAATATTATTAGAGGCTAAAGCTGGTGAGTTTAATTATTCACAAAATCCATCGGCAGTTAATGTTACCCTAAGTGGTTCATATGATTTCACAACAACCCCAATACCAAATGTATCTCCTGCTAAAACAGTTAAGATAAAAGAGGTACAAGATATATCATTAAGAAACGAATACCATGGAACGGTTGGTTCTAATATAGGTACGTGGGATGATTATTCAGTATCATCTTCTATGGACCCAAGTGGTTCATTCCTAGCACCAATGGTATCAACAATCGGTATTTATGATAAAGATGGAGATATGGTTGCAGTTGCTAAATTACCACAACCAATAAAGAATTTACCAGATTACGATGTGAACTTCATTGTTCGTTTCGACACGTAATCTATATTTATAATATACAAAGGAGAAATTAAACTATGGCTTCAATACAAGAATTGTACGAAAAATCTGAATTTGCTAAATTGGCTGATAAATCGAAAGATAAAACACCAATCTCTGCAGATGAAGTAAACAAACTTCACAAAGATGATAAAGCTCTTGCTCAGGCAAGAGGTGGTAAGGTATCCGATAAAAAATATTCGGATACAGTTAAGTACTAAAACTTACTTATTTGAGTTTACTCATAAATCGTTCTAAAAAATGGGGGTATATTCACATACCTAAGACAGGTGGTACATCAATATCATCTATCTTACATAATGTAGACTATACCGAAGATATCATTGTACATGATTCAATTCGTGTATTTAATGATGTAAAAGATTATTTTATTTTCACCATTGTCAGAAATCCTTTTACTCGTATTGCTTCGGCATACGAACATGAAAAACGAAAAGGTAGACATGATTATAATTTTTACAATTTTTTAAAAAATTCGAGTGGAAACGAATTAGTTCTTTTACCCCAAAGTTATTATATTAACGCGGGTCAATCTAAAGACAAAAAAGTATCTTTCGTTGGAAGATACGAAACATACGAAAAAGATGTATCTTACATCTTTGATAAAATTGGAGTTACTTCTCCAATTCCGCACTTAAACCGAAACCCACTTTACGAAAAACAACCAAATCTAAAACAAGAGAAATACTACAAGTATTTTTATTCAGAGGAATGGATGAAAGATTGGGTACGAGAAAGGTACGAAAATGATTTCAAAATTTTTAACTATGGCATGGACATATAATGGAAGTGTGATAACAGAATTAGCTGATATGCCAGAAGGTACTATTGGGTTTATTTACAAAATCACAAATGTAGAAACTGGTGAATATTACGTTGGAAAGAAAAACGTATTATCAGTTAGAAAAAGAAAGTTTGGTAAAAAAGAAATTGCTGCACTTACTGATAAACGAGTAAAACATTGGGAGATGGTTACCAAAGAGTCAGATTGGAAAACTTATCGTTCTTCTAATGATACAGTAAAAAACTGGCCGATGGATAATTCTAAATTAGAAATTCTTCGTTTTTGTTCTTCCAAAAAATCCCTAACTTACTATGAATTACAAGAACAATTCGCACATGATGTTCTTGGGGATGAATTGGCACTAAATGATAATTTATTAGGAAAGTTTTTCCGAAAAGATTTGGTATAACGAATTATTTTTCGTATATTTGTATATTAAAGTGTTATTTAAGAAAAGTGTAATATAATGCACTTTCACTAAAAAGATTTGGAATATTCAAATAAATTCTGTATCTTTGTTTCAAACAAATGGTAAGTTATGCTATCATATCATGATAAACAAGCGGTAATAAACATCTTAAATGATGTATTGGGAGTTGGTACATCTTTGAAAGGAGATGAACAAGCTCACCATTGTCCGTTCTGTCATCACCATAAAAAGAAGTTACAAATAAATCTTGAAACTCAACAATGGCATTGTTGGGTATGTGATTCGAAAGGTAAACGAATTCAATCACTATTAAGAAAGTTACATACAGATTCCCATAAACTAAAAAAGATTTTTGAAATCTATGGGGATGATTACATTACATATACTCCATCGACTGAAGAGAAGATAGAGTTAAGGTTACCAAGTGAGTTTGAATCTTTACTAAAAGAACCAACGGGTTTTAACCCTGTGTTCAGAAAGGTTAAGGAGTATGCAAAAGCTCGTAACATTACTAAAGAAGATATTATCAGGTATAATATCGGTTATTGCAAATCTGGTATGTATGCCGGTCGTATTATTATTCCTTCCTATGATGAGAATAACCGACTTAATTACTTCATCGCACGGTCTGTATTCCCTGAGGAGAAGTTTAAATACAAGAATCCGCCAGTTTCGAAAAACATAATAATGTTTGAAAACCAAATAAATTGGGATGAACCCATTACCTTAGTAGAGGGAGTTTTTGATGCGATGGCTGTGAAGCGAAACGCAATCCCTCTCTTGGGTAAATTTATTCCACAAAAATTAAATGATAGTATATATAAAAGAGGGGTTTCTGAAATCAACATTTTACTCGATGAAGATGCTCAACAACAGGCTTTAAGATATACAACACAATTGCAGAATCAAGGTATAACTACAAAAAATATAATACCATCCGAAAAGGATGCCGGTGAAATGGGGTTCTCCCAAATAAACACCATACTTAAACAATCCAAGAAAACAGAATTTAGTGATATTATTTCACAGAAATTAATGAGTTTATGATTTATACATTAACAAACACAGTTCGTAATCAAGTTCAATGGCAAGATATTATATACGAACAAGATTATTTGGATATCACAATCATACATCACAATACCGATATGGAGAAGTTTGCGTATATTGGAGACTATCTACAATTGGATAGTAATTTCGATAAATTACGTAAATTAGAAAAAACTGATATTTTACTAATAGATGATTCGTATCTATTAACAGATTATAGTACTGACTTTGCAAAAAGTATAATACGTAAATTTAATGAGTTGGTGTGTGATATTATAATAATATCAAAAAATAATTTAATAACTGAGGAATTAAATACAGATAGGTGTACAATATTTTCTCCAGCTATATATAATTCATATCCAGGATTATTGTTAAATTCATTCAACCCTGGTTTAGTTACATCATCTCATCATGAATTGTATTATGTGGTTAATAAACTTTTAAATTCGCTTAAAGACATTCCACGATATAAAAAATTTAACTTTATTCATGATGATTTAACTCCTAATAGTTGTTACATATCATTTTTAATGAATAAGTTTGGTGTTATACAAGAGACACTATATACCAACCCAAAACTACATTCATCAGATAGAATAACACCGAATAACCACATGTACAATTATCAAAATATACTTGTAAATTCATTTGGTCAAGATGTTAGTAATAGAATTTCTTCTAATGAATATTATGAATATATAAATTCATTAAATAATAATGGTTCTTTAAAAATGGATTGGAGCGATAGATTTGAAACAATATCACCATATAATTTAAATTCATATGTTTCGATAGTTGCACCAGATTTATGTAATAGTGATGATTATCAACTTGCATCTAATAATCTATTTAGACCATTTTTTTGGAAAAATATTCCATTATTTATTGGCTCTAATCATACACAAGATGTGGTTAAAAATTATGGATTTGACTTATTTGAAGATGTGTTTGAATTACCAACGGAAAATATAAGAGGATTGGATAGGGTTAATATCTTTTTTGAAAACATCCAACGAATTAACACAAAAACATATTCAGAACTACATGAATTACACAACTCTATAAATCATAGATTAGATAATAATTTCAACCTACTAAGAGAGTTGGGAACTAAAAATATAAAACATTTAATTAATCTTATTATTAAAAAATAAATGATTATAAACAAAGTTTATCATTTGGCAGATTTACATATTCGAAATCTCCAAAGACACAAAGAATACAGATTAGTATTCAAAAAGTTTTTAAAACAAGTTGAAAAAGATAACATCCAAGATTCAGTAATTTATCTTGGTGGTGATATTGCTCATGCTAAAACCGAGATGAGTCCAGAATTGGTTCAAGAAATCTCATGGTTCTTAACCGAGTGTGCAAAATTACGAGAAACTATCTTAATCACAGGTAACCACGATTGTAACTTAAATAACAATCATAGGTTAGATGTTCTCACACCCATTGTTGATAACCTCAACAATCCACGTATCCACTATCTAAGGGATACTGGAGTGTATAACATACATAACCTTACCTTTGTGGTTTATTCTATCTTAGATGATAAAGAAAACTGGCCTAAAGGTAAAGATGTAGACGGTGAGCATAAGATTGCTTTATTCCATGGACCTGTAAACAAATCACAAACTGATATTGGATATACTGTATCTTCAAATTCATTTACAACAGATATGTTTGATGGGTTCGATATGGTATTGATGGGTGATATTCATAAAAGACAAATCTTACAAGCATACGAACCAGAGAATGGTTTACCTGTAATTTCTTATTGTGGTTCAATGATTCAACAAAATCATGGTGAGGTTTTAGAAAATCATGGTTACTTACTTTGGGATATTCCTACGAGAGGTTATGAAGAATTTGATATTCATAATGATTATGGATTCTTAACTATCGATGTGGTTAATGGTCAAATCCCACAATGGGTATATGATGAGGTTGGTACCAAACTTCCTAAACATCCACGTTTACGATTAAGGTTTACTAATACCGAGGCAAGTGATATGAAACTTCGTATCTCAGAACTTAAAAAGTTATTTAAGGTTGCCGAAGTTACAGTAACAAGAACCGATACTATGGGTCAATTAAAAACCAATAGTAAATTAAATAAAAACATCGTTGGTAATGTTAAAGATGAAACTTTCCAAAATTCTTTGATTAAAGATTATTTAGAAAGACAATATCTATTGGAATCGGATGAGTTAGATAAGATTGCAGAAATCAACAAAGAACTTAATACTCAAATTGATGATTCAGATTCAATGGGTAATATTCTTTGGACTCCTAAAGAATTTAAATTCTCCAATATGTTTTCATATGGAGAAGATAATAAAGTTCGTTTTGATAAAGCACAAGGAATCATTGGAATCTTCGCTCCAAATGCAAGTGGTAAATCCTCTCTATGGGATGCTTTATCTTTTTGTATATATGACAAGACATCAAGAACGAACTCCTCTAAGAACATCTTAAACAACCGTAAGGATAAGTTTTATTGTAAGTTCCACTTTGAGATTGATGGTATATCGTATTTCATTGAAAGAACTGCCAAGTATGTTCGTAAAGGAACGGCAGTTAAAGTTGATGTAAACTTTTGGAAAGAAGATGCTGGGATTATTACTTCACTTAATGGAGAACAACGTAGAGAAACTAATCAAAATATTGAAAAGTATCTAGGTAAGTTTGAAGATTTCGTATTAACTACACTTTCTTTACAAGGAAACAATGCATTATTCATTGATAAATCACAAAGTGAACGAAAAGAGATTTTATCTCAGTTTATTGGTGTGGATATTTTTGATAAATTATATCAGAAAGCATCTGATGAAAATAGAGATAATGCAACTCTTATCAGAAAATTTAAATCTGATGATTTTACTCAAAAATTAGCTGATATTGAAACTAATTTGAAATCTAATAAATTAGAATATAAACTATTAGAGATTGAACAAGAATCTGCTAAATCAAAAGAGGAAGAACTTAATAAAGAAATCATTAAGTTAAATGGTAAGATTGTAAAGTTAAATGCAGATAGTGGAGTTTCGGTAGATGAGTTAGAAAACAGATTAAAAGTTCTAACTAATAAACAAACCGAACTCTTAAATCAAAAAGGGTCTTTACAAGAAAGAATTACTCAACGAGAAGAATTACAAGTTACTCTCGAAGAAATTCTTGACCAATTCGATGAAGAAGATTTAGAAATCAAAATTCAAGAATTAAAAGAATCTAAAGAAAAATTACGAACACTTGAATCTAATATTGAAAAAGTTAAAATCAAGTTAGAATCTTTATACGAAAGAAAAGACCATTTGAATTCCCACAAGTATGATGAACAATGTGATATTTGTATGGAGAACTCACAATCGATTCGTGAACAAAAAGCTAAAGTAGATTCGGATATAAAAGATGGTGAATCTTATTTAGATGAATTTAATGAAGATGTTTCTCAATTAACTTTACTAATTGATTCTCTTACACCATTTCAAGAAGAATGGAATAAGTATCAAGATGCAAAAGATAAAGAGAGTAAATTGGATAGAGAATTATCTCAACTTATTAACAACTTATCAACAACCGAAACCGAAGAAATTCGTTTAGAAACACAAGTTGGACAACAAAAACAACTTATTGAGGAGTATTATAAGAATGAAGAACAAATCAAACTTAATAAAGAAGTTAGAGATGAACTCACTATTGTTCGTTCTGATTTAGATAAAATTAAACAAGTTGTAAAAAAATCTAATTCAGATATCCTTTCTTTAAATGGTAAGATTTCGGCATTACAGAATCAAAAAGAATCTATTGTAGAAAGAATTAGTGAAGTTAAAGATTTAGAAGAACAATCTAAGTTATTTGATTATTATCTAAACGCTCTTTCTAAAGATGGTGTTAGTTACGAACTCATTGAGAAATCACTTCCAATGATTGAAGGTGAAGTAAATAACATCTTAGGTCAGATTGTTGATTTTGGAATGCAGTTAGAGATTGATGGTAAGAACATCAATGCATATCTTGTATATGGTGACCAGAGATGGAGTTTGGAAATGTGTAGTGGTATGGAGAGATTTATTAGTGGTCTTGCAATCAGAGTTGCCCTAATCAATGTATGTAACTTACCAAGACCTAATTTCCTTGTGATTGATGAAGGGTTCGGTACTTTAGATAGTGAGAACCTACAATCCTTATTTATGTTGTTTACATACCTTAAAACACAATTTGATTTCGTCATGATTATTTCCCACATTGATTCAATGAGAGATGTAGTAGATGATTTAATAGAAATAAAAAAGATAGAAGGGTTTTCTCAAGTTAAGTATTAACCTTTAGAATATTCTTTGGAGGGTTACATCTTTGTTTAATCAGAGATTCAACCAATCCACTTAGTTTATACCCATGTTCCTTGCAATAATCTTGTAAGAGTTCATGGGTTTCTTTTTTTATCTGAATTGTAGTGTATTTTCTCATTCTATAACTTTCTATGGGTTTCTATGTATAAATATTTATAATATCTTTTTGGGGTATATTTATAGTAATATATGGAGAATACCCTATGGCAATAATAAAATCGTTTTCACCTTTTCAAAACTTATCCAACTTCCAAACTTTTTTGGTAGATGAGAATCCTCTTTCAGATTATTTTAGAATAACTGAATTTAAGGATACTTTTACAGGTGGTAAAAATGGATTTCTAATTGAAGGTTCTGAGTTTTTAAAAGAAACTACCGAAGTTAAAATTGAGTTATTAGATGTTGAGGGTAATCCAATATATTTTGAACCAGGTGACGGTATACCTGAGTACTATGAAGGTACATCGAAATTAGTATCGGTTCATGTCTATGATGATACACCCATTGGATTAGGTAAAATAACGATTCTTGGTGAACTTAAAAACTATGTTGATGATAATGGTTCGGTTATACCAGTTCCATCCGAATGGAAGGGTGTTTACAATGTTAAATGGGAAAGAACATTTAAGGTAAATAAAAATCTAAACAACGAAGATATAGTTCGTTTCTATAAAAGACCACTTGTCAATATAGATGAACTTGTAAAACCTATTTTTACCAAAAGTGTAAACCAAGTTACAGATAGTGAATCAACTGTTACTGGTGTTGCACAACTACCAAACGCAGGAACTAACCTATCAACTTATCGTGGTGGTACTTTTTATAAATTAATTAAGAGTTCTGGTACATGGGATATTGATGTAGATGAGAATACAATTGATGTAACTGTTGATGGTTCATTATATTCTCCAAAAATAATTGAAGTTCTTAATGATAGAGAAGTATTAGTAGATATACCATATA
>Ga0255758_10003098_pt1 | contig 14865 bp, 19 predicted proteins | sample 011ome_24_FD_179958 | JGI IMG/M metagenome (GOLD analysis project Ga0255758, IMG submission 179958) | Coastal salt marsh microbial communities from the Groves Creek Marsh, Skidaway Island, Georgia - 011513CT metaG (version 2) | ecosystem: Environmental > Aquatic > Marine > Intertidal zone >...
TTGGCCCGTTCGTCTATCGGTTAGGACCTCAGGTTTTCATCCTGGAAAGAGGGGTTCGATTCCCCTACGGGCTACAAATTAAAAATTATGGCAAATCATAAATCTGCTTTAAAAAGAATTCGTTCTAATGAAACAAAGAAGTCTCTGAATAAACTTCAGCACAAGACTACTAGAAATGCTATTAAAAAATTAAAGGATGCTAAGACTAAGAAAGAAGCTCAGAAGCTTTACCCTGGTGTTGTCTCTTTACTTGATAAGTTAGCTAAGAAAAATGTTATTCATAAGAATAAAGCATCTAATTTAAAGTCAAAGCTAAGTAAGCTTCAATAAATTAGGAGTTCATAGATATAAGAAACTCTTCATTACTTTTGGTTTTCTTAAACCTATCATTAATGAATTCCATTGCCTCAACAGGATTCATATCAGCTAAATACTTTCTCATTATCCACATTCTCTGAATTGTGTTCTCATCTAAAAGTAGGTCGTCTCTTCTGGTACTTGATGAAACCAGATCAATTGCTGGGAATATTCTTCTATTAGATATTCTTCTATCTAATTGTAGTTCCATATTACCGGTACCTTTAAATTCTTCAAAGATTACTTCATCCATTTTTGATCCAGTCTCTGTAAGGGCTGTAGATATAATAGATAACGAACCACCATTTTCAATATTTCTTGCAGCTCCAAAAAATCTCTTTGGTTTATGAAGTGCATTTGCATCAACACCACCACTCAAAATTTTACCAGATGCAGGTTGAACTGTATTATAAGCTCTTGCAAGTCTAGTAATTGAGTCTAGAAGTATTACAACATCATGACCACATTCTACAAGTCTCTTAGCTTTCTCTAAAACTATGTTAGCAACTCTAACATGTCTATCTGCTGGTTCATCAAATGTTGAAGCGACCACTTCTCCTTTTACATTTCTCTGCATGTCAGTAACTTCTTCAGGTCTTTCATCTATTAAAAGAATTATTTGAAAAACTTCTGGATGATTTGCTGCAATAGCATTTGCAACATCTTTAAGGAGCATTGTTTTTCCAGTTTTTGGTTGAGAAACAATCATTCCCCTTTGTCCTTTTCCAATTGGAGAAAAGAGATCAATTATTCTAGTAGAGATTGTACTCTCTTTTGATGAAATGTTAAATTTCTCTTCTGGAAAAAGAGGAGTTAAATGTTCAAAAGAGACTCTATCTCTAACAACCTCTGGATCTAAGCCATTAATTTTGTTCACCTTAATAAGAGGAAAATACTTTTCGCCATCTTTTGGAGGTCTAACTGTTCCATGAACAGTATCACCAGTTTTTAATCCAAAAAGTTTAATTTGAGATTGAGAAACATAAATATCATCAGGAGATGATAGATAATTATAATCTGATGATCTTAAGAAACCATATCCATCTTGCATTATCTCCAAGACTCCTTCAGACTCAATTATACCATCAAACTCAAAATCAGGTTCTTTGTATCTTCTCCTGTTATCCTTATTATAGTTTTTACTTTGATGATTTTTATTACCACCATTATTAGGTCTATTTTCCTTAAAATTACTTTTGGCAACCTTTGGCTTCTCAGGTTTAATATCATTTGATTTTTCTTCACTTGCATTACCAACAATTTTGTCAATAATTTCTTGTTTTTTTAAACCTGCTAGTTCTTTAATGCCGATTTGTTCAGCAATTTCAATAAGCTCGGCTAGTTTTTTAGCCTTAAGCATTTTAATATCGTACATGTGTGTATGTGGTTTTGATTTGAAATGTTAATAGAAAAGTACTTCTTGGTAAGAAATAGTGCAACAAATTTACGAATTTATTTTTAATTTGATAAAATATCTTTAATTGCTTATAATGTCAAGATATTTTGTTGAGTTTTCGTATGATGGTTCAGACTACCATGGTCTTCAAAAACAGCCAAACTCTATTACTATTCAAGAGGTTATTGAAAATAACTTTGAAAAGTTTATTGGTAGTGAAATAAACCTTGTTCTTGCTGGAAGAACTGATGCAGGAGTTCATGCAAAGCAAATGTATGCTCATTTTGATGTTGAAAAGGATTTTGAAAAAGATATATTTTGCAAAAGATTAAACACTATGTTGCCAAAAGATATATGTATAGAATCAATTAATCTTGTCTCTGAAGAAGCACATGCTAGGTTTGATGCAGTATCAAGATCTTATGAGTATGTTATATCTAATGAAAAAAATCCTTTTAACAATAAGTTTACTTATTACTTTAAAGATCATCTTGATCTGGAGAAAATGAATGAATGTTGTCTTGATTTGTTAGATCATAAAGATTTTAAGTGTTTTTCTAAGTCAAATACAGATGTTAAAACATATATTTGTGATATTACATCTGCTCAATGGAAAGAGGTAAATAATGAATTTAGGTTCAATATTACTGCAGATAGATTCTTGAGAAATATGGTTCGTTCAATTGTAGGTACTATGATTGACGTTGGAAGATCAAGAATTTCTCACGAAAGTTTTAAAAAAATTCTTAAATCAAGGAGTAGGAGTGAGGCAGGTTTTTCTGTTCCAGCTTCTGGTTTAAGCTTGTTAAACATTAAGTATAATAATATTTTTATAGAGAGTTGGAAAAAGTAAAGGGTAAAATTTTTGACATAAATCTTTTTAATAAATTATTGATTTTTGTAAAACCCTACAATATATCATTCTATGGAGTATTGCTATCTGCAATTATAATTTCTCTTCTTTCAACTCTGACTCCTTACCTGCTAAAAATAGTAGTTGATGATTATATTCTTCCAAAAAATTATGATGGAATGCAAACTATAATTATGATTATGGTAGGAGTGTTATTTCTAGAAGCCATTTTTATGTATCTATTTGCTTACTATGCTAATTGGCTAGGTCAAAAGGTCATCAAGGATTTACGGGTAAATGTTTTTGAAAAAATTATAAAATTTAAAATGTCTTTCTTCGATAAAAATGCTGTTGGAAGGCTTGTAACAAGAACCGTTAATGATATAGAGACTATTGCAAGTATTTTTTCACAGGGATTATTTATGATCATTGCAGATATTCTTAAAATGCTTACGGTATTAATTGTAATGGTTATAATAAGTTGGGAGTTAACGCTTGTTGTTATATCTATCTTTCCATTACTTATTTATGCTACTAGAGTCTTTCAAAAAACAATGAAAGTTGCCTTTGAAAAAGTTAGAAAAGAGGTAGCAAACTTAAATTCTTTTGTGCAAGAGAGAATTAGTGGAATTAAAATTGTTCAAATTTTTAGCAGAGAAGAAGTTGAAATAGATAATTTTCAAAAAATAAATATTAGACACAGAGATGCATGGTTAAGAACAGTATGGATCAATTCCATTTTTTTTCCTATTGCTGAAATTTCTACTTCAATATGTATAGGTCTATTGGTTTGGTATGGAGGTTTTAACAATATCAATGGAGATAATATTTCTCTTGGAACATTATTCCTGTTTATTTCAATGTCAGGTTTACTTTTTAGACCACTTAGACAAATTGCAGATAGATTTAATACTCTTCAAATGGGGATGGTTTCTACAGAGAGAATTTTTAAAATTTTAGAGGATAATTCACATATTAAAGATGAGGGTACTTTATCTAAAAGAAAATTTGAGGGAATGATAGAATTTAAAGATGTAATTTTTTCTTATGTTAAAAATGAGGTAGTAATTAATAATATTTCATTCAAAATAAATCCTGGAGAGACTTTTGCAATAGTTGGTCCTACTGGAAGTGGTAAAACAACAATTACTAATTTAATAACAAGATTCTATGAGCATGATAAGGGTAAAATTTTAATTGATGGAGAAAGCATAAATGATTTAGAATTAACTAACATTAGGAACCAGGTTGGAATTATACTTCAAGATGTCTTTCTTTTCGCAGATACAATATTTAACAACATAGCTTTATATAATGATAAAATATCGTTAGATGATGTTAAGAATGCAGCTAAAGAGTTAGAAATACATGACTTTATAAATTCTCTGCCAAATGGTTATGATTTCAATGTAAGTGAGAGAGGAAGTACTTTATCATCTGGTCAGAAACAGCTAATTGCTTTTTTGAGAGTATTAGTTAATAATCCAGATATTTTAATTTTGGATGAAGCCACTTCATCGATTGATTCTTATTCTGAAGACTTAATAAAAAATGCAACCAAAAAAATTACAAAAGGAAAAACATCAATAATTATTGCTCACAGACTTTCAACCATCGAATCTGCAGATAAAATCATATACATGGAAAATGGTAAAATATTGGAACAAGGAAATCATAAAGAGCTACTAAATATTGAAAATGGTAATTTTAAAAAGCTTTATCAAGAGCAACTTTTAGAGGAAGAATTAATTTAACTTATTAAATAAAGCTAAACACTCCTTTGCTTCTATAATATCATGTACTCTTAGGATATCAGCCCCATTGTTTAAAGCTATTGTATTCAAAACAGATGTACCATTCAGTGCTTTACTAGGACTTGTATTAAGAAATTTATATATCATAGACTTTCTAGATATACCAGCCAATAAAGGCTTTTTGAATTCTTTAAATCTTTCTAGGTTGCTTAAAATCTCAAAATTATGATCTATGGTTTTACCAAAACCAAATCCAGGATCGATAATTATATTTTTAATGTTGATATTCTCCAGTTCATTAATCTTTGACTTAAAAAAAGTATAAATAGAATCAACTACATTATTATAAGCAGGTTTTTTTTGCATATTATCAGGATCACCTTCCATATGCATAATTACATATCCTGCATTATAATCTTTCACAACATCAATTAATTTAGAATCATATTTCCCTGAACTTATATCATTAATTATTGCAAAGCCTTTATTTAGTGCAAATTCGGCAACTTCTGAATTATAGGTATCTATCGAAAATAGTACATTATTAAAGTTTTTAGAAAACTCAATTATATACTTTGATGTTAACTTTAACTCATCTTCTCCTTTAATAATTTTAGAGCCAGGTTTAGAGCTTACAGCTCCTACATCAATTATATCAACACCTTCATTTATCATCTCAGAAATTCTAGAAATAGCCTTATCTAGAGAGTTGTATTTACCGCCATCATAAAAAGAGTCATCGGAAATATTAAGAATACCCATAATTTTTTGAGTATTAAAATTTATTATTTTCCCGTTACAATTTAAAGTCATATTTTTAACCTTCTTTTCCAAAATTATATTAAAATCTAATATGGGAGATACAAAGTCGCAATATCAAAAAATAATAAACAAATCAAGAAAGATATTTGAAGATAAAAATAGTGACTATGGATCTTCATGGAGAATTTTAAGAGTAATTTCATTAGTAGATCAAATACATATAAAAGCTCAAAGAATAAGAAACCTTCAAAATAATATAACAAATAAAATTGATGAGGGTCAAACTTCAGAATTTTACGGTATAATAAATTATTCTATAATGGGGCTTATACAGCTTGAGATTGGAGTGGTTGATGAGCCAGATTTAAAACTTGATGATATTTTTGAACTGTATGATAAAAAAGTTTCTGAAACTTTTGAACTAATGATTGCTAAAAACCATGATTATGGAGAAGCATGGAGAGACATGGAAGTAATAAGTTTGACAGATCTTATTATTCAAAAAATATTTAGAATGAAAAGTATTTTAAAAAATGATGGTAAAACATCTGTAAGCGAAGGAATAGATGCTAATTTTCAAGATATCTTGAATTATTCAGTTTTTGCCCAAATTTTACTAAAAGAATAAATTTTATGAATCAAAAAATAATTATTGGTAATTGGAAAAATTATTTGAATTATGAAGAATCAATTCTTCTCTCTAAAGGAATATCAAATATCAATATTTCTGACAAAGCAAGGGTAATGATTTCCCCAAATCACTTATATCTAAAAGAAGTTAATGAAATTCTCAATAAAACTAATGTTGAAGTAATAGCTCAAAATTTAACCTCTTCAAATTCATCATCAGATACAGGTGGAATAACAGCTGTAAATCTGAGAAATTTAAACGTAAATAGATCTATAATTGCTCATTCGGAGGCAAGGATTAGGCAGAAGAACCCTCAGGATGTTCTTAACGAGATTATTCCAATGGGCTTTCAATTCGTATTATGCTTTGAAGAAATAGATCAAATACCATTAGATTTATTAACTAATGATTTTGAAATAATTCTTGCCTATGAACCTGTTTGGGCAATTGGAACTGGAGAAACTGCATCGATTGATCACATTAATGAAATTCATGAGCAAGTAAAATCAAAACTTAAAGATTTAGAACTTAATATACCTGTTTTATATGGTGGTAGTGTAAAACCATCTAATTCAAAAGATATTTTAGAATCAGAATTTGTAGATGGGGTTTTAGTTGGAGGAGCATCAACTAAAATAGATCAGTTAGAGGGAATCCTCAATTCTATTTAACATTAATTTGTGAATCAAGTTTTTCTTATAAACTTATATTTGCAGCGTGATGTTGAAAAAAACACTTATAACTTTATTATCAATTATGACCTTAACACTGAATTCTCAGACTTCTGTAGACAATTCTATACATCAATTTAAAGTTGCTGACATATATGGTAACATTTTTGATTTTTCTCAATTAAAAGGAAAAAAAGTTATGATAGTAAATACTGCTTCAAAATGTGGATTAACATATCAGTATGAGGCTTTACAGAAGCTTTATTCACAATACAAAGATCTAAATTTCGTAATTGTTGGTTTTCCATCAAATGACTTTTTATGGCAAGAACCAGGATCAAATGATGAGATTATTGATTTTTGTGAGCAAAATTATGGTGTAACCTTTCCAATGATGAGTAAAATTACTGTTAAGGGAACTAAAAAACATCCCATCTATCAGTTTTTAACTCAAAAATCTAAGAACAATTATAAAGACTCTAGAGTTACTTGGAATTTTCAAAAGTATCTTGTAAATAAACAAGGTCGCGTTGAAAAAATTATTTCTCCAAGGACTAGACCAGATTCTGAAGAAATTGTATCTTGGATAACTGATGTCGACTAAGAAAAAATTCCCTACAAGATGTGTTCACGAAGGTGAAATAAAAGATACTATGTACCAAGGTATAGTGTCTCCACTGTTTATGTCAACTACATATCCATGGTTTGGAGGTGATGCTGAAAAAAAACCTTACCCCAGATATTTTAATACCCCAAATCAGGAATTTTTATCTAAGAAAATAGCTTCTTTAGAGAATGGTGAAAAGGCCCTTATATTTACTTCAGGAATGGCTGCAATTAGCACATCAATTATGGCTAATGTCAGAAGTGGAGACCATGTCATCTTTCAAGAGGATCTTTATGGAGGTACTAGAAACTTCATTAAAACAGAATTTGATAAATATGGAATTGAATATTCTTTCACTAAAGGCCTTGAATCTGAAGATTTTAAAAATGAAATAAAAGATAATACTGTTGGAATATATGTTGAGACACCTAGTAACCCACTTCTTAAGATTGTTGATTTAAAATCTGTTTCTTCTATTGCAAAACAGAATTCGATATGGACTATGATAGATAATACTTTTGCAAGTCCCGTAAATCAGAATCCTATTGATCATGGAATAGATATTGTAATTCATAGTGCAACAAAATATCTTGGAGGTCATAGTGATATTTCTGCAGGTGCAGTAGTAAGCACTGAGGAAAATATTAATTTGATTTTGAATTCTGCCAAAAATTTTGGTGGAAACCTAAGTGATTACACTGTTTGGCTATTAGAAAGAAGTATGAAAACTTTGTTTATAAGAGTCAGAGAACAAACTAATAATGCAAAATTACTAGCAAAAATGTTAGAAGAAAATTCAAATATTTCCAAGGTTTATTACCCAGGGCTAGAATCACATCCTTCTCATGAAATTGCAAAGAATCAAATGAAAGACTTTGGAGCAATGATGTCCTTTGAATTGAATGAAAATATTGATGTATATAAATTTTTAAAAAATCTGAAGGTTGTTAAACCAGGAATGAGTTTAGCAGGTGTAGAGACTACAGTTAACTTCCCTATGAAAACTTCCCACGGTCTTCTTACACAGGATGAGAGAGATAACCAAGGAATTGGAAATAAATTGATTAGGTTGTCTGTTGGAATTGAATCTTACGAAGATCTATATAATGACCTTGACCAAGCAATTAAAAATTCTTCAGAATGAAACTAGATATTCTAGCATTCGGTGCTCATCCAGATGATGTAGAAATGGGTTGTGGTGGTACAATTGCAAAATCTACTTCTACTGGAAAAAAAGTAGGAATAGTTGACTTAACTAGAGGTGAGCTTGGTACAAATGGAACTGTTGAAATAAGAGACAAAGAAGCTAGTGAAGCTTCTAAAATTTTAGGTGTTTCTTTTCGTATGAATCTTGAATTTGAGGATGGATTTATTTTTAATAATAAAGAGAGTCAAATTCGAATAGTAGAAATCATTAGACACTACAAGCCAGATATCGTTTTATCCAATACTCAAATTGACCGTCACTCAGACCATGGTAAAGCATCTGACTTAATATATGACGCTTCGTTTATAAGTGGTCTTTCAAAGCTAGAAACATCTTACAATGGAAATAGTCAAGACCCATGGAGGCCAAAAATTAACCTTAATTATCAGCAATGGAACGACTTTAAGCCTGATGTTTTAATTGATATTTCAAATTTTATGGATTCGAAGATTAATTCAATTTTAGCATATAAAAGTCAAGTTATTAAAGACGGAAGTACAACATCAACTAAGATCAATTCTGAAAACTTTATTGAAAGTATTTCATATAGATCAAAAAATTATGGTAGGCTAATAGATGTAGAGTATGCAGAAGCTTTTCAGTCAAGAAGAAATATAGCTGTAAGTAATCTATCTGATCTTATATAATTTTTAGAAAATTCTTTATTATATTTTTTAAATCACCTATTTTTGCCCCTCAATATGGTGGTTGTAGCTCAGTTGGTTAGAGCGCTAGATTGTGGTTCTAGATGTCGCCGGTTCGAATCCGGTCTTCCACCCAAGTTAACCCTTACATTACAAGTTTAAAATAAACCCTTCAGTTAATGAGGGGTTTTTTATTTTCAGACAATTAATCTTCTTTATTTAGAAAAATTCAAGCTAGTTCTTTTTTTTATAGCTGTCATAAATAGATGATAATATAAATATCAGTCCTATTATTGCACCAGCAATTTGCAGGTATGGGTTAAGGTCAAAGATTAAATCTACAGCTATAGTAGTGAATATTATAGCTCCTCCTATTTCAGATTTTGTGCCCCACTTTTTCATACCTACAATTTAGAAAAATTCAAGCTATCTTCTTACATACCCGCCAATTGACTCTCTATACTCAATAACGAATCCATTTTCCGTAGCAAATTCTTTAAACTCATCAGACGCATTTCCAATTGTTATAAAAGACTCAATCTCAAACATTTCAAAAAACTTATCAAAGTTTGGACCATTAATAAAGTCAATACCGTGCTGGATACCATCCTCACTGTTATTATACCTTTCAATTAAAGTCACTTTTTTACCATCTTCGGATATGTAATATCCATAAACTGTTGAAGGCTCCCTTTGAACTATGAAGTCAGATAGATATTGTGTAAACTCTTCCACGTCAGTTTTTGAGTTTCCTTTCGTGTTAAGCTCTATGATAAATGTTATTTCTTCAGAAACTGAATTATCAACAACAGTCAATTCCCTAGTTTGTTGTTCACAACTTAAAATAGAAAAAACAACAAAGAGTGTAAATATTTTTTTCATATCTATAATTAAAAATTTAACCTATTTAAATCTCTTGTCTGGGTCTATATGCTGTCCTGAAATCTCTTCGCCATATAATTGAGTAGCAAGGAGAATATCACTTAACCATTCTTTTATGTTTGATACTTTACCTTCAGAGTTTACAGTATATTTAAGTGCATAGTCATTTTCATATTTACCTCCAATACCCTCCATCTTTCCATTTAAAAAGACAACTGCAGCATTTTCACCAGAAATGATATCAGTAAATTCACCACCTACTTCTCCTATTAGCAGCGAACCAAAGTATTTACTGAATTCCATATAACTATCCCAATCATAAGTACCGGATATGTCAAGCTTTCCAGTTAAAGTCATAGTAAAGTCATCACTAACTAAAGATTTAAGCGTTTCAACATCACCAGAAAGTTGAGCATCGTATACCTTTAACACAATTTCTTCTGTAGCGTTAATTTTTTTCTCTCTTTCGCTGATATTAGTACAAGAAAGAAATGAAGTGCTTATAAATAAGAGTAATATTAATTTTTTCATTTTAATTGATTTAAGATTATTGTTCAATATATAAAATCTTACTAATTGGCAGTACTGTGACAATACTTTTTACGTAAAATGGATGTTTATGGGAGGGAGTTTTCTAATTAGAAAAATTCAAGTCTATCCTGGAGGACCATCTTTGTGAATATGAACATCATTTAAATCCACTCCAGTTTTCTTTTTGAATTCCTTTCTAAACTCAATGTTCCTTTTTCTTCTTTCCATTAATTTTTTAAGGAAATTCTTAATCATTTTTATTATGATGTTAATTTGATATTATCCTCCTCTACCAACTTTTCTTACTCCTGAACTACCAGAGTTTGCAAAACCTTTACTTTGGGCTTTGCTCTTTGAGTTCGAACTTGAAGAAACCTTATTCTTTGATTTAGACTTTTTCCCTTTAAATAACCTCTTACCATTTGTCTCTCGGTTATCATTTTTATTTCCAAAAAATTTACTTCCCATATTATAAAATTTAATCAACTACAATTTTATCATCCATATTTGCAATTTCCCATGCAGTATGGAATATCAATTTAGTTCTTTTTGTTAAAAGATCATATCTAATTTTATCAGGTGTATCACCTGGACCATGGTAATCTTCATGTGTACCACTAAAGTAAAATATTACTGGAATATTATTCTTGGCAAAGTTATAATGATCACTTCTCTCATAGAATCTATTTGGGTCATCCCATGCATTAAATCTATAATCTAATTCAAGATCAACAGTATTTTTATTTACTCTTTCAGATGTTTCGTGTAACATAGTGCTTAACCTGTCAGTACCAATTAGATAAATATAATTATCATTATCTGAATCTCTTGTTGGATCTGTCCTTCCAATCATATCAACATTTAAGTTAGTTATTGTATCCTCAAGAGGATATAAAGGGTTATCTGTATAAAATTTTGATCCAATTAGACCTTTTTCTTCAGCAGTTACATGAAGTAAAACTATAGATCTTTTAGGACCATTACCATTTAACTCTGCAAGTTTAAATGCCTGGGCTATCTCTAATAGAGCCATTGATCCTGAACCGTCATCATCTGCTCCATTATAAATATTATCTCCTCTTTTTCCAACATGATCTAAATGAGCTGTAATAACAATGTATTCATTTGGATAAACAGATCCTTTAATAATAGCTGCCACATTCTCAGTATCTATAATCTCATCGTAATCTTCTAAATTCCTTAAATCACTAGAGTCAGGGAGATACTGTTTTAATCTTTCTAGATCACCCTTTTCTATAAAGCCTCTAACAGAGTCAGGAAATTTATATGGTATTGTTACCATTTTTCCAGGAAGAGTAATTTGCATTTTTTGAAAATAATTCTCTGATCCTTTTGCTGGTTCGATATCATTTTTTGAATAAAAATCTCTAATATATTCTACGGCTTTTTTTTGTCCTTCTTTTCCAGCTTCTCTTCCCTCAAAGCTATCAGATGCAAACTCATATAGAAGAGATTTTAATTCCTCAGATGTAATAGTTTCAGCATACTTATTTGAAATATCTTGCGAGAATACATTTGAGATAAATAGAGTTAGTATAAATAAATTAAACTTTTTCATAGTAATTTTTCTTGGTTTTTATTTCATTTTCTATGCCATCCCATAAGGATATTCTGGAAAGAAGGGCTTTTTCTGAAATTGATTTTGCTTCTGATATTTTTTTTTCATCATTATTGCATAAATAAGAGAGCATTTCCATAGACATAGGTCCATGCATATCACCATCAACTTCAATATGACGTTTAAAATAATAAATTAATTTATTCAATTCATTATTTTTTGAATTTATTCCTTCCAATAGAGGCATAAACATATCAGGAATAAGGTCTTCTCTACCAAAAGTAAATACTGCAGCCACTTCATGAATTTTACCTTTATTAATTACTGAAAATGTAAATTTTAAAAAATCTTTGATATAGTCTTTTATTTCAAGTTTTTCTATATCATTATTAATTGTATTTAATGAGTTTAATGAGTTAATATTATTTAATATAAGATCAGTTTTAACACCAAATGATTCAATTGAATCTAAATACATTTCAAAATGTGACATTGGTTTTCCTTGTTCATTTTCATCTGTTTCTTCGCCAGCAACAATTTCGTTAATAAGTTTAGAAGTAGAATTATTATTACTTGGATACCATGGAACTGAAATAGTTGTTAAATTAATTTGTAAAAATTTTAATAGTGACATAAAATCCCATACAGCATAAACATGAGCATTTGTAAAAATTTTTAGATCTTCAATACTTTCAATAGAATTATATAGAGGGTGGTTTCTTAATTTATTTTTAAGTGGTTCAAGATTTTGAGAAATGTTATTCATATAAATATTTTGGGCTCAAATATAAATAATAATTAAATTCATAAAATGCAGGAAATATTATTGTTTCTTATATCATCATTAGCTCTAACCTTGATGCCAGGTCCAGATATCTTATTCGTTGTTAATCAAAGCCTAGATAAGAGAAAAAATGGAATAATAACCTCTTTAGGTTTGTGTACTGGATTAATATTTCATACAATGTTTCTGGTTTTTGGGCTTTCCGCATTAATTGAGAGTAATAAATCACTAATTACTTTTTTAAAATATTTTGGGACTATGTACCTCTTCTATCTAGCTTACATAGAGGTAAAGTCGGAAAATAAAATTAACAATAGCTTGAATAGTAAACTGTTTCTAAGAGGTCTCTATATGAATCTTATAAACCCAAAGGTTTTAATCTTTTTTATAGCTTATTTTCCAAACTTCTTGTTTTCAGATACAATTAAAATTTCAAATCAATTTCTTCTATTAGGCTTTGTTTTTATATTTCAAGCATTACTTGTTTTTGTTTCTGTCTCATTAATAGCTAATAAATTGATAAAGTATACAAGTATTGACTCCAAGAATAATATGCTTAAGTACCTTAAATCTTTGGTTTTTATTATAATAGGTCTGCTAATACTTATATAGACCTTACTTGATTTAAATTTGTATATTTGCATGCAATTAGTTTATAATTAATTGCTTATGTCTAAATCAAAATTTGTAGGAGAAGGACTAACATATGATGATGTACTGCTTGTCCCTGCGTATTCAGAAGTCCTTCCGTCAGAAGTTTCCTTAAAAACAAAATTCAGTAGAAATATTAACCTAAATATTCCTATAGTTTCTGCTGCTATGGATACAGTTACAGAAAGTAAAATGGCTATTGCTATTGCTAGTGAAGGTGGTATTGGAGTAATACATAAGAATCTATCTATCGAAGACCAGTCCAATGAAGTTAGGTTAGTAAAAAGAGCTGAATCAGGAATGATTATAGACCCGGTAACTCTTTCAAAAGACTCTCTGGTTATAGATGCAAAAAATAATATGAAAAAATATAAAATTGGAGGTATTCCAATTGTTTCAAATTCTGGTAAGTTAATTGGAATTGTAACTAACCGTGACTTAAGGTTTGAAAAAGACAATTCAAAGAAACTCTCTGATGTAATGACAAGTAAAAAATTGATTACAGCTGATGTAGGTACATCATTAATACAAGCTGAAGAAATTTTACAAACTCATAAAATTGAAAAATTACCTGTTGTTGATTCAAAAGGTATATTAATGGGTCTAATTACATTTAGAGATATAAACAAACACTCTGAAAAACCAATTTCTAATAAAGATAAATTAGGAAGATTAATGGTAGCTGCTGCAATTGGTACTGACAGTGACTATAAAAAAAGAGCTAAAAAACTTGTTGATAGTGGAGTAGATGCTATTGTTGTTGATACTGCTCATGCACATTCTAGTAGAGTAGGAGATGTTCTAAAGAGTCTTAAAGATTTGTATACTGATATTGATATTATCGTTGGTAACATTGCCTCGGCTGATGCTGCTGAATATTTAAAAGCAAATGGTGCTGATGCAATTAAGGTAGGAATTGGACCAGGTTCAATATGTACTACAAGAGTTGTAGCTGGAGTTGGATATCCTCAATTATCTGCAATTATAAATGTTGCGGAAGTATTAAAAAATTCACCAATTCCGCTAATAGCTGATGGTGGAATTAAATTCACTGGTGATATTCCAAAAGCAATTTCTGCTGGTGCTGATACTGTTATGCTAGGATCTCTTCTAGCTGGAACTGAAGAATCGCCTGGTGAAACTGTTATTTATGATGGTAGAAAGTTTAAAACATACAGAGGTATGGGATCAGTCGAAGCAATGCAAAAAGGTAGTAAAGATCGATATTTCCAGTCAGATCAATCTGATGATAAAAAACTAGTCCCTGAAGGAATTGTTGGTAGGGTTCCTTATAAAGGTCAATTAAATGAAAGCATTCACCAATTTGTGGGTGGCTTGAGATCTGGAATGGGTTATTGCGGATCTAAAGACATAGAATCACTTAAAAATTCATCTAAATTTGTAAAAATTACAGGATCAGGAATTAGGGAAAGCCATCCTCATAATGTATCAATTACAAAGGAGGCTCCTAATTATAGTCCTCCTAAATTATAGTCATTGAAAAGATCCTTATTCATATTTACTGCATTATTATTGACTTCTTGTTCTAATATTAA
>Ga0255758_10003114_pt1 | contig 14825 bp, 15 predicted proteins | sample 011ome_24_FD_179958 | JGI IMG/M metagenome (GOLD analysis project Ga0255758, IMG submission 179958) | Coastal salt marsh microbial communities from the Groves Creek Marsh, Skidaway Island, Georgia - 011513CT metaG (version 2) | ecosystem: Environmental > Aquatic > Marine > Intertidal zone >...
ACGCTGTTGCGCGTGTTTGGATTAAGCCAGGCTCGGGTAAAGTGGTTGTGAATGGAAAAGAAATGAACGCCTATTTTGCGCGTCCTGTGTTGCAAATGATCTTGCGTCAACCGTTTCAAGTTGCGGGCGTGGTAGATCAGTTTGACGTTAACGCGACGGTAAAAGGGGGTGGTTTATCGGGGCAGGCGGGCGCCGTGAAGCACGGTATTTCAAAGGCTTTGCAGCTTTACGAACCCGGTTTGCGTGGCGCGTTAAAATCTGCGGGATTCTTAACGCGAGACAGCCGCGTTGTTGAACGTAAAAAATACGGCAAACGCAAAGCGCGTCGGAGCTTCCAGTTTTCAAAGCGCTAACAGGGAACGACATATTTTGTCATACAAAACAAAGGGCTGCATATTTTGCAGCTCTTTTTTGTGCGTAGCAGAATTGTAGCATATGCTGTGTGCGTTGATGTTTCGGTTTAGTGATTTAGCATAACAATAGCGTTTTAGGTTGCTGTTGGAATGTGCTGTTGTCGTTTTACGAAGATAGGGTGGAACACTTTGGTGGTGCGCTTGTGCTGTTTAAGCGCAACCTTGCTGTCGCTGTGCCCAACGCTAAAACGCATAGACGTGCAAATTGGTATATGCGTTTGAAGATTGGCGGACGCAAAGGATACGTGACACGCAGCACGAAACTTACGGTTTATGAAGACGCTTATGAGTATGCGAAGAATGAGTTGTTGCGTTTACAGCAAGCAGCGAAGTTAGGACATAGCTTAGACGAATATACGTTTGAACAGCATTGGCATAATTGGTTTGAACGAAATGTAAAGAACGGCACGTGGACGGACAGTAGGCAGTATTGGCACGAGAAATACGTTGAACGTTATTTTAAGCAGTATTTTAAGAGTAAAGAAGGCATGAGTATGCTGTTAAATGATATTACGCCAAGTGTTGCGATTGGATATTGGGATTGGCGCATTGGGTTTTGGGACAGTGCAGAGGGTAAAGCATTGCAGAAATACAATGCAAAGCGGCGTGGCGCTAAAACACGTGGCACAAATAACGCACGTAAAACCCCAGCAACTAATACGCTGCTTATGGAGCAAAGTGCATAAAACCAAATATTTTATGATGCGTTTGAACGTGGACGCTTACAGCAAGTGTTTAAGCTAAAAGCGCCAGCGAAAAACAAAACGCCAACACGACGTGCTGGATTTGACGCTGAAGAATAGGCAACGCTTACACGTTATTTGCGCAGTTATAGGGATTGTGTGGGTGTGTTTGCAGACAAGCGCTTGAATGCTTGGCACAAGATGCAATGGCAGCAGATGTATTATTTTGTGCTGTTTTTAGCGAACAGTGGACTGCGTGTAGGTGAAGCACGTGAGATGCTGTGGAGTGACATTAAATTTGATGTGGCTGTTGATGGCAGTGACAGCGCGATTGCTGAAGTGCGTGTGAGTAAGGCTACGAAGAAAGGCGAAGCACGTTTTGCGCAGACACAGCCAAACGCCAACAGTCTGCTAAAGCGTTGGCGTGAAATTTCGCCGCATAGCAAGCACAACGATTTAGTGTAGTTTGGGCAGGTTGATGCTGAAACATGTGAAATGCGCAAATTTGTAGACTTGTATCGCGGATTCCAAATATTTCTAAAGCCTTTGCCGTACAACGAACGTGTGGATGGCTTGTTGTACGATAAGGATGGCGACAAGCGCAGTTTATACAGTTTGCGACACACTTTCGCTACGCTGCGTTTAGAAAAGGGTGACGTGAGTATTTACGATTTGGCTATGAATATGGGCTGTAAAGTAGCACAAATTGAAAACCATTATAGTCACGTACTGACACAGCAGCGCAGACACGAGGTTACGAAAACAAAGCGCAAAGCTGTGGCAGTTGTACAAGACGCTGCGGACGCAGAAGATAGCTTTGCACTTGAAGCACTAAAGCGCTTTAGGCGCGGTGAGTTAAGTGAAGCAGCACTGCTTGAAATAATGAAGCTGCCAAAATAGCGTTAAACCACCTGCATAGCCTTTTGTAGAAGTAGGGACTAACGGACTGAGAAGTTTTTAAGGATACTAGATGAAAAAAGGACGACTTATATTTTTTTGCGGCAAGATGGGAGCTGGCAAAACTACGCTCGCTAAGAGTAAAGCTGAAGAAATGGACGGTGTATTAATTAGCGAAGATGAGTTATTAGACAAACTATACGAAGGCAAAGTTGGATCCGTAAGTGGTTATAAATATTATTCCGACAAGCTTAAGCCAGTCGTTGTTAATTTATCTCAGCAAATTCTTAGTAAAGGCATTAATACTGTTTTGGACTTCCCAGCAAATACAGTACGCCAAAGGCAATGGTTGCGAAGCATAAGCGATAGCATAAGTGCAAATCATATATGTTACTATGTCGAACGAAGTGATGAAGTTTGTATAAATCAATTATTAAAACGCGGAAATCCAAACACAGACACAGCAGAAATGTTTAATGCTATAACGCAATACTTTATTGTACCAAGCTACGATGAAAGCCTAAACATCGAAAAAGTATAGCTGAACATTCCGTACGCAAAATGTACACAGGGATAGTGACAGAAAAACCAAAGTGAAAGGAAACCAAACAAAGAGGGGGCCTGTCTCTTTACAGTATTTCGAAGTGATATGAATTTTCTAAATGAACATATATTTCAAGACCAAATTATAAAGCGCTGATTTATGCTGCTAACAAGTCCAGGCAACGGAAAAATGATAAATTTATCCTTGAAATCTGGCCAGGAATTTGTGTCTTTTATGAAAGAGGTATATTTCAAAGTGATATAACGCGTCTGCTAAAGGCTACAATGTGTATAATCGAGAAGGTACTGCTTGGACGCAGAACGCTGTTTTTCATATGATACAGAGAATGAAAAAGATGGGATAGATCTTTGGATGATATAATAAATAAGGCTTTACACGAGTTTTCGTTCCATCTTGCTAAAACTGAAATAGAAATTTTTAAGGAACGAAGACAATGGCGTTCTGACTGTGCTTTAACGAATTATTTTCAAAGTACACCAGAAAAGGCTGTCTTCAGTCGCATGATGTATATTGCTGCAGTGGTAAAGCAGGGTTACACCGTGGGCGAGATGGCAAAGGAGCTCTTAATAAGCCGGCAGACGATCAGCAATCTATGCAAGGAGACAGTTGCTGCAGGTTGGGTAATCTGCAAAAAAAAGGATAAAAGGCAATATTATCAGGCTTCTGAAGAATTATGCGCGTCAGTCGTCAGTTATGCAGATTATAGCTCGGATATGTTTCAAAAGACCATGGTACATGAGGCAGAAGTGCTTTTGGGGCTTCTTAAAAGACGTAAGGCTGCGTTACCTTTAAGGAACAAGGAAAAATAACTTATTCTACAACTATGATAGGTTGTGAAGGACTTGATACTATTTGCTAAACGGCTTTTCGCTAACCATCGATAGGAATTTGTAAGTTCATGAATTCTTTGCCAATTAAGATCGGAGTACGCTCCAAATATAGCGTTGAGATTAACCTGAGTTTAGAGGCAATAGATCAGTTGAATATATTTGTTCGTTTTATAGCGTTTTGAAGGGAAGATTTGGCAAATAAAACGCGTTTGGAACGCAATAAGGCCGTAAAAGAGGGGGATAAGAAGACAGGGCATAAAGGCTAACTAAATTGGGTTTTGATAAGAAACTGGTTCAGTAAGTCGCATAATATATATTATGTTAAATAATTGCGTGCGTGTTTAAGAGCGTTCCGTTATTTCTGCTAGCGACCTATAATATAATTTTTAATATTTGTCTGAACCAGACTGACAAACGAAAGGACTTTAAGCGCGTGAAAGTCGAAAGATTTCTAAGCGAGATTATGAAGGCGGATCTGATCCGCGATGTTTGGGAACTTCACGTATCAAAAATGCGCGAGTATAAGTTTGATCGTTTGGTCTATGGGTTTACGCATTTTTCTACGGATCACGGATTGGGCGATCCCAATGATTTTACGTTTCTTACCAACCACAGTGCAGATTATATAAATGGGTTCATAAATGATGGGCTTTTCAAAGATGCGCCGATGACCAATTGGGCACAGGCCAATAACGGCGCCTGCAGTTGGACACATATTGTAAAGCGAATGCAAAACGCGACATTAAGCCCAGGTGAATTGGCCACCATCGCTTTCAACCATAAACACGATGTCAAAGCCGGCTATACGATCAGCTTTAAAGCGCCTTCAATGCGGTCTAAAGGCGCAATTGGCCTGACGGCGCCAAAAAACATGTCGCAAGAGGAAGTCGACGAGAACTGGAAAGAATTTGGCGATGAGATTTTGCTTATCAATAACGTTGTTCATTTAAAGATCATTGCGCTTCCTTTGGAAACGCCCGCCGCTTTAAACCTTACAAAGCGCCAAATACAGGTTCTTCAATGGGTCAGTGATGGTAAAACGTTACAAGATGTAAGCGTTTTGTTGAACATATCACCAACCACTGTTGAAAAACATTTGCGGCTTGCCCGCCAAGGTTTGGGCGTTGAAACCACTGCGCAGGCCATAATGAAGACCGTGCGACAAAATCAAATTCATATTACCAAATGATAATCGCAATAAAAAAGGCCGCGTGTAGCGGCCTTGGTGGTTATTGAAGGCATGGGCGCGATCACGCGCCCGAAACCGTAAAAGTCATAATTTAACCTTGCACAACCTTGGCAACTTCGGCGGCGAAATCTTCTTCTTTTTTCTCGATACCTTCGCCAACTTCCATCCGCACATAGCCCGTGATTTCAACGCCGGCCTCTTTGGCAGCTTGCTCAACGGTCAAATCTGGATTGATCACAAAAGCTTGACCCAAAAGCGTCACCTCGGAGAGGAATTTTTTAATGCGACCCGCGATCATTTTTTCAATCACCGCTTCGGGCTTACCAGATTCACGTGCTTGTTCGGTTAAAACGTTTTTCTCCCGTTCTAGCAAAACCGGATCGAGATCTTCAGCTCCAAGCGATTGCGGGTTTGCGGCCGCAACATGCATAGCAACTTGCTTTGCAAAAGCTTCGTTGACACCTTTCGTGGCAACGAGAACGCCAATGCGCCCCATACCTTCGGCGGCGCTGCTATGGATATAAGATTGCACGCTGTCGCCCGAGATTTTAGACATCCGGCGCAATGACATATTTTCGCCAATCGTCGCAATCTTATCTGTCAAAATCTCGGTTACGGTTTTTCCACCGATATCGGCTTGCGCCAACGCATCAAGATCTGCCACATTGAGCGCTTTTTGCGCGAAGGAGCCGACCATTGTTTGGAATTCAGCGTTTTTACCAACAAAATCGGTCTCAGAGTTCACTTCAACAGCAACGCCCGTGCCGTTCTGAACAGAAACGGCTACCAAGCCCTCAGCTGCCACGCGGCCTGATTTCTTTGCCGCTTTGGCAAGGCCTTTGGTGCGCAGCCAATCAACCGCTGCTTCAAAATCGCCTTCAGTTTCTGTCAGGGCTTTCTTTGCGTCCATCATACCTGCGCCTGTCGCGTCGCGCAGTTCTTTTACCATTGATGCTGTGATGGCCATTTGGCTCTCCTCATTTAGCGTCATAAGAAAAGGCAGGATGTCATTCCCCTGCCCTTGGCTTTTAGATCAGCGCTTACGCCTCTGGCGTAGCTGCTTCTGTAGCCGTCTCTGCAGCAGGCGCTTCAGCAGCAGGCTCGGCCTCAACCACGGCCTCTTCTTGCAACGCCTCTTCCATTTCGCCAAGATCAACCCCGGCGGCACCCAATTGGGCAGACATTCCATCAAGCGCAGCCCGAGAGGCTAAATCGCAATACAGAGCGATAGCGCGTGATGCATCATCATTGCCTGGAATAATGTAATCAACCCCATCTGGGGAACAATTTGTGTCGACAATACCGACCACGGGAATCCCCAGCTTATTGGCTTCTGCAATCGCCAGCGCTTCTTTTTTTACGTCGATCACGAACAACAAATCTGGCACACCGCCCATTTCGCGAATACCGCCCAGTGACGCTTGCAATTTGTTTTGCTCGCGCTCAAGTCCAAGCCGTTCTTTCTTGGTAAGACCGTCCATACCGGCCGTAAGCTGCTCGTCAATATTTGCAAGCCGCTTGATTGATTGTGAAACGGTTTGCCAATTGGTCAGCGTGCCGCCCAACCAACGGTGGTTCATATAATATTGTGCGCATTTCTCGGCCGCTTCGGATATCGGCGCAGCCGCTTGGCGTTTTGTGCCCACAAACAGGATACGCCCGCCGCGCGCAACGGTTTCGCGAATTGCGTTTAAGGCCGCGTCCAGCATCGGCACGGTTTGTGTCAAATCCATAATATGGATGCCATTGCGGGCGCCATAAATGAACTCACCCATACGCGGGTTCCAACGTTGTGTTTGGTGGCCAAAATGTACGCCAGCTTCAAGCAATTGACGCAAAGTAAACTCTGGAAGAGCCATGATTTTTCCTTTCCGGTTTTCGCCTTGACAGAGCTGTAAGAGCGGATGCTCCAACCGGTGGACTTTAAGGATGTATCCCCTAAATGCCCAAACTCCATCTGCGGATTTCGATAGAGGCGCGTTTAAATCAGCTTATCTCTGGGCGCAAGCCTAAAATACAAGGGTTGTCTTACGCTAAGATGGTACGTTCAATCACCCAATAGGCTCCGATCAAAGCAATCAGGCAAGAGAACGGGATTGAAATATAGGCTCGATACCAAGGTTTATTTCCAAACCACGCGCCCAACAATAGAAAAGCACAAGCAATTACAGTGAGTTGCCCTATTTCTACGCCAATATTAAAGCCGATCAAAGCTGCTATGAATTGTCCATCCGGCAGCCCAAATTCTTGCAAAACGCTGGCAAAACCGAGCCCGTGTAACAATCCGAATCCAAAGATCAAAGCCGGTCGCCAACGGTGAAGATTTTGAGAAAAGATATTCTCAACCGCCACAAAAACGATCGAGGCGGCTATCAAAGGCTCAACTACACTGCCTGAAATGGTGACCCACCCCATCGCACCGGCGGCAAGCGTGACCGTATGGGCCAAAGTAAAGGCCGAAATCTGCCATAAGAGCGCTGAGATTCGCAGGGTGAGAAAGAATAAACCCAAGACAAAAAGAATGTGATCCAGCCCTTTGGGTATAATATGGTCGAACCCGACCGGCACATAAGAGACCAGCTCGCCCCATGCAGAGCGCTTTTGCAATGCGCCCTGCCCGTTCATCGCGCTGCTGCGTTGCCCATCGCTTAAATATTCGGTTAGACCATTTTCAACGCCCTGCTGGCGCAAAACCAGATTGCCCAGTTCAGAATCCCAGGCAAAGCTGACCGCGCTTGGCGAAGCCAGCGATCCGGTTATACGAAGAATACTGAACCGTGGCAGATCCTGATTTTCTTCGCTAATCACCCTTACCTCTGCCAGCCTCAATGATACATCCTGAGGTGCCGGCGCAGCCCAAAGATGCAGGCGGGTTTGAAGAGAGGGCCAAAACACGCGCACAGCTTCTGCCAAAGCCTGCGCCTCTAAGGCCCGCAAACGGTCATATTCTTCCACCCGCGCTGACTCATTGGTATCTGTTGTTTCAGAAAGATCTATTTCAGCCAAAACAGCTTCTGCCATCAGGCGTATTTCGATCTCAATCTGGTTGTCCGTGATCGTAATGTCGGCTATCGAAGGGAAAACTTCATGTGCAGAGGCCGAGAGAATGCCCAAAAGGTTGAGCAATATTACAGCGATCAGGGTTTTGAATAAATGCAAGGGAGTCTTGGTCATCATGCCTCTTGTTACGTTTTTTGCGTTTTTTGCTGCTCAGCCTTCTTTCGCACATGAATTATGGATTGATGGTCAGAACTTTCAAGCTCAATCTGACGAAACCATTCGCTTGGACTTGCGCAATGGCGAGAACTTTAAAGGGTCTGCGCAGGCTTATTTTAAGTCGCGGATTAAGTCGTTTTATTGGTTTTTGAACCAGGAAACCCATCAGGTTGAAGCGCGCATGGGGGATATCCCAGCCTTTTCGGCAACTCCCGGCGAAGATGGGCTAATGGTGGTTGTGTATGAATCCACGCCCAGCAGCCTGACCTATCGTGACTGGGCGAAATTCGACGCGTTTATTCAGCATAAAGATCTTGGACCCATCGAAGAAATGCACGTAGCGCGTGGGTTATTAAAGACCGATATTAAAGAGGCGTATCATCGCTATAGCAAGGCTGTGATTGGCATTGGCGCGGCGCAAGGCGCTGATCAACGATTTGGGCTGGAAACAGAGTTTGTGCTGTTAGGCAATCCTTATCGGGATGATCCGGCGCAGGGGCTTAAGGTGCAAATTCTGTATCGCGACGCGCCCCGCGCGGATGCTCAAATCGAAATATTTGAAAGAGCCTCTGACGGGACCGTAAATGTGTCTTTGATGCGCAGCAACGCCGAGGGAGTGGCGGTTATAGATATTAAGCCCGGGCACACATATTTGCTGGATGCTGTCTTGCTAAGAGTACCAGATCCCAATACCGCCAACGGGCCGCCCGCCCATTGGGAAAGCCTCTGGGCAGCGGTGACCTTTGCTGTACCCGAAGGGTAGAATGCGATGGAAACGCCTATTATTTGTATCGGCAGTGCCCTTTGGGATGTGATCGGACGTACGCAAACGCATTCCGGATTAGGCGGTGATGTTGCCGGGTTCATAAAAGAGCAAGCTGGGGGCGTGGCATTTAACATCGCCAAACTTTTCAGCCGCAAGGGCTGCGACACCATTATGCTGTCGCATATCGGTAAGGATCCGGCCGGTTGCGCGTTATTAGAGGTGATGGCGGGGCTGGGCATAGACGGAAAATTTGCCTATCGCAGCGCAAATCTTCCTACGGATCGATATATGGCAATCGAAGATGCCACGGGGTTAATCGCAGCGCTAGCAGATGCAAATTCTCTTGAGGCGGCCGGGGAGGCAATTTTGCGCCCTTTAAGCGATGGGCGCTTGGGCTCCCCAATCGCTCCTTTTAAGGGAACAATGGTCGTTGATGGCAATCTAACCGAAACCCTATTGGCGCGCATTGCGCAGGATCCCTTGCTCCAACAAGGTGACCTGAGGATATGCTCGGCCTCCCCCGGTAAAGCCACCCGGTTGAGGTGTTTTTTAGGGGGCGCTCGAGTCACGATTTACTGTAATAAGCACGAGGCCGAGTTTATCTGCGCTTCAGAATTTGCAACCGCAGCGGATGCAGCACAGGCGTTGACGGCGGCTGGCGCCTGGCGCGCCATTGTGACGGATGGCGTCAAGCCCGCTGCCGATGTGCAGCGCGGGCAGCCTTTAATCGTTGCACGCCCTGCCAAGGTGCAGATCAAACAAATAACCGGTGCGGGCGATGTGTTCATGGCGCAGCATATTTTGGCTGAGCTAGACGGCGCGCCGCCTGAGGAGGCCCTAAAGAGCGCCATAGGTGAAGCGCAGAATTTTGTTGCGGGAAAGATATGAAATGCTGAATTGTCAGATTGCACCCAATGTTGCCGAGGCCTTGACAAAAAAGACCCCCATCGTTGCGTTGGAAAGTACCATCATCACCCATGGGATGCCTTGGCCACAAAATCTGGATATGGCAAAATCAGTGGAATCATGTGTGCGCGAGGCTGGGGCCACGCCCGCGACAATTGCCGTGATCGATGGTGTTTTGAAAATCGGTTTAAGCGCAACGGATCTGACACAATTGGCGCAAACAAAAAATGCCGCCAAATTATCACGGGCGGATTTGGCGCTTTGTATGGCGCAAAAAAAGACTGGAGCAACCACTGTTGCCGCCACAATGATTGCCGCGAATTTTGCTGGCATTTCGGTTTTTGCAACGGGTGGAATTGGCGGCGTTCATCGCGGCGCCGAACATAGTTTTGATATCTCGGCCGATCTTCGGGAATTGGCGCTTACGCCCATAACGGTTGTCGCTGCGGGGGCAAAGGCAATATTGGACATTCCAAAAACGCTGGAAGTTTTGGAAACTTATGGCGTTCCAGTTATTTGTTATCGTAGCGATGTATTCCCTGCCTTTTGGTCTGCGAGGTCTTCCTATCCTGCGCCGTTGCGTATGGATGAGGCAAAAGAAATAGCTTTGGCGCATAAAATGCGCGCAGAATTGGGCCTGTCTGGCGGGCAATTGGTGGCCAATCCGATACTATTGGGTGATCAAATTCCCCAAAGTGAAATTGATCCTATGATTGCCCAAGCGCTAACAGAGGCAGCGCAACAAAAAATTACCGCAAAGGCAGTGACTCCATTTTTGCTCTCACGCGTTTTTGATCTGACGCAAGGCCGATCTTTGACCGCTAATATTGCTCTGGTGCTGAACAATGCGCGTTTGGCGGCTCAGATTGCACAAAATTTATGACAGAGCCGTTACTGTTTAGAATTGAGGCGTATGAATATTGTGCGCGCGTCTAAGTGTGATATGTGTTGGCGCAGGTAAAGGGTTATAGTCATGAGTGATCTTGTAAAACCACCGACCTTGTTAAAAAGGTTTATCTCAGGGTTCAGGAATAGCTTTCTAACCGGGGTTGTCGTCATTGCCCCCGTAGGCTTGACCGTGTGGCTGGTTTGGACAGTGATTGGTTGGATTGATGGCTTCGTTTTGCCCTTCGTCCCTTCACAATATCAACCTGAAGCAATTTTAAAGGCTATCCTAGGCGAGGATGTGCGGGTCAATATCCGCGGTCTTGGCGTTGTGTTCTTTTTGGTCTTCACCACCTTCATCGGCTGGATTGCCAAAGGATTGCTTGGCCGTACCTTCATTCGATCCGCAGAAAACCTCGTGAACCGCATGCCGGTTGTCCGCTCGGTGTATTCGGGCGTAAAGCAAATTGCGGAAACCGTGTTTGCGCAAGCCGATAGGTCTTTCGAAAAAGCATGTTTGATCGAATATCCACGGCGCGGTATTTGGGCCATCGGATTCATTTCCACCACAGCGAAAGGTGAGGTTTCAAAACGCTCGGGATCAGGGCAGAAAATGCAATCGATTTTTGTTCCAACAACGCCCAACCCGACCTCCGGCTTTTTGTTATTCTTTCCTGCTGAAGATGTGATTGAATTGGATATGAGCGTTGAGGATGCGGCGAAATTGGTGATCTCGGCCGGGCTTGTCTATCCTGAGGATCTGCCGGTTAAAGAACTAAAAGCCTAAATTGAATGCAGCCCATTAAGTGCTTTGATTTGATGTCTGCAATTCATTGTTTTGTAAAGATAATTACATTTTGGCTGGTTCGACGTGCCCAAAGACCAGATATTCCTCGAGTTATGATTATATATGCGAAATAATAATAAACGATCTGATCGCCTTGCGGTGACCTTTGCGTTTTATTTTTAATTCATTAAAAATTAACCCGAAGCGCCCGGGCCAAATGGTAGGGCGTTGGGTAAATTAAGACCTGTCTCACTTAAAACGCCTGCGGCGCTGCGCTTCAAAGACATAAGGAGCGAACAAAGTGACGGTTTTAAAAAATATTAAGACTACAAAATCAGTCATATTACTGGCAATCGATAAAGCTTATGCAGCAAGTAAAGCGAGAACGAAACGCTTTGAAGGGCCTTTCAGATGAACAGCTTTCAGATATCGAAAAAACCAAACGCAAAGCCTTAAAGAAAATTCAGCAAGGGTATCGTATTCCTACAAACCGGCGCTTTAAGAGGGCTGGAATGCCGTGCTCTGATGATAACCCACTTTTTGAGCGTTGTATGAGATGGAGGAACTGAACCGCGTTACAACGCTGTCCAGCCGCCATCAACGCTTAAGGTCGTGCCGGTGATTTGATCCGCAGCATCAGAGCAAAAAAACACGCATGTACTGCCCAATTGTTCAACGCTTGCAAATTGCCGTGACGGTTGACGCTCCAACATCACTTTTTTAATCACCTCTTCGCGGCTCATATCGTATTTTCTCATCGTATCAGGGATTTGCGCCTCAACCAACGGCGTGAGCACATATCCGGGGCAAATTGCATTGGCGGTGATATTTTCTTCGGCGGTTTCCAAAGCTGTTGTTTTTGTTAACCCAATCACCCCGTGTTTTGCCGCAATATAGGCTGATTTATACGGTGAGGCCGTCAGCCCATGCGCCGATGAAATATTTATGATTCTTCCCCAGCCCGCCTTGCGCATCAAGCCAAGGGCAACAGCCGATGTGTGGAATGCCGCACTGAGATTGATCGCAATAATCTCATCCCATTTTTCAATGGGAAACGTGTCGATCGGAGCCACATGCTGGATACCGGCATTATTGATCAAAATATCACAAGATTGCAGGTTTTCGATCAAAGCTCGGCAGCTTTTGGGGTCGCGCATATCAGCTGAGCAATACCGGGCCTGAACTGAAAACTCGCTTGCCATTGCATTCGCCAACTGATGATCTTCGGGTTTGCCCGTAAACGAATTCAGAACAATATCCGCGCCCGCCTCTGCCAGTTTACGCGCAATGCCCAAGCCTATTCCCGAGGTTGATCCGGTGATTACGGCGGTTTTTCCCGATAAGTTCATGCCCTGCTCTTACGCCCCTTGCTGCTTTCAAAAAATGCCACACAGTCAGATTACGCGCAACGCGTATTTCTGCGCCGCAGAAAAAATATAAAATTAAAAAAAACGCCTGCATAAAGCAGGCGCTAAGTCATTGAGGCAGGTTTCATACAGGCAAGAAACCTATCGAGCAGTCCCTTCTATATAAAGCTTTGTTGAACCCGCTCCAAGCTAAAAATTTGAAAACCACGCTCAGGCAGCATAAGCTGGTCAGGCCACGTGCCTCTCGCCTAAATAGAAAGTATCGCTATGCCCTTGTTTCGCGTCTTCTTCAGCTCTTTGGTTTGGATGTTGCTGATGCCTGCACCAAACCTCTGGGCAGAGGCCAGACCTGCTATCTCTATGTATGGGCAACCGGCTTTACCACCGGATTTTGTGTCCCTACCCTACGCCAACCCAGAGGCTCCTCGAGGCGGAGAATTGAAAATCGGGGCTGTTGGTGGGTTTGATTCCGTCAATCCGCATATCCTGAAAGGCCGCAGCCCATGGCAATTACGATTTTGGAATTATGAGAGCTTGATGGGCCGTAGTTGGGATGAGCCTTTCACTTTATACGGGCTTTTGGCCGAATCAATCGAGGTTGGCGCGAATCGCGAATGGGTCACATTCACCTTACGGCCAGAGGCAAGGTTCAGCGATGGAAGCCCGGTTACTGTTGAAGATGTGATCTGGTCATACAAGACTTTGGGCGTTGAGGGGCATTGGCGCTACCGAGGTTTATGGTCAAAAATATCCAGCGCTATCGCCACTGGCCCGCGCTCGGTTACGTTCACGTTTTCTGACCCCAATCCCGAATTGGCGCTGTTGGCCGGGATGCGCCCTATTTTGAAAAAAGCGCAATGGCAGGGTCTGGATTTTTCAGCCTCTGGCCTCGATATTATTCCGATTACAACCGCACCTTATCAAATCAGCGCGCTTGAAGCTGGAAAATTTATAGAATTGACGCGCAATCCTGAATATTGGGGCGCTCACTTGCCGTTTCGCAAAGGCACGCAAAATTTTGATCGGCTTAGAATTGATTATTTTGGCGATGCAACCGCGCTTTTTGAGGCCTTCAAGGCCGGTGAGGTGGATATTTTTCGCGAAGGTAATGCCGAAAAATGGGCCACGCAGTTTGATTTTCCGGCCATTGCTTCGGGACGCGTGGTCAAATCGGAAATTCCTCATGCGCGTCCAAGCGGCATGCGCGGTTTGGTGATGAACAGCCGCCGTGCACTATTTTCCGATTGGCGGGTGCGCGATGCGTTTATCCACGCGTTCAATTTCGAATATATAAACGAGGCACAGAATGCGAACCGTCAAGCGCGCATCAGTTCGTATTTTTCTAATTCCTCACTGGCAATGCAACCCGGGGCAGCCCCGGCAAAAGTGGCCCAAATACTGGCCCCCTATTCTGAAAAATTGCTGCCAGGAACTCTTGAAGGTATAGCGCTCCCAAAAGGTGATGGCTCTTTGGGCAACCGCAAGAATATGCGCAAAGCGCAATCGCTGCTGGCGCAAGCAGGTTATAAACTGCGCGATGGGGTTTTAATGGATCCTCAAGCAGCCCCAGTCAGATTTGAAATATTGCTGCGTCAGGGCGCCCAAGAATATAGATCTATCCTCGATATTTACGCTCAAGCCTTGGAGCGACTTGGGATTGAAGCTGAGATTTCGCTTGTTGATGGGGCGCAATACGCAGAGCGCATCCGCGCTTTAGACTTTGACATGACGCCCTATCGGCGCGACCTGTCTTTAAGCCCAGGCAATGAACAAAAACTGTATTGGAGTTCAGAGATGGCTGATGTTGATGGAACGCGTAATCTTATGGGGGTGAAATCGCCAGCATTGGACGCGCTTATTGAAGGGTTGGTGCATGCAAAATCGCAAGATGACGTCCAAACCATCACCAGAGCGATGGATCGGGTGTTAATGGCCGGCCGCTATGTCATTCCAATTTATCATGATGGAGTCAGCCGCATTGCGCATAAAGCCAATTTGAAATACCCTGAAAACCTTCCCCTTTATGGCGATCGTATCGGCTTTCTTCCGGATGTCTGGTGGGTCGAGAAATGACGCGTGTAAAAAGCCTTGCCGGGCTGTCATCAGGCCAAAGAGGTTATCCATAAAATGGTTGCATCGTCTTCGCTGGTCGAAATCACATTATGCCCCATCGTGGCATCATAATAGGCACTGTCACCGCGGCGCATTTCCAACGGTTCGTAAAACTCGGTGAATAGTTTTATCACTCCGGTCAGAACATAAAGAAATTCTTCTCCATCATGGCGCACCCAGCCATCAAACTCGTCAATCGAGCGCGCTCT
>Ga0255758_10003119_pt1 | contig 14814 bp, 9 predicted proteins | sample 011ome_24_FD_179958 | JGI IMG/M metagenome (GOLD analysis project Ga0255758, IMG submission 179958) | Coastal salt marsh microbial communities from the Groves Creek Marsh, Skidaway Island, Georgia - 011513CT metaG (version 2) | ecosystem: Environmental > Aquatic > Marine > Intertidal zone > Salt...
ACCCAAGTGGTGTTCGGATTCAAAAGTGGCGTTGAGAAAGAGGGTAGGGCCGGAACCAGTCAGGGGAGCATCGCCCGCCCGCTCAACCGTTTGCAAAAGAGATTGAGACCACACCTGGGCGGTTTGGAAACGGTCTACCCCCTGAAATTCGGCATGGGCAAGGTATTCGCCACAGGCAATCGAAAATTCATCGGTCGGTTTTTCAAAGTAGCAATGCGGGCTGTTTGGGAGGTGAAGGGATTCAAGGAGGGCAAGTGGATCGGAGAAAGTGGTTTGGTAAGAAATGGAGGAATACAGACGGGTCTGCGTAAGCTTTGCTTTTTCGACAAGGCTATGGAGGTAACCGATAAGGTTGTCGCCTGGTTTACAGTGGGCGGGGGCAGATAAAGTGGCAATCGACATTACTCAGAGGGATGGGGGAAATCATTACGATTTGGATGGACTGGGTCATGTCCGCCAGGGTGCATCGGATTACATCGAAAAATCCGGGAAAGAGATCGAGGGATTGCCCGATAAAGAGGCAGAGTCCGAAAGCACTCGAGTGCATATTCAGAGCAAGTTGGATGAAAGCGACACCTGGCATAGGGACCAAAAATCAGTTGTTTGACCGGGGAAATGAAACGATAGGCACGAATCAGGAGGATGAAAGGCAAGGATAGAGTGAGGTGGGGGTTGGAAATTTCAGCAGTGATTTTCACATTATCCTTTTTATCTGAAGAGGAGGGTTCGGACAAACTGGACATGTCCTGTGAGAGCTAGATTAAGATGCCGTGGTCCTTGATTTGGGCAAAGACTTGTTCGAAATTTCTTCCGTGATTGCCAAGAGGGCAGAATCTAGCGAATGCGGACCATCCAATTCAGGATTGCTGCGGGATCGTAAGGACACTTTGTTTTCTTCAGCTTCTCTTTTCCCAACAATCATCATGTGAGGAATTTTGTCGGTCTCTGCCCGCCGGATTTTTGCACCTAACTTTGCCGATTGGCCATCGATACTTGCACGAACTCCTTTTTCTTTCAGCTTTTGCAGGCAGTCCTCCGCAAAGGGAATTAAATCATCATTCATAGGAAGAATTCTTACCTGTTCTGGGGCCAGCCAAGTTGGAAAGTTTCCACCAAAATGCTCGATCAATACACCACAAAAGCGCTCCATCGATCCAAATGGAGCCCGGTGAATCATTACCGGTCGGTGGTCTTGGTTATCCCTTCCGACATAAGAAAGATCAAACCGTTCTGGAAGGTTGTAGTCCACCTGTACCGTACCAAGTTGCCACTCCCTACCGATCACATCCTTGACCACAAAATCTATTTTTGGACCGTAAAAAGCAGCCTCGCCCAATTCTTCCTCGTATTCGACTTCAAGAGACTGAACTGCCTGACGGAGTGCTGCCTCGGCTTTGTCCCAGGCTTCAGGAGATCCCACATATTTGTCCGAGTTAGGATCGCGCAAACTAACCCGCACCCTGTAATCATCCATGCCAAGGGTGGAAAATACCATTTTCACGAGGCTTAAGCAGCCCTGTACCTCATCCTGCAACTGGTCTTCCCGGATGAAAAGGTGGGCATCATCCTGAGTAAACCCACGCACCCGAGTCATTCCATTGAGTTCGCCGGATTGTTCCCAACGGTAAACGGTGCCAAATTCCGCCAGACGGACGGGAAGGTCACGGTAGGAGTGCTGTTCGGATTTAAAGATACGAATGTGCATCGGGCAATTCATCGGCTTCAATAAATAGCCGTCGATCTCTCCATTCTCTAACTTGTTGGACAGCTCGGAGCAGGTACAGCCTTCGTTAGCCAGTTCCTCGAGACATTCCCGATGGATAATAGGGGGATATTGCGAGTCTTGGTAATAGGGAAAGTGTCCCGATGTGCGGTACAAGTCGAGCTTACCAATGTGGGGGGTGTAGACTTGGGAGTACCCCTGCTTGTTGAGTTGCTCGGTGATGAACCCTTCCAATTCCTGTCGAATAATGGCTCCGTTTGGTTTCCAAAGAACCAGGCCTTGCCCCACCTGCTCATCAATGTGAAAGAGATTCAAATCTTTTCCGACTACCCGGTGGTCACGCTTTTTCGCCTCCTCCAGGCGGGCCAAATGCTGGGCAAGTTCATCCTTGGTGGGGAAAGCTGTTCCGTAAATTCTTTGCAACTGCTTTTGTGAGGAATCGCCACGATGGTAGGAACCAGCAACATGAAGCAGGGTATAGGCCTTGATCTTTTTGGTGTAAGAAACATGGCTTCCAGCACAAAGATCCAGAAATTCGCCGTTGCGGTAGAATGAAATAGTTTCGCCCTCTGGAATATCTTCCAACCTGCCTAATTTGTAAGTGGTCTGGTTCATCTCCTTAATCATGGAGATAGCTTCTTCCCGGCTTACTTCCAGTCTTTCAAAACGCTGATTTTCTTTAATTACTTTTCCCATTTCCTCCTCTATCTGCTGAAGGACTTCTGGGGTGAAAGGAACCTCCGAATCAAAGTCGTAGTAAAATCCAGAGTCTGTTGGCGGGCCAATATCCAGCTGGGTCTCTGGGTACAGGCGGAGAACCGCAGTGGCGAGAACATGAGCGGCAGAATGGCGGATTTCCTCTAAGGGGGACATTTCCTTCATAGCCTGAAATTTATACTTTTTCCTCTGGCCTCCTGCAATGCCAAAGGGGAGGCAGCATCAGTCCAAGCCTTCGTGGTAAGGCCTAAGCATCAAACCCAAGGTTGGGACGCAACCATTTGATTGCCTGTTTGGTTTCCCATCCTTTGCGCTTTGAGTAGTCCTCTATTTGGTCCCTTCCCAGGCTGCCTACATTGAAGTACCGTGCTTCAGGGTGAGAGAAATAAAGGCCGGATACCGAGCATCCTGGGTTCATCGCCCGAGACTCGGTGAGTTCGAGCTGGATCGTATCTTTGACCTTTAATAAGTCCCAAATTAAGTCCTTTTCCGTATGGTCCGGCTGGCAGGGATACCCAGCAGCTGGACGAATTCCACGATACTTTTCAGCAATCAATTCGTGGTTGCTTAAACCTTCAGTTAATCCAAATCCCCAAAGGTCTCGGATTTTTTTGTGGGCATATTCTGCGGTGGCTTCTGCAAAGCGATCACCCAAAGATTTAACCAGAATGGAGGTGAAGTCATCGTTCTTTGCTTTGTATTGGTCTGCAATTTCATCAACTTCCTTGCCTGCATTAACTGCAAATGCACCCAGATAATCCATCCGGCCAGAAGACTGGGGAGCCACAAAGTCGGCCAGGCAGAACTGGGGCTGATTAGGAATGACTTGCTGGCGGCGGACAAAACGAAATGCCCCCAGCTTTTTTCTTTTGGTTAGATCAGAAAATAATTCCACATCGTCCCCGCAGGCATGAGCGGGCCAGAGACCGACAACGGCTTGGCAGGTGAAGAGCTTTTGTTGGGTGATTTCTGCGAGGAGTTCTTGTGCTTGATCAAATAATTTCTTTGCTTCCTCACCAGATTCTTTCTTTTCGAAAATTTGGGGGTAGGTGCCTCTGAGTTCCCATGCCCAGAAAAAGGGCGACCAATCAAAAAACTCCAACACTTCTTCTAGAGAGGGTTGGAAAGAATGGGTGCCCAAATTATCAGCTAAGGGACTGGCGATTTCTTGGTTTTGCCAATCAAAAGTTACTCCTTTGGTCCTCGCCTCGGATAGAGGGAGGAGCGGTCTTTCACCCTGCTTTTCGTGTTGTATACGAATGCGTGACTGATCGGATTTTAATTCTTCAATGTATTTTTTGGACTTATCCGGATGAAGCACATCATTACACACATTGACAACCAGTGAAGCATCCGGCACTTGGATGACAGGGGGCTCATAGTGGGGGGCGATTTTTATGGCTGTATGAGCCCGACTCGTGGTGGCTCCGCCAATAAGCAAGGGAATTTTAAGGCCAAGCCTTTGCATTTCCTTGGCATTATCAATCATCTCATCGAGGGAGGGGGTAATCAGACCACTTAATCCTAATACATCCGCATTATGTTCAGCAACGGCGTCCAGAATTTTATCGCAGGATACCATTACCCCCAAGTCGATCACTTCCCAGTTGTTGCAGGCAAGAACAACACCGACGATGTTTTTGCCGATGTCATGAACATCCCCCTTTACCGTGGCAATGACCATGGTTCCCCGTTTTCCTGATCCGGAGGCGTCCTTCTCCTTTTCCATGAAGGGCTCAAGGTAAGCGACTGCCTTTTTCATAACCCGGGCACTTTTTACCACTTGAGGAAGAAACATTTTTCCATCACCAAAAAGGTCTCCTACCACTTTCATACCGTCCATTAAAGGACCCTCGATCACTTCAAGCGGACGGCCGAGCAACTGACGGGCTTCCTCAGCATCCTCTTCTGCAAAATCACCAATCCCTTTGACCAGTGCATAAGAGAGGCGTTCCCCGACCGGTTTTTCACGCCAACTTAAGTCCGGTCCCTCCGACTTCCGGTTTTCGTTCTGGTCTTTAATACTTTCAGCATGGGCAAGCAGTTCCTCACCAGCATTTTTGGACTTGTTTAAGACAACAGCTTCCACCCTTTCCCTAAGCTCCGGTTCTATTTCATCATAAACTGCGAGCATGCCGGCATTGACGATACCCATATCCAATCCAGCTTGGCAGCCATGGTAAAGAAAGCTCGCATGCATCGCTTCACGCACAAGGTTGTTTCCCCGAAAGGAAAAGGACACATTGCTGATACCCCCACTAGTCCGGGCATGTGGGCATCTTTTTTTGATCTCCCTTACGGCTTCGATAAAGTCTAACCCATAGGCGTTGTGTTCATCCATTCCCGTGGCAAGGGTAAGCACGTTGGGATCAAAAATAATATCCCAGGCAGGGAAGTTTACCTCCTCAACCAGAATCTTGTAGGCCCTTTCGCAAATTCTTATTTTGTCTTCCAGTGTGGCCGCTTGTCCTTTTTCATCAAAGGCCATCACCACAACGGCAGCCCCATACCTCATTGCCAGTTGGGCATGTTTTTTAAATGGGTCTACCCCTTCTTTTAAACTGATTGAATTGATAATGCACTTTCCCTGAATCACTTTGAGCCCTGCTTCGATCACAGACCATTTGGAACTATCGATCATTATGGGAACGCGTGAAATATCGGGCTCGGACACAACCAAGTTGAGAAATTTGGACATGCATTCTTCACCATCCAGGAGGGCAGCATCAAAATTCACATCAATGATATTAGCCCCATTCTCTACCTGCTGCTTGGCAACTTTAAGCGCAGAGTCATAATCCCCCTCCTCGATAAGCCTCCTAAACTTGGGAGAACCAGTGACATTGGTCCGTTCGCCCACCATAATGAGGGATTTTGATTCCCCCTTTATCTCAAAAGGTTCCAAACCACTCAAACGCATGGCAGGTTCAATCTGGGCGACTTCTCTTGGGGCAGCTTGCTTTAACTTCTCAGCAATTGCGTGGATGTGGGGGGGAGTGGTTCCACAACAACCACCTGCCATGTTCAGCAGTCCTTCGTCGGCGAAGGTGAAAAGTGCACCAGCTGTATCCTCAGGCTTTTCATCATATCCAGTGGGGGCAAGCGGGTTGGGCAGTCCCGCATTGGGATAGCAATGAACGAAGCAATCAGCATTTTTAGAAAGGGCTTGCAGGTAGGGCCTCATGGCATCGGCACCAAGAGCACAATTGAGACCGACCCCCAGGGGTTTGGCATGGGCGATCGAATTCCAGCAGGCTTCTGTGGTTTGCCCGGAAAGGGTGCGACCGGAAGCATCGGTAATGGTGATGGAAAGGATGACCGGTAGGCGGGTGCCTGATTGATCAAAGAAATTTTCCAATGCAAAAATTGCCGCTTTTAAATTAAGGGTATCGAAGGTGGTTTCCGGCATCAGAACATCGACCCCACCCTCAACCAACGCAACGATCTGGGCGTAATAGGTATCGACCAGTTGGTCAAAGGTTACATTTCGTTTCGAAGGGTCATTCACATCAGGTGAAAGGGAGGCGGTTCGGTTTGTCGGGCCGATTGCTCCAGCGACAAAGCGAGGGCGGGAAGGGTCTTTTCTCATCGCTTCATCTGCCGCTTCCCTAGCCAGTTTTGCGGACGCCACATTGAGGTCGTGCACCACTTCCTCAAGGTGGTAATCTGCCATGGCTATGCTCGTGGCACTAAAGGTATTGGTCTCAACCAGGTCACTCCCTGCCTCAAAGTAAGATTGGTGAATGTTTCGAATGATATCAGGACGGGTGAGACTAAGAAGGTCATTGTTTCCTTTTAATTCTCCCTTGTGGCTCTTAAATAAATCGCCTCGGAAATCTTCCTCCACCAATTTTTCCTGCTGGATCATTGTTCCCATTGCTCCATCTAGGATTAATATCCTTCGGTTAAGGATATCGCGTAAGTCCTTTTCCAAGGGTCGTCTGTCCGAAAAATTGATCATAAACGTATCAACATATCATGATGCGATGATGCGTTTTGCCAAACAAAATCCGTTTCACTGAGAGTTCAAACGAGGTAATGTTTGGTTTTGCCAAGTATAAAAAAATAGTTCATGGTGCTTTCTTTTGGTTCCGGGATGTAGCGTAGTCTGGTTAGCGCGCCTGCTTTGGGAGCAGGAGGCCGTGAGTTCGAATCTCACCATCCCGACCATCTTAATTTCCCATACTTTCCCCCCCTTAATAAATCTCCTACACGGGCATTATTATATGGATTTTGACACCTATGGAATCTCTCGTTGGGGAGATGGATTAGTCGGTATACTTCCCAATGGTAATATTGGTCTCCACGACCCACTGAATCCTGGCAACCAGCCGGTCGATTTGGCGGGAGTCATAGAAAAACTTGAAAAAAGAGGAATCCAAACCCCGGTTCTTCTACGGGTGGCCAATTTCTTGGAGCACCGTATACAAGTAATAAACGAGAGTTTCAAAGATGCGATCGAACAAGTTGGATATCGAGGAGACTACCGGGGAGTTTTCCCCATCAAGGTAAATCAACAGGCTCATGTGGTGGAGCGGGTCTCAGAATATGGAGAGCCTTATCATTTTGGATTGGAGGTGGGGTCAAAGGCAGAGCTTCTGATTGCTCTTTCACAAAATGTGAATTCACAGGGGTTGATTATTTGCAATGGATATAAGGACTCGGAGTTTATCAGGCTTGCCCTTCTTTCTTCAAAACTTGGGATGCGAACGGTCATCGTAATGGAGAGTGTTCGGGAACTGAAATTGATCATCGATGTGTCTCGCGAGCTTGGTATTCCTCCCTCTTTGGGAGTACGGGTTAAACTAGTTAATGTGGTCAGTGGGTACTGGTCAGCCACCAGCGGGGATCGTTCCTCTTTTGGTCTATCCATAGCTCAAGTAGTGGAAGTGGTGGAAATTTTAAGGAAGGAAAACCTGCTCGACTCGTTGGTTCTTCAACATTCTCATCTGGGTAGTCAGGTACCCAATATGATTGAGATTCGCAAGTTTGCCCAGGAGGCAAGCAGGCTTTTTATTGAAATTAAAAAATTGGGTGCGGATTTAAAGTACTTAGACTTAGGGGGTGGTTTAGGAGTAGATTACACCGGAGAAAATTCATCCAGTCCCAACTCAATTAATTACTCCCTCGAAGAATATTGCTACAGCGTGGTGGAAACGGTTGGGTTTGAGATGAACGATGCGGGAGTGGAGCACCCTTGTATTGTCACCGAGAGTGGGCGTGCCTGTGTCGCTCAATCTTCCATGCTCTTGTTTAGTGTTTTGGAAAGTACCAGTTATGAAAGTGACGGGGTAGTTTTGGCTGAGGATGGCGATCATCCGCTCCTTTGTTCCCTCATCGAACTATCCGATGGATTGACGAGTGAGAACCTGCTCGAATCCCTCAACGATGCCACCTATTATCGGGATGAGTTACGAGCCCTTTTTCGCAGAGGTAGGCTTTCTCTTCCTTTGCTTGCCCGTGCCGAGCGTGCTCACCAAAGGATGGTTGGGTTAATCAGGCTTTGGATGAAAAAATTAGAGGATACTGAATGGAGTGAAGAGCTTACTCAACGCATTCAGGGAATGGCTGACATTTACCATTGCAATTTCTCTCTCTTTCAAAGCCTGCCTGATGTTTGGGCAATTGATCAGCTCCACCCAATTATTCCTCTTACACGATTGCATGAGAAGCCAGACCGCAATGCGGTTTTGTCTGATATCACCTGCGATAGCGATGGTAGGATTGATCGCTTTGTAGTTGCAGATGGGGTAGCAGATTGTCTGCCCTTGCACAGCCTGGACGAAAATGAGGAATACTACCTGGGAGCATTTTTTGTGGGTGCTTACCAGGAGACCCTTGGAGACTTACACAACCTTTTTGGTGACACCAATGTGGTGACGATCCGCCTGAAGGAAAAGGGTGAGTTTGAACTTCTTGATGAAGTGGAGGGGGATACCGTTTCAGAGGTTCTCAGTTATGTTGAATACGAACCCAAGAGACTGCTTGAGAAATTCAAGGCAAGGGCTGAACGGGCAGTCAAAGACCATGTTTCCACACTTGAGGAATTAAAGGAATTAGTTTCCACTTACCGCGAAAGTTTGCGCGGATACACCTACTACGAATCAGACTAACAAAGGAAAAATTATGTCGAAAGTATTGGTCATTGGAGCCGGCGGTGTCGGTTCGGTTGCAGTTCATAAAATGGCACAATTGCCAGAGGTGTTTTCCTCAATCACCTTGGCGAGTAGACGATTACCTGCCTGCGAAAAAGTCGCCAAATCCGTGATGGATCGTTTTGGTGTAAAAGTCGAAACTGCTCAAGTAGATGCGGATTATGTTGAGCAAACCATCCGCCTGATCGAACGGGTGAAACCTGATCTCTTGGTCAACCTTGCTTTACCTTATCAGGATCTTGCCCTCATGGATGCCTGCTTGGATACGGGCGTTCCCTATCTGGATACCGCAAATTACGAACCTAAAGAGGAGGCAAAATTTGAGTATCGCTGGCAGTGGGAATATCAGGATCGGTTTGAAAAGGCTGGGCTTATGGCTTTGCTTGGGTCTGGTTTTGACCCCGGCGTGACCAATGTATTTACCGCATGGTTGCGGAAGCATCACTTCGATCGTATCGACACATTGGATATTTTAGACTGCAATGGTGGAGACCATGGGCATCCTTTTGCCACTAATTTTAATCCAGAGATCAATATCCGGGAAGTGACCGCACCTGCCCGGCACTGGGAGAATGGAAAATGGTCGGAGACTCCGGCACTCTCTTGCAAGCACACATTTGATTTCCCTGAAGTAGGGGAGAGGAATATGTACCTTATGTATCATGAGGAATTGGAGTCTCTGGTAAAACATTTTCCAGAAATCCAAAGGGCTAGGTTCTGGATGACTTTTGGTGATTCCTACCTCAAGCATTTGGAAGTCCTGCAAAATGTGGGCCTTACCTCTATTGAGCCAGTTACTTATGAAGGTCACGAAATCATTCCCCTGCAATTCTTAAAAGCCGTACTGCCTGATCCAGGTGGACTGGGCGAGCATACCACGGGGAAGACCTGTATTGGGAATATTGTTACTGGTGTAAAGTCTGGACAAGCAGTTACTAAATACCTTTTTAATGTGTGTGACCACGAACAATGCTATCGTGAGGTGGGGAGTCAGGCGGTCAGTTACACAACCGGCGTGCCAGCAATGATTGGTGCTGCTCTGTTGCTTCAGGGGAAATGGCAGGGCAGGGGAGTTTTCAATATGGAACAAATGGACCCTGACCCATTTATGGATATGCTCAATCTACACGGTTTGCCTTGGGAAGTTCGCGAATTGGAACACTCCCCAAACTTCTGATGCTGCCCACCCAAAGTGGGGGGGCAGGTACTTTTGCCCATTTTGATCTTAGCAGGGTGCCTACTCCCTGCTATGTGGTTGATGAGGAGAAGATACGTACCAATCTTGAAATTCTGCGAGATATAGGCAGGTGTTCCGGGGCCAAAGTTCTGCTTGCCCTAAAAGCATTTTCGATGTGGTCCTTGGCAGAGTTGGTGAGCCAGTACTTGGATGGATGTTGTGCATCTGGCCTATGGGAAGCGAGATTAGCCAGGCAAAAAGGCTTTGTGAAAGAGGGAAATTCACAGGTTCTTTCGACCTTCTCTCCTGCGTTTCGCCCCGAAGAGTTGGATGAAATTTGTACCCTTTCGGATCATCTTATTTTCAACCATCCACAGGCGGATGGAATTGAGGCTGCCGCTAAATCAGGAGTATCGGTGGGGTTGAGGATTAATCCGGAAATTTCGCTGGGTCTTGATCCTAAGTATGATCCTTGTGCGAAAAACTCACGACTGGGCTATCCACTTAGTAAATTATCAGAAACGGATCTAGCAGTTTTTGATGGGTTACATATGCACACTTTATGCGAACAAAACTTTTCTCCACTTCTTAAGACATGGACCAAGGTAGAAAAGTCTATCGGTCCTGTCTTGCACAAGTTTAAATGGATCAATCTGGGAGGTGGGCATCATTGCACCCGGGCAGATTATGATCGTGATGGCTTGGTCGATTTGATGTCCATGATTTCACAAAAGTATGGCTGTCAGGTTTACTTGGAACCGGGGGAAGCAGTTGCTCTCGATGCTGGAATCCTGATCGGCACTGTGCTTGACATAATGGATGCTGAGAAAAAACACGCCCTTTTGGATTTAAGTGCTACCTGCCACGCACCCGATGTGATCGAGGCACCTTACCGACCCGCCCTCTTGGGTGAATCCGTGAATGGTAAGTATGCTTATTTTTTGGGTGGCTCCAGTTGTTTGACTGCCGATAGTTTTGGCATGTATCAGTTTGATAAGCCATTGCTCAAAAAGGAGCGTTTGGCATTTTTGGATCAAGCCCATTACACCATGGTAAAAACAAATACATTTAATGGGGTATGCTTACCAGCGATTGCGCTTTGGAATTCACGGACCGACGAGTTGTTAGTGGTTAAAGAGTTTACTGACCATGAATTTGTAAACCGCTTGTCATGAACCAACACCAGTCCATGCAATTTTTGGGATCCGAACTGAAAATCGCTGAAAACCTTGAAGTATCTGCGAAATTTCAAGTGGTTCCATGTCCGATGGAAAAAACTGTGTCGTACGGTAAAGGAACAGCCAATGGGCCAAGTGCTTTGATTGAAGCAAGCCAGGAATTGGAAAGATCCTCGATTTGTGAACATGGAATCTTTACTCATCAGCCAATCGATTGCACCGCGCCCCAAACAATTTGTCTAACCAAACTGGAGCGTGTCACCGAGCAAATTGCGGCCAACAATAAATTGCCAGTAATTTTGGGAGGGGAACATTCCCTTACCTGGGCGGCAGTTCGTGGAATTTCCAAACAATTTCAGCAAAAAATTGGAATCATCCAATTCGATGCCCACGCGGATCTTCGTGATTGCTATGAAGGAAATGAACATTCTCATGCCAGCGTGATGCGCTTACTGGTGCAGGAGGGTCACCGGTTAGCATCTTTTGGCGTTCGTGCGATGTGTGAAGAGGAGAGGGTTTTTCGCCAGCAAAATAATGTATTTTACAAGGATGGAGAAGAACTCGTGCGTGGCAATCTATCCTCCATCGTTCTCCCCGAAGATTTTCCAGAATTGGTTTATCTAACCTTTGACTTGGACGGGCTGGATCCAAGTATTTTGCCTGCGGTGGGTACTCCTGTGCCCGGTGGGTTGGGCTATTATCAATCAATCGACCTCGTTGAATCGGCTCTTCATGGAAGAAAATGTGTGGGCATGGATATGGTGGAGCTCGCCCCTGTGCACGGTGACCTAGTTTCTCCATTCACCGCTGCTTCTCTTCTGCAAAAGCTTTTATCTATGGTGTAAGCCGGGTTTGCCTAACGGCAAACCGGAGGAATGGGGAGAGATTTAAACTATACTTGTTGCCCTTGACCAGGTTACCCAAGGGCTTTGATAATAAAGATGTATGTTTAAGGAATATCCTTGGGGGAAAGGAAAGATTATTGAAACAATCGTTCCGGATTGGGAAGATTGGGTGCCTAAGTTGCTCAAAAGTTTTTCAGATAACCAGCAAGATTGTACTTTTTCTCATAAGATTAAGGGGAGATGGGAAAATAGTTATCTTCCCGTTGAGCTCGTTCCGGAAATACGTTTTCCCATTCGTTTTGCTAGAGATCTAGGAGTGGAAATCTTTTGTCCGTCTATCTGCATGATTTATGATGCCTTCGATAAGAGTGACCCCACCAGTCTTCCCTTTTGGTTTAATTCGGCTATGCCAGGGGAATCTACTGGTTTGCACGATCATGTACATCATGCTGCACTTGCAGGGGTGGTGTATCTTAGTTGCGAAATGAAATCTGGAAATTTATATTTTCACATGGATGGATCATCCGAATTGGAAATTTTGCCAGAAGTAGGAAAGCTCGTCCTTTTTGAACCTTGGATGAAGCATGGGGTTCGTACCAACCAAAGTAACCAGCAAAGGTTGTCCCTTGCTTTTAATTTACAACCATTTCCGGTCCGTGTGGCTGGTTTGTGACAACCCAAAATATTGATTACTTTACTGGTACATTTCGTGTATATTTTATTTTGTTAATAATTTCGTTGTGAATGTTCATTTATCTGATCATAAATAGGTCGTTTTTTTCTTAACTAAATCCCCCCCTCCCTAACCATGACCCAAGCATCTGATTCTTTCGAAGAAATCGAGTCTGCCGTTGTTCGTTTCGCTGGCGACTCGGGAGATGGCATGCAAACCATAGGTGAACGCTTTACTGATTCCAGTGCTTTTGCTGGCAATGATATCGCTACACTTCCCGATTTTCCTGCTGAAATTCGTGCGCCAGCTGGCACCCTAGCGGGTGTTTCCGGCTACCAGCTTCAGTTTGGAAGCCGTACCATTTTAACCCCCGGGGATGAACCCGATGCCTTGGTGGCAATGAATCCAGCCGCTCTCAAGGCAAATATTGGTGATTTGCCCGAGGGAGGCTTGCTTGTAGTGAATGTGGATTCGTTTAAGAAAATGAACCTCAAAAAAGCGGGTTATGAGAGCAATCCTTTGGAGGACGAGGACTTTCGAAAAAAATTCCAATTAATCGAGTTAGATTTAACCACCCTTACCAAAGAGGCACTTTCCGAAAGCCCGCTTAAACCATCCGATAAAGCCCGCTGTAAGAATTTCTTTGCTCTCGGTTTTATGTGCTATGTTTATGGCAGACCCTTGGAACCCACGCTCAATTTCTTTCAACAAAAATGGGGCAAAAAGTTGCCCGAAGTAGCAGATGCCAACTCTACGGCACTTAAAGCGGGGAATAATCTTGGAGATACCATGGAAACCGCAAGAAACCGCTACCAGCTTGCCAAGGCAGTTGTAAAACCAGGGGTTTACCGGAAGATTTCAGGAAATGAAGCAACTGTGTATGGTTTGGTTGCCGGTGCACAGTGTGCAAATCGTGAATTACTCTATTCGGGCTATCCCATTACCCCTGCTTCTCCGGTGTTAGAGGGATTATCAGCACTTAAGAAATTTGGAGTCAAAACGGTGCAGGCAGAAGATGAGATTGCAGCGATGGGTGTAGCCATCGGTGCCAGCTTTGCGGGAGATTTATCCGTGGTCGCTACCAGTGGTCCAGGAATGTGTCTTAAGAGCGAATTTATTGGATTGGCCAGTATTACAGAATTACCGGTAGTCATTTGTAATGTTCAGCGGGGAGGCCCCAGCACAGGTCTACCAACGAAAACAGAGCAAAGTGACCTTTTGCAAAGTCTCTTTTCGAGGCATGGAGACTGTCCATTGCCTGTAATTGCTGCTCATTCTCCTTCCGATTGTTTTGACAGTGCGATTGAGGCTTGCCGAATTGCACTCACCTACTGCACCCCAGTTATATTTCTCAGCGATCTTTATGTTGCCAACGGTTCCGAGCCATGGCTCGTCCCCAATGCATCCGAATTACCAGAGATTGTTGCCGAATTTGCCAATCCAGATGAGCCCTATGTCACCTACAAGCGCGACCCCAAAACCCTTGCCCGTACCCAGGCCATACCTGGACAAGCCGGTTTGGAGCACCGTATTGGAGGATTGGAGAAGTCTGAAGATGGCGGAGTAAGCTACGATCCAGAAAACCATGAACAGATGACTCATCTTCGGGCTGAAAAAGTGGAGCGTATTGCTGACTCCTTACCCCCGCTTGAATTACATGGAGAAGGGGAGGGCGACCTTTTGGTTATCGGTTGGGGAGGCACATATGGTGCGATCACCTCTGCGGTTCAGGCGATGAAAGCCGAAGGGTTTTCGATTTCGAGCGTACACCTTCGCCACCTCAATCCATTGCCGAAAGACCTCGGCGATTTGCTTAAGAAATTCAAGAAAGTCATTGTACCCGAGCTTAACCTTGGTCAACTCAGCTTGATTCTCCGGGCAAAATATTTGGTGGATGCCATTCCCTTGACTAAAGTACAAGGAAAGCCTTTCAAAGTATCCGAACTTCGCGAAGCTTTTCACAAGCACCTTTCCTAAACACTGACCTACTTAAATAGATGAGTTCTACAAATACAGAAGAAACAAGTCTTACCAAAAAAGACTTTGTTACCGACAACGATGTACGGTGGTGTCCTGGGTGTGGAGACTATGCCATTCTTAACGCGGTACAGCGAACTTTGCCCGAACTGGATGTTCCCAAAGAAAAATTTGTCGTGGTTAGTGGGATTGGTTGTTCCAGTCGCTTTCCTTACTACATGAATACCTATGGGTTTCATACGATTCATGGTCGAGCTCCTACGGTCGCAACCGGAGTGAAGTCTGCCAACCCCGACCTTTCCATATGGATGGTGACAGGAGATGGGGACGGTCTTTCCATCGGCGGAAATCATTTGATGCACCTCCTTC
>Ga0255758_10003153_pt1 | contig 14736 bp, 9 predicted proteins | sample 011ome_24_FD_179958 | JGI IMG/M metagenome (GOLD analysis project Ga0255758, IMG submission 179958) | Coastal salt marsh microbial communities from the Groves Creek Marsh, Skidaway Island, Georgia - 011513CT metaG (version 2) | ecosystem: Environmental > Aquatic > Marine > Intertidal zone > Salt...
CCTCACATTGAATTGATCGCGCAAAGCCACGTTTATTGAGAAATAAGAGAGCCTGTTCGCCACGAGTAATGGTTTGCTGAATGGCGTCGATTGCCTCGTCGCTAAGGCCTGCCGTGAGCGCCAGCCCCCGAGTATCCACAAGTCTGATCTGAGGCAGCTCCGCCTTCGTTGCTCGCTCTGTTAGACGGTGGTGGTGGTAGCGCTGAGCAAGCGCGTTGGCGAGCGTTTCGAGGCTGGGCGTAGCGCTGCCTAAAATGACAGGGCAACTGCAGATTTGTCCACGCTTTACGGCAACGTCCCGCGCCGAATAACGAGGATGATCCTGCTGCTTTAGAGAACTGTCGTGCTCCTCATCAACGATGATCAGGCTGAGTGATTTAAAACTACAAAAAACACTAGAGCGCGTCCCCAAGATGACTGGTGCAGTGCCTGAACGAGCCATAGCCCACGCTCTACCGCGCTCGGAATCTGAGATGCCCGAGTGGATGACTGGCACCTCGAACCCAAGCGCTGCCTCAAAGCGCGATCGAGTTTGGGGAGTGAGACCTATCTCTGGGACCAGAACCAATGTTTGCCCACCTGCTTCAATCGTGCGCTTTATACAGGCTATATAAACCGCCGTTTTGCCACTGCCAGTCACCCCGTCCAAGAGGTGCGTGACAAATGAGGTCAGAGTCTTTGTAACGTTTTCTACTATTTGGCTTTGAGCGGGGCTAAGCGCTGGGGTATCGGCTTTACTAACATTTGATTCGTTGGGTGTGCTTACTCTCTCAACGAATGGCGTTTTGCTGAGACTGCGCAGTGTCGCTTTCGAAATGCCATGCGACTCGAGCGTCTCCAGGCTGATAATGCCGTTGCCTATGAGTTCAAGTGCACGCAGTTGCTGGGGCGCCCTAGCAAGCTCGGCACGCCAATTCTCTTCTGTAGCACAGGCTTTGAGCGCATTAAGTGGTGCTTGCCATGGATGTTTACCTTTTCGCTCATTGAGTGCGAGTCCCATCATTAAGGCATCGCCCGGCGGGATAAGGTAATACTCAGTAACCCATGCTAGGAGCTTCTGAAGTGTAGGTTCAAGCAAGCTCCGCTCGTCCACCACGTCCGTTACGCGCTTAAGCTTTTGTGGGTCGTTGAGTGTTGATGCTCTCGATTGAAGGAAAAAGCCGATTGATTCACGACCGGCAAAAGGGACGAGTACTCGAGACCCTGCCTCAGGTGGCGTTACGCCGGCGGGAGGTAAATACTCAAAGGTCCTATGAAGAGGTGCGGGAACCGCAATCTCCCAAACATTAAGACTTGAATTGGCAATAGGCTCTGGTATCATCCGCGCTCTTTTTTACCGGACCCGCAAGGTTGAGGGCAACATGAAAGCAGATATTCATCCGCGTTACGAAGACATCACGGCTCGTTGCAGCTGCGGCAACGAGATCAAAACGCGCTCTACGCTCACTCAGGATATCACTGTTGATGTGTGCAGTCGGTGCCATCCTTTCTTTACCGGCAAACAAAAGATCGTCGATTCTGGCGGTCGTGTGGATCGCTTCAATAAACGATTTGCTGGTAGAAGCTTGCGTAAGTAAGACGCTTCTACACAACTGTTGCGGAAGTACTTTCGAACTTGACCCGCACACACAAAAAAACCGGCATCACCGCCGGTTTTTTTATTTCCGTTTTTCTTAGTGCCGTCCGGTAGTCTAGAAAAAATCAAAACAGTCCATCCAGATCGTCATTGTCGTTATCCATACCTCGGCCCGGCTTTCCTGTCGGTGTGAATTCCTCTAGAAATACCTCCCAGATTGAAGAAGACGTCGAGTTTGTTCGCTCCCCTGATTCTTTATCGATTCGAAGTCGCACTACACCTGGTGGCATTTCTGCAGCTGTCTCCTCAGGGGGCAGGGCAACCCGCATAAAGTCAATCCAAATTGGTAGCGCAGCTGTTCCGCCAAACTCCCGACGACCCAACAGGCTGTAGTCGTCAAACCCTACCCAAGTGGTGGTCACTAGGTTTCTGTTATAACCAGAGAACCACGCGTCCCTGGGACCATTGGTAGTTCCGGTTTTTCCTGCCAGATCATCGCGCTCTAGTACCCGGGCTCTTCGTCCTGTTCCCCGCTTAATCACGTCCTCAAGCATCGACGTGAGCACGTAAGTAACACGCTCATCAATAATGCGGGGCGCCTCGCGAGCCTTGGGTTCTTCGGGTTCAAATAGATCTTCAATCCGCGAAATTTCGCCTGCCGTATCGCTAGGGGACATCCTCCCGCACTCATGACAGACAACGAGCGGATCAGCTTCGAAAATAATATTGCCATCCACATCTTCAATACGGTCGATCAGCCAGGGCTCAACTCGAAATCCGCCGTTTGCAATCGCAGTATATCCTCGCGCTATATCCAGTGGCGTGAAGGCATGAGTGCCCAGCGCAAGCGTAAGGTTGGGCTGCATCTCTTCAACGTCGAAGCCGGTACGTTCAGCCATTTCGATCAATTTTTTCACGCCGAGCTGCTGAAGGACCCGAATGGATACCAAGTTTCGCGAAAATGTGAGCGCTTCTCGCACCCGCGTCGGCCCGTAAAATCGCCCACTATCATTTTCTGGCCGCCACAAGTCTTCATCGGTCAGATTTCCTACAACGACGGGAGCGTCGTTGATTAACGTCGCGGGATGAATTCCATTTTCGATGGCGGCGGCATAGAGAAACGCCTTGAAATTTGAGCCTGGTTGTCGTTTTGCTTGCGTGGCCCTATTGAACTTGGATAACACAAAACCCATACCGCCCACGAGAGCTTTGATGGACCCGTCGTTCGGGTCCAGTGATACCAATGCACCTTGCACTCTCGGTACCTGAGCTAACCTGAAGACCTCTTCTTCCCTGCTTACCCGGATAAGGTCTCCAACCGCAACGAGATCTTCTATCTCAGTTGGACGGGCACTTAGACGGTCTTCGGTTATATATCTCCGTATTTTTTGAAGATCCTTCTGCCATGATAACCGTCCCAGCTCTCCGCCTCTAATCAGCAATTCAGCACCCTCAGAGTCGATGGACGTTACGATCGCGGGTAAAAGGTCGGCAACGACGGGCATCGCACTTAAGGCGCGCTCCCAACGCTTGGTACGTGTTTCTGGCGCTTCATCTTCGATTGGAGGATGCTGTTGCTCGGGGCCACGCCAGCCGTGACGATTGTCGTAGGTGATGAGTCCATCGATCACCGAGTTGCGTGCCGCCTGCTGCAGGTTTCCATCGACGGTGGTGTGAACAACATAACCGTCGTTATAGGCAGCATTGCCTAATTTTTCTACGGCAACTTGTCGCGCCATTTCTGCGACATAGTCAGCGTCTACTTCTACTTTTAGTCCATAAAATGACGCGACGTCGACGCTTTTTACAGCGGCGTCGTGCGCGGCTTGGTCAATCATACCTAGCGTCAGCATTCGGCCTAAAATCCAATTGCGCCTAACCTCGCTTCGCGAGGGGTTGCTGAGCGGATTGTTGCGTGAGGGCGCCTGTGGCACTCCGGCTAGCATAGCCTGTTCGGCAAGCGTTAGTTCAGATAATGAGCGCCCGTAGTAGGTTTGCGCGGCGGTTTCAAAACCATAGCTGCGATGACCAAGGAACACGCGATTCACGTAGAGCTCGAGGATTTGCTCCTTGCTGAGGCGTTGCTCAATCTCGAGGGCAAGCAGGATTTCGGTAAATTTCCTGATGAACGTTTGATCCAAGGTCAAAAAGAAATTTCGCGCCACCTGCATAGTGATGGTTGAGCCACCGCTCTGCTTGCTCCCCGTAGTGACAAGCTCGGATACCGCACGCGCGAGGCCCAAAAAATCGATGCCGGAGTGTTCAAAAAACCCATCGTCCTCGGCAGCTAGCAGCGCATTAACAAAATTCTCGGGAAGATCCTCGTAACGCGCTGGAATGCGCTTTTGCTCCCCAAATTGTCCAATAAGCTGACCGTCTGCGCTTAAAATTCGAAGTGGTGTTTGTAACTTTATGTCTTGAAGCGCCTCAGCCTCAGGCAACTTGGGGCTTAAATATAGATACAACCCCGCCAACCACCAAAGTGCCGCAGCAGTAATTAGCGCGAGTGCGTGCAAACTTTTTTTTATAAGGGCCAAGCGAAGGTCTCCGGCTCAATCACACCCCATCCCGTAGGGTGAAATTGGGGTCGTTCGTCATATTTTAACCTTCTATTAGCACTTTAATTCAACCTGTGGTGCAATTTGGTGGTTGCCGTCAGTTAATTCACATCGCATGATGCTACCGCAACGGGGGCGCCAAGGCTGATCCATGTCATTTTTAGATAGGATAATAAAAGGTAAAAAACCTACGCGGGTAGGGATTGATATCAGCTCAACCACGGTTAAGCTGTTAGAACTCTCGGAATCTAATGGCGGGTTTCGGGTAGAGTCCTATGCTGTATCCTCGCTTCCGCATGGCGCTGTCTATGAAAAAAATATCAATAATGTTGGTGAAGTAGCGACAGCTATTCAAAGTGTCATGCATCAAAGCCGAACACGGTCTAATGAAGTTATTACCGCCGTCTCTGGTTCGTCGGTAATCAGCAAAGTCATTTCCATGCCGGCTGGTCTCACTGATGACGAAATGGAGGCTCAAATAGCCTTAGAGGCTGATCAGTACATTCCCTACCCGCTTGAAGAGGTGGCTCTGGACTTTGAGGTTCAGAGACCCACGCCGGGACGGGAAGATCAGGTTGACGTTCTACTCGCTGCTTGCAGGCGCGAAACGATTGATTCGCGTGTCGAGGCGCTAGAGTTAGCAGGGCTGACGACTAAGGTGGTAGATGTCGAGGCGTATGCGATGGAGCGGGCTTATGAGCTTGTCCGCCCACTGGCCGGCGTGGATCCCGCGGCGACAGTAGCGGTGGTCGATATTGGTGCCACAATGACGACTCTGTCAGTATTTAATCAGGGCGCTAACGTCTATTCGCGTGAACAGGCATTTGGCGGCAAGCAACTCACCGATGAGATTATGCGCCGTTATGGCTTACCCTTGCGAGAAGCGGGATTGGCGAAAAAGCAGGGTGGACTCCCCAGCGGGTATGAAGAGGATGTGCTGACACCGTTTAAGGAGGCCGTCGTTCAACAGGTGGGCAGATCCTTACAGTTCTTTTACTCATCGAGTACTTTTAACGCCGTCGATCACATTTTTTTGGTGGGCGGTGTGGCGGTGACAGATGGATTAGTAGCGCTTGTTGAGAATCGCTTGGCGACACCGACGACAATTGCTAACCCCTTCACAAACATGTCTATTTCGCCGCGGGTAAATGCAGTGGCTTTGAGTGGTGATGCGCCGGCAATGATGGTTGCTGCGGGACTTGCTTTGCGAGGGTTAGCGCATGGCTAATATCAACCTGCTCCCCTGGCGGGAGGAACTTCGAGCCGAGCGACAGCGCAACTTTTTGTCTTCACTGGGGCTTGCAGTTGCCTTAGCTATTTTAGTGTTGGTGCTGGCGGATCGGATTATCAACATCAATCTCGATACACAGAATGCGCGGAATCGGTTTTTGACTGACAATATTGCATCGGTCGACGACAAAGTCGCGGAGATACGAGATTTGAGATCGCAGCGCAAACTCTTACTTGAGCGGATGAGAGTTATTCAACAATTACAGGGAAACCGACCCATCATTGTAAGGGTGCTCGATGAGTTGGTGCGCACGGTTCCAGACGGCGTTTACTACCACGATCTTACCGCCTCAGACGACACCCTTTATATTGAAGGAATTGCGGAATCGAATAATCGAGTATCCAGCTTGATGCGGCGGTTGGACGCATCTGATTGGCTAGCAGACCCTTCGCTTGACGTCGTGAGTGCGGCTGACGACCTTGGCCAATCTGCTATGGAATTCAGTTTGTCAGTTCAGATTGAAGCGCCAAGTGTGCGAAGCGCGGGTGAGCTATGAGCTGGGTCGATAGCCTGCGAGACCTTAATGACCTCGATCTAAACGATCTGGATCTCGAAAATGTTGGCGCGTGGCCGGCCGCGGCTCGAGCAATCATTATAGCAATACTATTTCTACTAATAGTTGTCTCCGGTTATTTCTATCATATCGCCGCCATCTCTGATCGGCTTGCAGCAGCCGAGCTTATAGAGCTGGAGTTACGTCGTGAGTTTGAGCGCAAGGCTTTTGAGGCTCAAAACCTTGATGCTTACAAGCTACAGCTCCAAGAGATGAGGGATAGTTTTGGTGCCCTAGTCAGCCAATTGCCCTCAGATACCGAAGTGCCTGGCTTGTTAGAGGATATCTCTGCGAAGGGCGAGCTGAATGGCCTTGCTATTGAGTCGATCGACTTACTCGATGAAGTCAGCGAAGAATTTTATGTCGAATTGCCTATTGCCATTGAAGCGACGGGCTCCTATCACGCTCTTGGAGCGTTCGTATCTGGCATGGCGGGGTTGCCACGCATTGTAACACTTCACGATTTCGACATCGAAATGGAGGACGACGACAGCACTAGGCTTAGCATGAAAATAACGGCGAAAACTTATCGTTACCGGGATGAGAGCGATGGGGAGTAATTTCATAGCATTACTCAAGCATCTAATGGTCGCATCGAGCGCGTTGCTTCTAAGTGCCTGCGGGGGCGCGGATGTTTCGGATTTAGAGCGTTTTGTCGAGGATAAAACAGAACGTGCTGGCGGCTTGATTGAGCCTATCCCTGCCTTCACCGCTTACGAAGCCTTCGGGTATTCTGCGCAAGTGATGCGTTCGCCGTTTGATCGGCCTGTCGAGGTCGTTCAACTTGCTGCACTTCGCCTGAGGGCCACTGTGGCACCTGACCGAGCAAGGGCCAAAGAGTTTCTAGAGCAGTTCCAAGTAGATTCTTTAATTTTGGTTGGGAAGATAAAGCGTCAAGGCGTAGAGTGGGCATTGCTCAGAGATCCGAATGGGGGCATCCATCGTGTGCGCGAGGGAAATTACGTTGGGCCCGACCACGGCAAAGTGGTGGATGTCGGCGAGGACTATGTAGCAATTATGGAAATTGTGACAGACGGTACGACTAATGGCTGGGTAGAGCGTCCGAGGACGCTTGAGCTGGGGACGCAGTGAAGGGTAGGCCTGTTATATGAAATTACTATCAATGAGTAGCGTGATTCGCGCTGGACTTGCCATTACGCTGACGCTAAGCAGTCTCTTATTGTCTACGGTTGCCATTGCTGAACAGCGTATTTCCGACATTACTTTCAATGCGTTACCCGACGGTAGCTTGTCGATTGGCCTCGACTTCCAGAATGTTGTGTCAAGAGAGTTCTCGAGTTACACCATTGAGGACCCAGCTCGGATCGTCATCGATTTTCCCAACACCCAAAGCGACTTGTCGCAGCGACGTTTTTCACTCCCCGAGGGCAATGCATCGAGCGTTGTTGTCCTAGCGGCAGGTGATCGAAGTCGTCTGATCGTCAATTTGAGCAACTTGGGACTGTTCGAAACGGTGTTTGAAGGCAGCCGGTTTACGCTGGAAATTAAAGGCGATTCTGCGGGTTCATATGTGGTGCCTACCATAGCGTCTTCATCTAACCCTTCAGCCTCCTCGGCTCAGTCCACTGGCAATGTATCGATTTCTGATGTTGAGTTCAGAAGGTCTGCTCAGGGTGAAGGGCAATTGATGTTGTCGTTAACCGACGCGAGCGTCGACGTCAATGTATTCAGCGAAGGTAGCCGAATTAGCCTTGAGCTTTTGGATGTTGATGTTTCCGATGCGCTAAGCCGACGTTACGATGTGACTGATTTTGCTACTCCGGTGTCCCAAATCGAGGTGACGCCATCGGGCAGGGGCACGCGAGTAGTCCTCCAAGCTTCGGGTTTTTATGACTATCTGGCGTACCAGCAAGGTGAGCAATACGTTGTCAGTGTGCGGCCTGTTACTGAATCCGAACGCGAACAACGACTCAGTGAATTTAGCTATGTCGGGGATCGCATCTCGCTGAATTTCCAGAATATCGAAGTTCGAGCGGTGCTCCAGCTTATTGCCGACTTTACCGATTTGAACTTGGTTGCCTCTGATACGGTTTCCGGCAACATCACACTGCGCTTACAGAATGTTCCCTGGGACCAAGCTATGGAGCTGGTCTTAAAGACAAAAGGGCTAGATAGTCGCCAAATTGGAAATGTTCTGATGGTGGCCCCGGCGGCTGAGATTGCAGAAAGAGAGCGTCAGGAAATCGAAGCGAATAAGCAACTGGCGGAGCTTGCACCGCTTAAATCAGAATTCATTGAGATTCGTTACGCGAAAGCAGCCAATGTCGTGACCTTATTTGCGGCAGGCTCAGAGCAAGGCGGGTCGCTCGTGTCTGAGCGCGGCTCGGTGGTGGTCGACGAGCGAACTAACTCAATTATCGTGACTGATACGGCGGCAAAGCTCGATGAAATCCGTGCCTTAATTGCCAATGTAGATATTCCGATAAGGCAGGTGATGATCGAGGCTCGTATCGTGATTGCCTCATCCGATGTTGATGAACAACTCGGAATTCGATGGGGCGGCGGTTATGTAGAAAGTGATGCAGACTCCGTGCTTTCTGTCGCCAGAAACATTGAGGCAACAAACGCAATCAATCAGGCGATTATTGGTGGGATTGTTCCTTCGGCGCCAACAACACCTTTGGTCGATCTCGGAATAGCAAGCGGCACAAGCGGCTTTGCCGTTGGTTTTACCTCAGACGATCTGTTTCTCTCTGCAGAGCTATCTGCACTTGAGGCCGCAGGTGAGGGTGAAGTGGTATCTCAGCCGAAGGTCATCACGGGTGATAAGCAGCAGGCTACGATCAAGTCAGGGACAGAAATCCCATATCAAGAAGGCGCGGCCTCTGGTGCCACAACAACTCAGTTCAAAGAGGCAGTGTTGCAGTTGACGGTAACGCCCAACATCACACCTGACGACCGCATTCTCTTGGATTTGGTGGTTAATCAGGATTCGGTTGGTGAGTTAGTTCCCAGTGCGAACGGTGGGCTGGTTCCCTCGATTGATACAACAGAGTTGACGACCCAGGTACTTGTCGGAAATGGCGAGACGGTTGTTTTGGGTGGTGTTTTTCGGAATGAAGAGACCCAGCAAACTCAGAAGGTGCCTGTACTGGGTGATTTGCCGGGGGTGGGATCGCTATTCAGGAGCACCACGAACACTAATAAAAAGGTTGAAACATTGATCTTTATTACGCCACGTATTCTCTCTGAGGTGCTGCTAGATTAAGCTCTAGGGCTTGTGTGCACAGGGTGAAACATGCGCGTCTTTTTGGTTGGTCCGCCCGGTTCTGGAAAATCCACTGTCGGTAAATACCTGGCTGAGCGCCTCAATGCCCGTTTCCTTGATCTCGATGAGGTGATCGCGGAGCGCGCAGGCGCCGACATACCCTGGATCTTTGATGTTGAAGGTGAGAGGGGCTTTCGCGACCGCGAGGAAACCGTTGTTGCGGATTATACGACGCAGGATGATGTGGTGGTGGCAACGGGTGGCGGTGTGGTTCTGCGCGAAGCGAATCGAGCGAGGATGAAGGCGAACTGCACGGTCATTTATCTCTCAGCAACTATTGATACATTGGTTGCGCGAACAGCGGGCAAAGATAAGCGTCCTTTGCTTGCGGGAAAAGACCCACGACCCATTTTGACTGAGATGCTTGAGGTCCGCGGGCCGTTATACGAGGAAGTGGCAGATATAACCGTCATGTCTACTCCCGGATCTGCCAAAAAGCTCGCGACCGTTATCGCTGGTAAACTCGCAGACTTTGCCGAGGCTAGAGGCCAGTAAATTGAGCGCAACCTCCTCCGCTGTTGTTATTGATCCCGCTGTTAATGTCAGGCTTGATCCTGACCGCACGGATCGCAGCTACCCGATTTATATCGAGAGTGGGCTTCTAGGCTCTAGTGAGCTGTTGCCTAGTCTACTTCATGATAGAAGCGTTTGTTTGGTAACCAATGATACCGTGGCTGAGCTATACCTTGAGCAGGTGCTTAATGCTCTCGGTAATGGAAGGAAAGTGACCGTCGTTGCGCTTCCAGATGGTGAGCAGTTCAAAACAATGAATGCGTTCGAGCAGGTTCTTACTGCTGCGTTGGAGGAAAAGCATGAGAGAAGCACGGTTTTTATTGCGCTAGGTGGCGGTGTTGTGGGCGATATAACAGGCTTTTCAGCAGCCTCCTTTCTGCGCGGCGCCGACTTTATCCAGATACCAACCACGTTGTTGGCGCAAGTTGATTCTTCGGTGGGTGGAAAGACGGGTATTAATCATCCAATGGGGAAAAATCTTATCGGTGCGTTCCACCAACCAATTGCCGTTTTATGCGATACGCAGTCGCTAGAAACACTCCCGGACCGAGAATTTGCGGCGGGTCTGGCCGAGGTTATCAAGTACGGTCTGATAGCGGATAAAGCTTTCTTTTACGACCTGCTTGATAATGCGAAGGCGCTTAAAAAACGGGACCCTGATGTGCTAGGTCGTGTCATTGCGCGATGCTGCGCCATAAAAGCCGATATTGTTAGTCGCGATGAGCGAGAGGGCGGTGTCAGAGCTATTCTGAATCTGGGCCATACGTTCGGTCACGCTATCGAGAAGGAGCAGGGTTTTGGTAAGTGGCTGCACGGCGAGGCAGTCGCAGCGGGCATGGTGATGGCCACTCGAATTTCTGTTTCAAGGGGCCTCGTTTCCGCTGATACACTCGACGACTTACTGGTATTTTTAGAGACCTTTGACTTGCCCTGCGCCCCGCCAAGCGACATGACGGTTGAAGCGTTTCTAACTGCGATGCAAGGCGACAAAAAGGTTCAGTCGGGCCGCGTCCGCTACATTCTTCTATCTGCACTCGGCGAAGCAACGATTGTTGAAGATGTGAGTGAATCTGAAATCGGCGCTTGTCTGTAAACCTTTGATACATGGATACATTAAGCAGTGACCCGCTGTCGGTAAATTGTAGAAAGGCTACTAAAAGTGTAAACTGCGCGGCCTTTTTGGCTGTGGCCTGCGCATATGCTGCCTAGGTAGACAGTCCCGTTTAGATCAAGCGAGCAAGTTCTAACATGAAGTCATTAGACATCGTGAACGACTCCGTTGGCCCGAAAGATCAGCCGCGCGGTTTGTACAATCCAGAAGAGTTTCGAGACAATTGTGGTTTCGGAATGATCGCCCATCAGCAGGGTGTACCAAGCCACAAGCTATTGCAGACAGCGATAGAGTCGCTTACCTGCATGACCCACCGCGGCGGTATTGCGGCCGATGGTAAAACGGGGGACGGCTGTGGTCTGCTTCTGCAAATGCCTGAGCCGTTTATGCGCGCTGCTGCCCGCGACGTTTTAGGCCGAGATCTCAAAACCACCTTTGCCGTGGGTATGGTTTTCATGTCCAGAGCGGAAGAGGCGCAAGAAAAAGTGCGCGCAGCATTTGACGCTGCTGCACAAGAGTTTGATTTTGAAGTCGCCACGTGGCGTGTAGTGCCTACACAGCCAGACGTGTGTGGTCAAATTGCGCTCGAGCAGCTTCCACAAATCGAACAAGTATTTTTGGAAGCGGGTGACGCCAGCCGTGAAGAGGTTGCAGCAAAGCTGTTCATGATCCGCCGTCGCGTAGAAATGGCGATGGTGGATGATCAAGATTTTTATATTTGCAGCCTCTCAGATCGTGTTATCTCCTACAAAGGCCTTGTAATGCCCGCGGACCTCGAGCATTTTTACCCTGACCTAGGGGATGAAAGCCTTGAGACGGCGATTTGCGTTTTTCACCAGCGCTTCTCGACGAATACATTGCCTCGTTGGCCGCTAGCGCAGCCGTTCCGGATGCTTGCGCACAACGGTGAAATCAATACGATTCAGGGGAACAGAAGTTGGTCTCGGGCTCGTACCCCCAAGCTTTCCTCACCCTTATTACCTGATCTTCAGAGCGTGACGCCATTGGTGAACGAGCGGGGTTCCGACTCTTCGAGTCTGGATAATATGCTTGAGCTTCTAGTGACTGGTGGTGTTGATCTTCCGAAAGCGCTTCGCATGCTAATCCCTCCGGCTTGGCAAAATATCGAAGACATCGATCCAGATTTGAAGGCGTTTTATCAGTATCACGCGATGCATATGGAGCCGTGGGATGGACCCGCAGGTATTGTATTAACTGATGGTCGTTACGCCTGTTGCTTGCTCGATAGAAATGGCCTCCGTCCTGCGCGTTGGGTGACGACTTCGGACGGCTTTATTACGCTTGCCTCAGAGGTTGGAACTTACGACTACAAGCCTGAGACAGTTACTGCCAAGGGTCGTGTTGGTCCGGGACAAATTCTTGTGATTGACACCCAGACAGGCGAAGTACTGCACACGAAAGACATTGATAACAAGTTAAAAAGTAGTAAGCCCTACAAACAGTGGCTGCGGGATAATGCGCGGCATATCGAAGCTTCCTACGACACCACGGTCACCGCTCCGATCGAAGGCGACATGCTGGATGTCTATCAGAAAATGTTCCAAGTGACGCTGGAGGAGCGAGACCAGGTACTCAAGCCATTGGCAGAGTCGGGGAACGAGGCGGTCGGTTCAATGGGTGATGATACGCCTATGGCGGTGTTGTCTGCGAGAGAGCGATCACTATACGACTACTTTAGACAGAAGTTCGCTCAAGTAACTAACCCACCTATCGATCCACTTCGGGAAGCGATTGTGATGTCGCTTGAAGTTGATCTCGGTGGTGAAGCCAACCTTTTTGAGGAGACCGAAGCTCACGCCCGGCGAGTTAGCCTGACGTCGCCCGTGTTGTCGCAGGGTAAGTTCGAAGCAGTGTTGGCCTTGAATGAAAGTGGCTTTAAGGTCGAAGTACTTGACGCAACTTACAATCCGGAAAAAATGTCGCTGAAAGATGCCATCGCGACCCTCTGCCAGGAGGCAGGTGCTCATGTGGCGGGCGGCGCTAGCGTGCTCGTTTTATCGGATCGCAATTTTGGCGATGATCGTGTGCCTATCCATAGCCTCCTCGCGACTGGCGCTGTTCACAACCACCTGATTGCCCATGGCCTTCGCGCGGATTCCAATTTGATTGTGGAATCAGCCAGCGCACGCGACTCGCATCAGTTTGCCTGCTTGATCGGTTTTGGCGCCACGGCTGTTTACCCCTACCTCGCATACAGTTTACTTGCGCAGCAATTAGCCAAGGGTGAGATCTTGGGTGCGCCTTCAGCCTGCTACAAGAATTACCGCAAGGGTATCAATAAAGGCCTGCTTAAAATTATGTCCAAGATGGGCATATCGGCTGTGAACAGCTACCGCGGAGCGCAGTTGTTCGAGGCGGTTGGTTTGGATGCTGAGGTCGTTGATGTTGCGTTTAAAGGTGTGGCTTCGCGAATCGCCGGCGCAGGTTTTGCACATCTCGAGTTCGATCAGATTCAACTTGCTCGCGTGGCGCGTTTGAAGCGTAAGCCCGTAGTGGCTGGCGGATTGCTCAAATATGTCCACGGAGGTGAGTATCACGCTTATAACCCTGATGTGGTGATGAGTTTGCAGCGAGCAGTGGTGAGTAACGACAATGCTGATTACAAGGCCTATGCCAATCATTGTAACGACAGACCCGTTGCTGCGCTCCGTGATCTACTTAATCTCAAACCAAGCCCGGAGCCGATTCCACTCGAAGATGTCGAGCCCATTGACGCGATCTTGAAACGATTCGACTCGGCAGGCATGTCGCTCGGTGCACTTTCCCCCGAGGCTCACGAAGCTTTGGCAATGGGAATGAACGCGATCGGTGCACGCTCCAACAGTGGCGAAGGTGGCGAAGACCCGGCACGCTATGGTACGAATCGGGTATCTAAGATTAAGCAAATCGCTTCGGGCCGGTTCGGTGTTACACCGCACTATTTGGTAAATGCCGAAGTGTTGCAGATCAAAGTGGCACAGGGCGCTAAGCCGGGTGAGGGCGGACAGCTGCCCGGTGGTAAGGTAAACGACCTCATTGCTCGGCTGCGTTACTCCGTTCCGGGTGTCACACTGATCTCGCCGCCGCCCCACCATGACATCTACTCAATCGAAGATTTAGCGCAGCTCATTTTTGATCTCAAGGAGGTCAACCCGGATGCTCTCGTATCAGTCAAGCTGGTATCCGAGCCCGGTGTAGGAACCATTGCGGCTGGTGTGGCCAAGGCCTACGCTGATCTAATCACCATATCTGGTTATGACGGTGGAACTGCGGCGAGTCCGCTGACCTCGATTCGCCATGCGGGTTCTCCATGGGAGTTGGGTCTCGCTGAAGTACATCAAACACTGCGCGGGAATCGTCTGCGCGGAAAGATCCGACTGCAGGCTGACGGTGGTATGAAGACCGGCTTAGATGTCGTGAAAGCGGCTATTCTCGGAGCTGAAAGTTTTGGTTTTGGCACTGCCCCTATGATTGCAATGGGTTGTAAGTACCTCCGTATTTGCCACCTCAACAATTGTGCAACGGGCGTTGCAACACAGAACGACAAGCTTCGAGAAGAGCACTTTGTGGGTGACGTCGAGCGCGTAGTGAATTTCTTCCGTTTTGTTGCAGAGGAGACGCGCGAATGGATGTCATCTCTCGGTGTTTCAAAACTTGAAGATTTGATCGGACGCGTCGATTTGCTCGAGCATCTCGATGGCACGACGGACAAGCAGAGCGCTCTGAACTTACATCCGATCACGTGGGTTGATGACACGGCCGTTGATCAACCTCAGTTTTGTGAGGTTGAAAGAAACCCCCCATTTGATCAGGGAGAAAAAGCAGCGCTCATCCTTGCTGAGGTG
>Ga0255758_10003155_pt1 | contig 14733 bp, 11 predicted proteins | sample 011ome_24_FD_179958 | JGI IMG/M metagenome (GOLD analysis project Ga0255758, IMG submission 179958) | Coastal salt marsh microbial communities from the Groves Creek Marsh, Skidaway Island, Georgia - 011513CT metaG (version 2) | ecosystem: Environmental > Aquatic > Marine > Intertidal zone >...
TGCGAAAGAACGAGCCGAACCAGAACCAATAATCGCAGCACTAGTAACCGCAGCACCAGTAACCGCAGCACCAGCCCCCCAAACCAAAAGCAGCGACAAGCCGCGAATCTTTTCCAGCCCGCTGGCGCGCCGGATTGCGGCTGATCGGAATATTGCGCTTGAGGGCATTACCGGAAGCGGCCCTTATGGCCGGATTTTGCGCCGTGATGTTGAGTCCGCCGCCACCGCCCAAATCGCGCAAACAACCGCAGCACAAGCAGAAACGTTGGAAGCAGGGGTGACCCAGCAAGGCGACAGCTATCTTGTTGCCAATAGCCAGATGCGTAAGGCCATTGCTAGCCGCCTTCAAGATTCAAAACAGCAAGCGCCACATTTCTATCTGACCGTTGATTGTGTGATCGACAATTTGCTTGAAGCGCGCAAGGCATTGAATGCCAAGGCAGCCGAAGGGATCAAAATCTCAGTCAATGACATGATTATCCGCGCCGCAGCGATGGCATTGATTGCCGTTCCTGAAGCCAATGCGTCATGGGAAGGCGAGCATACACTGCGGTTCCGCCATGCCGATATTGCTATGGCAGTGGCGATTGATGGCGGGTTAATCACGCCAATTGTTTGGGCCGCCGAACAAAAGGGTCTTGCCGCCCTATCGCAGGTGACTGCCGATCTGGCCGCTCGCGCGCGTGATGGGAAATTAGCCGCCAGCGAATATACCGGTGGCAGCTTTACAATTTCCAATCTTGGCATGTTTGGTGTTCGTGAATTTGCCGCGGTCATTAATCCGCCGCATGGCGGTATTCTGGCGGTTGGTGCCGGTGAACAGCGGCCTGTTGTTATTGATGGCAATCTGGCAGTGGCAACGGTGATGAGCGTCACCCTTTCGGCCGACCATCGCGCTGTTGACGGGGCGGTTGGTGCCAGATGGCTTCAGGCCTTTAAGGGGTTTGTTGAAAATCCCGTTACCATGCTGTTGTAAGGCACGATGCTTTTGTAATGCGCCGTGCAATAGACCAATTGCAAGAGTTCCGGTTCGCCGATTAGGAGACAAGAATGACCGATACCCAATTTGACATTGCCGTGATTGGTGGCGGGCCTGGTGGCTATGTTGCGGCCATTCGGGCGGCCCAGCTTGGGCTAAAGCCGGTGGTGATCGAGCGTGAGAATCTTGGCGGTATCTGCCTGAATTGGGGTTGTATTCCAACCAAAGCATTGCTGCGCGCTGCCGAATTGCGTCACTCAATTGATGAAATGGCCGATTTCGGCATCACGGTTGGCGAGGTGAAAGTCGATCTTGCGGCTGTGGTGAAACGGTCACGCAAGGTTGCCGGCCGCCTTTCGATGGGGATCAAGCATCTGCTGAAAAAGAACAAGGTGACCGTGATTGCGGCCAAAGCCAAGCTTGGTGCGGCAAAGGGCGGTTTGCGCCAAATCAACCTGTCAAATGGAGAAACCGTATCAGCCAAGCATGTAATCATCGCTACCGGTGCTCGCGCCCGCGCTTTGCCCAATATCGAGGCTAATGGCAAAACCATTCTGACCTACCGCGAAGCAATGGTTCCTGAAACCATGCCGGAATCGCTTATCATTGTCGGTTCAGGTGCGATTGGAAGTGAATTTGCCTCATTCTATCATGATATGGGTGTCAAGGTGACGCTGGTCGAGGCGCTTGACCGTATTTTGCCGGTTGAAGATGGAGATGTTTCTGCTTTTGTTCAAAAATCATTCGAAAAGCGCGGCATCAAGATTATAACCGGCGTCAAATTGCAGGCGGTGACAAGCGATGCAAACGGCGTTCAGGCCAGTATCGAAGGCCATGACAAGCTATTGCAGGCAAGCCGGATGATTCTTGCCGTTGGCATTACCGGCAATACCGAAAATCTTGGCCTTGAGGCTACCAAAATCAAAGTTGATCGCGGCCATATCGTGACTGATCAATGGGGCGCAACTGGCGAGGCTGGCATCTATGCCATTGGCGATGTAACCGGCCCGCCTTGGCTGGCGCATAAAGCTAGCCACGAAGGCATTATCTGTGTCGAAAAAATCACCCGTCAAAAAGATGTTCATGCGATTGGTGCGGGGGCTGTGCCCGGATGCACCTATTGCCGCCCACAAGTGGCGTCAGTTGGCATGACCGAAGCGGCGGCAAAACAGGCTGGCCATAATCTGAAAATTGGCCAGTTCCCCTTTACTGGCAATGGCAAGGCGATTGCGCTTGGTGATGATGGCGGCTTTGTCAAAACGATTTTTGATGCGAAAACTGGCGAATTGCTGGGGGCGCATATGGTTGGGCCTGAAGTTACCGAATTGATTCAAGGCTATGCAATTGCGCGAACATTAGAAGCAACCGAAGCCGAATTAATGGCAACGATTTTCCCGCATCCAACCCTGTCTGAGGCAATGCATGAATCGGTTCTTGATGCCTATGATCGCGCCATTCATTTCTAAAATCGCAAAGCTGATTAAAGTGGTTGCTTTGTCTTTGCATTATCTGCTTTTTGGCAAAAGCCTTTTTGCCAGCCGTTAATCGGTTGTTCTTTATCGGGTTAGTCTGCTAAGAAAAAACCATGCCACAGATGAACACAAGCAAAGGGGCGGAACGCCACCCCGAGAAACGCAAAAATCCGGATCGGCCGCAGCCGCGCCGTCCTGAATGGTTGCGCGTAAAAGCGCCGGTTTCCGTTGCTTATGCTGAAACAAGATCCTTGATGCGTGATCTCAATCTTGTGACCGTATGTGAAGAGGCGGCTTGCCCGAATATTGGCGAATGCTGGGCGCAAAAACACGCCACCATGATGATCCTGGGATCGGTTTGTACGCGGGCTTGTGCTTTTTGCAATGTTGCCACGGGGCGGCCTGATCTTTTGGATCCGCATGAACCAGAAAATGTTGGCAAAGCAGTGGCAAAGCTTGGGCTTCGTCATGTGGTGATTACCTCGGTTGATCGTGATGATCTGGATGATGGTGGCGCACAGCATTTTGCCGACACGATTCTGGCCATTCGCCAATTGTCGCCTGGCACCACAATTGAGGTTCTGACGCCAGATTTCCTGCGTAAAGAAGGCGCTGTTGAAATTGTTGTTGCGGCGCGGCCTGATGTTTTTAACCATAATATGGAAACCGTACCGCGCCTCTATCCGACAATTCGGCCGGGTGCGCGCTATTTTCACTCGTTATCCATTTTGCAAAAAGTCAAAGAGCTTGATCCAACGATCTTTACCAAATCGGGCATAATGGTTGGCCTTGGTGAAACCGATGGCGAGGTTGGGCAATTGATGGATGATCTGCGCAGCGCCGATGTTGATTTCATGACGATTGGTCAATATCTGCAGCCAACGCCAAAACATGCGGTGGTCGACAGGTTTGTCGAGCCTGCTATTTTTGCACAATTTGCGAAAATCGGTGCAGGCAAGGGGTTTTTGCTGATGTCATCGACGCCTTTGACCCGATCCAGCTATCATGCCGATGCCGATTTTGCCGCATTGCAAGCGGCCCGTAACGCTGTGTATCTTGGCGCATAGGTATCGGAGCGCGTAAGAATGACAATCCATAAGGAAAAACGGGTGATCCATCACCGGCGACAAGACCTTTATGCGCTTGTTGCCGATGTGCGGTCATATCCTGAATTTCTGCCATGGTGTCTGGCGTCACGCATCAGGCAGGAATCAAGCGATGCTTTGACCGCTGATTTGATTATTGGCTTTAATATGTTTCGCGAAAAATTCACATCATATGTCGAGCTTGATCCTGCAACGCTAGAAATCACCGTGAAATATGCCGATGGGCCATTCAAACATTTGACCAATCACTGGCAGTTTCTCGAGCACCCTGACGGCTGTGAAATTGATTTCTATGTCGATTTTGAATTTAATTCGCGGCTGTTGCAATCGGTCATTGAGACGCTGTTTACCGAGGCGGTTAAACGCATGGTGCGTGCATTTGAGACCCGCGCCGATTCACTGTACGGTAAAAGGCTGATCAATAAATAATAAATTATTTCAATTCATTAAAAATCATTGTTAGCAAATTTTGTAAGGATTTTTTGCGAATTGAATCACGATCGCCAGTAAAGATGTGGTGATCATGAACCGCCGGTTTGTCGCGCCATTGACAGCTAAAATGTACCAGTCCGACAGGTTTATCTTGGCTGCCACCGCCCGGTCCGGCAATGCCAGTAACTGATGCTGCCAATTGGGCAGCCGGCGTTTTCATTAGCGCGCCACTGGTCATGGCAATGGCCGTCTCGACCGAAACCGCTCCATAGCTGGCCAACATATCGTCACTGACGCCAAGAAGGTCTTGTTTTGCCTGATTGCTGTAAGTTACGAGGCCGCGATCAAGAACCGCCGATGAACCGGCAATATCGGTCAATGCAGCGGCAATCATGCCGCCGGTACAAGACTCGGCAAGAACAAGCATCACGTTTTTTTCACTGGCAAGTTTGATAATGGCCTTGGCCAGTTCAGATATTGTCATGGTTTCGTTATCAGTCATTGCTCCTCGCCACGGGAGTTAAATCTAAAAGCCAAAAAATATTTGCCCCGTGCCCCACAGGCAAAGCGCGGCCAATAGGCCTGCAACAATATCATCAGCCATAACGCCAACACCGCCTGAAAGCTGCTCGGCCATACCAACAGGGCCAATCTTGGTAATGTCGAAAAACCTGAACAAAACAAAGGCCGCGGCAAACCACCACAGATCAAGCGGCAGAATGATCAGGGCGATCCATTGCCCTGCCACTTCATCAATGATGACTTCTGGTGCGTCCTTGCGGCCGGTGGTTTGGCTATAAGCATTAGCCGCAAAAACGCCGATAATTGTAACAAGCAATGTTGCTGCGGTTAATATTCCGGCGCCATAGCCGGCAATCATATAGCCGCTGATAACCCCAACAACCGATCCGATTGTACCTGGGGCAGGGCGTATATGCCCAATCGGGCCAAGCGTTGCAAGATAGGCAAGCGATGATCGAAATGAGCCGCTGATAACCATTATGTGATCGTGCCGGCGGGCAAGTTTTGGTCAGATGAGGCTGGCAAGGTGATGCTGGCGCTTGCTTGAGCGGCGATCCCTTCGCCCCGACCGGTAAAGCCAAGCCCTTCGGATGTTGTGGCCTTGACGCTGACGCGGTCGATTGAAATGCCGCATATTTCGGCGATGCGGCTACGTATGGCATCGCGATGCGGGCCAATTTTTGGCGTCTCACAAATAAAGGTAAGGTCAAGATTCATAATCCGGCCGCCGCGTGCCAAAACACGCTTGGTGGCAAAATCCAGAAATATCGTGCTATTGGCATTTTGCCATTCCGGATCAGATGGCGGGAAATGAGCGCCGATATCGCCATCGGCAAGCGCACCAAAAATCGCGTCACATAAGGCATGTAAGCCAACATCACCATCCGAATGTGCCAACATGCGGCGGTCACTATCCAGCTTGATACCGCCAAGCCAGATCGGGCCTGCCTCTTCACTGAATTTATGAACATCAAAGCCGGTGCCAAAGCGTGTTTCTGTCATGCCGTTATTATCCGTTTGCTGGGGGTTTTCCTGTGCCGCGCTGTTTGCCGCGACAAGATGCGATAACATAACAAAATCATCAGCGTCGGTCAGCTTCATAAGCTGTTTGGCACCATCGACCATGGTAATTTTGAAACCGGCCGCTTCGGCAAGGCTGCAATCATCGGTAAAACCGCCTTTGCCAGCAAAATCATCATGCAGCTTGGTGATGAAATTGCGGCGAAATAATTGCGGTGTTTGCGCGGCGGCCAGCTGGCTTCGGTCAATACCACCAGTGATAAGGCCACCTGTAATAAGGCCGCCACTAAAAAGGCCGCGGCTGTTTGGTGGGTTGTTGTGGCTGTTGTCCTTGTCGATGGTTTTGATGCTGTCGGTCAGCGGCAAAACCGGAACGGCACCGATGATTTCGTTTATCTGCTTGTCGTCATTATTATTGCCTATAGCGGCGATTAAGTTGTCTAAAAGATTGCCTGGTATTAGAGGACGCGCGGCATCATGAATGGCAACATAGTTGATATTTTGACAATTTTTTATCCCAGCAAGAGCGGTCAAGCCAGCGTGGACAGAGTCTTGGCGAGTTGCACCGCCAGCGACAAGATGAACGGGTTTTTGCGTTTCGGGTAAATTAGCGGCCATATGCGGCATATAGGGCTCGGCCACGACCAAAATGATGGCAGTAATCGCCGGATGGCGATGAAAATAGTCAAATGCATGGGCGATTACCGGTTTATTGCCTAATCGCCAGAATTGCTTTGGCAGATCATTCCCGAAATTATCATGTCCAAAACTATCAGGCTCAAAAGGGCTGTTTTGGCGCGAAGTGAATTTGCTGGTGCTGGCCGCACGCACGCCTGATCCAGCGGCGACAATAATTGCCGCGCATGAATTGCTGCCGGATTGATCTGGACTTGAAATAATTTTTTCTTGCATAACAGCCCTTCTTATCCCCAATGTCTGGCACTTTGTCCAATGGATATTCAGCTTGGCAAGCGCGTGCCATCAGGGCTGTTCGCCAATTTGATCATATTATTGATGTTTTGGTGGCAATTGACGTTAAGTGATGGATTTTTGTGCATTAATTGCCTATTGTGTAGGCGTTTTACCGATATTCATTATCGGAGCTTGTCTTTTTGGGTCTGTTTCGGGGTTTTTTATGTCTCTTGCTATTGATGGAAACATCTTGCCCCATGCGGCCATTCTGGCGCCGATGTCAGGTGTAACCGACTGGCCGTTTCGCCGCGCTGTACGCCGCTGTGGCGGCGGTTTGGTGGTAACCGAAATGATTGCCAGCGCCGCCGTCCTGCGCGATGTGAAAAGCGAAATGCGGAAATTGCGAACCGAAGCGATTGCCGAAGCACCGCTATCAATCCAGCTTGCTGGTTGGGAACCGCCGGTTATGGCCGAAGCGGCGAAAATCTGTGCGGATCTTGGCGCAAGTTTTATCGATATCAATATGGGCTGCCCTGCCAAAAAGGTTACTGGCAAATTATCAGGCTCGGCCTTGATGCGAGATCCACATCTTGCTGGTGCCATTATGGCGGCTGTGGTTGATGCTGTTGATGTGCCGGTTACGTTGAAAATGCGGCTTGGTTGGGATGATGACACCCTGAATGCGCCGCAACTTGCCAAGATGGCTGAAAATGCCGGAATCAAAATGCTGGCCATTCACGGCAGAACACGCTGTCAGATGTATAATGGCGCGGCTGATTGGGCTAAAATTGCGGATGTAGTGACGGCGGTTGATATTCCGGTGGTTGCGAATGGGGATATAACTTGTCTCGACACAGTGCAAAAAGCGATTGAGCAAAGCGGGGCTGCTGGTGTGATGATCGGGCGCGGGGCGCAAGGGCGTCCTTGGCTTTTGGCGCAGGCTGGCGATTTTTTGGTGGGGCAGGCGGTTCGCCCAACTCCGTCAATTGGCATGCGGCATCATCTGATGCGAGCGCATCTTGACGATATGCTTAGCCATTATGGAACTGCAGCGATGCGTTTGGCACGCAAACATATCGCGTGGTATGCACATGGTCTTCCCGGTGCTGCCGAATTGCGTGATATTGCCAATAACAATAACGATGCCGCGATGGTGTTTGCTGCGGTCGATGAATTTTTTGAAGCGCTTGATCCAAGCGATGTGGCGGCGTGATGCGCACGCCGTCAAAATCAATGCTGTCAGACAGGTCAGATGCGACCGATCAAAACGCATATCTGCGCCATAACCATGATGTCGATCGTCATTCGGGTGTTAGCATGGCGCAGATTCTGGCTAGCTTGCCCAATCCGATTTTTGTTTTGAATGCAGATAATTGCTTTATCTACCTCAATCAAGCGGCTGAGATGTTTTTTCAATCAAGCCGGATGATCCTGTCTGGTATGCCGCTAGATGGATTTATTCCGGCTGATGATAGCTTGTTTTCGATGTTGCAGCGCGCCCGCGATCAGCATGTGTCGGTTGGTGATCAAGGGCTGGAACTGGCAGGGCCAAAGCTGGGGCTAAAGCTTGTCAATGTGCAAATCACCCCCTTTGGTGACACGCCGCGCTTGCTCGTGTCGATCCAAGAGCGCGCGCTTGCTGAGCGGCTTCGCGGCCATTCACTATTTCGTGGTGCGGCAAGGTCTATCTCGGCAATGGCGGCTTTGCTGGCGCATGAGGTCAAAAACCCGCTTGCCGGCATTAAAGGTGCTGCCCAGCTATTGGAATCCGGGCTCGGCGATGAAGACCGCGTCTTGACCCGCATGATTGTCGAGGAAAGTGACCGGGTTGCAGCGCTTCTTGATCGTATGGAAGGCTTTGCCGGTGGTGCGCGGCTTGTTCTTAGTCCGGTGAATATTCACGAGGTTTTGGATCATTGTCTTGGGTTGGCGACGGCATCTTATGGTGCGCATCTGGTGATCCGCCGGCAATATGATCCGTCCTTGCCATTGGTGAATGGGCATCGTGATCTGTTGATTCAATCCTTCATTAATATTATTAAGAATGCATCAGAAGCAACTGATAAAAATGCAGAAATTGTTATAAAAACATCCTATTCACGCGGTCGCCGCCTGTCACTAGCGGCAAGCGATGGCGGATCGCATGTGCCAGTTCAGGTTGATATTATCGATAATGGGCACGGCATTCCTGAAGATATCCGTAACCATATTTTTGACCCGTTTGTATCGGGGCGCAGTGGTGGCAGCGGGCTTGGCCTGACGATGGTTGCCAGCATTGTTGCTGATCATGGTGGTATGATTGAGGTGGATTCAATGGCGGGTCGAACCGCCTTTCGGATGAATTTTCCAGTTGCCGAGTTGGGTAAACCGGAGTCTTCGCCATCAAAACCGACAAAAGGATTAGCCGAATGAACGTAAAGCCACCGCTTATTCTTGTTGCCGAAGATGATAAGTCGGTCAGGCTTGTTGTGCAGCAGGCGCTTGCCCGTCAGGGCTATGCTGTGCAATCAAGCGGCACGGCGGCGGGTTTGTGGAAATTGATCGAATCCGGCAAAGGCGATGTTTTGATTAGCGATGTTGCCTTGCCGGATGGTGATGCGCTTGATCTGCTGCCGCGCATTCAAGAACGCCGCCCCGATTTACCGGTCATTGTGATGAGCGCGCGTTCAACATTGCTGACCGCTGTAAAAGCCCAGCAGGTTGGTGTTTTTGAATATATGCCAAAACCGTTTGAACTGCGTAGCTTGATCGAGGTGACGCAGCGCGCTGTTGAAACCATTGGCACGCCAAGCCGGTCAAGTGCCAAAACAGCCTCAATCGAAGAGGGCGGTCCGTTAATTGGCCGGTCGCGCCCAATGCAGGATATTTTTAAAGCGATGGCGCGGGTTGTTGGCACCGATTTAACCGTCCTTGTGACGGGTGAAAGCGGGACTGGCAAGGAATTGGTTGCGCGTGCGCTGCATGATCTTGGAAGCCGCCGCGCTGGCCCTTTTGTCGCGATCAATCTTGCCGCGATTCCGCGTGATCTTGTCGAAGCCGAATTATTCGGGCGGGGCAAGGATGATGGGTCTAGTCCGACAAAGCATCATCAGGGCCGGTTTGAACAGGCCGAAGGTGGAACGCTGTTTCTTGATGAAGTCGGCGATATGCCGCCCGAGGCACAAACAAGGCTTTTGCGGGTGTTGCAGGATGGTGAATATCTGCCCGTTGGTGCGCAGCGACCAGTCAAAACAAATATCAGGGTCATTGCCGCAACAAACCAGAATTTGCATCATCTCATGCATCAAGGCCTGTTTCGTGAAGATTTGTTTTACCGGTTGAATGTGGTGCCATTGCGCTTGCCGCCATTACGCGAACGCGTTGAAGATATCGGCCCGCTTGTTGCGCATTTCCAGCTTATGGCGGTCAAGGAGGGGCTGCCGTCAAAAACCTTTACCCCAGAAGCGTTGCGTGCGCTGAAATCCTGGCATTGGCAGGGCAATGTGCGCGAATTGGAAAATCTGGTCAGGCGCATGCTGGTGCTTCACGCCGATAACAGCATTGATGCGGCGGCGGTTGAACATGAATTTCCAGCCACACAAGTCGATTTGAATGAAGATGCCGAAAGCCTGTCCGAGTCAGTTGACGCGCATATCCGGCGTTATTTTGAGGCGTTGAAAGGCGGCATGCCCGCCCCGGGGCTTTACGGCCGTATTTTGCGCGAGGTCGAGCATCCGCTTATTCTCGCCACGTTAGAGGTGACCCGTGGTAATCAGGTTCGAGCCGCCAATATTTTGGGGCTGAACCGGAATACCTTGCGCAAAAAGATCAAGGATCTGAACATAAAGGCAGGCCGCTAAAATGTTGAAATCTAATGATCAGAACACATCCATGACGGAAAAGAAAAGCTGGTTTAGCGAAGATCGACTAGCCTATGTTTCAATTCTGTTCACCCTTGGTATGGGGGCGGCCACGGCCTATGCCTTGACCCGCGTTGACTATTTGTCAAACGATACTGATTTCGTGATGTGGCTGGTCATGATTGATGCGCTGGCATTGCTTGTGCTTGGCACGCTTGTGGGGCGCCAGATCTGGCGCTTATGGTCTGAACGCCGCCAACGGCTTGCCGGTCATCAGCTGCATTGGCGGATGGCGGTTCTGTTTGGTGGGGTGACTACGTTTCCAGCGATTATTGTGACGCTATTTGCGCTTTTTGTTGTCGATTATTCGCTGCGAGGCTGGTTTGCTGAGCGCATATCAACCGCGGTAAATGAATCTGTTCGTGTTGCTGAATCCTATTTTGACGAACATGCGCGTTCGATTTCGGGTGAAGTGCTAACAATGGCCAATGATATCAACCGCGAGGCCTATCGGCTGGCTGGCAAGGGCAATCTGATGGGCCGCTATCTTAGCGATCAGGCCGCACTTCGCAATTTGTCGGATGCGATTATTTTTGATGGTACCGGACAGGTTTTGGCAAAATCGCAATTTGCCTTTGCGATTACTTTTACCAATCTTGAATCGAGCTGGGTCGAAAAGGCCCGCAAGGGCGAGGTGGTTGTGCTTCGCGCCGATGAAACCAATAAATTGCGCGCCGTGGTTAAATTAAACAGCTATGTTGATGCGTATCTTCTTGTTGGCCGTTTTATCGACTCAAAGGTTCTGCTAGCGATGGATCAGACGCGCCTTGCCGCATCAGATTATCAGCAATTGGGGTTCCAACAGCTTGACCTTCAAATCAGCTTTGCGGTGTTGTTTGGGATTATTCTTCTGCTGATTCTGATTGCGTCCCTGTGGATTGGCTTGAATCTGGCAACGGCAATTGTTGGGCCCCTCGGCTCGGTTATCCATGTTGCTGAACAGGTGCGTGCCGGTAATTTGTCGCAGCGCGTGCCCGAAGATTTGCAGCTTGAGGAAATTTCGCGTCTTGGGTCGGCCTTTAACCGCATGCTTGACGAGTTGGCGCGAAGCCGCGAACAGCTTGTGCAGGCCAATACCCAAATTGATCAGCGTCGTGAATTTACCGAGGCGGTTCTTGGCGGGGTGTCATCAGGTGTTGTTGGTCTTGATCGGGATAACAAGGTTACGTTGCCGAATGCAACAGCGCGCGAATTGCTTGGCAAAAAAGATACCGACCTGATTGGCCAAAAGCTGGCTGATGTTATTCCTGAATTTAAAGGCTTGCTGGCGATCACCAATCAGAAAAAACGCGGCTTTGGCGAAGAACAGATTATTCTTCAGCGGCAAAACAGCCATTTAATTCTTCGGGCTCGTATCGTCAGCGAGGTGATTGAAGGACGGGTCATTGGTTATGTTGTTACCTTTGACGATGTCACCAGCCTGCTAAGTGCGCAGCGCAAGGCTGCTTGGTCTGATATTGCGCGGCGAATTGCGCATGAAATCAAGAATCCATTAACGCCAATCCAGCTTGCCTCCGACCGCTTGTTGAAAAAATACCGTCCAGATGATCAAAAGGCGGCTGATCAATTCGAGGAATATGTTCGCATCATCATGCGTCAGGTCGACGATATCGGCCGCATGGTTGATGAATTTTCGGCCTTTGCCCGCATGCCGCAACCCAAAATGGATCGCCATTCTTTGCTGGAAATTGTCAATGGGCAGATTTCACTTTTTACCAGCAAGGATTTGTCGCTTGATGTTGAAATTGATGATGCGAAGCAGGATTATATTACAATTTGTGATGCTGGGTTGGTTCGCCAAGCGCTCACCAATCTGCTGCAAAATGCCAAAGATAGTTTGCATGAGCATCGTGTTGCCGCGCCAGCCATTCGCATTTCAATGGCAAGCGAAGACGATATGATCGCCATCGCCCTTGTCGATAATGGCCCGGGATTCCCCGAAATGGATCTTGGCAAACTGCTTGAACCCTACGTAACAACGCGGCAAAAGGGCACCGGACTTGGTCTTGCCATTGTCAGTAAAATTATGGAGGATCACGGCGGTAACATGCAGCTTGGCAAGGCTGATGGCGGCGGCGCATTGGTTTGTTTGAAATTCCCAATCCACACAACAACGCGTAATGGAAAAATCATATAATGGCTGATGATATTCTGATTGTTGATGATGAAAAAGACATTCGCTCGTTGTTAAGCATGACTCTTGAAGATGAAGGATATGCCACCCTGCAAGCGGCAAATGCTGATGAGGCAAGGGCAGCATTGCTGTCGCAGCCGCCGAAGCTGGCTATTCTTGATATATGGATGCGCGATTCGGATATGGATGGCATCGAATTGCTTGAATGGGTGAAATCCATCTATCCGTCACTGCCAGTACTGATGATTTCAGGGCATGGAACAATTGAAACCGCGGTTCAGGCCATTCGGCTTGGAGCTTATGACTTTATCGAAAAACCCTTCAAAGAAGCCCGCCTGTTGATGATGGTTGAGCACGCGCTTGATAATGCGCGGCTGGCACGCGAAAATATCGAATTACGGGCGCGAGTTGATGATGGGGAAACCCCTGAATTAATTGGCAATTCGGCGGTGATGCGGACAATCCGTCAATCAATCGAAAAAATTGGGCCAACCGCCAGCCGTGTTTTGATCAATGGGCCAAGCGGAAGCGGCAAAGAATTGGCTGCGCGCACGATTCACAGCCAGTCAGACCGCCGTCAAGAACAATTTGTTGTCGCCAATTGTGCCAGATTATCAAACGAACGCGTTGATGCTGAACTATTTGGTGCAGAAAGCCTGCAAAGCCATCGCCGTGTTGTTGGCTTGTTTGAACAGGCGCATCGTGGAACATTGTATTTTGATGAAATTTGCGATTTGCCCTTGGAAACGCAAGGCAAGATTGTGCGCGCCGTCAATGAACAGCGGTTTCGGCGCGTCGGCGGCAATAGCGAGGTTGTGGTTGATGTGCGGGTTATTTCGGCGTCAAGCCGTGATCTGTTGTCGGAGATTAACGCTGGCCGTCTTCGCGAAGATTTATATTACCGGCTTGGCGTGGTGCCATTATCAATGCCGTCACTTGCCCATCGGCGTGAGGACATTCCGGTTCTGGCAAAATATTTCATCAATCGCATTGCCAAACATGTTGGGGTAAAGCCCATTCTTCTTTGTGATGAGATTTTTGCTGCGATGCAGGGCTATGATTGGCCGGGCAATGTGCGGCAAATACATAATGTAATTGAAACCTTGCTGATCATGGCACCTGATGACCGCAACCAGCCTGTGGGGCTTGATTTGCTTCCGGCTGAAATTCAGAATATATCGCGTCAAGGTGCCAATTCTGATATGGAACAATTGATGGCCTTGCCATTGCGCGGCGCACGTGAAGAGTTCGAACGCGAATATTTGGAAACACAATTGCATAGATTCAGTGGAAATATCTCGCGCATGGCGGCGTTTATCGGAATGGAACGGTCTGCCTTGCATCGCAAAATGAAATCGCTTGATATCGCAACGGATCTTCAAGAAGAGGGTAAAAAGACATGAAAATTGTCATCTGCGGCGCCGGGCTTGTTGGCAGTGCCATCGCAAGCCACCTTTGCGAAGAACAAAATGACGTAACAGTGATTGATGCCTCGGCCGAGAATATTCAGCGTATTACTGATCAATACGATGTGCATGGTGTTGTTGGGGTTGCATCGCATCCTGACCGGCTTGCCGAAGCTGGCGTTCGTGATGCCGAATTATTGATTGCGGTCACCGAGTCTGATGAGGTGAATATGGTTGCCTGTCAGGTTAGCCATACGATTTTCAATACGCCGGTAAAAATTGCCCGTATTCGCAGCAATGCCTATCTTGATCCAGCCTTTGCCAGCCTTTACGGCCCAGAAAACCTGCCCATTGATCATATCATCTCGCCTGAGGCGGAAGTGTCAGCAGCGATTAGCAACCAGCTTCGCGTGCCAGGGGCATTTGATGTGCAGAATCTATGTGACGGCAAAATGAACCTTGTTGGCGTCCAATGTACGGAAAACAGCCCTATTTTGGGAACGTCACTTCGCCATCTAACAAGCTTATTTCCTGATCTTAGCCTCACTGTTTTGGCGATTATCCGCGATGGCAAGGTGATTTTACCACGGTCAGGCGTTGAATCAATGGAGACTGGCGACCGCGTTTACTTTGTTTGTGACAGCGCGCATCTTGATCGCGCTATGGCCAGTTTTGGCCATGAAGAAGGCGAGGCGCGGTCGGTGGTCATTGCTGGTGGTGGCAGTATTGGGCTGATGTTGTCACGGGAAATCGAAGCCAATTTCCAAAATACGAATAACCAGATCATCGAACTTCAAGCTGGTCGGGCAAAATCGCTTGCCGAGGAATTGCAGGGAACCGGTATTATCAAT
>Ga0255758_10003172_pt1 | contig 14697 bp, 15 predicted proteins | sample 011ome_24_FD_179958 | JGI IMG/M metagenome (GOLD analysis project Ga0255758, IMG submission 179958) | Coastal salt marsh microbial communities from the Groves Creek Marsh, Skidaway Island, Georgia - 011513CT metaG (version 2) | ecosystem: Environmental > Aquatic > Marine > Intertidal zone >...
TTAAATTTTTTTGCCAATCTCTAACATCATCACCAAGTGGCACTTCCTCTGGTAACCAGTGAATTCTTTGTTGAGTTAACCACGCATCATAACACCATGGATATCTAAAAGGTTTGTAAACAGGATTGCCTACAAGTAATCCATTATTATTTTTTTTTGGTTGAATAATTTCTTGTTTTACTTTTTCTGCTACTGACATGATAGGCACTCCTCGTATTCTGGTTCTTCAGTTTTAGTTGCTTTATTTTTGTAAACATTTGCCAAAACATCTGTTGATTTTGCATCGTTGATATTTTCAGCTCTTTGGATTGATTTTGATCTACAGTAGTAAAGGCTCTTCAAACCTTTTTTCCAAGCATCAAAATGAATTTTATGTAACTCTCTTTTATGAACGTCGGCTGGTAAAAACAAATTCACTGATTGAGCTTGAGATATGTATGGAGTTCTATCTCCACTCAACTCTATGATCCACTTTTGATTTAACTCAAATGCTGTTTTAAAAACATCTTTTTCCAAATCTGTTAGAAAATCTAAATGAGATACTGAACCTTGGTTAGTTGTAATACTTGACCAAGTTTCGTCATCATTTTTACCATGACTTTCTAATATCTCCTCTAAATATCTATTTCTCACATTAAATGAACCAGATAAAGTTTTGTGTGTGTAACTATTAGCTGCTATTGGTTCTACCCCTGGTGATGCACCACCACATATAATTGAAATTGAAGCAGTTGGAGCTATTGCTGTTTTATTTGAAAATCTTTCTTGATAACCATACTCAGCCGCATCTGGACAGGCACCTCTTTCTTCAGCAAGATCTTTTGAAGCTTTGTTAACTTGAGCATCTATCTGTTTAAATATTTTTTTATTCCAAGATTTAGCCATTACAGACTCAAGAGGAATTCTATTTTTTTGTAAGAAAGAATGAAAACCCATCACACCCAGTCCAACACTTCTCTCTCTTTCTGCTGAATATTTTGCATCCTTGAATTGATCAGGAGCTTTTTTTATAAAGTCAGTTAAAACATTATCTAAAAATCTCATAACATCACTAATCATGTCAGGATCATCTTTCCATTCCTCATACTTTTCTAAATTAAGTGATGATAAACAACAAACAGCAGTTCTGTCTCTTCCGTCTTTATCAATTCCAGTTGGTAAAGTTATTTCACTACACAGGTTTGATGTTTTAACAGTTAAGTTAGCAAGTTTATGATGCTGTGGAATTAATCTATTAACTGTATCAATGTAAATGATATAAGGTTCACCTGTTTCAATTCTTGCAGTTAATAATCTTATCCATAAATTTCTTGCTGATATTGTTTGTTGAACAGTGCCATCCGCAGGACTTTTTAGTGCCCACTGTTCATCAGTCTCAACAGCTCTCATAAAAGCATCTGAAAGTAGAACACCGTGATGTAAATTTAAAGCTTTTCTGTTTGGGTCTCCACCTGTTGGTCTTCTCATTTCAATAAATTCTTCAATTTCAGGATGATCAACTGGCAAATAACAAGCTGCAGATCCTCTTCTTAAAGAGCCTTGGCTAATTGCCATGGTTAAAGAATCCATAACTTTGATGAAAGGAATTATTCCAGAAGTTTTTCCAACTTTACCAATTTTTTCACCAATGGATCTAAGGTTACCCCAATAACTTCCGATACCACCACCTTTTGCAGCCAACCAAACATTTTCACTCCAAAGATCAAGAATGCCTCCAAGGCTATCTGATGCTTCATTTAAAAAACATGAGATTGGTAAACCTCTTTTAGTTCCCCCGTTGGATAGAACAGGTGTTGCTGGCATAAACCAGAGATTGCTTATGTAATTATAAATTCTTTGTGCATGTAAATTGTCATCAGCATAAGAACTTGCAACACGTGCAAATAAATCTTGAAACGACTCGTTATGTCCAAGATATCTATCTTTCAAAGTTGCTTTACCAAAATCAGTTAAATTTGCATCTTTAGATCTATCAATCTTAATTATTATTCCTTTATCGTTTTGAAAAAGTTCAGTTTCTGTGCTTAAAGAAAAAAGATCAGGTCTATTTCCTTTTGATACTTCCTTAACTTCTGGGCTATATTCGGAGACAGCTTTCTTTAGGGCCTGTGATAGAATCTTATTCATAATTGTTACTATATTTTGTTATTGTGACGAAAACAACTATATGTTGTATGCGTTTGTTGTTAATATACTATATAAACAACTATTCAATAGAACATTTATAGAACGCGACAAAATATTTTTCAATAAAAAAATTAAAAAAAGAGTAAGTAATTAACAGATGACTCAAAATATTAATATCGATCCCTATGGTTTTAGAGAATATGACGCTCGGTGGTTGTATGAAAAGGACATCAATAAAAATGGGATTACGAATCTGGGCAAAGGTTTAGGTACTCAAATAAAAGTTCATACTAAAAAAAACAATCCGAGAGTTATAGTTGGACATGATTATAGGTCTTATAGTGAGGAGATTAAAAGCGCTCTTAAAAAAGGGTTAATTTCAACAGGATGTTATGTTGAAGATGTAGGTTTATCATTATCACCAATGGTTTATTTTGCACAATTTAATTTAGATGCAGATGCAGTTGCTATGGTTACCGCCAGTCATAATGAGAACGGTTGGACTGGTGTTAAAATGGGTATCAAAAAAGGTTTAACGCATGCACCAGAAGAAATGAAAGAACTAAAAGATATTACATTAAATGAAAAATTCACAAGCGGCGAAGGTAGAGAAAAACAAATAGAAAATTTTCAACAAGTTTATAAAGATGATTTAATAAAAAGTAATAAGATTAACAAAAAATTAAAAGCAGTTGTTGCATGTGGAAATGGTACTGCTGGAGTATTTGCTCCTGATATTTTAAGAGGTATTGGATGTGAAGTCATTGAACTTGATTGCAATTTAGATTGGACTTTTCCAAAATATAATCCCAATCCCGAGGATTTGGAAATGCTTCATGAAATTGCTAAAGCTGTTAAAGATAATAAAGCAGATATTGGTTTTGGTTTTGACGGGGATGGAGATAGAGTTGGTGTTATAGATGATCAAGGAAATGAAATATTTTCAGACAAAATTGGTTTATTAATTGCAAGAAACTTATCTAACAAACATAAAGATTCTAAGTTTATCGTGGACGTAAAATCAACTGGACTATACTCAAAAGATAAAATTTTATTAGAAAATAATTGTAAAACTATTTATTGGAAAACAGGTCACTCTCATATTAAAAGAAAAGTTAATACTGAACAAGCTTTAGCAGGATTTGAAAAAAGTGGTCATTTCTTTTTTAATCAACCTCTAGGTTATGGATACGATGATGGAATTAATTCAGCTATTCACGTATGTCATTTATTAGATAATCAAAATAAAAAAATGAGTGAAATTATAAATGAATTGCCAACAACCTATCAAACACCTACGATGGCTCCTTTTTGTAAAGATGAAGAAAAATATCAAGTTGTTGAAGAATTAGTTAAACAGGTTGAAGAAATTAAAAATAACAAAACCAAAATTGATGATCAGATAATTACCGAGGTATTAACTGTAAATGGAGTAAGATTTTCTTTTGAAGATGGGTCTTGGGGGCTAATAAGAGCGTCTTCAAACAAACCTTCACTAGTAATTGTGACTGAAAGCCCAACCTCAGATAACAGAAAGAAAAAAATCTTTGATTTTATTGATGTTTTACTTCAAAAAACTGGAAAAATAGGCGAATACGATCAGAAAATATAATACTTAATAAAGTTAATTTTCAACTAATAAGTGTTCATAAAACTGTAAAGAATCAACTAAATTTTATTCGTGAGGTGATGGAGGGAGACTGAAGTCACCTCTTTTTATTTTAAAGAATTTTTTATTTTTTCTATCGTATTTCTTAAATCTGTTTTTGAGTAATTTTTACCTTCAACAACCCATACAGATAATGGCCAAGAACTATCTCTCTTAGTTCTTGCAATGATATGAATGTGTAACTGAGGAACAATATTCCCAATTTTTTCTATATTTAGCTTTGATGTTTTAAATAATTTTTTCATGATTTTGCTCACAAAAACAATTTCTTTCATAAGCAAAATTTGATCTTTAGAATTAAGTTCAGTGACATCTGTAATCTTAATTCTTTTAGGAATTAGAATTAACCATGGAAATTTAGAATTATCGTGTAGCCTAATAGTGCATAATTTAAGATCTTTTACATAATGTGAAGACTTTAAAAATTTCCTATCTAATTTAAATGACATATTTATAATTTTAAGTACTCGTAGAAAAACTTAATCGCTACGATTAGTAGGAAAATACCTAATAATTTACTTATTATATTTTTATCTATTTTGTGAGCTGTTCTAGCTCCTAGTCTTGCCATAAAAGTTGTAATAGGAATAAAGATTAAAAAAGCTGGTACATTTAAAAATCCAATACTAAAAGGTAAATTTGTTTTTAGGTAACTTCCTGAAATAAAAAAACCTGTTGCACCAAATAATGCAATTAAAAAACCAATTGCTGCTGCACTACCTATTGCTTTATTAATTGAATAACCAAAAAACTTAAGAATTGGTACATTCATGACAGCACCACCAATACCGGTTATAGCTGAAATAAACCCAACAATCGAGCCAAGTATGATTTTTAAATATAGTTTCATTTCAGATATTACATTTTGTTCTTTTTCTTTAATCAAAAGTAAATAAATTCCTAAAAAAAATATTACAACTGAAAAGAAAAGTACTAGAGATTTTGTTTTAAAAGTTGCAGCAAATATTGTTCCCAAAACAACTCCTACAACTACAAAAATACCATAGCTTTTCACTACACTAAAATCTACCGAATTAAATTTATGATGAGTTAAAACTGAAACTACTGATGTTGGAATTATTATTGCAAAAGAGGTTCCAACTGCTAAGTGCATTATATATTGTTGATCAATTCCCAAAGATCCAAAAATATAATAAAGAAATGGAACAGTAATTAAACCGCCACCAATACCAAATAAACCAGCAACAAAACCAACTGGCACTGCAGTCAATGCCATTAATAAAATAAAATAACTATATTCGTTAGCTAGAATTGAATTAAGCAGATTGTCCTACACTTGTATCAACATTATTATATTTAATCTTATCCATGATGTGATCGATTTTTTTTACATCAGCATCTCGTACACACATATTTTCACTTAAATATCTTTTCCAATAACTAGCACCTGTTTGACCATGAAATAGTCCAATAGTATGTCTCATTATTTGATTTAATCTTGTCCCCTTTTTGATTTCGTCTTTCACATAAGGAATTAATTGTTCAATTACATCTTGTCTGCTTAAAACTTCTTTAGTGCCAAAAATTTCTTTTTCAATGTCTGCTAACATATAAGGGGTATGATACGCTGCTCTTCCAATCATTACTCCATCTGTTTTTTGAAGATGTGGATTTATTTGATCAACCGATGTTATTCCACCATTAATAATTATTTCATCATTTGGAAAATCTTCTTTTAATTTATAAACATATTCATACTTTAAAGGAGGAATGTTTAGATTTTGTTTAGGAGTAAATTTTCCTAACATTGCTTTTCTAGCGTGAATAATGAATGTCTTAACTCCTGTTGATTTTAAAATTGTAATAAAATTATGAAGATTTTCATAATCTTCAACATTGTCGTATCCAATTCTAGTTTTGATAGTTACAGGTAAATTTGTTGAGGCCTGCATTTTACTTAAACAATCTGCAACTAAATTAGGCTCTTTCATCAAACAAGCGCCAAATTTACTTTTTTCAACTTTTCTACTTGGGCAACCTAAATTTAAATTAATTTCATCGTAACCAAAATCCTCACCTATTTTTGAAGCCTCAGATAAAAGTTTTGGGGAAGATCCACCCAATTGAAGAGCTACAGGTTTTTCGTTAATATTAAATTCAAGCAATCTTTTTTTATCGCCTCTATTAATTGCTTCATCAACAACCATCTCTGTATACAAAAGTGTATTTTTTGAAATCAATCTTAAAAAGTAACGCTCATGACGATCTGTACAATCCATCATAGGAGCAACTGACACTTTCCTATTCATGATTTAACTTTATATGATTTTGTTATGAGTTTGAAGCGTCTGTATCTTCTGAATTTACTTCTGCTTCTTGATTTTCTTGTTCTGAAACTTCATCAAGAGAAACTTCACCTTGATCATTCATTATTTCTTCACCCACTGAAACATCAACATCTGGCTTAGCTGTTTCTGATAATTCAGCTAAATCTTCTTGTGAAACTTGAATTTTTTCTGGAGTTTTTCTCGCTCTTTTAGATGGCAAAATTGGTGTTCCACTTTTTGAGATTTCACCTTTATACATATTTTCGAAATCATCACCTATTTCTTCATCATCTTCAACACCATCATCTACTTGCTCAACATGTTTTCTAAGCTTGTAAACTGCACTTTCAGTTAAATCGGAAACTTTAATTGTTTCTTCCGCAATTTCTCTCAAAGAAATAACTGTATTTTTATCGTTATCTCTATCTAATGTTGGTTCAATTCCTGCATTTAATTGAGTAGCTCTTTCCTTAGCAACAAGCACTAATTCATAAGGGCTCTCTACTTTATCTATGCAATCTTCTACTGTGACTCTTGCCATGGGCGATTATTTATACCTCGAACTAAAAAAATGCAAGGATTTTCTAAATTATCACTGGATTAAGCTTATTTCTGACCAAAAATAATAAAATTAAAGAAATGAATATATAAGTGCCTGATACAACAGCTATCCCCTCAACAGTAAAACCTATATCTATTAAAAATCCAAATAAAGCAGTACCAAAAGCTGTCGCAAATACCATCAATGCAGTAGTTAAAGCCTTAATGGATCCAAGATATTTAACACCATATAATTCAGCCCACGTAGAAGACCCTAATATATTAGCAAAGCCATTGGATATCCCTACTAAACCTAAAAATATAAAGGCTGTAAACGGTGCATCAAAAAAGAATAGAACTATTACTGATAACAAAAGTGGAATATTCATATAAATTAATAATTTTCTACTTGTAAATTTATCAATTAAATATCCTGATAAAAATAAAGTCAAAACTGATAAAACAGAATAAGACATAAATGATTGAGCAATAACATATGGTCCCCAACCTTTTGAACTTTGAACAAAAGACTGGAAAACAGCAAAGCCTGTAAAAATCCATGGCATAGCTAACATGTTGGAACTAATGATATAAAATCTATAATCTTTTATTACTTCTCGTCTCTTCCATTGTTTAATCTCAACATCTTTTTTATCTTCATCACTTGCTTCTCTAGAGTCTAAATTTAAATTTTTAATCAATAAAAATGAGGCAATAGGTAAAACAATTAAAACTGTTAATGAAAAAATAACCCAAAGATTTTGCCAATCTATGATTGTTAATAAATAAACCATTAAAACGGGCATAATAAATTCTGCTGAAGAAAGACCAAACCAGCTAATACTTAAAGCTCGTCCTCTAGTTTTAGTAAAATATCTTGAGATAGTAGTTGATGCTGTATGAGACATCATTCCTTGTCCTGAAAATCTCATTAAAAAAATTGCTATAAATAATAAAAAAACTGACGATATTTTAGAAAAGAAAAAACAAGCAAATGATAAAAGAATAATTACAAAGAATGCAAATTTAAAAATATTTACATCATCAATTTTTTTTCCAACCCAAATTAATAAAAGACTACTACATAATGTTGCTGATGCATAAATTGAGCCAAATTGTCCATGAGTGATAGATAACGCTTCTCTTATACTAGAATTAAAAAGTCCTAAAAAATAACTCTGTCCAAAACTAGAAAAAAATGTAAAAATAAAACCAAATAGAATTACTTTAAATTTCAAACTATTAAACATGGGAAATAAAAATTATGTCTTTTAATGTTGCTTTCATAGGTCTTGGTGTCATGGGTTATCCAATGGCAGGTTATATATCAAAAGCTGGTCACAATGTAACTGTTTATAACAGAACAACTGCTAAAGCTGAAAAATGGATTGCAGAATATAAGGGTTCAAAAGCTGATACCCCTGCAAAAGCAGCTGAAGGAGCTGATTTCATTTTTACCTGTGTTGGAAATGATAATGACTTAAGAGAAGTGTCTCTTGGAGAAAATGGAATATTTAATACAGCAAAAAAAGGATGCGTTTATATTGATAACTCAACTGTTTCTGCTGAAATCTCAAGAGAGCTTTATCAAGCTGCTAAAGATAAAGGATTTGATTTTTTAGATGCACCTATTTCAGGGGGTCAAGCTGGAGCTGAGGGTGGAATACTTACTGTAATGGTTGGTGGCGATGAAGATGTATTTAAAAAAGCAGAACCAGTTATTGATTGCTATAGCAGGAAAGTAAAATTAATCGGTAAATCTGGAAGTGGACAGTTAACTAAAATGATGAACCAGATGTGCATAGCTGGAGCTGTACAAGGTTTATCGGAAGCAATTAATTTTGGAATTAACGCTGGATTAGATATGGATATTGTTATGGAGACTATCTCAAAAGGTGCAGCTCAATCTTGGCAAATGGAAAATAGATATCGAACGATGACTGATGATGTTTTTGATTATGGTTTTGCAGTAGACTGGATGAGAAAAGATCTGGCTATTGTTATTGAAGAAGCCAAAAGAAATGGCTCGCCTGTTCCTATCACAGAAATAATCGATGGCTATTATGCAAAAGTTCAAGAAATGGGTGGCAATCGCTGGGATAGCTCAAGCTTAATTGCTCTTTTAAAAAAGAAAAAGTAATCTGTGACTGATACCGTTCCTTATTACGAGGACTTTACAGAGATCAAAAAGAAGATTTGGTCAATGTTAACTAGTGCGGTTAAAGATAGAAGTTCGCCCTTTAGAATACCTGTTTTTATTTGTGGGAACCAATCTGATTTTGATGGACGAATAGTTGTTCTTAGAAAGGCAGATGAGTCAAATAATCTTGTTCAATATCATAGTGATATTCGATCTGATAAAATCGCTAAATTAAAAGCAAATAAAAATGCTGCTTTATTATTTTATGATAAAGAAGAAAAGATTCAGGTTAGACTTAAAGTAGAATGCAATGTTAATCACGATAATGAAATAACAAAAGAATCTTGGTTAAAAACACAACATATATCAAGAAAATGTTATTTAGTTGATAATGGGCCAGGAACAGAAAGTAACATACCAACTTCAGGATTAAAACCAGAATTGGATAACTTTGATTATACTAAGGAGCAAAGTGAAGAGGGTTATAAAAACTTTACCGTTATTCAGTGCAAAATAAAATCTATTGAATGGCTTTATTTAGCGGCGAAAGGTCATAGAAGAGCTAAATTTAATTTAGTAGATAATAAAAATACTTGGTTAGTTCCCTAAACTCCTTTTACAATAATATTACTTCCTTCAGAATTTTGTAATCGTATATCTTTTACAGGTTTATATTCATCTGAATGGTACCACTCTAAAGCTCTTTCATAAGTTGGAAATCTAATGATTACTAATCTTGGAAAATTATCTTCTCCTTCAACAACTTGGTATTCTCCATTTCTAACAAGATATTCTCCATCATATTTTTTAACAACTTCACTCACTTTAGCTACATACTCTTTGTAGTTTTCAGGATTTGTTACTTTTAATTGTGCAATTACATATCCAGCTGACATTTATTACTCCTTTAAAAAATTGATTTTGAATATTTTTTCCAATTATCTTGATAATGCTTAGTATTCTCTAATACTTCTTTTTTTTCTTCCTCAGTTACTTCTCTAACAACCTTACCTGGAGAACCGACTACTAATGAATTGTCTGGTATTTCTTTATTTTCAGTAATTAAAGCTTTAGCACCAATGATGCAATTTTTCCCAATCTTTGCTTTATTAAGTATTACTGCCCCAATCCCAATTAAACTATTATCCCCAATTGTGCATCCATGTAACATTACTAAATGTCCAACGGTTACATCTTTTCCAACTTTTAATGGACACCCTGGGTCAGTGTGTAAAACACTTCCATCTTGGATATTGGATCCCTCGCCTATATAGATATTTTCAATATCTCCACGTAACACTGCATTAAACCACACGCTTGAGTTTTTTTCTAAAGTAACGTCCCCAATAATAGTTGCATTAGGAGCAACCCAATTTTCGCCAGAGTTTTTTGGTTTTTTATCTTTTAAATCATAAAACATAATTTATATAGTTTACATTATGCCCATACAAACTCCAATATGTGATTTTGGTAAAAAAGCTATACCCTTTGAATTAAAGTCAACTGACAACAAAACTATTTCATTAAACGATATCAAAGGAGAAAACGGAACTTTAATAATGTTTATTTGTAATCATTGTCCCTATGTTAAAGCTATTACAAAAGAACTTGTGGAAGACTGTAATAAATTAAAAAAAATTGGAATAAACTCAGTTGCTATATGCTCAAACGATTTTGTTAATTATCCAGAGGACTCTTTTGATAATATGATTAAATTTTCAAATGATAATCAATTTAATTTTCCTTATTTGCATGATGACACACAAAAGATTGCAAAATCTTATGATGCTGTCTGTACACCAGATTTTTTTGGTTATAACAAAGATTTAGAACTTCAATACAGAGGCAGATTAAGAGAGCTTAAAAATTTTATACCTGTAAAAGACGGGGAAAGTGATTTGTTTAAATCTATGAAACAAATTGCTGAAACTGGTAAAGGTCCACAACATCAAATCCCTAGTGCTGGTTGTGGTATCAAATGGAAGTATGATTAATGTATTTAATCGTTACTAGATCTTTCCCTCCTGAACTTGGTGGTATGCAAAGCTTAATGTGGGGACTTGCAAAAGAACTATCAAAAAACTTTATGATTAAAGTTTTTGCTGATTACATTGAAAATCATAAGGAATTTGATGAACAAGCATCGTTTTCTATTGAAAGAGTTGGGGGACCTAAGTTACTTAGAAAATATCGAAAAGCATATCTCATTGATGAATTTGTTAAAAATAGTAAAGCAAATGGAATTATAGCTGATCATTGGAAAAGTTTGGAGCATTTAAAAACAAATAAAAAAAAATATTGTTTAATTCATGGTAAAGAAATTAACCACGCTAAAGGATCGGGGATTAACAAACGTTTATTAAAAGTTTTAAATAATGTTGAAAAAGTAATTGCTAATTCAAAATATACTAAAAATTTAGCAATTGAGATTGGAGTGAAAGAAGAAAATATTATTGTTATTAATCCAGGGATAGATCCAATTAAAGATCTTGATAAAAAATCATTAGATAAAGTTGAGAGCTTACTTAAAGTCAAAACACCAAGATTAATTACAGTTTCAAGATTTGATAAAAGAAAAAATCATGAAAAAGTAATAATGGCCTTGAGAAATTTAAAGCAGATTTATCCAGATATTGTCTACATTTGTGTTGGTTATGGGGATGAAGAAGAAAATATTAAAAGTCTTGTAAAAGAATTGAACTTAGAGGGTCAGGTAATGTTTTTTAAAGATATAAGTGATGATTTAAAAAATGCCTTAGTGGCTAAATCAAATATATTTGTAATGCCATCTATTGTTCATAAATCTTCGGTGGAGGGTTTTGGAATAGCTTATACTGAGGCAGCACAATATAGTATTCCCTCTATTGGTGGTGAAGTTGGAGGTGCATCTGATGCAATTGAACATGAAAAAACAGGTCTAATTTGTGATGGAACCAATTTAGACTCAATTTATTATTCAATAAATTCAATGCTAGAAAATAAAAAATATTTAGAGTACGGAAAAAGTGCTAAAGATAAAGTCTCAAAATTTTATTGGTCTAATATTATCGAAGAGTATAAAAAAATTCTAAGCTAATTTATGTTCATTTTTAAATCCAAAGAGTCTATTGGAATACTTTTTGGAATTTTTGCTTATTTATCTTTTTCTATTTTAGATACTATACAAAAAACTTTAATTATTCATCATTCAGTTTTTCAATTACTTCTATTTAAATATTTTTTTGTTTTAATGTTAAGTTTGTTTGAGTCAAAAAGAAAAAATAATTATTTATTTTATAAATCTAAAAATATTAGATTGCAGATATTTAGAAGCTTATTATCTGTAATAGAGTCTGGGTGTTTTGTTTTGTCATTTAAATATTTATCTTTAGCTAATGCTCATAGTATTGGATCATTAGCCCCAGTAATAGTTGTTGCGTTATCAGCAATAATCTTGAAAGAAAAAGTATCTGTTAAAACATGGATTGCAATTTTTATTGGCTTTATTGGAGTTTTAATTATTCTAAGACCTACATCATCAATTTTTGATCCAAAAGCCCTATTACCCTTGATTGGTGCTTTTATATTGGGACTTTATCAAATCATTACTAAAAAAGTTTCTAAAGATGATGCTAATGAAACATCATTATTTTATACATCAATTATTGGTTTAATAATTATGTCCTTATTGGCCTCTAAATTTTGGACCCCCGTAGACAGATCTTCGTATACAATGTTTTTAGGAATAGGAGTATTTTTTTCATTAGGTCTTTACCTTCAAATCATTGCTTTAAGTAAAGCTAGAGCAAGTATAATCCAACCATTTCATTACACTTTAATTTTTTGGGCAATAATTTTTGGATATATATTTTATAATGATATTCCAGATATGTTCACAGTTATTGGGGCTATAATAATTACTTGTTCTGGAGTCTATGTTTTAAACCACTCATCAAAAAATTAATTAAATTTAACTAATCTAAGATTGTTTATAATATAGTTATACTTATAGTTATTTATTAATGTCCAATAATAAATTAGCTATTTTTTTAATTATCACCTCTGTCTTTTTTGGAACTGTTATGCTTTCATTTTTAAAAATTGCTCAAGAAGATGTTAATGTTTATGTGGCTGGTTTTTTTAGATTTTTTTTAGGGTTGATAATAATTTTACCCTACATAATCAAAAAGAAAGATCTTGTTCTTAAAACAAATCATCTTAAACAACACTTCTTGAGAGCAATACTAGGGTTACCCGCAATGCTTTTATATTTTTCAGCTTTAGTGTTACTTCCTATTGAAAAACTTACAGCAATATCTTTTGTGGTTCCTTTAATTGTAACAATACTTGCTGTGTTTTTTTTAGGAGAAAAGATTTATATTTATAGAACTTTAGCTCTAATGCTTGGTTTTAGTGGAATGCTAGTAATTATTCGTCCAGGCTTTGTAGATATATCTATTGGAGTTTATATGGTTTTATTTTCAGCATTACTTTGGTCAATCAATATAATTATAACTAAAAAAATTTCCAAAGATGATAGCGCAATTACTATTCTAGCTTATCAATCTATTTTCATGAGCTTACTAAGTTTTTTTATTGTTATATTTTTTTGGGAAATGCCAAGTTTAAAAACTTTTATTTACCTAGTCTTAGCCGCTATGTGTGGAACTGTTTTACATTTAACGCTTAATCATGCATTTAAATTAGTAGATGTAAGTATGACACAACCATATTCATTCTTAAACTTAGTTTTTGCATCTATTATTGGATATTTTGTATTTGATGAAATTCCAGATTTTTATACATGGATTGGTGCTCTTATAATATTTACTGGTGTACTTATTATTTCTTATAGGGAAATGAAGTTAGACAAAGAAATAATTAGAAAAAGAGTAGATATTAAAAATTAGTTTTTTTAGAAAACGTTTTGTAAATATGCCAAATTACAATCAAAATTGTAGTAGCCAAGATACATGCAGTTAAAGTTCTATCCCATAAGAATTCCCAAGAACCATTACTTAACAACAAAGATCTTCTTAAATTTTCCTCCATTAATCCACCAAGGACAAAAGCAAGTATAAGAGGTGGCATTGGAAAGTCATATAGCCTTAAATAAGTTGCAACTACAGCTATTCCAATCATTAAATAAATATCAAAATTATTAAATGACATTACATAAATTCCAGTAACAGAGAAAAATAAGATTAAAGGAATTAAATAATTTTTAGGAACTGCAAGAATTCTGGCAATATAAGGAATGAGCGGTAAATTTAAAATAAGCAGTATTACCATTCCGATATACATAGACATTATTATTGACCAGAATATTTCTGGATTAGTCATATAAAGTCTAGGGCCTGGTTGAACCCCAAAACCTAAAAGTGCTCCTAACATTACTGCAGTTGTTCCACTTCCAGGAATTCCTAAAGTAAGCATTGGCACAAATGAACCTGAACAAGCTGCATTATTTGCGGTCTCTGGGGCAGATAAACCGTTCACACTTCCTTTGCCAAATTTTTCTTTCTCTTCATCGCTAACAACGTTTCTTTCCATTCCATAAGCTAAAAAAGATGCAATCGTTGCCCCAGCACCTGGCAAGACACCAATTAAAAAACCAATAACCGATGATCTTGGAATGGTTTTATACATTTTTGTTCGTTCTTCTTTGTTAATCTTAATAGATCCAAGTTCAGTTAAAGAAACTTGTTTAGCAGCAGTAGTTGGATCATTTCTTTTTAAAATAATTGTTAAAGCCTCACTCATCGCAAATGTAGCCATCACCACAAGAACAAAACTAATACCATCAGTTAAGTTCATATTGTTAAAAGTAAATCTTGTAATATCTGATAAACTGTCTTGACCAACAGATGCTAACATTAATCCAAGCACTACCATCATCATTGCTTTTAAAAATTGACCTTTAGAAGAAAAAGCAGCAATAGCTGTTAAACCTA
>Ga0255758_10003175_pt1 | contig 14688 bp, 17 predicted proteins | sample 011ome_24_FD_179958 | JGI IMG/M metagenome (GOLD analysis project Ga0255758, IMG submission 179958) | Coastal salt marsh microbial communities from the Groves Creek Marsh, Skidaway Island, Georgia - 011513CT metaG (version 2) | ecosystem: Environmental > Aquatic > Marine > Intertidal zone >...
ATATTCGACTTAAAACAAATTTATCGCCTAAAGATTTAGGTATTCAAAACTCAGATACATTTGTTGTTCTAATTGTTGATGATGAGGCAATTTTAGTTAAAATGGAATTAGAACTAAAAGCACATGTGAATGTTTAGTCAGAAAAAAATTGAAGAAATTGTTGACTTACTCATTACTCTAACACCAGAAACAAAAATTTACTTCGGTTGTGATTCAGTAAGATACTTTAAAAAGAATAAACCGCATGCTCGTTATGCTACTGTTATGATTGTTCATAAGAATGGTAATAATGGGTGTAGAATTTTTTCAGATGTGTCTTATGAACGAGACTATGATCTAAAAAAAGATCGACCTAAAATGAGAATGATAAATGAAGCAAAGAAAGTTTGTGAATTATATTTACATGTAATACCATTTATTGATGAATTTGATGTTGAGATACATTTAGATGTTAATACTGATCCTAAACACGGGTCCTATTGTGCAGTAAATGAAGCAGCTGGTTATGTTTTAGGTATGACTGGTATTGAACCAAAATTAAAACCGCACGGTTTTGCTGCAAGTTATGGTGCCGACGGAGTTGCACATGGAAGAGGATAATATAAGATCACCAAAACTAATTTTCTTAAAAGATATTCTTGAAACCAAAGTTCGTAAAGAACAAGAATTGGCATACTATCAAAAGAAATTAGAAGAACTTGAAGTAAAAATGGGCTATCTTCGTCAGGATATAAATTTAACAAATACTATTATTAATATTATTGAAGAAGAAAAAGTGATTGATTTTAAAGAGCAAATGGAAAAAAGATTACTCGAATAAATGAAATGCGAAAAGAAACATTTACTTTTTATACCTCTTAAAAATGGTGATCATCAGGCTGTTGATGCTTGGTGTGGATGTGAAACAAATAATAAAATTTGGTTTTGTTCAGAAGAGTGTAAAAAAATATTTGAAGAAGGCAAAAAATTTAATGACTAAACTATCATATGCGTTTAAAAGAGATTTACAAAATTTAATTCAGAGACATCGAATAGATGATCTTTGTGGAAAACCATCTTATACAGTAACGGAATATATAATGAGACAAATTGAAACATTTCAGAGACAGCATATACAACCAGCAAATTGGTGGAATGATATAAATAGTAATGCACCCTCACCGGTTTATGAAAAAGGCTATCCTTCTTATGAAGCGGTCAATAAAGAAAAGCCTGTTCAAGAAAGATACCACGAATATATGGGTCGAATGTTAAAGGAAGAAAAAGATGAGTGATATTTTTGATTTTGGTTTTACAGCCGTAGATGAAGATGAACTTCAAGCGGTACAACAAACTCAAGCATTGGCTAGTAGTGCAGAACAAGCAGCTACTACAACACAAGATAAACTTGATAAACTCTATAATGCTATTGTCCCTCTTTTAAATAATCTTAAGGCTAACCCAGAGAAGGAATATATTCTCTGGCCGAATCGGTTAGCGAAGGTAGAAGCCTTTGAAACGCATTTAACAGATATATACAAATCATAAAAATTATAAGTTATTCTTTTTATTAGATTCTTTTTTCTTTACATTACACATAAAATATGATATGTTGTAAGAGTAGAAAGAAAAAGGATCTATAATGCAAATCGTAATTACTTCAGACCAAAGAGAACTATTCCACAGCCTTAAAGCAAAGGAATGGAATCGTGAAGCCATTGCTGCTTATCTAAAGTATGAAAGTAAAAAGAAATCAGTAATTCGTAATAAAAGAATTACACTCGGATCTGATTCTCAAAGATCAAAAACTTATTCTGCAGAATTTGCTTATCATAAAAAGTTTGGTTATGGTAAGCAATTCGAGACAATCAAAGATTGTCAGAAGTATGTTAATAAAATTATTAACTCAGCTACATGGAAAAAATTAATAAAAGAATCTAGGCATGATCATCGCAGAAATGTTTCGGTAGAAACTCTTGGTGGTCATAGATTTGCTGGTATGTCTTACGGATACAAAATTCGTCTTAATACCACAGGTATGAACGAGTATGTCATACTTCACGAATTAGCACATAGTGCGGGTTATATGCACCACGATGTTGGTTTCCGTATTTGTTTACTAAAGCTTGTATCACGTTTCTTAGGTAGAGAACAGGCTCAAGAATTAAAGAGCCAGTTCAAAGCTCGTAAACTTAAAGTCACGATTAGTAATCATATTAAATCTCCAGAGCAGTGGCTCAAGTCATATGAAAGATTAGAAAGTGCTAGGGCTGCGAGAGCAGCCTAATACTTTTGGATATGGAAAAGATAATGAGTATAGGTATGCATTTTAGGGGTTTACAAATCATTAAAAGTGTGATATGTTGTAAATATAATAAAAAGGAATAAATATGATTGACAATATGAATAAAATAATCTTAACCGACTGCGACGGTGTTCTTATGAACTGGGAGTTTGCTTTTAATCTTTGGATGAAACATAAAGGTTATAACGTCTCTCCAGAAAATGAACATGCTTATGATATGGGTCTACGTTATGGCTTAGATAATCAGACTAAAAAATTAGTTGTTCAAACTTTTAACGAGTCTGCAGCTATTGGTTTTTTGCCACCATTACGTGATGCAATGTATTATGTAGATTTACTCCATCGGAAACATGGTTATGTTTTTCATATGGTTACTTCTTTATCATTAGATCCTTCAGCTCAAGCTCTTCGGATCGAGAATACTAAAAAACTATTTGGAGAAACCGCTTTCACTAGTTTCTCTTTTGCTGATACTGGTGCAGATAAAGATGATGTACTAGAACCCTACAAAGGTAGTGGTTATCTTTGGTTAGAAGATAAAATAGAAAATGCCGAACTTGGCGATCGGCTTGGACTAGAAAGTATCCTAATTGAACATGGTCACAATATGGATAATAAACAATTCCCATTAATGAAAAACTGGAGCGATCTGTATGAGTATATCACTGGCTGAACTATTAAGACTACGATCTGAATATGAAGACTTGGCAAGAAATTTTGATGTTGCTGAAGATAAGCGTCATGGAGTTATAAATAGCTTAGAGTGGTTTAAACGATATGGTAATCGTAAAAACAGATTTAGAAATGGTTATGACAGAGCTATAGAAATATGTAATGTCATGCTAAAAGAAATTAAAAGGGAATAGGAATGCCATCAAAGTCAGTCCTTATAGCACAAGCTTTTAGTAAAACGGGAGTCTTATCAACAGTTGTAGATTCTGCTCCTTCAATAGATACTGGGCTTGATTTATTAGCAATTAATCAAAACATTATACCAAGTTTAGATAGCTCATATGACTTAGGAAGTCCTACTCATAAATGGAAAGATATGTATCTTTCTGGTGGAACATTGCATATTGGTGGTGTTGTTATTAAAGAAGATACCGCTAATCCCGGAAAAATAGTATTTGAAGATTCTGCAGGAAGTGTTGCTTTCTCTACTAGTGGTTCTTTGGAAGTTAGCGCATCTGGCACTTTAGCAAATGGTGATTTAGTTGTCATTAATTCTGATGAAACTGTAAGTGTTGTTGCTAGTTCTTCTGTATCTCAAACCGTGGGCAGTTTATCTGTTTTCGGAAGTTCAGAGACAAGGGAACCAGCTATTGTATATGATGCAAGCACACAGAAAGTTGTTGTGGCTTATAGAGAGATAGATGGTCCACATACGTTACAAGCTGTAGTCGGGACTGTTAGCGGAACTTCGATAAGTTTCGGAACTCCTGTAGAATTTTACGGTAATACAGGTAGTGTTGGTAATATAGTCTATGATGAGAACGCCCAGAAGATAGTTATATTTTATCACCGTAGCAACAATGCGTATGCTATTGTTGGAACTGTTAGTGGAACTTCTATTTCTTTTGGTAGCGCTGTTCAGTTTTCCACCCATAGTTGTTATATCAGGGATGGTGTATATGATCCTAGTTCCCAAAAGGTTGTCGGTTTTTATGAAGACTGGAATGCAAATTTGGGCTATGCCGCTGTTGGAACGGTTAGTGGAACTTCTATTTCCTTTGGTAGTCCTGTTCAGTATGCGACTGATCCAGCCGCTTCAAGTGCAGTTTATGATAGTAATGCGCAGAAGCTTGTGATTTGCTGGCTTGATTGGGGAACTTCTGCCAATGCCGTTGTGGGAACGGTTAGTGGAACTTCAATAAGCTTTGGTTCTGTTGCCAATTTTACTAGTGCTAATCAGATTGAATCTATTAACATGTCCTATGATACTAGTGCGCAGAAGGTTGTAATTGTTTATAGTGATAACGTAAACTCCGAATACGGTACTGCCGTTGTGGGAACTGTTAGTGGAAATTCGATTAGCTTTGGGACACCAGTAGTTTTTGTTAGTACCAAAGCCCGTAACACTACTATATCTTATGATAGCAACGCAAATAAACACGTTATTTTTTACAACCGTGGGTATGGAGCAGACAGTAAATTTATTGTTGGAACGGTTAGTGGAACGTCGATAAGTTTTGGATCTATTGTGCAAGCATATAACGGTTGGGCTCTGGAAACCGGCTCTGTTTATGATCCTAATTCCGATAAGGTTGTGGTTGTTTTTAAAAATTGGAGCAACTCAGACTACGGCACTAGTATAGTTTTTCAAAACTCTAATCCTAATGTCACTAATCTAACATCTACTAATTATATAGGCATTTCAGATGGTGCTTATTCAAATGGAGAAACAGCTATCATACAAACTGCTGGTTCTGTAGATGATGCTCAAAGTGGCTTGACTGTTGGGAAACAATATTTTGTTCAAAACGATGGGACTTTAAGTACATCACCCGACACACCTTCAGTATTTGCTGGCACAGCTATATCTTCAAATAAAATAATTATAAAAGGGTAAATATGAAAACTATTGTAGAAACATCCACAAATATTTCTAAGTATTTGCTTGAAGACAGTGTATCTGTAGTTATGTCAACTGACCAAATTATTGTTGGTGATCCACCACAGTTTATTATTGCTGATATGAATAACATCAATTCTACACTATATACAGATATTACAAATTATCCAGATGATTGGACTGGATGTAAGTACACATTTAACGGAACAACGTGGATATCCGAATTAGATTCGGCTGATTAGCTTGCTATAGAAGGTTAATTTTAAGTTGTAATAATTTTTTATATAAATAGTAGCAAATACTATTTAATAGGAAAGTTATAATGGCTGCAGTTACCTCAAGAGATGAATTATCAGAGTATTGTTTAAGAAGACTTGGCGCTCCGGTTATAGACATCAATGTAGATCCAGATCAAATAGAAGATAGAATAGATGAAGCACTTGAATTTTTTCAAGAGTTTCATTCTGATGCTACTGTTCGTACTTATTTTAAGCATCTTATAACAGCAGATGATGTAACCAACGAATATATCACAATGCCTAATAACATAGACATTGTGTCCAAACTTTTTCCAGTTTCAAGTTCAAGCAATAATAGCATTGATATGTTTAGTGTTAAGTATCAAATGATGCTTAATGATATTACTGATCTACAGAACTTTGCTGGTGATCTTGCATATTATACTCAACTACAGCAATATTTAACTTTAATTGATATGAAGTTAAATGGATTACCACAAGTTCAGTTTTCAAGGCACCAACATAGACTTTATATTTTTGGTGACTTTAAGGATAATGATATAAAAGCTGGAGATTACATTGTTGCTGAAGTTTATCAATTAATTGATCCAGATACACATACAAGTGTGTATAATGATAAATTCGTAAAAGCCTATACTACTGCTCTTATTAAGAGACAGTGGGGTGCTAATCTTATTAAATTTGAGGGTATGCAACTACCGGGCGGCGTAATGCTAAACGGTAGACAAATCTTTGAAGATGCGATGCAAGACATTGAAAAACTTGAAGAGAATATGCGTCTTGAGCACGAAATGCCAGCAGACTTTTTTGTAGGATAATAAATGGCTTTAAATCATTACTTTAATCAAAGAGCCAAAAACGAACAAAATCTCTATGAAGATATAATCATAGAGAGCCTAAAAATATATGGTCAAGATGTTTACTATTTACCTCGTGAGATAGTAAATGAAAATACTATATTTGGTGAAGATGTTCCATCTAAATTTTCTTCTGCTCATAAGATAGAAATGTACATTGAAAATACTGAAGGTTTTGATGGAGAAGGTGATCTATTCACAAAGTTTGGTGTTGAGATAAGAGATGCTGCTACATTTATAGTTTCAAGAAAAAGATGGGCTAATGTCGTTGGTCAGATGAACAATCAAATAGAAAGTATTAGACCAAGAGAAGGGGATTTAATTTATCTTACTCTGACTAATAAATTATTTGAAATTATGCATGTTGAACACGAACAACCTTTTTATCAACTAAGTAATCTTCCAACATTTAAACTTAGATGTGAACTATTTACTTATAGTGATGAGAGACTTAATACAAGTATTGATGCAATTGATGATATAGAAAAGTCTGGTTATAATCTTAAATTACTTATGAATCAAGGTGTTGATAGTATCAACTCAAATATTTCATATGACTTTATGGAAGGGGAATTTGTACAGCAGACCTTGGCAGGAGGAAAGGTAATTACTGCTGAAGTTCTTGAATATAATCAGTCTCAGAATTATATAGTTGTATCTCATATAAGCACTAGTGACGGAACATACGGAATGTTTGTACCCGGAGTTGTACAAAATACCAGACAAAGAAACATTTCTGGTGCTCTTGCATATATCGGAGATTCTGCAACTACAGTATATAGAACACTCACAACAATCGATGAAAATGTATATGGAGATAGCAGCTTTGCTCAAAATGATATCTTTGATACTACAGAAAACTCATTTGATTTGGACTTCTTAGATTTCTCTGAGAATAACCCATTCGGCGATCCAGAGGATTTATAATGTTTACATATTTTTATCATCAAAGAATTAGAAAATCAGTTGCTTTATTTGGTACTCTTTTTAATGACATTTATGTTATCCGTAAAGATAAGACTGGCAAATCTATTAGTCAGATAAAAGTACCTTTAGCATATGCACCAAGAGAAAAATATCTTGAAAGAATTAGAACAAATCCAGATTTAAGAAATAATTCACAGATTGCTTTAAAACTTCCAAGAATGTCTTTTGAAATTACAAGTATTGGATATGATCCTGAAAGAAAACTTCCAAAGTTAAATAATTATCATAAAGGTGTTACTAACACAACACGTGATAAATTCTTTTCTCCAAGCCCATATCAAATTACATTCCAATTAAATATATTTGCAAAGAACCAAGATGATGCTTTACAGGTTGTAGAACAAATACTCCCATATTTTAATCCACAGTATACAATTAGTATTAAACCATTTACTGATACACATGCAGATATTGTTGAAGATGTTCCTATTACAATTCAAGGCGTAAACTTTAGTGATGATTTTGAAGGGACACTTGAAAGTAGAAGAACAATTATTTACACATTAGATTTTGGAATGTCTGTTAACTTCTATGGTCCGATAGATGCTAAGAGTATTATTAGGCAGACAGATACAATTATTCATGATGCTATTGACTTTAGCATTACAACAGATCCAAAACTACAAAGAATTACCACAACACCTAATCCACTATCTATTAATCCAGATAGTGATTATGGTTTTACCACAACAATACTAGAAGATTTTGATTCAGGTTAAATCGGAGTAAATTTATGAGTGATGAAAAACACGAAAATGTAGATGATGATTTTGAATATTCAAGAAGAACATACTACGATTTAATTGAAAAAGGTCAGGGCGCTCTTGAGGAGATGATGGAGGTTGCTAAGCAGCTTGAACATCCAAGAGCATTTGAGGTAGTTTCTGGTATGATAAAGAATATATCAGATGTGAATGATCGTCTTATGGATCTTCATAAAAAGAAAAAAGATTATAATAAAAAAGATACTCCTAAATCAGTTGATGGTACAACTAATAATAATCTTTTTGTTGGTTCTACAGTAGAATTACAACGTATGCTTCAAGATATGAATAAAGAACAAGATAATGTAATTGATATCACTGATAGATTAAATGATGAACCAAAATGAATCATACCTAGGTAACCCAAACGTAAAACGTGATGGTGTTGTACAACAATGGACGCAAGAAGAAATAGCTGAGTATATGAAATGCTCTCAAGATGCTGGATATTTTGCAAAAAGATACTGTAAAATTATATCTCTTGATGAAGGTTTGGTCCCTTTTACATTATATCCATATCAAGAAAAAATGTTTAAGCATTTTAATGATCATAGATTTTCTATTGTTTTAGCTTGTCGACAATCTGGTAAATCTATCTCGTCTGTTGCTTACTTACTTTGGTTTGCTTTATTTCACCCAGAAAAAACTATTGCCGTGATGGCAAACAAGGGCGCTACAGCTAGAGAAATGCTCGGTAGAATTACTCTTATGCTTGAAAATTTACCGTTCTTTTTGCAGCCCGGTTGTAAAGCACTTAATAAAGGATCCATAGAATTTAGCAATAATTCAAGAATAGTCGCAGCTGCTACATCTGGTTCTTCTATTCGTGGTATGTCTGTTAACTTACTATATCTTGACGAGTTTGCTTTTGTGGAAAGAGCAAATGAATTTTATACATCTACATATCCGGTTGTATCTTCTGGTAAAGATACTAAGGTTATTATTACTTCCACAGCAAATGGTATTGGTAATGTATTCCATAAAATATGGGAAGGTGCTATTCAAGGTGTAAATGAATATAAATCATTTAGAGTAGATTGGTGGGATGTTCCAGGAAGAGATAAAGAATGGGCAAAACAAACTATTGCTAATACTTCTCAATTACAATTTGACCAAGAATTTGGTAATACTTTCTTTGGAACTGGAGATACACTTATTGGTGCAGAAACTCTATTATCTCTAAGACGTAGAGATCCTATTCAGATTACTAAAGAAGGTGTTAAAATATATGAAAAGCCTATAAACGGTCATCAGTATATAATGACTGTAGATGTTGCGAAGGGTAGAGGTCAAGATTATTCGACTTTTAATTTACTCGATGTGACTGCTAATCCGTTTAAACAGGTTGCTGTCTATCGCAACAATACTATCTCTCCATTACTCTACCCAAATATTATTTATAAATTTGCAGAAAGCTACAATCAGGCAATGGTAGTAATTGAGTCAAATGATTCTGGCCAAGTTGTTTGTAATGGATTATATCATGAACTAGAATATGAAAATATGTTTGTCGAATCAACAGTAAAAGCAAATTCTCTTGGTTTACTTATGACTAGAAAAGTTAAACGTATTGGTTGTTCTTCTTTTAAAGATTTATTAGAAAATCAAAAAATAGAAATTGTAGATGAAGATACAATACTTGAAATATCAACTTTTGTAGCAAAAGGTCAGTCGTATGAAGCATCTCAGGGGAATCATGACGATTTAGTAATGAATTTTATTATGTTTAGCTATTTTAGTGGAACCATATTCTTTAATGAAATAACTGATATTAATATTAAACAACTTATGTTTGAAGAAAGAATGCAAGAGATTGAAAATGATGTACTTCCATTTGGGTTTATAGATGATGGATTAGATCAGCAACCACAATATGATCCAGATCGTGATGGGTGGGCTGTAGAATATAGTCACGAAAACTTCTAAACTCTTTTTTATATAAATACTATTAATTGAACATAACCGTATTATGAAATAGCTTATAATTTACCAAAATGGAAAAAAGGAAAGAGACATGGCTTTATATACAGCATCAGAGTCTCCGGCAATTATTACTCGTGAAGTAGACCTTACTAACGGAGTCCCGAATGTACCAACATCGACAGGTGCATTTGTAGGTGACTTTCGCTGGGGTCCTGTAAATGAGCCGGTACTCGTTAACAACGAAGCAACTCTTGCAAACAAATTTGGAAATCCAGATGCCGATAGAGCAATAGATTTCCTTAGTGCTTCAAGTTACTTACAATATTCAGACGATCTTTATGTCGTTAGAGCAATTACAACTTCAACAGCTACTGGTGGTGCACAAATCCCAGCAGTGCTTACCGCAACCAAAAATGGTTCAGGTATTATCACTTCGGTTGCAGTAGCACCAAATGGTGGTTATACTTCAGAACCAACAGTTACAATTTCTGCACCAGATTCGGGCATAACTCCTGCAATTACTTTAAACTATGATGCAGTTAATGATGAAATTGATGGAATTACTGTAGCAGATTCTGATGGTTCCGGTGGAACTTATAGATATGACACAGATCCAGTATTTACTATTACTGGCGGCGGAAGAGAAACGGTTGCTGTTAACGCATATGATGCCACAAATACACCAGAAACTTTACCAGTAGTACAAAATGCTGATGGGTGGGATACAGATAAAACAGGTCATGCAGCTAATAATCATATTACTATTGCTAAGTGGCCAGGTGAACTAGGAAACTCATTGAAAGTTTCTATGTGTGGCGCTAGCGCTGATGATTCAGACTTTACTAACTGGGCTTATGCTTCATTATTTGACGGCGCGCCTGGTACATCAAGCTTTGCTGCAGATCGTGGTGCTTCAAATGATGAAGTTCACATAGCAATTATTGATGAAGATGGAGAGTTCAGTGGAGTTCCTAACAGAGTTCTCGAAACTTTCTCATATCTTTCTCTTGCTTCAAATGCAAAGACAACACAAGGCACAGGAAACTATGCTCCTGATGTAGTTGCTAGAAGTTCAAATTATATTTGGATAGCAGCAATGCCAGCGGCATTTGGATCTAATGCAGGTACCGCAACAGCAAACGGTAAAAATTATGCCGGTTCAGGTGCATTAGTACATACCGTAAGTCTTGTAAATGGTTCAAATTCTGGTAGTCTTACATCTGCAGAATATGCAACAGGTTTTGCTACAGTAAATGATCCAAACGGAACTGCGGTTGATTTCTTGATTGCTCCAGGTATGGGATCTGCTAGTGATCAGCAAACTGTAGTTAATAATATGGTAAATATTGCTGAAAACACTAGAAAAGACTGTGTTGTTGTTACTTCACCAAATAGAACAGCAGTAGTCGGAAGTGCTACACCACGGGCATCTATTATTGCAGCTCAAACAAGTAATACATTTACACGTAGTTCATATCTATTTGCAGATGCTAACTATCTTAAAGTGTATGATAAGTTTAATGATAACTATGTGTTTATTCCTGCTGCATCTTCAACAGCTGGTATTATGGCTGCTTCAGATAATGAAACAGCACCGTGGTTTTCTCCTGCAGGTACAAGAAGAGGTTCATACTTTGGTGTTGCATCTCTAGCGTTTAATCCTGATAAGTCGGATAGAGATGAACTATATAAAGCTGGATATAATCCAATTGCTAATCTTCCAGGTCAGGGTGTAACATTATTTGGTGATAAAACTCATCTTTCAAGACCTTCAGCCTTTGATAGAATTAACGTTCGTAGACTGTTCCTTACTCTTGAAAAAGCAATATCTTCAGCTGCTCAGAATATTCTCTTTGAATTCAATGACGAATTTACAAGAGCTGAGTTTGTAAATATTGTAGAACCAGTCCTTAGAAATGTTCAGGGCAGAAGAGGTATTACTGATTTTAAATTAGTATGCGATGAAACTAATAACACCGCAGAAATAATTGATACTAATCAATTTATAGCAAATATCTTCATTAAGCCCGCAAGATCAATCAACTTCATTACTCTTAATTTTGTAGCTGTTCGATCTGGCGTTTCTTTTGAAGAAGTCGTCGGCGCAGTATAATAGGGGTACATAAAAATGGCAATTTTAGGCGTAAATGATTTTAAATCAAAACTTAGAGGTGGTGGGGCACGTCCTAACCTCTTCCAAGTAATATTAAGTTTCCCTGCTTATGTGGCTGGGGATGTTGAACTCGCATCATTCATGATCAAAGCAGCACAAATGCCGGCTTCTGTTATGGGGTTTATTCCTGTAGCATATAGAGGGCGTCAGTTGCAAATGGCTGGGGATAGAACTTTCGAACCTTGGGCAGTTACTGTTATCAATGATACTGATTTTAAAATTAGAAAATCAATGGAACAGTGGATGAATGGTATTAACCAACACCAAGCAAACACTGGTATCACTAATCCAGCTGATTACCAAGTTGATGCAGCTGTTCAGCAGTTAGATAAAGATGGTTCTGTTCTCTATGAATATAAATTTAGAGGTATCTTCCCGACTTCTATTAGTGCAATTGATGTATCATATGAAAATGTGGATACAATTGAAGAGTTCGGTGTAGAATTTCAGATTCAATATTGGGAGTCAATCGCTCCTGATGGATTTGTAACTTCTTAAAAGTTGAATAAATATAATTTGGTTAGGGGAGTTATTCCCCTAACCTTTATATAGTTAAAGGATAGTTATGGCAGATAATTCACTTAAACTCTTTGGATTTGAAATCAAAAGAGCCAATTCATCTGAAAAAGCCCAGCAGAAGATTAAATCAGTTGTACCAAAAGCTGATGACGATGGTGCTGGTTACATTACTGCATCTGGTAGTCACTTTGGTCAATACTTAGATATTGATGGAAGTGCTGCAAAAGATAACTATCAGATGATAAGAAAATATCGTGGTGTATCATTACATCCCGAAGTTGACAATGCTATTGAAGATATTGTTAATGAAGCTATTGTAGGAAGCGATGATACTGATCCTATTAGTTTGACACTTGAGGATGTTGATTTTCCAGAAAATATTAAAAAACAAGTACAAGAAGAATTTACTAATATTTTAGGTATGTTAAACTTTGAAGAAAACGGGCATGATATATTCAGAAGATGGTATGTTGATGGTAGAATATATCATCATCTGGTAGTTGACGAAAAGAATGAAAAAGCTGGTATTCAAGATATTCGTTTTATTGATGCTATGAAGATCCGTAAAATGAAAGAGGTAAAGAAGAAAAAAGATCCTCTTACTAATGCTGACATTATAGATAGTGTAAACGAATACTATGTATACCAAGAAAAACCGGGTCAACAGAAAGATGCAGTTAAGTTTACCCTTGATTCGATTAGTTATGTTACATCCGGTTTACTTGATGAAACTCGAAAAAAAGTAGTATCTCATTTACATAAATCAATTAAACCAATTAACCAATTAAGAATGATGGAAGACTCGCTTGTTATCTATAGACTTGCTAGAGCACCAGAACGTAGAATTTTTTATATTGATGTAGGTAATTTACCAAAAGGTAAAGCCGAAGAATACATGAAAAATATTATGACAAAGTATCGTAATAAATTAGTATATGACGCTCAGAACGGAGAGTTAAGAGATGATCGTAAACATATGTCTATGTTGGAAGATTTTTGGTTACCTCGTAGAGAAGGTGGTAGAGGCACTGAAATCTCTACTCTACCAGGAGGAGAAAATCTTGGACAAATAGATGATATTGTTTATTTCCAAAAACGTGTTTATCGTGCACTAAATGTTCCTATTAGTAGATTAGAACAAGAAGCACAATTTTCTCTTGGTAGATCAAATGAAATTTCCAGAGATGAAGTTAAGTTTCAAAAGTTTATTGATAGACTCCGTAAAAAATTTAGTCATCTATTTTTAAATATTCTAAAGAAACAGCTTATCTTAAAAAAGATTATTACCGATTCAGATTGGGATAATCATAAAATGCATTTTAAGATTGATTATGCTAGGGATAATTATTTTGCTGAATCTAAGGAAAGTGAAATATTAAAAGAGCGTATTCAAACTCTTGATATGATGCAACAGTATGTTGGAGAATATTATACCAAAGATTGGGTTATGAGAAATGTTCTAAAGTTTTCTGAAGAAGATATGAAAAATATGGAACAAGATGTAGATGACGAAAATAAAGAAAAAGCGGATGAGATAGATAATATTGAATCTGATAACAAATAGCTCGAAGTTTAAATAATGTATGATTTAGTTTCCTATATCACGAACAAAGGGCAAAGCGGGACAATAGATCCTTCTAGTTCATCAGGTGTAATTGCTAGAACAATTGACTATGATACTATTTGGATTGAGTTTTCTGTAGATTTAGAAACTCCACCTAATCCAGATTATATTCGTGGTTGGTTCTTCACTGATGAAACCTTACCTGGTTATAGTTTTTTTCCTAATTCATCAGCTATACAAACTGGTATAAATCCGCCAGATAAAAAATTATATACATCTAATGTCCCAGTTAGACTATATCTTGATGAAAATACAATTCTTGATCCTCAAGGGAATAGAGTATTAGATTTTAGATTAAGTACTGCAGTTGCTCAGTCCGAAAGCGCTTTAAAGAATGGCCAATGGATAGAAAGTACATCAGCTGATATTATATTTACAATATATGCAAATGGAAATCCTGCACAAGTATTTTTAGATGTATTACCAGTAGACGAATTTGAATCTGATTTTGGTTCACCAACAAGCAGTCTTACTATAGATTCTGCGTATATCAATGGAATGAGAGTTGACTCAGCTCACATTAGACATTTAGCATATGTTAATCTTATTGAGGGTGATTCTGCACAATTTGAATATATTACTACAAATACTTTAGCAGCTAACACACTTATCACTGACTTAGAAATTAATGGGCAGAAAATATATGGTGTTGGATCAGCACTTAACGGTAATACATTAGATTTAGACTACGACGAGCCAACCGATAGAAGCAATAGTGTAGCACT